>MDTF01013157.1_pt1 | contig 21338 bp, 20 predicted proteins | sample 811191 | NCBI WGS metagenome assembly MDTF01 (sample SAMN05326649, study PRJNA326480) | marine metagenome | isolation source: seawater | place: Southern Ocean | collected 2011
CTGAATAACGTGATTTCTTCATCGTGAATCTCCTTAGCTTATACTGCCGAGAAAATTCTAGTTTTCAACACAACCATTTTTTGGGGGATTACCATCCTACCAGAAAAATAGCCCGAATTCCGCGACACAGTCACAGACAACTTCCCCATCCTATCGGTCAAGAAATACAGGACAATCTGAGCCCAAAACTTCAGGTCAATTCAGGTCGAGAAGTATACTTAAATATCCACATTGATTTTAAGGATTTAATTCGAAAAATTTTATTTAAGGAAATAATATGAGAAATTGTGCAGTAGCCTAGTCGATTAAGTGTTTGGAGAGAATATTAACTAACTTTTGATGTGCTCTAGGTCCTACATGGGCGAAATCAATGTAACAATCAGTGCAGCCATTATAGGCATCAGACAAGTTTATAAAGTTTACACCGCTACGTTCTGCAATTCCAATAATTAATGGATATATGGTGTGAATTTGCCGAGCTATTGCTAAGTCGTTTGGGGTAGTGAGCTGGAGATAGTCAAAATCTGATCCGCCAAAGTAAGCATTTGGGTGCAGAATAGCTGTAAACACACCGCCTTTACTCTCAATCAATTTTGACGCTGTTTCCCATGTTTTTACAAGCGTTTCAGCAACTTCATATGCACGACGAATATCGCTATCGCAATTGTAAGAAGTGTCTACGTCGCTTTTCCCAAAGCCGAACTTCCTTGATACAGCCATTAAAAAGTCAGAAAGTTGGTCAAATGTTCTGGAAAATGAATATCCAGAAAGTCTAAAATTGTCACCAAGAAAATCCCTTATCTGCGCTTCACGGTCAGTGGAGAGACCAGAAACTTCAGTTCTACAGCGGGCAACAGTGTCATTAAAACCGTCATAGAAAACTACGCTAACGCCGGATAAATCTTCTTTTTTCTGCAAGATAAGATAATTAATCAGATACGCCAGTGATTGTCGAGCAATGTACCCATTTTCGCCAAAATTAGAGACAGAAGCATTATTAAGGCGAGCGAAAAGAGACGGATAAGTAAAAAAGTCTGATACTCCAATACCCCATGTAGTTGACCCTCCAAAAAACCAAAAATCTTTGGCGTTAGCGTCTAAAGACTTTGACTGAAATGTTTTGCGCAATCCATTTTCAATAGTTATCGTCTCTCCGTTAAAGTCTTTTTGTCGCCACGTCACATAATCGATGTAGTGTATGTTTAGACTACTTAATTCATCAAAATGATGTCGCGCCCAATTATAATCAGAGTAAATGTCTAAATATCCACGCGCATCCATTGGTTCGCTGGCCTTAAATAAAGTTTTGACTGCGTAACCTATTGGTGGAGCTACTAAAATAAATCCAATAAATGAGAGCGTTACCATAACATTAATTGATAGAATTTTAATCCAGCTCATAACGTTCCCGATAATCCACTTCAAACTCTTCGTATTGCTCTTTTTTAATCATAAGAAAATTACCAATGGCCAACACGTCCAACTCAGTACCCATAAAGCAATTAAATGCATCAGTAGGAGTACAAACAATTGGTTCTCCACGAACGTTAAATGATGTGTTAACCACGAGTGGGCAGCCAGTCTTGTCCTTAAATTTAGATATGAGGGCGTGATAACGAGGATTAGTATCTTTATGGACAGTTTGGATGCGAGAGGAGTAGTTAACGTGTGTTATTGCTGGAACTAACGAACGCTGTACATTCAATTTCTCAATGCCAAATAATGCGTTTTCTTCTTCTGACATTGCAAGCCGTTTGTCCCATTTAATGTCGGAAACCAGAAGCATGTAAGGGCTATCCATATCATACTCAAACCACTCTTTTATATCTTCTCGTAAAATACTTGGTGCAAAAGGACGGAAGCTTTCTCTGTACTTAACTTTTAAATTTAGTTGCTTCTGCATCAATGGTGAACGAGGATCAGCAATAATACTTCTTGCACCCAAGGCGCGAGGACCAAATTCCATTCGCCCTTGCATCCATCCGACCGCCTTTTCGTTAGCCAATTCAGTAGCTACCCGCTCAATAAGAGCATTTTCTTCAAGCTTTATAAATCGTGCTCCACAAGCTGTAAGTTCTGTTTCTATATCTCCATCGTCAAAACTTGGTCCTAAGAAAGCGCCCTTCATTGCGTCAACTTTCAAACCAAAATTTCGATCCTTCTTATGGTGTAAGTGCCACACTGACAACGCTGCGCCCAAGGCACCACCGGAATCACCAGCTGCAGGTTGAATCCAAACATTTTCAAATATTTTTTCACGTATTAGAACACCGTTAGCAACACAATTAAGCGCAACACCACCTGCTAAACAGAGATTTTTTTCTTCAGTTTCGTTCGCTATAGCTTTGGCAATTTTTATAATTACGTCTTCTGTGACTTTTTGAATAGAAGCAGCCAAGTCCATTTCTTTCTGCGTTAACTGTGCCTCCGATATTCGAGGTGGGCCTCCAAACAATGCATTAAATTTTTTATTCGTCATTGTTAAGCCAGATGGATAATCGAAGTAGGTCATATTTAACTGAAAGCTTCCATCATGCGCAATATTAATAAGTTTTTCCTTAATTAAACTAGCATAACGTGGTTTGCCATATGGCGCTAACCCCATGACTTTATATTCACCAGAATTTACCTTGAAGCCCATGTAATAAGTAAATGCTGAATATAGAAGTCCAAGTGAGTGAGGAAAGTGGATCTCTTTAAGGACTTGAAGATTTTTTCCGTTTCCAACAGCCCAGGATGTGGTGGTCCATTCACCTACCCCATCCAGGGTCAAAACGGCTGCCCGCTTAAAGGGTGAAGGATAAAAAGCGCTCGCAGCATGTGACAAATGGTGCTCTGAGAAAAGCAAACGTTCACGCCACTTAACTTCTCCACCAAGAGTTTTAATCAGTTCTTTTTCTAATACTGACTTTTGGAAGAGCTTTTCTTTAATCCATAGTGGCATAGAAGAAGAAAAACTTAGAAAACCTCGAGGTGCGAAAGCTAGATATGTTTCAAGCAAGCGTTCAAATTTAACAAAGGGCTTTTCGTAAAAAACTACATCGGAGATATCGTGTCCTGATATTCCAGCCTCTTCTAGACAATATTTAATAGCATAATGCGGAAAGTCCGCGTCGTGTTTTTTTCTGGTAAACCGTTCTTCTTGCGCCGCAGCAACTATTTCACCGTTGCATATCAAACATGCGGCACTGTCATGGTAAAAAGCTGAGATGCCTAGAATATAAACAGGTTGTGTCACGGTAATTAAAACAACGTGTAGATAAATGGAGCTACAACAGAGCCTTGTGAGACTACGAGTAGGCCACCGAATATCATCATTACAATGATAATTGGTGCAAGCCAGAGTTTTTTACGGACCCGTAAAAACGACCATAGTTCTAGTATCAATCTCATAATTAATCTCTATTTTAAAACTGTTTTTTGAACGTCTCTTCACTTAAAGCTACCGCTTCGCGAATAGTCCAGTGTGATGGCGTATCTTTAAATTTAAGCCGCAATTCATCACGTCCAAAAAGACGCATGATTATACCCATAGGAGTAAATAAGCAAAAGAAAATACCACCAAGCACCATTGGGCTGACAATTTTCCCTAAAAAAAATCCGAAACTCATCCATAGCTTGTTTAATGGTAGAAGCATGTCATCTTTAACGAGCGTTACAATAACTAGTAGCAAGCCCAAAGCAAAAAAGAAGTATGCTGCAGTAGCACTACTTTCTAAATAGAAATAAGCGCCAACCGCTGTAAAAACGCTACCGAAGAAAAATCCGAATCTTCTGTTGGAGGGCAGTTCTAAATCAGAAAACTTCATTTTTTTTCCGTCAAAATATTAATCAGATAAACATCAAAGCTTTGTGTCAACCTTATTTATAATTATTTATCTATGATTTCACAACACTTTTCTTAAAGCTCTTTGGTTAAAGAGTCAAAAGCGCGTAGGGTTGAAATCAGCGCACCTAGTTCCTGGATGGAGACCATGTTTGGTCCGTCGCTAGGAGCGTTGTCTGGGTCTTGGTGCGTTTCGATAAACAACCCCGCAACGCCAACAGCGCATGCAGCGCGTGCAAGAACCGGTACAAATTCACGTTGGCCGCCCGAGCTTGTACCATTACCTCCTGGCTGTTGCACCGAATGGGTCGCGTCAAAGATTACTGGGTAGCCAGTTTCGGCCATCGTTTGTAAACCACGGAAGTCAGAGACCAAAGTATTATAGCCAAAAGATGTACCACGTTCACAGAGCAGGATGTTTTCATTCCCCGTGCTAGCAACTTTTTGGATTACATTTTTCATATCCCATGGGGCAAGAAATTGACCCTTTTTAACGTTTACAACTTTACCAGTTTTTCCTGCAGCCAGCAATAGGTCTGTTTGACGACACAAAAAGGCAGGAATTTGGATCACGTCGACTACGTCACCTGCGGCAGCGCAATGAGTTGTTTCATGCACGTCCGTAAGAATCGGACATCCAAACTCACACCTTACATCATCCAAAATACGCAAGCCTTCTTCCATGCCTATTCCACGCTGTGCCCTCAAAGACGATCGGTTTGCCTTATCATAGCTAGCTTTAAAGATGAACTGTGTCCCAGTAGGATCGCACGCTTTCGCAATAGCTTCTGCCATCATCATACTATGATCACGATTTTCCAATTGGCATGGGCCTAGTATTAACGCAATCGGGTTTCTGCCACCCAAAGGGATGGACCCAATCGTAATCACTTTTCTGGCAACCATAGCGTGTCCAATACTGACTCAATCCGTGCAACATCTTCTGGATTGTTCAATTCCCAAAAAACGCGGCCTTTACCGTTTACTTCAACACATTTGACCCGCTTGCCGTTTTCCAAAAAGCGCAGTTGTTCCAACCCTTCAAGCTTTTCGAGCGGCCCTTTTGACCATGTATCATAAGTATTTAGGGCTTCGGATGTAATAGCATAGACACCAACATGATGGAAGATAGGGAATTGCGCCTCTTGGACCAGTTTGTTCAGTTCGATAAAAGGAATAACTTCTTTTGAAAAATAAAGTGCATACCCCGTATGATCAAATACCGCTGTCGTTCCTCCCACACGGTTATTTTTGCGATCTTCGATGAAATGCCCATATGTCAAACGATCCAAACGTAACACTGGAGTTGCCATTTCTGCTGTGGTGTCTCTTTTCATAGCTGCAATCAAATCTTCTACAAACCAATGAGGTGTCAAAGGTGCGTCACCCTGTAAATTAACATATAAATCTGCCTTCAAATCCGCGATTCGCACGGCCTCAGAGCAGCGTTCTGTGCCGTTTTCACAATCCTTTTTCGTCATGATTACCTCGGCCCCAAACATTTTTGCTGCGTCTGCAATGCGCTTATCATCCGTTACTACGTAAACAGCATCCACACCTCGAACACGGCGGGCTGCTTCCCAGCTCATTTGAATTAAGCTTTTCTTGGTCCCACCTGGCAGTGTTAATTCCACCAAAGGTTTGCCTGGGTAACGTGTTGATGCATATCTGGCAGGGATTAAAATGATTGTTTTCATGAAACACCCGCACGTAAAAGATCATGGATATGGAGAATGCCGCAAGGGATGTTTTTGTCATCAACCACAATGAGGGCGCTTATTTTTTCCACATTCATCAAAAGTAAGGTCTCTGCTGCAAACTCATCAACCTTTGCGATCAAAGGACGTTGACTTGCGATTTCGCCTGCGGTCCTATCCATAAGATGATGTATATGGCGACGCAAATCCCCATCTGAAATTACGCCCCAAAGCGTGTGATCCTTGACTACCGCGGCAATTCCAAACCCTTTTGAAGTCATGCTTATCAGTGCTTCTTGCATTGGCACGTTATACTCAACAACCGGAAATTCATCTCCCGAATGCATGAGCTGGCCTACTGTTGCAATTTGCGCTCCAAGCTTGCCACCAGGGTGAAATACGTGAAAGTGTTCTGGTCGAAAATTGCGCTGTTCCATCAGAACAACAGCCAAAGCGTCTCCAATTGCAAGCGTCAATGTCGTAGACGTCGTCGGGGCCATGCCAATCGAACAGGCTTCGGGAGCATTTGGAAGAGTTAGACGGTAGCTAGCAGCCTTCATCAAAGTGCTATCGGCTTTAGAAGAGATCGCAATTATAGGAATGGAGAAGCGAAGTGCGTGTGCCGTGATATCACGCAACTCGGCTGTTTCGCCTGAATTAGAGATCAAAAGGCAGATGTCGTCGTTTGAGATCATTCCCAAATCGCCGTGACTAGCTTCCGTTGCGTGGACAAAATAAGATGCAGTTCCAGTACTTGCTAAAGTTGCTGAAATTTTACGTCCAACATGCCCTGATTTACCTATACCAGAAACTATGACACGCCCCTTGCATGTCGAAATAGCTGCAACTGCCGTACTGAAATCTCGTGGTAATTCATTAGCCAAGCTCAACAAAGCGTTGCCTTCAATCTGCAAAACACGTTTAGCAGTTTCATTCATAACATTAATTCCACGTGTCATAGTATTCCTTCTAGGGATTGAGGAGGGGCTGGAATACCTTTGATAATAATCGAAATAATATTAATTTGAGGAAATAATACTGCAATTAGTGTCAATCCTATTAATTTAAAGTACATGCCGTGCGATGAATTTTCACTGTACCAAACTTCTAGCTTTTCTTTGTATGGCGATATTATATTTAAATATATGTCTCTTCCACTTTGCGCGTCATTCAGTAATTTATCTTCTGATCGAAATACTATCGAGCCTAGCCCTGACAACCCGGGTTTATTTTTTGAAATTATCTGTTGCCCAGTTTCAGAATACTTTTCAAAGGTCTCTTTTGTGAGAGGCCTAGGGCCAATTAAAGACATTTGTCCTAGAATTACATTTATCAGTTGTGGCAGTTCATTAATTTTAGTTTTTCTCAAAAACCGTCCAATGGGAAGTACTCTTGGATCGTTCTGTAGTGTAATTGTTCCAGTTCCAATGTTGGGGCTGTTTTTATTCATAGTTGCAAATTTTAAAACAAAAAATCCTTTCATATCTTTTCCCACTCTTTCTTGCTTATAAAAAATCTCCCGCTCTCCAGTCAGAGATAATATAATGCAGGTAAGGAGAAGAATTGGTAGCAGAATTATTAAAGCCAACGCAGATAGAATAATGTCAACGATTCGAATCATGATTACATCCTTTGGTCCAGATATTTACCAAGCTCATCATGTCTAAATTCAGGTAAAAATTTATTAAAAATTTTCACTAATTCGTTCTTATTCGCGCCTACTAATAGCGCGCTTTCGTAAACACTCTCAAATTCTGCAAAATCCGATGCAGTTAAACCTTGTGTCTCAGCTTTTATTATACCCAATTCTGAAAACCTAACGGTGTCAATGTCATCAGTTTTTGTGAAAAACTCTTCAAAAGACTTTTCACCAGTTGTATCACTTTTAAAAAAATAACAGGGCCAATACTTTTCAGGCACCCCTCCTTGACACAGTGCTCGAGCTTCTTCCTCCGTTTCGCATTCAATTGCCTTAAGGCCATGGTAATCCAAAAAGTTTAATGCGACGTCTTTGAACGACGTAAGCTGCATTTCGTCCATATTTCGTGGAAAAAATATTTCATTGTGCTTACCAAGTAGAGCAGCCAGTAAACATAATTCTCCAGCCTCTTGAGGCGAGATGAAATAACGCTTAACATCGTTTGGAGCGGATATTGGTTGATTTTTAAAAATTCTCTGTAAAAAGCCAGCTGGTAAAGACCCATCCGAGAAAGCGACGTTTGCAAAACGTGCCATTGTAAAATCAAATTTATTTTCACCACCAATAATGAACCTTTCCATTAATCTTTTACTTGCTCCCATCATGTTGACAGGGTTTGCCGCTTTATCAGTTGATACACAAAAATAATGATTGCATCCTGTTTGATTTATTAATTCGGCCAATTTTAAAGAATTTAAAATATTTACCTCTATCATTCTCATCAAAGTAAATGAATCTTTCTCACTCCTTACGTGTTTTAAAGCTGATAAATTTAATACGAAATCATAATTTCCATTTGAAAGCCAAAACGATTCAAAGACTTTTGATCCAATATCAAGTGCAAAAGTACGAAATTGCCCATCGATATATCCTAGCGAACTCCTTAAATCTCTGACAAGTTCAACTAGGTTGTTTTCAGAAATATCAACAACATCTAGGATGCGCGGATTCCGCTTGAATATCTCTTTAACTACTGCTTGCCCAATAGTTCCTGCACCACCAACAACCAAAAAACGACTATTTTCTACTATTTTAGAAATATCACTTTCATTTTGAGCAAGGTCCGTAGCCAAGATTTTTTTGGTGCGATTAACTAATTGAAGTAGATCCATTTTATTTTTCCACTTCGTTTTTTATAAATCTTTCGAGATAAGAGCGGTACTCACCTTTATAGTGTGAAGCCCCTTTTTTGGCCTCTTCTAGCGATAACCAGTCCAGTTTAATTGCTATTTCTTCGAGGCATGCGATCATATAACCGTGTTGTTGTTGCATTGACCTGACATACGAAGTGGCATTAAAAAGTCCCTCAAAGCTTCCCGTATCTAACCAAGCACATCCACGGCCTAACTTTTCGATATTTATTGGGCTTATTGACGAATATTCATTAATCATATCAGATATTTCAAGTTCACCTCTGGATGACGGCTTCAAACTTCTCGCAACATCTGGCGCACTACCGTCAAAATAATACATGCCAGTGGCTATCCAATTTGAAACAAATGTTTCAGGCTTTTCAACAATTTTTAGGAATTCTCCTGTTTCGTTTAAAATACAAACACCAAAGTCATGGGGGTTGGGGACTGGTCTTAAAATAAGACTACATCCGATTTGATTTGATGCCCGTAAGAATATTTCGCTTAATCCCTGGCCGTGGAAAAAATTATCACCTAACACCAGGCAACAATCCTTTTTCTCAATAAATTCTTCTCCAATCAAAAAAGCCTCTGGCAGTCCATTAGGTTTTTTTTGTTCGGCATACGTCATTTTCAAACCAAAACGTGTGCCGTCACCAAACAGTAATTTATAACTAGGCAACGATACCGGATCAGAAATGAGTAAAATTTCGTTTATTCCAGAGAGCATAAGGGCTGATATTGAATAAAATATCATGGGTTTATCATAAATTGGCAAAAGATGTTTGGAAGTGGCCAAAGTAGCAGGCCTTAAGCGGGTTCCTTGACCACCAGCGAGTATGATGCCTTTTCTCATTCGTAAGCTCCCAAATTGTTCAGCGACATATTTTTTTTAGTTCCACTAAAGCCTTTAAGATACGTCATAATATCGATCAGTATCAAAACTGGCCAAAGGTTCGAAGATTAGATATTCTATAACCTTTTGATTTAATTCTGTAGTTTCAATAAAAACCCACATGTGTATTTCAAGTCGTTTTGATTTACTAAACTGTCATGCAAGGTGGCAAGAAAGTTTTTAATACCGTTGAAATCTAATGAAGTAATCCAAGGACGAGGCAACACAAAATCTTCTACATTAAACCCATGGCTATGTAATAATTTTCTGTAATCCTGACAACTCAAATCCTCTACAATTTCACCACTCTGTGACATCACACTTTTTTTTCGATGGAGACGACATGCCGAATTTCTAACAGTAATCAAAATACTTCCATTTAAATCAAGACATGCTTTCAGCTCATTTAAAAATGCACTTTTATTTTTGACTTCATCTAATACCGTTAATGACAATATTAAATCATACTTTTTATTTACAATATGACTTGAAAACATTGATTCTATGAAAGTTGCTCCCAGCTCATTTTTACAGTATCTGATCACATCTGTTCGGGGATCAATCCCCAGATACTCCCGTGAGCTTGCAAAAACTTTTGCCAAATGTCCAAAACCACATCCAACGTCGAGAACATTAAGCCCAACCCCAAAAGTATCATTCAAAAATTTATATCTTGAATGATATGATTTTCGGACAATCACACTTGTAGGGTAAGTACCTTTTTTAAAAAGCAAGCTAGATCTCCAATATTTGATTACAAAATCGGTTTATACTTAAGTCATAGTCAAGCTGAGGGCTCACAGGACCACCTTTAAGTTTTTGATTTTCTAATGCCTCAAACCTAGCTAAGTCCCAATTATCAACTTGGATAACAAACTTGTTCATTTCCAGAAAAGGTAAGGCAGTCTTGTTATTTGTAATTAAAAGCGCACCTGCTCGTATTGCTTCAAAAGTCCTTTGTGTCAGTCCACTTTGTCCAGGGTGAGCAAAATCCACAACAAATTTTGAAGACTTAAATACCTCTGAAACTTCACGTTTAGACATTGGTTTGGTTTTTAACACTTTCAAGCCTTTGAAAAATTTCGTTTTGTTTCTAAACAAAAATACAAGTAGGCTTGGACTGTATAAGTACAAAAAACTTTTCTTATTTGTAATTAAAGAAATGTTATTAGCTATTTCTGCCCTTTGTGTATGTGCAGAACCTATTAAGGCAAAGGAATAGGCTCTGTCGTTGTTTTTATCGGTAAACATATCCTCTGCAAATAACGGTACGTAGGTATATCCATATCTTTCACAATCACTAGGATCAAAACTTGCGGAAACCTCGACTGCCTCTAATACGGCTTTGAATGGCGTCTTATTATTTATGCTATCCCAAGCATACGCCACTTGTTTGATATGTTCTCTAACGCCATTGATAAAATTTTTAGTTATGCTTTCAGTCGAAATATAAATTATTTTAGATACATCCTTCCTACTATTTATCCTTTTTAATACCTTAGCATGATACCTTTTTGTTGAAATTTTACTTATTGCTGGGAAAAGTCTAATTGCAGATTTAAAAAAAGCATTATTATATGGCAGCTCGTCTACATACTCACTGTCGATACCATTATATCTTAAATTTTGTGCAATTGCTTCACAATAGCCAAAAAATTTTGGGCCAATTATTATTATCACCGACTTTTAACCCATTTATTAACTAAGCCTATCACTTTTTCGACTTCTTTATCTGTTAAATGCTCATGGATTGGTAGGTTTAAACATTTCCCAAAAAATTCATCTGCATATGGTGTTTTAGTAATCATTTCACAATGTTGGGAAAGCTTAGTTTTGTCCAAGCGCCAATACCGAAGGCTTGTATAAACACCATTATCTTTTAGATATCTAGCTAAATTATCTCGAGCAGATGTCCTGATGGTAAAAAAATAATTTGAATAGTCAGAACAATTAAACTGTTCTAATATATCCACCTTTAGATTAGCCTCGTAAAAAGATCTTATTTCTTTTTTTCTAGCCAATCGATCTTTGATAGTTGCAAGTTGGGCTAAACCTATTGCTGCATTTATATTAGTAAATACTGATCTATAACTGGGCTCTAAAATATCGTATTCCCACCAGTTATTGCCATCTTTTGCTGCATCTAGGCCAGATTTGGCCTTAGCTGGAAGTCCAAGATATGCTCTACATTTAAATTCGTTGAGGAATTCCTCAGACTTAAATGATGCTGCACCGCCCTCTCCACAAACTACCAACTTCATGGCGTCAAAAGACCAGACCGAGGCATCCGCATTATATCCGACGCCTTTTCCATCATTACATATGCTGCCTAGAGCGCATGCACTGTCTTCCAACACAAACAGCTTATCACATCTACTACGAAGTTTATCTATATCTACTCGGTTTCCGCCATAGTGAGTCACGAATGCAGCTACTGTATTTGAATCGTAGGCTTTTTCAAAGGAGTTGACACATATGTTTCCAGAATCTGGATCTATATCGCACAATCTAATTTTAAAACCGTTTAAGACTGCGGCACTCGCAAGTACCGGAAAAGAATTCACCGGCAATATTATGTTTGGTGACTGTATCGAACAAGAATTTTTTAAAACTTCTGTAATCACCCTAATAGCATCCGAGCAACTTGCAACAGTGGTCAACGAACCCTCATTAAAGCCCATAAATTTTGAAAGTTGATACTCAAACTTCAAGGCTTCATCACCTCGCCCCAGCCAATTACTTTCAAAAACCGCTTTCAAGTTAGAAAGTTCACTTTCACCAACACCAGGTTGAAATAAGTTAATCATTTATATTCTCCGTCCTGGGTTCCCAACTATAATTGCGTTATTATCAAATGACTTAGTGACCACCGAACCAGCGCCAACAACACAATTGTTGCCTAGCCTAACTCCAGGTAGAATAATAGCATTTTCTCCAATCCAAGTATTGTCCCCTATTACAACGCAAGAAGCCTCATAGACTCTATCTTTGCCCAATTTAGTGAGCTTATTATCACCAATGTAAATACCACTAGCCATCGTTACATTTGATCCAATTACAATCGAGTTCACACAATCGATATGCACCCTATCATTAATTTGGACATCATTACCAAAAATTAATTTTTTAGATGATCGAGCCGAGTAAGCGCATTCTATCCTACAGTATTTTCCAGTAACTAAACGCTTGCCAAAATCTATATGGCGCTTTCCCCTAATATCGATTGGCATTCTTACTAGTTTACAACGCCTATAAAATAGCCTCGTTATCGAATAGCTATATAATAAATTTAACATTCCGAAAGCACCATAGCGACGCCAGAAAATTAGACCATTCATCCTAGCATTCTACCGTCGATCTCTACTGACTTAACCAACGAATGCATACGTTCAAGCTCAACGTACCAATCCAAAGTTATAGTTTTAATATTGTTTATTAGTCCATTGGCTCTAATTTCGTTTAATATCTCACCCACTCCAAATTCTGCATCATATTTACATTTAAACCCGAGACTTTTTAGCTTATCGAAGTTTACTCGATAACTTCTGTGGTCAACCTCTCCATACCATTCGATTGTTACATCTTTTCCTACTTTTTCTTTTATGATTTCAGCCAAATCACCTAATTGATAAACGTTATCTTGGCTCCCGACATTTATAATTTGTTTGTTAACGCGGGTTTTATCTATCTCCAGCATATACATTTGAGCTCTAGCCGTATCACGAACGTGTATCATTGGCCTCCATTGCAAGCCGTCTCTCATAAGCGGAATAGTTTTTTGAGTAGCAGCGCCATAGGTCATTGCATTGATGGCGAGATCAAATCTCATTCGGGGGGAGTAACCAAAAACGGTAGCTTGCCTCAAAACTATTACCGTAAATTCATCATCGCTTAGTTCTAAAACACCGTTTTCGGCTTGCTCATTAGCAACCGCATACGTTGTAAGAGGATTCGTACTAGTTTGCTCGTTTACAACAACATCGTTCGGATGAAATCCATAGATAGAACAAGAAGATGGTAAAATGTATCTTTTTACACCCATGCTTTTAGCTTTTTTAGCTGTGCTTATTCTGCTATCTCTATTAATCGAAAGTGTATGCTCCTGAAACATTTCACCACTTGGGTCATTTGAAATCGCGACTAAGTCGATAACATAGTCTACGCCGTCAAACAGCTCTTTTCCAAGCGAACGCGAATCTTCTTTAATTAAATTTAGATTTTCATGCGACTTTAAAAGGTGAACTCCAAAAAAATACCGGTCGACAGCTTTGACAGAGTATCCAGCCTCTAAAAGCATTGGGACTAAAGTAGTGCCTATGTAGCCACCTGCACCAGTTACCAAAACAGTTAACATTATTTTTCCTTTTCACTTACATATTTGATCACGAGTTTAACTTTCTTACCAACTAAATATTAATAAGTTCAAGACTAAAACGTAGTATAATTAGTTATTAACAACTTTGAGGGCTGGATGTGATCGACTCTATTTTTAGACCAGTCCTGAACGGCCTCATTTTTGCCAATCGCATAAATGGCTGGATGATCAAGATTTCTCACGGTCACGAAAAGTGCAGGTTGGCTGACAATAGGTTTCTGCATGACTAAAGCTGCCAAATATTTCTGCAAAGGAGAGCTCGCAAGTTATGCTGAGGTCTCATCATGTTAAAACGGGTTTTTTACTTCCGAATAGTCATCCCATGCCTCATCCTTACTGGACAAAATTGGACTTCTGTCAATTGGCCAATCAATATTAAAAGTGTCATCGTTCCATCGGAACCCATAATCACATTCAGGGGAATATGGGGCGGATACTTTATAAGCAACCTGAGTGTTTGGCTCTAAAGTGAGTAAACCGTGGGCAAAGCCTTTGGGGACAAATAACTGGAGGCAATTTTCACAACTCAATTTGACCTTATAATGTTCTAAATAAGTGGTGGAATTTTTTCTCAAATCCACAACAACATCCAAAACGCTTCCAGCCAGAACTCTTACTAATTTATCTTGCGCGAACGGTGGCCGTTGAAAATGAAGTCCCCTGAGTGTCGACATGCTCCCAGACAACGATTCGTTATCTTGGCAGAAAGTTACCCCTGGCATTGATTTATTGAAAACATCTGCGTTAAACGACTCCATAAAATATCCTCTATGATCTCCATACTTTTTTGGCTCGATCAATAGTAGTCCGGAGAGCTCAGTATTTTTAATTAACATTTATAATTCCTAAGTTGAGGTTCAGATTGGCTACGATTTTTCATTGAAAATATCTTTTTGGGTGTGTTCAAACTTTAAATCAATATTAAGAGCTAGGCTTATACGGATTTAATTCAATTTCAGAATTGGCTAAGTAGTTAAATTGTCCAAAATCGACGGAACTATATTTCTAAAAAACTACTTAACTTAATCATCTAATAGTCTTTGTATAATTGTATTAATCGCTTCGGGTCCGAACATGAACGGTTGACGGGCGTAAATATTCTCATGTTCTTTTAACAGATCAAAATCTACCCAAAAGATTTGATCGTTTATGAAATAGGTATCCAACATGATCACCTTGAAAAAATTCAACTCTAGCTCGACCCAGACGGATGAGTTTAAAACAAAGCAAATATCATTTTCTTTCAGTGACTTTTTGAAACTTGGATACTTAATTACTATGCCGTATTTCCTAGAAAGGAAAGTTTTCGTCAGCCAGCTGAAATTAGGGTGGCAAATGTAGACTACCTCCACTCCTTGTGAATCGTATAATTTACCAAGTCGAGTAATGAAATTAATTTGTTCAACATCACTTTTTGCAGGTAAAAAGAAGATGCTTCTTGGTGGCTCCAAACTTTGAGGCAAAATAACCTGATCTGGCGTCAAAAATGGTCCCGCCCGCAAGAAGATTTTGTTGTTCCCAACGGACTCGAAAAAAGAAATTGTCTTCTCATCCCAAGCAAAAAAATTCCTTGATTCTGAGCACCGATATTCGGTTAGCCATTGCTGACTGGAGTTAGGGTTTGGATAAAACCCATGTTGTAAAGTAAACGTATCAACGCAAATATTATTGCAGGCTTTAACCATGAAAGCTTGAAGTGGAACAATATCACAATGAACTAGGCATTTTGTATAATTTTGCAACCTGAGATCACACAAGGCATCTTCCATTTGTTTTAAAGCCAAGGCCGCAACGCATCTAAGCTCAAAGAAACTCCATAAATAGAGACATGTGAACTTCCTTTTATAACAAATTAAAGAGGCGCGTCTATTTTTTCGATTTAAAGTATTATTTATTAACCTTAACTGATCAAAGTGATCACCTCGAAAAATTCTTTCAAATCCTATAAACAAAAGAATATTATCCGTTTCTAGGCTGTCTGAATGAAAGCATTCATATTTTGAAAAAACAATAAATAATTTAGCCAAAAATCCTTTAATAGAGCCTGTATGAGTATATGATCTAAGGATTTTTATAACTGAATAGTGCATATTACACCAATTTGAAAGATGGATATTGCATCTGAGTTACTACTCTTAAAGGAATGAGAGATCGGTACAGAAAATAAAACAAAATTGAGTAAACAATAAACTTTATGATTACATAGGGTGAGTACATAAACCAAATAACTGCATAGCTGTTAAAGATAATTAAACATATATTAGACAAATCCCTGATACTATTTTTTAACCTTACCACACCGAGAAATGAATGTAAAAACCTTGCAATAGAGGACATCATAATCGCGATAAAAAAAACACCGGGATAACCAATTAAAGAGTAAAACCAAACTGGCAGCCACCCGCCTCCTGGAACGTCAACCGCAATTGAAACAATTCTCTTCAAATCATACCCATCAGGCAATAGTGACGATGGTAGCAGATTTCCAAGGAACAACCCTACTCCAGCTGTAAATTTTTCAGAAGAGTCGAAATTATTCACAAAATCTATGAGATACATCGAGGTAACAGTTAGCTCTCCAAAATGAGACATATGAATGGCTTGTGAATTCATGGACAAACCTTGACTGCGGTAAAAATCTAAAAAAATCGAGAGAAATAAAGCAATAAATAACATTAATTTAAATGGTAAAGTATAACGAAAGTAGTCTTTGAATAACATGTAGAGAACATAAGACATAAGTAAAAACCTAAGTCTTTGCCCAGTGTACATGTAAACCAGAGCAATTAAAGTAAACGGCAACAATACCAATAATCTGGATTTACTACAATAAAGGATTATTATTATTATAGTTAAAATATATTCATCAATTGGAGAATTATTCTCTACAATTTTATGATAATCTAAAGAGTTAGTCACGACCGAATTGTAAAAAACATAAAATACAAACCCTGAAATAAAGGTGAAAGATACCAAATCAATAGGTTTAAATGACAAAATCTTACACGAGTAATCCAGATGATCTGCAAATTTTCCATTAATAGAATAAAAAGTAGCAGCAAAAATAAATAGGCAATTTCCAATTATATCGAGAGTATCAAACAAACCAGCCTTTTCTGAGAACTTTTTGCCAAAAAGTAGCTCAACAAATACTACCTCAACGAAATGCATTACAACTAGAAAAACAATAAGGGAGGTAATAGAGTTTTTACTTCTAAAAAGCATTATAATCAGTAGTGCTAAAAATACATAGTTAATCATTTGCAAGTCAGCATATTATTTCAGATGGCATTTAGATGTCCTTCTGATCAAATTTAATTTTCCGCGCCAGGAATACTGTGCTGGCCGAATGCGTAAATAGGTGAAAAAGTAAAAAAGAAATTGAAGCACTGATCATATTAGTATCGGTGAAATAATAAAAAGATATTGACAGGAGAAGAGATGTAAAAATGATTGTTGATAATTCACTTGTCATTCCCTTTAAACCCATTTGATATTGTATAAAGGCGAACATTGCATTGCCAAGGCAAGCAATAGTAATTGTCGTGATCGCAAAAAAGCCAACAAGCGATAATTCTTTCTCAAAGTGCATGACAATTACAGATGAAATCAAGGAAATAATAGTTAACGTTACTAGAAGTGGTGAGTATTTTAAAATATAATTTTTAATGTTTAAAATAAATAAATCTTTGGATTTTGTACTTTGGGAAAGTTGGAGCAATTCAGTTTGCATAAACAAAACCAAGGGCCAAGATATAAGCCCAGCAATTCGTTGAATTAAAATTAATAAGGCTATCTCAGCTTCTCTAGCGTTAAGGCCCGACAGCTGCGTTATTAAATGTTGATTGAAGGTGCCAAAGGCTAGCATAGGCATAAAACTTAATCTTTTAAAAAACGAAGTTGCTTCCACTTCTAATTCAATATTAGATAAAAAATGTTTTACAAAAGGTGCACATATGCATAAATTTGATATTGCAATTATAGCCATTAATGGCAAGTGATCAAATATCATTAAAAGGGGTACAGAAACGCCGATGGGACCGACTGTAAATAAAAATAGCGATATTACGTGTTTTTCATGTTTCTGAAAGTGTCGGCCCATAATTTGCATTAAATTAGATAAAGAAATCACCATTAAAATAAAGAAAAAATCAAAAAAAGTGCTGCCGACTAAAACGGCAAAAAAAGACAACGAAACTATTAAAGTTATTATTAAATGAATAAACAACTCATTTTTTACTATAAGTATTTTTTTTGGTGTTTCACTTGAAGACCAATAAAAATCGCTGCCAAGTCTGGAAAATGTTGTGATTAAGAGAACTTGACTCAAAACGAAAAGAAAGTTTCCGGAAATCTCTTTTGAAAAAAAAACATTAAGCAGCACAATGGATAGCACATTATACAAAGAAAAGAAGATTTTTCCAATCAAAGTGTAATCTTTAAGCACAGTGTTAATCATTCTTTTTACACGGTTCGTCATATGAGTTTTACAATCGTTTAAAAATTTTGTTGTCTCAGAATGGTATCATCCAGAGTGTCTACAGATATTGGCGCTTGATCTAGTTTTTTAAAATCCTGTAGCTTTGCTTTAAACTGGCCCTTCAGCATTAAAACTTTGCCAACCGACACAAAGGACATAACCGTACCAAACTCTAGCACAGCACGCACGTTTTCTTTTTTGATGGAATTTTAGTATCCACTCCTTGGTCTAAACCCCCGTCTCTTAGATGGGAGTGCTTTAGCACGAAGAATCAGTTATGGAGTTATCCTCCATGCAATTCTCGACGAGTAAACATTGCGTTTTCTATCGTCGTTACCACCTCGTCTGGTCGACGAAGTATCGCTACGAAGTGCTGCGGGGCGACATTAAGCTGCGGGTTCTTGATATTTTCCACCAGGTTTGTGCTGAGAATGGCGTTGATATTATCCGTGGCGTATTGTCGAACGATCACGTCCACATGTTTGTATCGGTTCCGCCAAAACTGGCGATCAGCGATTTGATGCGGCTGATGAAGGGGCGTTCATGAAATAAAGTGCAACGCGAATTCCCACATCTAAAAAAGCGCTATTGGGGACAACGGTTTTGGGGCCGTGGGTACTTTTCAACTATTTGGGCAATTTCACGCATGGTCATTTGAGGGTTTTCATTTATCATTTGAAACATTCTGAACTTTGCATCTTCCTGATGCTCTTTACGACGACTAGCCACGGATAGCTACCGCACAAAGCTTTGAGACAAAGCTTTGTAATTTTAATATAATAATTGACTTAGTTATTTCCATCAGATTCAAAAATAAAAAAGCATGTTACTACATCTACTGTCAACAGCATATTTTTATCATAATGAGACTATTTACTAAAGGAAATAACATGGTAAACAGTTTTATGACATTATTCATCTTGATGATTATAATCAAAATAATACTGTTGATTTATTATTTTTTGAACAATATGTTTGAATTATTAAATATATTGTTCAAAAATGATCGCTAATTAATAGGTATATTTGCATGTCAAAAGAGTGGTTCATTCTACAGTTTAAACCCAATTCACACTATCAAGCGGAAAAAAATTTAACCCAACAAGGATTTGAAACATTCTTACCATTACATGATACCACTTCACGAAAATCATCTCGATTTATAAGTACTTCTAAACCTCTATTTCCAGGTTACATGTTTGTCAGATTTAATATAGCAGATACCAATTGGCATAAAATAAATAGCACTTACGGTGTATCTCGCTTAATTACTTTTAATTCCATTCTTAAACCTACACCTACCAGCTTTGTTAATAGTTTAATGAAACGATACGATTTATTGGGTAAATTAATACCTATAAAAAAATTAAAAAAAGGCGATCAGGTAACGGTTTTAAAGGGACCTTTTGCAAATTTTATTGCGACTGTTGAAAAATATGAAGCAGATCAACGCATATGGATTCTAATGGATTTAATGGGCAGGAAGATAAAAATCCAAACTCCATCAGATAACCTTACACTATCAGATTGAACTATTTACTCAAATTTAATTATTCAATTCCATAACCAGTTGGATTAAGTTTATGCCAGCGCCAAGTATCTTCACAAATCTTCTTTATATTTCTTTCTGGTTTCCAACTCATTTTTTCAGATGATTTTGAAGAATTTGCCCAAAAGGCAGCAAGATCTCCTTCACGGCGAGGTAAATATTCAAATTTAATGGGAACGCCAGATATCTCTTCAAATTTACTCACCAATTCAAGAACAGTCGTACTTTCCCCCCCTCCAATGTTTAATACTTCAAACTTATCCAGCTTACTTTGATTTAAAGCACCTATATGCGCCAGAGCTAAATCTACGACATGAATATAATCTTTTGCACCAGTTCCATCTGCAGTCTCATAATCACTGCCAAAAATATTTAAATGTTCACGCCGCCCATCAGCCACTTGCGCAATATACGGCATTAAATTATTTGGAACACCAATTGGTTCTTCTCCAATTTGGCCAGACTCATGAGCTCCCACAGGGTTGAAATACCTGAGTATAGTTCCATTTCTATTTGAATCTACCTTTGTCCAATCGTGTATTATATTTTCGATCATTAACTTTGTGCGCCCATATGGGTTCACTGGATTGGTTGGGTGCTCCTCATCATAGGGTAGATATTTTGGTTTACCATAAACTGTAGCTGATGATGAAAAAACAATATTATCACACTCAGCCTTAGACATAGCACTAAGTAACGAAACAGAACCTCCAACATTTACTTCATAATATTTCAATGGATCTACAACGCTCTCGCCAACAGCCTTTAACCCAGCAAAATGAATGACTGAATCTGGTTTAAAGGTATTAAAAATTTTATCTAACGCATTTGAATCACGAATATCTGCATTCATAAATTGCAACTCACAATTAGTTATAAGTCGAACTCGCTCAAGTGCAGCATCATGTCCATTCGAGAGGTTATCTATTACAAATACTTCATGACTAGCCTTTAAAAGCTCAACACATGTATGGCTACCAATATAACCAGCACCGCCTGTCACAAGAACTCTCATATTAATTTTCCAATCTTTTTGAGTATTCATATGCAGACGCATTCATGAACCCATCAACAGACCCACAGTCAAACCTTTTACCTTTAAGCTTAACAGCTTCTAATAAGCCATTCTGAGCTTGCAAATTCAAGGCATCAGCTAACTGTATTTCTCCACCAGAACCTACTGGCAAATTTCTAATTGTATCAAATATGTCTGAGGTCAAAACATACCTGCCAATCGAAGCCAGATTAGAAGGCGCCTCATCCTGTCTCGGCTTTTCAACCACTCCTATAACTCCATGACCATCTTCTGAAGGAATAATGACACCGTACTGTGAAATATAAGCTTCATCCACTGGCATGACCGATAATTGCGAATTGCCACTTTTTTCAAATGCATCTACAAGATCAGCCGTAACACCTGGAGCATAATCTGTTAAAAAATCATCTGCTAATAGAACTGCAAAAGGATCGCCTGCAACTGCGCGTTCAGCACAAAGAACTGCATGGCCCAAACCCAATTGTTCAGCCTGGCGAACAAATATACATTCCACGTGCGGTGGAACAATGTTGCGCACCATGTCAGCTTGCTCATTTTTTCCTTTTGAGCGCAAGGCCAATTCAAGCTCTTTATTTACATCAAAGTGATCTTCAATCGCACGCTTATTTCGTCCTGTAACAAATATAA
>MDTF01000218.1_pt1 | contig 21336 bp, 17 predicted proteins | sample 811191 | NCBI WGS metagenome assembly MDTF01 (sample SAMN05326649, study PRJNA326480) | marine metagenome | isolation source: seawater | place: Southern Ocean | collected 2011
AATGGCATTCAACAACCCTTTACCTCTAACCAATTGAATAATTGGATTGTCAATAGCGAACTTGCTCAATTCAGCTCTAAAGATCACACCTAAACGCTCTGCGTTTTCAGCTAGCTTCTCATCTCTAACCACTTCTAATGCTGCGATAGCAACACGAGCTGCTACAGGGTTTCCACCAAAAGTAGAACCATGTTGACCTGGTTTGATTACTCCCATGATCGAATCGTCTGCTAATACAGCAGAAACCGGATAAACACCACCACTGATAGCTTTACCTAAAATCAAAACATCTGGTTTAACATTTTCGTGATCGCAAGCTAAGATTTGACCCGTTCTAGCAACACCTGTTTGAACCTCATCTGCAATAAACAAAACACCTTTGTCTTTACACAATTGAGAAGCAGCTGCTAAATATCCTGCATCTGGTACAAATACACCTGCTTCACCTTGAATAGGCTCAACCAAGAAACCAGCAACATTTTCTTCTTCTAATGCTTTCTCTAAAGCATCAACATCGTTGTATGGTATTTTGATAAAACCTGGAGTATACGGACCAAAATTCTTACGTGCATCTTCATCGTTTGAGAAAGACACTACAGTCGTTGTTCGTCCGTGGAAGTTATTTTCAGCTACAATAATCTTAGCTTCATTTTCAGCAATACCTTTTACCTCATAAGCCCATTTTCTTGAAAGCTTAATAGCCGTTTCTACTGCTTCGGCACCAGTATTCATCGGTAAAACCTTATCGAAACCAAAGAAATCAGTTACAAATTCTTCGTATTCTCCTAATGCATCGTTGTAAAATGCACGAGAAGTTAATGTCAATTGCTGAGCTTGTTCTGTTAAAGCACCTACAATTCTAGGGTGACAGTGACCTTGGTTTACTGCTGAATATGCCGATAAAAAGTCGAAGTATTTTTTACCTTCAACATCCCATACATAAACACCTTCGCCTTTTGCAAGCACCACTGGAAGCGGATGATAATTATGTGCTCCGTACTTATCTTCTAGGTTAATGAGGTCTTGTGAACTTCGTTTTGTTGTAGTCGCCATTCTTCTATTCAATTTTTGCAAAGCTACAAAGCAAAGAATGAGCGTACAAATCAATCGTTCTACCTACTTTCGCAATCGCGAGTAAAAAGCACAACTGAAGAGCATGAAAAGAGGAGAAATTGTAGAGCTTGAAATTACCGACTTAGCATTCGGTGGTAAAGGAATTGCACGTGTTAATCTAGGTGAACAAACCGGCTATGTGGTTTTTGTTCCCAATTCTATTCCCGGACAATTAGTTAAATGCCGCATCATTAAAAAGCGTAAAAAACATGCTGAAGGGAAATTATTAGAAGTTTTACGCAAAAGCTCTGAAGAGGTTGAAAACGGTTATCAAGCCATTCCTGGTGCTCCATATGCTACTTGGCCCATTGAAAAACAACAAGCTCACAAAAAAGAAAGCTCTATTCAGTTGTTCAGAAGAATTGGTGATGTTGAAAATATAGCCGATTCATTAGATGAATTCATCACTTCTCCACTTGATTGGCATTACCGTAACAAAATGGAATACAGTTTTTCGACAGTGAGATTCGATATTCCGACTCGCACTGAAATTGACGAACCTGCATTAGGATTTAAACACCGCGGACAATGGCTTGCTGTTGAAAATATGGATGCTGATTCAGGTTTGTTTGACAAAGAAATTGAAGACAACATTCAGCATATTAGAAAATGGTGTGAAGCAAGTGGTTTACCTTTTTGGCATCCTGCTCGTCACCATGGATTTTTCCGTTTTTTAACTTTCAGAAAGAGCTTCAAAAATAACCGCATGCTCATCAACTTAACCACACATTCTGATGGTATTGATGATTTTGATGGTGAGGGATTCGCTAAGTTATGTACTGATTTATGGGGCGATCGAGTTGCGGGAATTTTACAATCTGTAAACTCAACAACCGGAGATAGAACAATGGATGAACCAGAAGAGGTTCGTCAGTTGTTTGGAGAACCTATCATACACGACACACTCCTGGGTTTGGATTTTGAAATCAGCATGCGCAGTTTCTTCCAACCCAATCCAAACGCTGCGCAAAAGCTTTACCAAAAAGCTATTGATTATGTGTTTGATGGTAAAGAACCTTCAGAATCTGAAGTGGTCATGGACTTGTTCTGTGGAACTGGAACAATCGGACAGATTTTAACCTCTCAAAGTGGTGGAAACAAAGAAATCATTGGCGTAGATATTATTCCAGAAGCCATTGAAAATGCCAAAGAAAACGCGGAGAAAAACGGACTAACAGGTTTGAAATTCTTCGCTGCTGATGTGGGTAAATTCTTACGTGAATATCCTGATTACCAAAATAGAATAGATACTATCGTTTTAGATCCACCACGTGGTGGCATCGCACCAAAAACACTTCAAAAAATCATTCATCTTGGTGCCAAACGAATTGTATACGTAAGCTGTAATCCTGCTACACAAGCAAGAGACACCATTGATTTACGTGAGGCAGGATACGAGATTAAGAAGTGGAGTTTGGTAGATCAATTCCCTCATACATCACATGTAGAAACAGTTGTGTTATTTGATAAAGCTTAAAAATTAGCGTACAAAAAGCTAATTGGCTCTTCTGATTTTTCCATCAATAAATAGATGAATACAACAGTAAACACAATACTGTAAATACCTCTTCTAACGATTTTCATTGAAATACGGTTTTAGCTGTTTGTAGATTAAATAAGCGCCATACTTACCATGATGTTGATAATCTTTAAACACATCATTACGGTATGATAAATCCCATAAATCAATGGTATTCACCTGATATTTATTTAATGTGTCGGTTATTTGAAGATGTAAGTCCTCATAGGCTTGCTTCTTCTCTCCCTGACCGATGGCATCTGCATAAAATGCATTGTATGGACCTAAGATAATTGTCAAGTTCACTCCTGTTTCATCGCAAATTCTAATAAACTTAGAAAGCATCTCACTTCTATATGAACTTGCTGTATCTACTGATGGAAAATCGTTGTCTTTTGTCGTTTCCAGAAAGTGATAGGATACATTTTTAGTCGTGTCAATTAAACTGCGATACTCACTGAGTTTGCTGAAATCATAAGGATCATGGAAATTTCCATCGAAAGGAAACTCAACAACTCCTTCTCTCATTTTAAAATCGTAGTAGTAAACACTCCTAATAACATCAACCTCATAACCAACAGATTTAGAACAGGCTACAATCTGATTTTTATAAATATGGCTATACCAATCCCAAACGCCTTTTTCTTGTAGTTCTCCTTTTATACTATACAGAAACCCCTTGTCTAAATACCTATTCATGTATGTTTCACGGGCGTAATTCAAACCTTCTCGCCAATATGTTGGATTTACAAAAACCATTAACTCAAGGTCTTTCCAAGCTTCTGGATTTGCTACAATCAAAGGGTAGTAAATATCCATACATCTACCCGCGCCACTCAAAACTGAGATATTCTCTTGAATACTGGAATCCCCATCAAGAACCCTCCAATAATTCACTCCATCCATCCAAACAGTTTCTGATGTTCCCAAAAGCAAAGTGCCATTATTTGCTTTAATCTGATCTAAATAATAATGGAAGTATTTTGTATTCTTTTTAATGTGATTAGCTTCAACATTCCGAAATTGTTTTTGAGGCATTTTAACCGGATCAATCTCCATGTAAATGGCAATAACCAAGATCAACACAGAAGCAATGAGCAGTCCATATCCAATCTCCTTAAGATATTTAAGAGCAAATTTCCTCTCTACTATTTCAGGTAATTTATCAATCATAAGCTTGAGAAAATTTCGATGAGTTGGTCGTGCGAATAATGAAAGAACATCCACCCTATTGTTACATAGAAAAATGTAACTATCATCATAAGAACATTATAAGCAGTATTATTTATGAGGTTAAATGGCATTGTTACATTTTTATTCCAAAGCTTTACACCAATAAGCCCTATTCCATGCCAAAGCCCCCAGTAAATAAAGTTCATGGTATTGCCATGCCATACACCACACAAAACAAAGGTGACGATATAACCAATTCCTGAAACAAGAAGCCTAGGCCAATTCGATTGCTTTTTTGCTAAATACTTTACAAATGGAATGAAGATTAGGTCTCTTAAAAAATCGGAAAAGGTAATGTGCCATCTTTTCCAAAATGCAGATAAATCAGTTGATAAATAAGGAGACCTAAAGTTCTCAGGAGTACGAATCCCCATCAAATAACCAGTTCCAATAGCAATATCACTATAACCACTAAAATCTAAATAAATGTAAGCCGAATATGCTATTAAACTCAGGCCTAAACCTAAAAACACCCCCATACTTTCTGACAAAACATGGTAATCTGTAGCGTATGTTATAATAAAAGGTACAAATGCATATTTCTTAATTATTCCAATTCCTATTTTACCTAATCCAGGTAGAACTAGAGCTTTCTGAGATCTATTGAAATTACGATCAGACCATCTTTTGAAATTGGTATACTTATCAATTGGGCCAGCTAAAAAGTTAGGGAAAAATAATATAAAATTGATAAAGTCAATAAGGTTGTAACTTTTAATGCGGCATTTATATGAATCAACCAAATACTGAATATGGCGGAATAAAATATAGCTCATTCCTAGCCTTTGTATTACTCCATCTCCATGCCAGATATAATTTCTGAAAGCAAACCAAACTACTAATACAATAATTGAAATCACTAATTTTCTCTTTGGCCTTTTGGCATCAGCACCCTTACCAATGTCTTTCCCAATAAAGTAAACCGCAATAGATAACACCAATTGCAAACTCAAAGTCTCAATATTGAGTACTGTATTAACTAATAATACATTTGCAAAAAGCACCCATATTTTCAAGTACTTGTTTGGAATATACATCCTGAGTGGAAAACTCAAGAGAATAAAGAATAGAACAAGGATGAATTCGCTTGTCGATTGAAAAAACATTCAATATAAATTTGTCTCGATGGAAGAAAAGAAGCCAAATATAGGATTTCAAAAAGACTACTGGAGTAGCAGATGGAACAATAACGAAACGGGTTGGGATCTCGGACACGCCTCTCCTGCTTTAGTTGAATACGTTGAACAACTCACGGATAAGAATATTAAAATTTTAATCCCAGGTAGTGGAAATGCCCATGAAGCACAGTACCTATTTAAAGCTGGTTTTAAAAATATTTATGTGTTGGATTTTGCAGAGGAACCTCTCGAAAATTTAAAAGCAGTACTTCCTCAAATCCCAGATGATCAACTGATTTGTTCCGATTTCTTTCATCATGAAGGTCAGTACGATTTGATTTTAGAACAAACATTCTTTTGTGCAATTGATCCTGTTTTGCGCAGCGAGTATGTGAAACACACCTCTCAATTACTCAAGCCAGGAGGTAAAATTGCAGGACTATTGTGGAGCGTTCCATTAAATGAAGACCATCCTCCTTTTGGTGGAAATCATGCTGAATATGAAGAATTATTTACGCCATATTTCAACATTGAAACCATGGAGCCAGCATACAATTCTATAGCTCCAAGAGCCAATCGCGAATTGTTTGTAATTTTCAGAAAGCCTGAATAACTAGAAATTCTAATTTTGAGCCAAACGATTTACAACGCATGCCTAATAGTAAGACGCTAGTACTGAATCACACACAAATCAGTCAGAAGATCACCCGAATTGCTCATCAAATTATCGAGAATAACTTTGAGGAGAAAGAACTTATTGTGGTAGGAATTACTCCAAGAGGATCTGAATTAGCTAAGCGCATCTGCTCCATTTTAGAATCAATCTTTGATGGAACAATAAACTATTACGACATAACGCTTCAAAAAGACAATCCACTCAGAAATGAAATTTCTTGCGAATTGAAGCCAGAACAAGCCGAAGGAAAAACCATCATTTTAGTAGATGACGTTTTAAATACCGGTAGAGCTTTGGTTTTCGCTACTCGCTATTTACTTGGTTTTGATGTAAAGGGAATGCAAACCGTTACGTTGATAGATCGCAGACATCGCAACTTCCCTATTCGAGCTGATTATGTTGGACTTACACTAGCTACAACCATGCAAGAGCATATATTAGTTGAATTTGGTAATGAAGACAACGCTTGGTTGGTTTAGCGTGATTTAATTGTCTCTACCAACTCTGGCAGCTTATACGTCAACCCTGAAATAGTCAGTTGACTTTGCTCGTAAAAAGGTAACCGTTGCTCCAACATTTCGGTGATGTGATCCAGCAATTTATCTTCAGGTATCTTTTGAAGTAAGGGTCTAGTTTCTCGTTGATCTTTTATTCGGCTGTAAATGGCTTTGGGTGTCATTTCGAGGTAAATGGTAATTCCATTTTCATTCATCCAAAGCATATTCCCTTCAAAACACGGAGTTCCACCACCACAAGAAACAACCATATTCTCTTCTAAACCGGTTGTTCTTAAAAATTGAGCTTCTAATTTCCTGAAGTAATCCTCACCGTGTTCACTGAAAATAGTGGGAATATCCATTTCAGTTGCCGATTCTATATCCGCATCAATATCCCGCCATTCATAGCCTAGTTTGTTAGCTAATTTCTTGACTAAAGAGGTTTTTCCAGACCCCATAAAACCGATGAGATAAATGCGTTTTGAATTGCCAGCCATTGAGAAAATGTATCTTCGCCAAAGGTATCAAAGCCATCAATATGAATCTTATTGAAGTAAGAACCAAAAATCAAATCAAGGCATTTCATCAATTGCCTTTTGACATATATAAAAACGACCCTTCGTGGATTCCTCATTTAGAGCAAGATGTAGAAAAAGTGTTTACTCCGGCCGAGAATAAATACTTCAGACACGGTGAGGTTATTCGATGGATTTTAGAGGATGATAACGGCAAAGTGATTGGTCGTGTAGCGGCATTTTATCACAAAAAAATTGCAAAAAGCTTTAAGCAGCCAACTGGAGGTATGGGCTTTTTTGAATGCATCAACAATCAAGATGCTGCCAATATTCTTTTTGACGCTTGTAAAAAGTGGAATGAAGAAAAAGGCATGGAAGCCATGGATGGCCCCATCAACTTTGGAGAAAAGGATAAATTCTGGGGATTGATGATTCGCAACTTTGAATCTCCACCATATTATGGCCAGAATTACAATCCTGAGTATTACGTTAAGTTTTTTGAGGATTATGGATTTAACATCTATTACAATCAACTGATCTTTCATCGCGATTATCACACGCAACTTCAAGAATCGTTTAGAGTGCGTGCTGAACGCATTTTAGAAAATCCGAAATATCACATTGAGCGTTTTGAGAAAAAACGAATCGAGAAGTTTGCAGACGATTTTCATACTATATACAATAGAGCTTGGACAACACACGAAGGTTTCCCCGGAATGACAAAAGCTCAGGTTCACGCATTAATGAAGTTGGTGAAACCTATTGTAGATGAAAACCTCATCTATTTCGCTTACTACGAAAACAAACCTGTAGGCTTTTACATGTCGCTTCCTGAGATTAACCAGGCCTATAAATATGTGAATGGTAATTTCAACTGGTGGGGTAAAATCAAATTCATGTGGTACTTGAAAGTAATGAAAGTGGTTGACACTTCATTTGGAGTTGCCTTTGGAATTGACCCCGATCATCAAGGCAAAGGATTGGAAGGAGCTATCTTTAAAACGTATGAAGATTACATCCGCCCATACCCAGAACGCTACAAAAATTTAATAATAACCTGGATTGGTGACTTCAACCCTAAAATGATTCGCATAATTGAGTTTTTAGGAGCAAAAGAATATCGTAGGCTTGCAACTTACCGTAAGTTATTCGATCCCAATGCAGTATTCGAAAGATCGCCTATTATTGGGGCAAGGAAGCCAAAAGAAAAAGTAAAAAATATTGAAAAAAATGCTTGATAGGCTTTGCTGGTTCTAATTTAGAATTATCTTTGCAGTCCCTTACGAAAAAGGAAACAAAAAAAGACTCGGTAGCTCAGTTGGTAGAGCACAACACTTTTAATGTTGGGGTCCTGGGTTCGAGCCCCAGCCGGGTCACTAAAAAGCGGAAAATCAAACAATTAGGTTAGATTTTCCGCTTTTTGTCTTTATATCATTTTCCGAATATTTCTTTCTTCAATTTATCGAATCAGGTTAACAGCAGCTTTTCTGAATCCACAAGAATTCATGTATAAACACAGATCGTACTTGAAGTTATTGAAAATTTAATTTGAATAATTTCAGGTTAACAACTCCATCAAAATACCACAAACTAGGTACAAAAACATTTGACCATTATCAAAGGAAGGTGTTATCTTGCCAACCAAAATTGATTTAGATGAATGTACCAAGTGTTAGATTCAACACAACCGATCAACGAGAATTCGTAAAAACCCTCCGCAAAAACGTAAACAACTACTTTAAAGAAAACAACATCTCGCCTCGTGCCAACACACCAATGGTAATAAAGAGCGTGGTTATGTTTATTTGGTATTTCTTACCATTAACATTAATGCTAACTGGTGTTGTGGACTCTTCTTTAGGTGTTTTCGCCTTGTGGGTTATCATGGGATTCGGAATGACAGGATTGAGCGTTGCTGTAACGCACGATGCCAATCACGGAGCATATTCCAAAAACCAAAAAGTAAACGATGCATTGAGTTATTTAATGAACTTAATGGGAGCATATCACATGAACTGGCGTATTCAGCACAATGTATTGCACCACTCTTATACAAACATCAGCGGATATGATGAGGATATTGCTGCAAACGTGATGCGTTTCTCTCCTCATCAAAAGAAAAGATGGATTTACCGTTTTCAAGTGATTTACGCTCCAATCTTATACAGTTTGATGACTATTAGCTGGATGACAGCAAAAGACTTTACATCGCTTTACCGTTACCACAAAATGAATTTGTTGAACGGACAAGGATTGACTTATCCTAAAGCGTTAACATCTTTAATCATCAACAAGGTGATATACTTCTCTTTGTTATTGGTTTTACCATTAATATTAGTTGATGTTCCTTGGTATGTTACTGTTGCTGGTTTCATCACTATGCAATTGATTTGTGGTGGCTTGTTGGCTTTCATTTTCCAATGTGCACACGTACAAGAGCATGCAGAGTTTGAATTACCAAATGAGCAAGGTGCAATGGAAAACAACTGGGCCATTCACCAATTGAAAACAACTGCCAACTTTGCTAAAAAGAGCCGTTTGTTCTCTTGGTTTATTGGTGGATTGAATTTCCAAATTGAACATCACTTGTTCCCGAATATTTGTCACATTCACTACCGTAAGATTTCTGAGATTGTGAAGCAAACAGCTGAAGAATACGGAATACCTTATTACGAGCAAGGCTCATTCTTAAGCGCAGTTAAAGGTCACTTGTTACTTTTAAACCGCTTGGGTACGATTTAAGACTATACTCAATAAAAGAATTTGTTAAGGAACATAGACTTCGGTTTGTGTTCCTTTTTTGTTTAATAAGGATCTACATCAGGAATAATACGTGCCTTGTGAAATTCAGGATGTTTGAGAATTTGATCGAGAATGTGCTGGACAATATTGCGTATTTGAGTGGTGTTCGCACGTTTCTCAACCTTCACCATGATTTGCTTGTGATAACGATTCTTGATTCGAGCAATTACTGGATATTCTGGTCCTAAAACCATTGCTCCAAATTGCTGCCTCAGTAACTTCGCTAAAAAGGCTGATGTATCATCTACCAAGTCTTTATCTCGGTGTAATACCGTAAAACGCATCAAACGGAAGTATGGCGGATAACGGAACTGCAAGCGTTCATGACTCTGCCTGTTATATAAGCCAGTGTAATCGTTTTGCTGAACCAACTCTATGATAGGATGTGAAGGCTGAAAAGTTTGAATTACTACTTTTCCCTGTTTTTGCTTTCGCCCTGCTCTACCTGAAACTTGAGCCATCAATTGATAGCTGCGTTCATGTGCTCTAAAATCTGGGAAATTCAACATGCTATCGGCATTGAGAATCCCCACCACTCCAACATGATCAAAATCGAGGCCTTTGGTAATCATTTGCGTACCTACCAACACATCAATTTCTTGCTTATCAAAAGCCTCTAAAATTTGCTCGTAAGCATATTTACCACGAGTGGTATCTAAATCAAGGCGTTTGATTTTCCAATGCGGATACATCAAAGCCAATTCGTCTTCAATCTTCTCCGTTCCAAATCCTTTCAATTGCAAAGCAGCTGAACCACATTGCTCACATTTGGGCGGCATATTTCGGTTGTAACCACAATAGTGACACTTCAACCGGTGAATGTGTTTGTGATAGGTCAAATTCACATCACAACGCGTACATTCGGGTGTCCAACCACAGGTATTGCACTGGATGTAGGGACTAAATCCACGTCTATTTTGAAAGAGGATGGCTTGTTCGCCATTGTTAACGCACTTTTCTAACTCAGTAATCAATACCGATGAAAAATGCGAACGCATGGTTTTCTTTTGGTGTTCTTCTTTCAAATCAGCCAAAATGATTTTCGGCATTTGAACACCACCAAAGCGTTTTTTCATCTCAACCAAGCCATACCTTCCAATCTCTGTATTGTGAAAGCTTTCCATAGATGGCGTTGCAGAACCAAGCAAAACCCTTGCTCCAGTCTGTTTACCCAACATTACTGCGGCATCACGAGCATGATACCTTGGTGCTGGATCAAATTGCTTGAACGAACTTTCGTGTTCCTCATCCACAACAATCAAATCCAAATTGTGAAACGGTAAGAATATAGCTGATCGAGTTCCCAAAAGAATTTGGTACTTCCCGATGAGCATGTTTTTCCAAACCTCAACACGCTCATGTTGATTGAATCTGGAGTGATAAATTCCTACTTTCTCACCAAAGCGAGCTTGTAATCGTTGAATGATTTGAGTGGTTAAGGCAATCTCTGGCAACAAATACAACACTTGTTTGCCTTGCTCCAAAACCTCTTCAATCAACTGGATATAAACTTCTGTTTTTCCACTGGAAGTCACCCCGTGCAACAAACAGACTTCTTTCTCTTCAAATGAAGTTTGAATTGCTTCGTACGCTTTTTGCTGATCTTCATTCAGCGTCTTACTAGCAATTGTAGCTTCTACTTCTCGCAAACGACTTTCTTCAAGTTCGTGCAGTTCCAAAATCCCTTTCGAAACCAAAGCTTGAACTTGAGCTGAAGAAGCTTTCGCTCGTTTTTGAAGTTGGACTTTTTTAACTGGAATCGGATCTTTCGTAAAGAATCGACTCATTTCTAAAAAAGCCATCAATACTTCCGTTTGCTTGGGAGCACGCGATAAATCGTTCATGGTTTCGCGAAGCAATTCCTCTTTGTGATAAGCCTCGGCAAGTGATACAAAAGCAGATGTTTTCGGCTTGTATCGTTCTTTGGCCTCTTCTTCTAAAACCACGATTTGCTTGTCGATCAAACTCTTGACGATCGGGTGAATGGTTTTGATACCCAAGATGGAAGAAACATCATCTAATGACAAAACCTCTTGCGATAAAAGCGCCTCGTATACCAGGTATTCTTTGTCGGTTAATTGTTCCTCATTCACCTCCGTCTGTGCATTCAACATCAATCGTGTTTCGCTGTTGATTTTCATCGCACTCGGAAGAGCCGCACTCATCACTTCACCAATGGAGCAGATGTAATATCTGGTAATCCATTCCCAAAAAACCAACTGCGCTTCATTCACAATGGGCGCATCATCTAGAAAATCGAGAATTTCTTTGGCTTCGTATTTATCTGGCGGAGAAACATCTGTCTTGTAAATCAGTCCGCTATACAGTTTTTGTTTACCAAACTGCACCACTACTCTACGACCAATTTCTACCTGATCTTCAAAAGCTTGAGGTACAGCATACGTGTACGTTTGCGGCAATGGAAGCGGTAAAATAATCTGGACGTATTTTGATGGACTTATCGACATAGAAAGGCTCAAAGGTATTCAATCGGTTAGAGTACAACTAGCTTAAATAACGTATACTTGTTCACATGGTTTTAGACACGATCGATTGGATCATCATAGCAGCCTTTTTACTCTTATCACTGGTCATCGGGTTGGTTTCTAAAAAGAATGCCGATGGCGGTTTACAAGCCTATTTTTTGGGCGGTAGAAACTTACCGTGGTACATTGCCGGATTATCTATGGTGGCTACCACTTTTGCCGCTGACACACCTTTAGCCGTTGCCGAATTGGTAGCCCAAAACGGAGTGGCTGGAAACTGGTTGTGGTGGAGTTTTTTGGCTGGAGGAATGCTAACAACCTTCTTTTTTGCTCGATTGTGGCGAAGAGCGAATATCGTAACCGAATTAGAATTGATTGATTTGCGTTACGGTGGAAAACCTGCCAAATGGTTGCGTTCATTCAAATCGGTTTACCTTGGATTATTCATGAACTGCATGATTATCGGTTGGGTGAATTTAGCACTGAACACCCTGCTTATCCAATTCTTTCACATTCCAACTGATCAGGTTTTATACTATACAGGTGGAGCCATGTTGTTAGCAGCCGTTTACAGCGCATTGGGCGGTTTAATGGGTGTTGCATTGACAGATACCATTCAGTTTATTGTTGCTATGATTGGTACCGTTACCTTATCAGTTTTAGTGATTAACAGCGATGAAGTTGGTGGAATTTCTGGGTTAAAAACAACCCTTCCTGATACGTATTTCAATTTCTTTCCTCAATTGGATTCGGCTGAAAACACAGGAACTGTTTTGAGTTTGTCGATTGGCGCTTTTCTATCGTTTGCAGCAATTCAATGGTGGGCCAGTTGGTATCCGGGTTCTGAGCCTGGTGGTGGTGGCTACATTGCGCAGCGCATGATGAGTGTGAAAACTGAAAAAGACTCTTTTAAAGCCACTTTACTTTTTCAATTGGCACATTATTGTTTGCGTCCGTGGCCGTGGATTTTGGTTGGATTGGCTGCCATTGCGCTGTATTCACCCACGTATTCCGTTCATCAATTTACTGATATTGCACAAGTAGAAAACTGGAAAGAAGCAGGTCTTGCGGTGGATGATGCTATCACTAATTTACAAGCCCAAATTCAGCAAAATCCTGAATTGGAAAAGCAAATTCACTTTGTATACTCGCCTCGATCTGGTTATATCCAAACCATGATTGATTTCTTACCAACTGGTTTAAAGGGTTTGCTTTTAGTAGCTTTTCTATCTGCTTATCTGAGCACGATTTCAACCCAATTAAACATGGGAGCTAGCTTTTTGGTCAACGACTTGATTATCCCCAATTCGAAAAAAGAATTTTCAGATAAAGAAGTGGTGAATTGGAGTCGTGTTACAACTTTGATATTAATGGTTTTCGGACTGCTCATCACTACACAGATCAACAGTATCAGTCAGGTTTGGGAATTCATCATGGAAGCTGGTGCTGGTTTAGGTTTGGTGTTGATTTTACGCTGGTATTGGTGGCGTATCAATGCGTGGAGTGAAATCACCGCGATGGTTGCTCCTTTCGTTGGATACACCATTGGTCAGTTTGTTTTAGTACCAGCATTTGGTGATGCATTTGTAGCGCAAAAAGGAACTTACATATTCACTGTTGTATTCACTACAATTAGTTGGATTGCTGTCACCTACATCACTCCATCTGAGAGTATTGAAGTACTCCACAATTTTGTGCAACGCGTTAGACCAGAAGGGTTTTGGAATCGTGTCTATCCAGTAAACAATCAAAATATCCCTGCATTATTCCTCAGCTGGATTGGTGGTGTTTTATTGGCTTACGGATTGCTTTTGTCTACAGGTAAATTCCTTTTAGCAGAATGGATGGATGGCGGTATTTTGTTTGTTGTTGCAGCTATTGGCGGTGTACTGCTGGCTTGGGGAATGCAAATGCATCGAGAGGAATAAAAAGCTTTTCGATTCAATAAGTTACAGCTCAATGGATATATGCACTTTACCACCAAGTCCCTTTTCTACAATTTCAAAAAGTGTTTTAAGAGTTAGATTACTCCCGTCATTTTCAACCCTAGAAATGTAGGTTCTTTTTTTATCCACTAATTCCCCTAGTTGTTGCTGTGTTAGGTGTTTTTGTTCTCTTGCTTCGCGCAGCAGCAAACCTATTTTAAGTGACTCGACTTCTCTTTCAAGTTCATCGCGTCTTGAAGTTCCTTTTTCTCCGTAAACTTCATCTTTTATCTTTTTCCAACTCTTAGTTTCCATGATTATTCCTTTTGTGTTCAATATATTCAAGCATTAACGCTTTGGCTTTTTCTATTTCTTTTTGAGGCGTTTTTTGAGTTTTCTTTTGAAAACCATTGAGTAGAATTACCAATCTACCTTCATCAAAAAAGCAAAACACTCTCCAAATATTAGAGCCCAGTTTAATTCGAGCTTCATATAAGTTTTTAGCTCCTTTTATTGATTTTAAATACGTTGAAGGAATGCGTTCAAACGTTTCGATGATTTCGATAACCTTAAAAATCTTGTTCTGTACCTTTTCTGGCTGGTTCCTCAAGAAATCCTCAAAGTAGTTTCTAAACGCTATTACTTCTCTTACCTTCTTATACGACACAACCTCAAAGGTAACTTAAAAGTTACATATTGAGGTAATAATTTCATTATTAAAGTTATATGCATAAAAAATCCCCCTCAGAAAATTCTGAGAGGGATCGCAATATCTATTGAAATTGGATTAAACCAATTCTTTGTAGTGCTCTAAAATGATGTCTGCAATTTCATCACCGATACGATCTTGAGCTTCAACGGTAGCAGCACCAACGTGTGGTGTACTTAAAACCTGAGGATGCTCTAACAAATCGGTGCGAGGAGTTGGTTCATTAACAAATACGTCTAAACCAGCTGCAGCCACTTTTCCAGCATTCAATGCTTCTAATAAAGCGCTTTCATCTACTACTCCACCACGAGCTAAATTCACAATACGAACACCATCTTTCATCTTCGCAAATTCAGCAGCTCCAAGAACGGGTTCTCCGTTTGGTTGAGCTGGAACGTGAAGCGTAACAAAATCAGCTTGCGTTAATGCTTCGTCTAATTCAACTGTTTTCACAGTAGCTTTTGCATCAACACCTGGAATTTGCAAATCAATTTCAACTTCAACAGGAACTTGGTTCACAGCTAAAACTTCCATTCCGCTTGCAATAGCGTAACGAGCAACAAACTGACCAATACGACCAAAGCCGATAATAGCTAGTTTCTTACCTCTTAGCTCAACACCTTTTCCGTATTTCTTTTTCAACGCTTTGAATTCAGTTGCTCCGTTTGTAGGCATCTGACGATCTGCATCGAAAGTACCTCTAGCCAAGCTGAACATAAATCCCATAGCCAATTCAGCAACAGCTTGCGATGAACTTGCTGGTGTATTGAAAACGTTGATTCCTTTTTCGCGAGCGTAGGCAACATCAATGTTGTCCATTCCTACACCACCACGACCAATCATCTCTAAACCAGAACAAGCGTCAACTACATCCTGACGAACTTTAGTTGCACTACGCACTAAAAGCACTTTAAAGTCTTCGTTGTTAATCGCATCAATCAATTCATCTTGACTGCGCGTGTTTGTATCAACAGAAAATCCTGCTGCTTCTAATCTTTCAATCGCTGATGGAGAAACTCCATCATTTGCTAAAATTTTAACTGACATGTTGTTGGTTTATGATTGATTAACCTTTCAATTTCTTCATTACATCTACCAATACTTGAACGCTTTCTATTGGTAATGCATTGTACATTGATGCACGGTAACCACCAACTGAACGATGACCTTTCAAGCCAGAAATTCCAGCTGCATTCCACATAGCATCAAATTTATCTTTTACGCTTTCGTCTGTAAGAACGAAAGTTGCGTTCATGTTTGAACGATCTTCTTTAGCTGCAGTTCCTTCAAACAATGGATTGTTATCGATTTCATCGTACAACAAACCTGCGCGTTCTTCAGCTTTTTTCTGCATTCCTGCTACGCCACCATTTTTCATCATGTAACGCATGTTCAACATACTTACATAAGTAGAATAAACTGGAGGAGTGTTAAACATAGAATCTTTAGAAGCATGTGTTGCATAGTTCAACATTTCTGGAATATCGCGACCACTTTTGTTGAATACTTCATCTTTTACGATGTAAACAGTTGCTCCAGCAGGACCTAAGTTCTTTTGAGCACCGGCATAAATCACATCAAAATCTGCAACATTAACTTCACGACTGAATATATCTGAAGACATATCACACACCAGTGAGGTATTTACAGTTGGAAACTCTTTAAACTGAGTACCTACAATGGTATTGTTAGAAGTAATGTGTAAATAATCTGCATCAGCAGGAACTTCAAAACCTTTTGGAATATAGTTGTAGTTTTTGTCCTCAGAAGATCCAACAACATCTACATTACCCAAACGCTTAGCTTCTTTTACGGCCTTTTTAGCCCAAGTACCTGTGTTCACATAAGCCGCTTTACCATTTTGGGTAAGCAAGTTGTACGGAGCCATCAAAAAACCCGTACTCGCACCGCCTTGTAAAAACAAAACAGAATAACCTTCTGGAACTCCCAATAAATCTTTTACCAACTGACGTGCTTCATCCATTACACTAACGAAACTTGCACTACGGTGACTGATTTCAAGGATCGACAAATTTAAATTGTCGAAGTTAATTACTGCTGCCGCAGCTTCCTGAAAGACTTCTTGCGGAAGGATACACGGACCAGCACTGAAATTGTGAACTTTAGCCATAACTATTTTGGGCATTTATTAATTTACACTGCGAAATAAAAAAACTTTACGCAGCAGTAGATAAACTTTCTATTAACTATTAAATAGTTCTATTGTTTAGGAGTCTTCACGGGAGTTTTATCTCCTTTTGGATTTCGGTATGGTTTATCGTTTTTCTTTTCTCGCGCATCAACATCTTCTTGAAACTCCCAACCTTTTGATTTTAGTTCATAAGCATCAAAAGAAGATACTGGCGCATAAAATTCATACACGCCTTCCAGCTCGGGGCGCATGGGTTCTAAGTGATCGAAAATCACCATTTTCTTTTTAGGATGATAACGCAATGATGTGTATGCATCTTCTGTGTATTCCAATATAACACGTCTTTTTGGTCGAGGTCCATCTTTTAAAACTGCTTTTCCAAAACGAGGGTTTCCACGATTATCAAAATAGAGTACTTCAATAATTTTTCGGTTAGACATGTTGGTTCTTCCATCCCATCCAAGCAGTAAATACATCTGTTCTTTTTTAATGTCGAACGGAATGATTTCGTAGTACAGTGCACCTAACCAATCATCGTGTTTAAAGGTTTTATACTCTGCTCTTTCAGAATGATCGGGTTGATCTTTTAATTCAAACCAAGTTCCATCAGCCATTTGCATGTAGCAGAAATAAGTAAAAGTTCCATCTTGAAAAGGCACATCCCAAGTCAGCAATCTGAAAGCTTTGTCTGGACTGTACAAATCGCCAAAAAACGGAACAGAGTCGGTTGAGAGCTTAAATGTTTCTTCTTCATTCAAAAAAGCTTCAACACTCGCTCTTAATGAATCATTCAAAACCAAAATTTGAGATTCATCTTTACATTTAAACACCTTTGTTCTGTAGTTGTGAATTTCAGAAACGATGGAATCAACTACCGATTCATTATTAGCCAATGAATACTGGGTGAATAAAATAAAAATGAAGGTTAATCCTCTACTAACAATTCTCATTAACTGATCCTGCATAATTTTGCAAAAATAGGTTTGGAAAAATACATGATGGCAATATCGCTCGAACAACGTATCAAAACGTTTGCCGAATTAGGAAACGTGTTAACTGCATTACTTAACGATGATGAATCGAATTCGATTGCACAAAAGCATCAGGAATCTTTTTACGATGTGGTTCGAATTGCTCAACATCATAATGGATGGTTTGATGAACAGGTGGTTAGAGAGTCGATAAAAAATATCAACTCGTGGCTAAACGAAAAGTCTTTAACTGAATGGTTAGCTCCCTACTCCGATGGCATAAAAAACACACCTCATAAATCTGTAGGAACCATTATGGCAGGAAACATCCCGTTGGTTGGATTTCATGATTTTTTAAGTGTTTTAATTGCTGGCCATCGATTTGAAGGAAAGATTTCATCTAAAGATGCTTTGCTTCCAAGGTTTGTTGCTGAGTTGATTTTAGATATCAATCCAGATTTCAAACCTTTCATTCATTTTACTGAAAACCGATTTGAGCAGCTAGATGCTGTCATAGCTACGGGCAGTAATAACAGCAGTAGATATTTTGACTACTATTTTGGTAAATATCCAAACATCATCCGCAAAAACAGAAACAGCGTTGCCATTTTAACAGGAAATGAAACCAAGGAAGAGTTGGCTCGATTGGGAGAAGACATCTTCACCTATTTTGGTTTAGGCTGTAGAAACGTAACCAAGCTTTACGTTCCAAGTGGATTTGAATTTCCACGTTTTTTTGAAGCCATAGAGCAGTTTAGTGATGTCATGCACAACAAAAAGTACATGAATAACTACGAATACAACCGAACGGTGTACTTGCTAAATAAAGAAGAAGGTTTACTTGATAATAATTTCATTATCCTCAAACCTGACACTGCTATTGGCTCTCCGATAGGAACTTTGTTTTATGAATATTACGACTCAATAGACTCTGTACTAGATGTTTTAGAATCAAACAAAGAACAGATTCAATGTATAGTTGGGTCAAACCAAATACCATTTGGAGAGGCACAAAAACCCCAACTAAATGATTATGCTGATAATGTTGACACATTAAAATTCCTATCAGAATTAGATTAAATGCTTTAGAATTTGCTTATTTTGGATATTGCGCTTAATTTGGCGCATTTCATTCTCACAGGGAAAAACATGATGGAACAACGTCTACCCAAGCTAATTTCTACGCTTGCACTGGTATTTATTATTGCTTTTAATGGTAAAGCACAATTGTGGTCAACAGATTTTGAAGGCACAAATGCTTCCGTAACCATGAATACTACTGACCTAGGAGCAACTTCTAGTGGTCAAAATCATTGGGTTATAAATTCGGCTTACACAGGAGGTGTAGTTGGACCAATCACGGTTCCTAATACTCCTGCACAACCAGTTGGATTAACTCCAAACAATCAAAATTATTTACACATTACGAGCACTGTCGGGCAATTTGTAAACGTTCAAAATGCACATATAGATACAACTGCTCCGAGTCCAGAAATTTATTTCACTGAAATTGCCACAGGAGCAAGTTCAACAGGACTTACTGGTGTAACAATGAACTTTTGGTTTTTAGGCAACTCTTCCGCTGGTCAAATAGAAGTGTATTATAAAGATGGTGCTGCTGGTACATGGACGTTACTAAATCCCGCTGATTTTTCAACTGCATTAAACTCGACAACTACGTGGACTCAAACAGCATACACGGGTTCTCAACTCGACAATGTTGCCGACATTTATATAGGTTTTAGATTTGTGCACACGAATCCTGGATCTAGTCAACCATCATTAAGTATTGATAACATTAGTATCAATGCAGCTGCTGCAGTCACTGCTGATGTTAGTTATCCAAACCCACTTCCTACAGTATTATGTATTGGAGACACAATACATTTCAGCGCTACTCCTGATCCATCAATCATTACTTATCAATGGAATTTCAATGGCGCAAACAACGGAACTCAATCTTTATTTGGACAAACTGTTGTTTTTGAAGCTGCCGCTGTTGTTAACCCTACAACTTTTACATTTGAACTAATTGTAAGTGATGGGGTATCTCAAGACGTTCAAACATTTAGTGTTACCGTTATTCCGTGTAACGCACCAGTTATCGATATTTCTGCATCACCAACAGTACTTTGCGAAAATACTAGTACTACTTTCTCTAATAATACCACTGTTGGGTCTGCTCCAATAGATAGTATTCGTTGGAATTTCCAAGGCGGAACGCCAGCAACAAGTACGGCTAACAATCCAACTGTTACATATGCCGCTCCTGGTCTGTATGATGTAGAGTTTATTGTTTACGATAGTAATGGCGTTTACGACACTACAATTAATAATTACATTCAAGTATTAAGCTGTCCTCCACCAGTAGCAAACTTCTCAGCCACTTCTACTGTACTATGTCCTGGTGACTGTATCGGTTTTACCGATCAAAGTACTAATATGAATGGTGCTGGATCAACATGGTTATGGGAATTCCCAGGAGCCGATTCAGCAACTTCAACTTCACAACATCCGATAAACATTTGTTACCAAACACCAGGTTTATATGAAGTTAGCTTGACAGTTACTAATGTAAATGGTACTGATACACGTGTTAGAACTGGATATATTGAAGTTGATTCTTGTTTGGCTCCTGAAGTCAATTTCGAATCTGAAAAACAAAATATCTGTCAAAACACTTGTGTTCAATTCTTTAACACGGGAATTAGAGGTGATTCTATTCATTGGACATTTAACGGTGCCGATGCTCCATATATGTATAGCACTCAGCAAAATCCAATTGCTTGCTACAGTGATACTGGTTCATATGATGTAGAAGTTTTCTCTTCTAATCAATACGGGGTAGACGTTCGTTTAAGAGTGGATTACATCTCGGTAAGGGCATTCCCAGAAGTTGTAGCTGGAAGTGATCATACAATCTTAATAGACCAAAGTGTACAGCTTGAAGCATTTGGTACTGCTAATAATTATACATGGACGCCTGATTATGAAATTTCAAATCCTAATGCTCGTAATCCTATTGTGAGTCCTAAGGAAAACACGGTCTATTACGTTACCAATACCAATTCATATGGCTGCAGTGCCACAGATTCATTAAGGGTACTAGTTAGACATGAATACTATTCAGGAGTTCCTGATATTTTCTCACCTAACGGAGATGGACAAAACGATTTGTTATATGTGAGAGGAAACGGTATTACAGAATTAGAGTTTGTAGTATACAACCGCACGGGACAAAAAGTATTTGAAACCGAATCTCAAGATGAAGGTTGGGATGGTACTTTCAGAGGAGAAGAATTAAACCCTGGAGTATTTGTGTACTTTGCTAAAATCACATACTTAAACGGTTTTCAAGAAATTATTAAAGGTGACGTTACACTGATCAGGTAGTACAAATTATGAAACAACTATACCTAAAATTTTTAGCTATTGCTCTTGTGGCAATTTCATTTGACGTTGTTGCTCAAGGAGATCCACACTTTTCGCAATACATGAATAATCCACTTGATTTGAATCCAGCGAATGCTGGTCTATTTCAAGGTAGATTTAGAGGAATTGTAAACTACAGAAGACAGTGGGAAAACATTGGAAATGCTTTCCAAACTATTAACGCTTCA
>MDTF01004461.1_pt1 | contig 21329 bp, 20 predicted proteins | sample 811191 | NCBI WGS metagenome assembly MDTF01 (sample SAMN05326649, study PRJNA326480) | marine metagenome | isolation source: seawater | place: Southern Ocean | collected 2011
GCCGCCTGTCATTGAATCTCTTCCAGTATCCACTAAAGTTACCTTCCAGGACTCAGCATTAACATTGTGCACTTCCATAGAGTTGTTTTTTAAATCAAATGTTACATCAGACATGTGTAGAAAGTAATTAGCAAAAAATTCTTTTATGAGATAGCCCTTGTAACCAAGACATATAACAAACTCATTTACGCCAGCAAGCGAGTAAATCTTCATTATATGCCATAAGATTGGCATTCCTCCGATTTCAACCATAGGCTTAGGCTTGTGAGATGTTTCCTCGCTAAGCCTAGTACCAAGACCTCCAGCAAGTATAACTGCTTTCATTTTTTACCTTTTAAATTTTAAGATAATCTATTTTAGCACTGGCGCTGAAAAATAAACATTAAGAATATTTATATTAGGAAGGCTTATCTTTTAATAAACCATGTTAAAAGCATCTTATATGCGCTTAAAGTCTCCAATAACGCCTTGAAATCTAATTTTAATAAACAAAAGATAACTCTCGAAGGTAACTCAATCAAGAATATTGATAAATAAATTAGTAAATTACTAAAATAATTAAAATGTTTCTTTGAATATTGGGATTTACTCCTAAGTGAATAAAATAATCTTTTAGCCTTCACCTGTTGAGAAACGCCTCCTCCGATGTGATATGCATTTGACTCGGCAAAAAACATTGATTTAAAACCAAGGCTATTTACCCTTTTAGATAAATCAACCTCTTCATAATAAACAAAGAACCTTTCATCAAATCCAAGACATTCCTTATATAAATTTGATCTAATAAGAAAAAAAGCTCCCATTACTTGATCAACCTCTTTATTGAGTTCGTGAGAAAAATCATTCATTGGTGCTCCAAGTCTTGGAAATATCCTAGAGAGACCAATTGATGAGCTGATAATATTACCAATTGATGGAAATCTCGAGCAAGAGGCGCTTATACCACTATCGTCTTTAAGTTGTATTCCGCAAATACCTATATTAGAAGAATTTTCTTTGCTCATAAATTCAATAACACCATCAATACTAGTTTCATTAATGACAGTATCTGGATTCAAAAATAAAATATATTCAGAATTTGTAAGACGCGCACCTATATTGCAAGCTTTCCCAAATCCATTATTAATTTCCTCATTTACCAATTTAATATAACTTTTATCTTTCGGAAGCAAAGACATAGAGTTATCTGTTGAACCATTATCTACAACTATTACGGATCCAATATTATTATTTTTATATTTAACAATCGAATCAACGCAATCTCTTAACAGCTTACCAGCATTCCAATTTACAATTACTATGTCTACAAGCGAATTTTTCATATCATATAACTCAGAAGTTCAGTCCAAGTCTCATAAATAAATAATAGGAAAACTAGTAATGCAGAAGTAATGATAGCAATCCATGGAATTGTTAGCTTGATTTTTGAAGAGAAGATTAATGGAATAATACCTAAATAGCCAAGTTCTCTTATCCTAACAGCTAGAACATCGAGCGTTTGGAACAAAATAAATGCCAAAGCACCCATAGCTAAAAAAAGAGACCCTCTTTTCTGGAAATCATTCAGTGATTCCCATAAAAATAATGAAGATATTGCTGCTATGACATGAAGTAAAAAGTAAGGTGAAGTAAGTCCCAGACCGTCTGATTGGGATGTGTACCTATTAAAAATCTTAAATGATTCATTGATCGTTTCGATATACTCAAAAACTGGTATAAATAAAAATGAGCCAAGTGTTATTAAAGATAATGCCAGATACTTTCTATTTTTAAATAAAAGTATTAATAATAAAATTCCTGTGTAATGGAAGGCCGTTGCAGCAAGAGACAGAAATATTATTCTAGTATTGGTTAAATTCTTTAATACCATCAATGTATAAAGTATAGGCACACATGCTGCGGCAAGTCTTATTTGATTTGCATCATGTAAAGATAAAAAAGTCCCAAAATAAAAAAAAAGTGCAATAAATGGGTAATATGCATATTCTTTAATTATTAAAGATTTAAATACCAAGGGAATAAAACCGACCATAAGAACAACAGTTTCTGCTGTAAAAATATTACTAAGGACCCAAAAGGTTATTAGATAGAATGGCTCTGTTAATTCTCTTGATAAAGAAGAACTTAATGGCTCTCCTCTCAATCTATCTGCTAGAGCAGTGTACTCAGGAAAATCATTTGAAATATTTGATGCTAATAAAAAGAAGTAATAAGAAATAAATGCCATAAGAGGTAGAAATATTACCCATGAGAAGACTTGATGTTGTCTTGAATTCATCTAATTTAATACCACTCTAAGAATTGATCGAATTGGTCTTAAAATCCTTTTCGGTAAAATAGAAATTATAAATATTAAGAAAAGGTTAGATCTACTATTTCTTTTAAAGGTTTTGTAGTATTTTTTAAATTTTTTAAAATCAAAAATATTTTCTGTTCTTAATATTAATAAGGATTTTAGATCAAATATCCTTGCTTTAAGAGAATGAATGGGAATAACTTTTGATTTTAAATGATTTGAATATTCAGGAGGTAAATAAAATATTGCTCGTGAAAAGTCATCTATAAAAGTTTCAAAAATATCCTCAGCCCAATAACTTTTTTTATCCTTATGAGCGTAAATTAGTGGTTTATTTTCCCAGTAAAAAGAACAGTTCTCATTGAGAACATTAAATATAATAGCTATTTGAGGAAAGTTCTTGCATTCTAATAGGTCCAATTTATGAATCGATTGCAATGCACTTTTACTATATATGGTTGTTCCTGTTAATGTGTTGTGCCAACCAAATTTTTCTAAAACATAATCTTTATCGTAGATATGATTCGAATCAATTTTTAAGAGCCTATCTCTAGTATTACAACTAATAATTGTTGGTGATTCTTTTTCTATTATGCCCAAAACTAGATTTACGGCATTTTCAGCGATAGAAATTGAATCTCCCATCAACCAGATATAGTCAGTTTCTTTAAATGATAGACATGAAATTATATTCTTGTCATGACCTAGACTTGGAATATTGTGAGAATAAAATAATAATTTATATTCTTCACTATACTGTTTTACCATTTCACTAGTGTCAGAGTTAGTACTATCATCAAGGATGTATATAGGGATATCGAATAATTTTGCCTGACTGATTATATTTTTTAAGTTAGATTGAAGTATTTTAGATCTATTGTAAGTCGGTATTGATATTGCTAATTTTTTATTCATTTCAAAAAGATATATTTTTAATAACTTGATCAAGTCCAAAATCTAAGTTGAGGGGATGAAAATCAATAGTTTCTTTGATTTTTGCTATATCCAAAGTACTGCAAGCTGCATCTATCTTTCGCTTATCCCTAAGAGTTATTTGTGCTGTCATGTTCAACTTCTTTTCAACTAACTTAACAACATCTAAAACACTATGGACAGACAGAGATGCAATATTGAATTCACCATTTATATCATCAGCTTTAATAAAATTTAAAATGGATTGTGAGAGATCATCAACAAATAAATAATCTCTTTTTGCAGACCCATCGCCCCAAATAACTATAGGTTTCTTTTCAAGAATATTGTTAATGGTATTGGGTATTAATCCTTGATTTGAGTTTAGGTTAAAGAATTTTCCATAAACATTAGAAGGTCTTAGAGTTACATAATTAAGATTAGCTATTTTTTTAAGATTCCTAAGGCTATCTTCAAGCATAATTTTCGATTGGCCATAATAACTAACAGCGTCTAAGTTATCTGTTTCATTATGAGCGTAGATACTATTTTTATAAATCGTCCCTCCTGAAGAGACGAAGATTACCTTAATACCTTTTTTAGATGCATAAGAAAATATTTTTGAAGATGGTTCAACTACATTTTCAATCTCTTTGTTGAAATCATTAATATTTGAAGACGGTATCAAACCCGACACTAAATGTATTATTATTGATATTTTATTATCTGAAATTAAATTTTTAATTTCTTCAACCTGATTCAATTTTAAGTCAAAAGTTAGATTATTATGAGAAGTAAGGGGTTTAGAGGTAATTATCAATACATTATATTCAGGGGTTTTGAGTTTATTATTTAAAAAATTTAATAAATTCTTTCCTATAAAACCACCGCCACCAAGGATTAATATATTTTTCATAATTTGAACTCGATATCGTTGTCGTAATACCAGTTCTGAAAAGAATAAATAGCCCAAAGCTGGTTCTGCCAATTTCTTTTTCCTGAAATATGATCATCTAGCATTTTTTTTACTGTATTGTTATTAATGAGGTTATGTCCTAAATTTTGTTCTGAAATAGAATCATAGAAAGTTTCTTTCAAGGGTCCTCTAATCCATTCTTCAAGAGGTACTCCGAATCCTTGTTTAGGTCTTTCAATAAGTTCTTTAGGGACATGCTTATATAAAATATCTCTTAGTATATATTTTCCTGTCTTATTTTTTATTTTGAATTCAAGTGGCATCTTAAGACTTTCTTCAACTATATTTTGGTGAAGAAATGGAGCTCTGGTCTCTAAACTGAATGCCATAGAAGCTCTGTCAACTTTACACATAATGTCATCAGGTAGATAAGTTTTCATGTCTAAGTACATCATCTTTTCTTGAAATGATAAATGATTGTTTGACCATATCTCATTATCATAAACATAAGATTGTGGACTACCAGAAAAATTTAATAGTTGAGATAAATCCTCATGCCCAGAGATTAATGAAATAAAAAGGTCTTTCTCAGATTTTATATTTTTAACCTTAGAGGATAATGATTGTATTTTTTCAACTAGTTGAACTGGGGTTTTTTTATAGAGAGCCCTGGAAGTGCTTTCTAATGCTTTTAACAAATTAGGAGAGGATAGAAAAAAATCAGCACCAAAGTTTCTGAAGCTATAAGGAAATTTTGATAATAAAGACCATACAGACGGAGCCATAAAATATCTATTATATCCGCCAAAAAGTTCATCACCACCATCCCCAGACAATGCAACGGCCACTTTAGATCTGGCTAATTCTGATACTAGTAAAGTTGGAATTTGAGAAGAATCTGCAAATGGCTCGCTATAGATTTTACTAAGATTAGGCATGATATTTAAGACTTCACTTTCAGATAAAATTAGTTCCGTGTGATCTGTTCCTAGGTGAGATGAAACGTCTTTCGCATAGCCCGACTCATCAAATCTACTATCATTAAAACCAATAGTAAAAGTTTTAATTTTATTCATACTTTCTTTTTGCATTAATGCAGTTATAAGAGAAGAATCTATGCCTCCAGAAAGAAAGGCCCCAATAGGAACATCAGATATCAATTGATCGCTAACCGCATTGGATAGCATGGCTTCAAGGTTTTCAGACGCGTCGTTAAAATTACCGTACTCTAATGAGTTACTATTTAATAAATCTATTGATGACCAATAGTCATTAATAGAAATACCATCATTTAAAAAAATATCTTCAAATGTTTCAGGTATGCTTGTTACCGAGAACTTGTTGAGATTAATTGCGATAAACTTTCCAGGCGGACATTTAAAAGTTCCTTTATAAATAGAGTAAGGTGCAGGGATATAATTAAATTTAAAATATGAGGATAACGAATTCATTGAAAGATCTTTATTAAATGCTGGGAATTTTGTTAAAGAGCCTAACTCTGAACCAAAAAGCAAGGATGACTCATTAAAAGATATATATAACGGTTTTTCACCAATACGGTCTCTAGAAAAATATATAGTATTACTTTGCAAATCAAACAATGTGATTGCAAACATCCCTTTAATAAGTTTTAAAGCATCTTTAAAATTTAAAAATTCGAATAGATTTAACAGTGTCTCTGTGTCTGAAGAGCTTTTCCAAGAGTTGAAGTTATATTCTTGATTAATATATTCTCGTAATTCATTATGATTATATATCTCACCATTAAATATCAATTTATAGCGACCCTTAAAAGACGTCATAGGCTGAGCTCCGGCATCAGAAATATCTTGTATTGACAGTCTTCTGTGACCAAAACCAACCTTTTGTTTTATAAAAAACTCATCTTTGCCAGAAGAGTCTGGTCCTCTGTGTGTGAGACTTTCGATTGCTTTATCAAGATAATTGGAACATGCAGGATTGTTTTTTAACTCAACATATCCAACTATTCCGCACACTATAAATTACTCACTATTTTCTTTACTATAATCTTCAAAGGAATTGAAAATCTTAATTTTGCCACATCCAACAGATATTATTCGATCAGCATGCTTGATAGTCGAAAGTCTGTGAGCAATAATTAAAACAGTCTTGTTAGAGTCTATACCTTGTATTGAATTAACTACATCTTTTTCTGTTTTCTCGTCAAGAGCACTGGTAGCCTCATCAAAAATAATTAAATTTGAATCTTTATATAGAGCCCTAGCAATTCCAAGCCTTTGCTTTTGACCTCCAGATAGCTGGATACCAGATTCACCAAAGACATGATCAAACTTATCATCTTGTTGCATAATATAATCAAAAATTTGCGCATCTTTAGATGCCTTTATTAATTTTGCATTATTAATTAGATCAAGCTTACTTCCAAAAGCAATATTTTGAGCAAATGAATCATCACTATAATAAACATCTTGGGGAACGTGAGATATCATTTTTTGCCATGAACTCTTAACTTGATTTATATTATTTTTATCAATATAAATTTCTCCAGCTATAGGATTTAATAGGCCTAAAATTAGATCGATTAATGTACTTTTCCCCCCACCTGTAATTCCAACAATACCAATTTTCTCTCCCTTATGGATTTCCAAGTCAATTCCATCAAAGATAAGAGGGCTAGTCTTTGAATAACCAAAAGAAATATTCTTAAGAGATATTTTATTGAAGTTACTAATTACTTTTTGTGATATTAGGTCCTCGTCATTCGTCACATAGTTTTGAGCTAGAATTCCAAGAGTATCATCAAGATTTTCCTTGCTGCCTGCTATGGAGGCATAGCATCTATACAATTGTTGCATATTCGGAATAAGTTTTTGGGAAGCCAGGGCAAGAAAGCCAAGAATTGGTAACCCTTCATTCATGCCATTTGGTTGAAATGAATAATAAACACCAAGCAAAGCCATTAAGATTACCACTAATGCCTCAATAACGTATCTTGGAACACTGCCCAAGAACTTATTTTCAGCAACTGTATTTCGCAACTTAAAATCAATTTCATTATATTTTTCAATGAAAAAGCTATGAGACTTATCAAGGATTAGATTTCTTATTCCACCAAGAGCCTCTTGAATAAAACGAATAACTTTCTTTTGGCCCTGATTAACAATCTTACTATTATCCTCAAGTTTTCTTTTAACAAATAAAGAAGTAGGGATATAAAAAATACATAAAGTAGCAAATACAATAACTGCAATAACAGGGTCTATAAATAGTATCCCAGCAAGGATAGCAATAGAAAAAATAGCAGAGCTTATAAATAAAAGTACCATATACAAAACACCGAATACTGTAATGTTCACATTATTAACAATTGAACTTATTACATCTCCAGAATTCCTATGAATATGAGTAGAAAATGGCTGATATATTGTCTTAGAGTAAGCAGCTCTACTTAAGTCATTCCCACATAGAACACTTATCTTATTTTGAAACCAAAAAATTACTATTTTAATAATGGCGGTTAGTATATTTATTGAAATAAAAAAAATTGTGAGAGGGAGCACTAAATCATTTCCAGATGATAGGCCTTGATTCAAAAAGAACTGATTAAAGTTTGGGTTGTTGAATGCTTGTTCGGAATCCATGATAACCGATATGAAAGGCATAATAGCGCCAATACTAATGAGATCAAGAATAGCCGTAATAAAGGTTGCTAAAGTTACAAATATTAGCTGAGCCTTTCTTTTTCTAGAGAAATTAAACCATAAAAATTTTATTGATGACAATAGATCATTATCTTTTATTATATCAATGGACATTTATTAATTAGAAATTAGGGTACTGCTTAAACCATTCAACAAAGTTCTTTACGCCTTCTTGGATGTTGAATTTTGGTTTAAAGTTAAAGGTCTCAAATAAATCTTCGACATCAGCATAAGTAGCTACCACATCACCTGGCTGCAGTGGTAGTAAGTTAGTAATTGCTTTCTTGCCTACATTTTTTTCTATTTCTGATATGTAATCATTAAGTGCAACAGGATTGTTACTTCCTATGTTGTAAACTTTCCATGGTGCAAAGCTAGAGCCAGGATCTGGAGATAGTCCATTCCAATCAGTATTAGACTTAGCAGGATTATCAATAACTTTTAGTAATCCCTGAACTATATCTTCTATATATGTAAAGTCTCTTTGATGATTACCATAATTATAAACATCTATTTCCTCATCATTCATGATCGCCTTAGTAAACTTAAACAATGCCATGTCTGGCCTACCCCATGGACCATAGACAGTAAAAAATCTAAGCCCTGTTGTGCTTAAATTAAATAAATTACTATAAGTATGAGCCATAAGCTCATTAGATTTTTTTGTAGCTGCATAAAGGCTTAGAGGATGATCAACATTATCATGAACTGAGAATGGCATGGATAAGTTAGCACCATACACAGAACTCGAAGAAGCATAAACAAGATTGCTTATTTTATAATGTCTTGAACATTCTAGTATATTCATGAAACCAACTATATTGCTTTGTATATATATATCTGGGTTTTCTATTGAATATCTAACTCCGGCCTGAGCTGCAAGATTCACAACAACATCAATCTTATTTTTTATAAATATTGTTTCAAGTTTTTCTTTATTAGCTATATCAATAGCGCAATGAACGTAGTTTTGATGGCTAAGGTGCCTATTTAATCTTTCTTTCTTTAATGCAATATTGTAATAATCATTTATATTATCAACACCGATGACTGTGTCGCCTCTATTTAGAAGTTTTAAACAAAGTTCTGAGCCAATAAAACCAGCTGATCCAGTTACTAAAATATTCATCTATATAATGCCTTGTGAAATTAATTCTTCTAAAGAGAGACCGTTAGAATCTTTCTTAGAGACTATTATATCTTCTTTTTTTAATGGGAAGTCTATATTAATACTCTTATCATCCCAGGATAAACAATATTCATCAGATGGGTCATAATAATCTGTGCATTTATATTCAAACTCAGCAAACTTACTCAATGTAAGAAATCCATGAGCAATGCCTGGAGGAAGCCAGACCTGAGTCTTATTATCAGCACTTATCTCAATGCTATGAAATTTTTTAAATGAAGGAGAATCCTTTCTTGTATCAACAAAAAAATCAAAAACAAGCCCCTGAACCACCCTTACAAGCTTTCCTTGTGGCTTGTTTCTCTGAAAATGCAACCCTCTTAGGACTCCATATGAAGATTTAGAATGATTGTCTTGAATAAAATCATAATTAATTTCAGCTATCTCTTTATATTTTACTTTATTGTAACTTTCAAAAAAGAAACCTCTTTTATCCTCAAATATTGAGGGATTGATAATTTTGACTCCGTGAATACTACAATTTGTTACCTTCATAATTATTTGTTATTAAGCAAATTCAATAAATACGTGCCATAAGATGTTGATTTAAATTTCGAAGCTTGCTGTAAAAGTTCTTCAGAATCAATCCAGCCCTTTAAATATGCAATTTCTTCAAGGCATGCTATTTTAAGGCCCTGTCTTTTTTCTATCATATGAATAAATTGTCCTGCTTCAATTAATGAATCATAGGTACCAGTATCAAGCCATGCAAAGCCCCTATTCATCTTTTCTAGGTATAACTCACCCTTATCTAGATAGGCCTTATTAACATCTGTTATCTCCAGTTCTCCTCTTGGTGAGGGCTTAAGATTTTTTGCTATCTCAATCACGTCATTATCATAAAAATATAAACCTGTAACTGCATGATTAGATTTTGGTTTCTTTGGTTTTTCTTCAATACTTATAACCTTATTCTGATCAAATTCAATTACACCAAATTCTTCAGGGTTATTAACGTGATAAGAAAAAATTGTTGCTCCTTTGCTTCTAGCAACTCCTCTTTGAAGATGTGAGGAAAAATTTTCTCCAAAAAATATATTATCGCCTAGGATTAAACACACGTTAGACGATCCAATAAAATTTTCACCTAAGATAAATGACTGAGCGAGACCATCTGCCGAGGGCTGAATAATATATTCAATGCTAATACCGAATTGACTACCATCACCCAATAAATTTTTATAGTTATCCAGATCATCTGGATTAACTATAACAAGCACTTCTCTTATACCAGCAAGCATTAAAACTGATAAAGGATAATAAACCATAGGTTTGTCATATATGGGTAAAAGCTGTTTCGATGTAGATAATGTAATTGGAAAGAGCCTTGACCCTCTTCCACCAGCTAAGATAATTCCTTTATACATAATAATTTATTTAATTTTTTGATTGAATCTATTTAAGTACCATTTTACAGTTTTAAGCATACCACTATCAAAATCCTCAACTGGCAACCAATTAAGATTATTATTAATTTTACTACAATCAATGGCATATCTTTTATCATGACCAGGCCTGTCATCTACAAATTGAATGAGGTCTTCATAAGAATGATATTCCTTTGAGTTAATTGGAAAAATTTCATTTAATATTGAGCATATTTTCTTTGCAACTACAATGTTTTCAATTTCATTGATGCCTCCAATATTATAGGTTTCATTAAGATCGCCTTGAGTTAAAACTTGATGCAACGCTATTGCGTGATCTTCAACGTAAAGCCAATCTCTAATTTGACTTCCATCACCATATATGGGTATTGGATTATGATTTAGGGCATTATTAATTATGGTTGGTATTAGCTTTTCACTATGTTGGAATGGTCCATAATTATTTGAGCAATTAGTTATGATTACTGGCAGCCCATAAGTCCTTCCCCAAGCCCTAACAAGATGGTCAGATGATGCTTTACTTGCTGAATATGGAGAGCTTGGATTGTAAGGGTTTAATTCAGTAAATTTAGGGTCATCTTTTTCTAGATCTCCATAAACTTCATCTGTAGATATGTGATGAAATCTGAAATTTAAAGGTTGAAATTCATTAAAGTATTCAAGAGAACAATTCAGCATATTAAATGTTCCTATAATATTTGTTTTAATAAACTCATTTGGATTTTTTATTGAGTTATCAACATGAGACTCAGCTGCAAGATGCATGACGCAATTAGGTTTAAAATTTAAAAAAGCATCCATTAGATTATTGTCATCAGTAATATCTATTTTAAGATGGTGATAGTTCTTCTCATTAGAGTATTCCTCTAATGAATTATTGGAAGCGTAAGTTAACTTATCAATATTAAGTACTTGATAATCCTTAAAATTTTTTAAAAGATACTTTATCAACGATGAGCCTATAAACCCGGATCCTCCGGTTATTAAAATTTTCATATTTTTTTATGCTTTACTGTAGCTATTCTTTTGATGTTATTTGCGAGCGCATTTTGCCATGAATTTATATCTAAATCAAAAGAAGACGCTAGCTTAGAGCTGTCTAGGACTGAGTAATGCGGTCTTTTCGCTAAACTAGGGAACTCACTTGAACTAACCGGGACAACCAAACACTTAGACTCTGATAATCGTAAAATTTCTCTAGAAAATTCATACCAACTACATGACCCAGAATTAGAAAAATTGAATACTTCTTTCTTATTTGCAAAATAAAGAAAATTATCAGAATTTATCATTTTTATAATTAAATTAGCAAGATCATGAGCGCTTGTGGGTGAGCCCGTTTGATCATTAACTACATTAATAGTTTTTTTGGTTCTTCCTAGTTCGAGCATAGTATTCAAAAAATTTTTACCAAATAATGAATAAAGCCAGCTTACTCTAATGATAATACTTGAAATATTAGATGATTGGAGGAACTGCTCCCCCATTAGCTTTGTTTCACCATATTTACAAATAGGATTTGGCTCTTCATTCTCGGTTATTGGCATAGAAAAATTGCCATCAAAAATATAATCAGTGCTAATGTGAATAAAAACCGTCTTAGGGTTATATTTTTCTAAAGATTTGCAAAGATAATCAATGGAATTAGCATTTGCACTTCTAGCTATTAAGAAATTATTTTCGGCCTCTTCTACGTTAGTGTAAGCAGCGCAATTAACGATAACATCAAATTGATTGCTAGATAGAAAAAGATCTACATCACTCTTTAATGAAATGTCTAAATCCTTTCTATTATAAAAAAATAAATTTAATTTTTTATGTAATTTTTTTATGGCTTGGAGTTCTCTTCCAAGTTGACCGGAAGAGCCAATAATCATTACATTCATTATTTTATGAGCATAAATTAAAAAAATAGATATCCAACTAGAAACTAGATTCAGTCTTGATAATATAAGGGAATTTAGAACAAATACTTCTATTCATTATATCTAAGAAAAAGACGATCAAACATGATAAAGAAAAACCAAAAATTGTAATCATAATGCATATAAAAGCTCTTGATGGTCTTGACCTCTCAAATGGTATGTAAGCAGAATCAACAACACTAAAAATATAATCATCTGAGATCTTTGCATACATTGATCTTTGAATCTTTGCCTCCATGGAGTTTGCTATTACCTTTCTTAATTCAGTACTACGAGTTGAATTAAGTTCTAAATTAAGGAAGTTTAGAGCTTGAATATTATTATTTTCAGTAATTTTTTTCATATAAGCATTTAATTCTTTGTAAACTAGTTCAGCCCATTCGGCAGCAATAATTGGAGAATTATGTTCAATGGTTATATTTACAAACCCACCGACCTTTTCTTTAATAATGGTCATATGCTCTGTAGTAAATTTTTTATGCGCATCTAAAAAATGAGGTTCGTATAGCCATACTTTGTCTTTAGAATATATAGATTCATCATAGGAATCTATTTTATTAGATGGGTCAAATGAGCTATAGGCCATAAGATTTTTCTTAAGGCTCTCATCTTGGTAAAGGACTTTAAAAAAATCTTTAGAAACTGCATGCTTCATTGCAAGAATGTCTCCTTCGTGAGGATTGAGCCCTAAACTTCCCTTAACATTTGCAAGACCGCTTAGGACACCTAAACTAGTTCCTAAACTGGGAGTATTATCTTGAACTGACTTTAAGACAATTGTTGAGCTAAAAACCGGTTTCAACGAAAGAGCGAAGAATATAGAAGAAATAGCAAAAATAGATGTTAACAATATTATAAAAATCTTGTTTTTCCAGAATAAAAGGAAAATAGAGAAGAGATTAATTTCAGAATTTAAAAAATTATCATTACTTATAGCTGGCATAAATACAATAATAAACGATAAAATATATTTTACCTAGAGAGTAAAGATAATATATATACTTTAATAAAATTAAATAAAAAGGTATGCAGCTAAAAATATTTATTTAATGCGTCTGAAAATTTACTCTGCTCGTCATCAAAGAAGAAAACACCTTTTCTTATTAAATCATCAATGAAATCTGTTTGTTTGCTTGAAAATCTTGGCATAAATTCTTTACTTGAAACAATAAAGTATTTTATATCATTTGAAGCACAGAAATATATCAAACTTGCGAAAGGATGATCAAATATAACAACATCATCATGAGTAATAATTGTTTCAGCTTTTGTTCTTATAATCTGATCTTCATTTCTATAATTAACATATAAAGAATCTGAGCATTTTGGATGGGGAATTGAAAAGTATCTAATACCAGACTTTTTTATTTCATATGAAATATATTTTTTAATACTTTTTTTTGAAGCTATATCATAAATCAATTTTTCAGCTTCTCCATATAATCTTGGTGGAGTACCAGATTCTACCCAATATAAATTTTTATGAGCTTTTTCATGATTAGTCATAACATTTAAAGGCATATATTTGCTTTGGTCTGATGATTTTGAAGGATTTCCCCATCCAATAAAATGATCTGAAAGCAATAACTCATATTTACCAAATAAAAAGTCATTATCAAATTCTGTACATTCATAACCACCGCCATGCTGAAAACTAGTTATGTTTAGTTGTGAGTTGATTAATAAAATTCGGCACTGTGTATTAAATTCAAAAAAACTTGATGCCGATCCTTTAACATTAATCATATCGTTAGAATCTGCTATTCCAATAGGCTTGGAATAGAAAATATTAGGTAATTTATCTATTATTTTCTCTTCATTATCAGAAATACCTAGATCAGTAAATATACTTAAAACAATTTTATTTAATTTTAACCTCATCTCATTGTTTGGAATTATTGGAAGGTTCTGTATGAAAATATTTGAAATCCTATTATGAAAAATATCAATTAAAGATTTTGCGGGAAAACCTCCACCAAAATAAATAAGTTTATTTAATTTGAAATAGGGTTTAAGAATATTAAAGGTTAGTAAAGAGCTCTTTTTTAAAAAAGGAGGATTATCATAGGTATTTTGCTCATAATAAAAAGAAAACCTCATAGGATTTGTGAATTCACTTTCTAAAAATTTCTTAAATGCATCATTGCCATATGTTTTAAATATCATATAGTTTGAAAGAATCCAAAATCTAAGTAAATAGATAATTTTAGGTCTATTTTCATATGCCTTAAAAATCAGATTTAAGTCTGATTGATTTTTATTAAAAATAATTTTTATTTCATTTTCAATCATGCTAGCTTAGTAAAATCTCTCTCACTTGACAATTTTTTTATATAATCGTGTAAAGGTTTAGATAAGACATCTTTAAAATCTGAACTTCCCATAATATCAAAGGATAAAGATATTTTTTTTAAAAAACAGAAATTATAAGCGAAGTCATGGTGAGCTATATCACGACACATTTCTTTTTCATCCATCATAGGTTTTGAATTATCTTTACGAGTAAGCTTCTCATAATTTAAGTTTGTATAAGGATTTTTTGACAGGTATAAATCAAACCCGTCAATAAGGACTCTAATTTTTTTATTAGCTGGTGAAGAGTTTTTTAAAAAGAATAATGCCCTTTGAAGTCCCATTGGACTTGCGATGTTGCCACTAGCCATTCCAGGTAACCTATAAAAACCTTTTGGCAATTCAGAAATATTACATGAAACAAATATAAAATCATAAGTCTCAGTTAATAATTTTGAAAATTCCACGTCATTCATTACTTTTTTTCTATAGTAAAATGAGTTAATGATCAATATTTTTTCTTTAAAGCCATTTAGGTCTGAGCTAAAGGGCTTTAAGTGAATAAGTGAAAAGTCTTTATTCTCATAATTTGTATTTTTATAAGTAGGTCCAATTACCAGAAAATTTGTCTCTAACTGAAATTTTGGTTGCGGAAATTTTTTTAAATCATAGACAGATTGGTCTTCAAAAAAATTATCTTTTTGAACCAACTCAATAAACGCCCTAGAATTAATTTTGCTGTTTATACATGAGGACTCTTTAATTACAAATTCACTCCATTTAATTTTTTTATCTATTGATTCATGTAAGTTATTTTTGGATAGGCTTAGTAGATAAGAAAGCCTGAATGAGTTTAATATAATAATATATCTTACAGGCGATACGATATGAAAGAAAAAATTAAGTAATTTATCAAATAATAATAAAATTTTTAATGCCAATGAAAGATTAAAAATATTTTGAGTAACCCTGATAAAGATCCTAGCTAGTTTTATTGAAAAGGAGGTGTTTGAGTAAATAGGATTTTCATCACAAATTTCTCTTATTTTAAAAAAATTTAACAAAACTTATGACTTAGTTTGAATAATTTTATTCTCTATAAGTAAAGCTAATTCTTTGATTACTTTTTCTAGAGGAGTATCTAAAATTTTAGCTATTTCAAATATTGATCTTTTGCCATCTGAATATGCTATCAAATTTTTCCTGAGCACAATAGCTTGAGAATGGGTGTCTTTTTTGCTGATATGAGAAATAAGATTATATTTACTTAGAAAGGGTTCACAGGGGTTTGAAGTTTTTGGTTTTAATCCTAATTCAAATGAATCAATTATAGTTTTGAACACATCAAATGACCCCTGCAGCCCCTCTATCGAGATAAAATTCATATCATCTTTATCAGTATGATATTCTTTAAATTCTCCATACTTAGTTCTGGAAAATCCACAAACTGGGAGATCTATACCAGGAGAGCAATACTGCCTTTCATCAGACCCTCTTTGTAAAAAAGAATATTCTTTAAAATTTTCCTTCCCTATTAAGGCTGCCTCCAATGAAATATCAGCCAAAGAGGATTTTTCTTGACCATGAATAAGGCTATATTCTAAATTATCACCTACGCAGGAGAGAACATATCCTGCTAATATTTTTGATTTTAATAGCTTATGTCTCTTTGATAAGTAAGCTATTGCACCAATAGTTTCAGGTAAAAATACAAATCTATAACTCATTTTATTATTTGGGTAATTGTCTTTAATATAATTTATAAGAGCTGAAGCTAGAACAGGGCCACTTAATTCATTATTAGCCATAGATGGATGACAGACATATGTTGAAAAGAAAATTTCTTGATCATTCTCTCCAGCAATACAGGCTTCAGACATTTCAAGAGTTCCATCAATAAAATTTGAATCCACGTATGCTGTGTATTTTCCATCTGGCAGATCTTCCAACTCGTCCTGTGACATGCAAAAACCCCAATTATCCATATAGTAGGAAGTGACATATGGAATTGCAGAGGGAAAGTCTTCCTGGGTATAAATATTTTTTAATAGCTCATTTTTAAACATTTCTCTATTTATTGGAGATGAGTAATTTAAAACATGTAAATTATTCTTTGAGAATTCTGCAAATTTCTTACCGGATTCATGTTCTATATACGAATCATTGATCACCCATTCCTTAGGTATTTCCCAATCAAAAACCTGATCTCCAGACTTAAATTTAATTCTTTTTAGCTCAGGATTAATTTTTTCAAAATATTCAAGGGTATCTCTTTGCCCTTGCCCTGTTATTGATCTACATATTGGAAATAAATCATCTGCCCATTGATACATTAACTTTCCATATAAATTTTTCATTTCTTAGAGCGGTTTTTTACATGAAATATTCATCATGCTTTTCCAGAAGGGGTAATTAGACTTTATTCTGAAAAAGTAATTAATAAGGAATTTTAAATGATCCGGGATTATTTTTTTATAAGGTGTCTCGATATATGGGTATTCTATGCATATATGTTCAAATCCAAAATTTTCTAAAGCATTTTTTAATTCATGATCTGCTGGTATGTAAAAATTTAATGGTGCATCCAAAAAAGGCAGGGTCTTGTTAATTTTATAATAGGGACTATTTGAATTTGGTGTTGCTATAAATACAAGGTGGCCTCCAGGCTTGAGAGCCTGTAAAGACTGTTTAATCATCCTAAAAGGCTCATCTACATGTTGAATTGTTCCTCTAAATATTATTAGATCAAAAAAATTTTCCTCAGTAAAAATATTTTTATCAAAATATATAATATCCTTGGCAAGTTCTTTTGCAGTATCGCTTACCTCCATTCCATAGAGCTCGCCTTCAAAATTTATATGCTGTAAAAACTCTCCTGAAGAACAGCCTACATCACAAACTCTTCCATGCTTAACAAAATTTCTAATAAAATTTCCATCTAGATCGAATTGTTTCAATCTTTTGGGATCATTCCCAACCCTGTCTTCAAAGTAATCGTCCTCAAATCTTTTAGCAATGGATGATTTATATTCTTTCATATTAGTTTTTACTCCGATATATCAATGTTTTTTACTGCTTTCCATGAATCAATGCACATGTCTGCTAAGTCTTTTTTAGGCTTAAAATTTAATACATCAAAAGATTTAGAGGAGTCTGCATAGCTAACAGGAATATCCCCCTCTCTTCTTCCTACAATTTTATAGTTAATTTTAATACCCACAACCTTAGAAAAAGTTTTAATTAGATCAAGTACAGAATATTTTTTTCCAGTGCCAATATTTAATATATGAGATGGCCTTGTATTTTTTAGATGCTCTAATGAAAGAATATGACTTTCTATTAAATCACTTACATGAATATAGTCTCTCTCACCAGTTCCATCACTTGTCTCATAATCATCACCAAAAACTTTTATATGATCTTCGATGCCTCTAGCAACTCTTATTAACCTTGGCATTATATTATTTGCAGTTTTGCTAGGATAATCAAAAAATAGTCCCTCTTTGTGGGCGCCTATTGGATTGAAATACCTCAAAATCATATAGTTGATGTGATCTGAGGAATCTTCGATCAGCTTTTCTACCACGAACTTAGTATTTGCATATGGAGATTGAGGAGATAAATCAAAATCTTCACAAACTGGTTGTAATTCGTTTTCTCCATAGACTGTTGCAGACGAGCTAAAGATAATATTTTTTATTCCATTTACCTTCATTGATTTAAGCAAATTTATAGATGAGGATACATTGTTTTCCCAATAAAACACTGGATCTAAAAATGAGTCTGATAAAGATTTACTTCCTGCAAAATGCACTATATATTCAGGCTGGGTTCTAGATAATAATTCGTTTAAATCATTAAAATTTCTAAGATCGACTTGCTCAAAAGAGAAGTTTTTTGATTCACTGCTAAGCATAGAGGTAGAGTTTGAAGAAGAGTTAATGTAGTTATCGACACCTATAACTGAGTAGCCCTTTCGCAAAGCCTCTAATGTAAAAGTTGATCCAAGGAATCCTGCAGACCCTGTAACAAGAATTTTATCCATTTATTTTATTTTTTCTTTTAGCTTTAAGTTGAATTTATCAACCAAATTTTTATTGTTGGATATATTGCTTTCATGCATTCTATATCTATAAAGTGGTGCGGGAACTCGTAAAATTTTATGATTTGCCTTAATGAATCTGTGCATTAAGTCTTTATCCTCGTTATAGAGCATTGCTTCATCATATAAACCAAGTGAAACTAGAACCTGATAGTCAAAAAGAATTCCGCAAGCTATGGGCTCTTCTTCACAATTCACTTGCTTTAATGAATTTCCATCTTTATTGGTAATATAATAATCACAGGCACAAGCCTGAAATGTCTTATTGTTATCATAGAAAAATAAAAGATACTCAAGAAAATTTCTATGAACGTAATCATCAGAATCAACCCTAACTATAGTCGTAGATTTTGAAGATCTTAAGCCTTCATTTACAGAAAAGGGAAGGCCTTTGTTCTCAGTTCTAGAAATAAGCTTTACATTTGGAAATTTTTTTTTGACTATTTCAGAGGTGTTATCCATTGATCCATCATCAATAACAATGATATCAAAAAAATTCGCATCAATTGATTGATCTTCAAGTGACCTAAGACATCTTTCAATATAGATAGCATTGTTATAAGTAGGTATAATTACTGAGATACTTTTCATTAAAAAAAACGATATGAATAATACAAAGATTATAGCTGAAATAGGCGTAAACCACGAGTGTGATATGGATAATGCCTACTTGATGATTGATCAGCTAGCTGAAGTTGGTTGCGATGTTGCAAAGTTTCAAAGTTACAGTGCAGCAAAAATTTCTTCAAAAAATAGTCCTGCTTATTGGGATCTAAGTGAAGAAAAAACTGCGACTCAATTTGAATTATTTAAAAAATATGACCTATTCAATCATGCTCATTTTTTAAAATTAAAGGATTATTGTGACAAAAAAGGAATTGAGTTTATGTCTACTCCTTTTGATAATGATTTTGTAGATATCTTAGACCCTATTGTCACAAGATTTAAAATTGCATCAGCTGATATTACAAATATCCCCTTATTAGAAAAAATAGCGAGCACCGGAAAGCCGTTAATTATGTCAACAGGTGCATCGTTTATTGAAGAAATTATTACTGCTAAAGAAATTCTTGAAAAAATTGGTACAAAAGACATAACAATAATGCACTGCGTCTTAAACTACCCCTGTGACCAAAAAAATTCATTTCTTTATAAAATAACTGATCTTAAAAAATATTTTCCCGATAATAAAATTGGCTTTTCTGATCATACAAAGCCCACCGAAGATTTTATTGTCTTAAGATTGGCTCAATCATTAGGCGCTGAACTAATAGAGACCCATTACACTTTTGATAAGACGCTACCAGGCAATGATCACTATCATTCTTTGGATATTGTTGATATGGATAGATTAATATCTCTTCTTAAGAGTGACAAAGATATTATTGGTGAAGATGATGATTTGTCACTTCAATTAAAAGCAAGAAAATATGCTAGAAGAGGCATTTATACAGATGGTTTAGTTAGAAAAGGTGTCTTGCTTTCTGATAAAAATATTATTACCAAAAGGCCTGTTGGAAATATACCAGCCTCTGAATATAAAAATATTATTGGAAAAGTTTTAAATAAAGACCTAGAAGATGATACTAGTATAAGTTATGAGGATATTAGTTAACTAGTTTTCAAGGTCTTGAAGTTGCTTTAAGGATTCATTTCTAAATTTATTGAATCTTCTTTCTACGTTTATATTAATATTCTTAGTCTTTGGATTTGAATCTAAATACTCAATAATTTCTGAAGCTGAGCAATCATTTCCGAGGTTTCTGTATATCTCCCTAAAGCATATGAGGTCTTCATCAGTATCCAAACTTAAATGATAATCTGGGCGATGCAAATTCGGAGGCGCCTCAAAATTTTTAATTTTAAATTTATGTGGCCTTAATCTAATAGCTAAAGTTCCATGCTCTCTGATTTCAATACTATCCTCTAATTTGCATGCTTCTTTGAGAACTGAGGGATCATAAACCTCAACATCTAAACCTGGAGGATAGGTTGTCTTGAGATCATTCGAAACAAATTCATAGTTTGAATTAGTATAAATATCAATGAATTCATCTACAATTTCATAATCATTAAAAATTGCATCTCCAAAAATTTGAACACATATATCTGGATTTTCTTTCTCTATTAGCATCACGGTCCTTGAGAGAACATCTGCCTCAGAGCCTCTAAAAAATGGAATACTTCTATCTTTTAAATAATCACATAATGAATCATCTATTTTGGATGTAGATGTTGCAACCACCACCTTGGATAGTCTCTTTGATTTTTTAAATCTATTGTAAGTATGGTCTATAGCTTTTAGACCATTAATTTCTTTAAGCATTTTCCCAGGCAGGCGACCTGATCCCATTCTTGCACAAAAGTAACCAAGTATTTTCATTGTATATATTTTTTATATAAAAGAGAGATGGATATATCTACAATTTATAGTCTTGTAGCTTCCGTCTATCATTATAGTTCATTACTGTATCATCTTCTTTTGACTGATACCCTTTCCCTTTTTTGTTCATATTTACCTTAATATTGGTACCCGGAGCCGGACTTGAACCGGCACGAAGTTGCCTTCGAGGGATTTTAAGTCCCTTGTGTCTACCAATTCCACCACCCGGGCTAAGTAGTAATA
>MDTF01002014.1_pt1 | contig 21322 bp, 19 predicted proteins | sample 811191 | NCBI WGS metagenome assembly MDTF01 (sample SAMN05326649, study PRJNA326480) | marine metagenome | isolation source: seawater | place: Southern Ocean | collected 2011
CCTTTGCTTTCAAGTAAAGATTTCAATTTTTCAATTTCCTCATCTTCTCTTCTTTCAATTTCTTTTTCAATTGACTTGATAAGCGCTTCAAGCTCATACACTTCAAATTTTCCAAAAAATTGTTTAGCAAATAGTGATTTAATAGTGGCATTGTTGTTTTGATTTTCACGAATCTTAGCAACAATTAAGCTAGGAGTTAGTCCTCTAGATCTTGCCATAGTAATGATTTTTAATTCACGGCAAAAGTATGTAAATAATTGATTGATTTTAATTTACAGTATAAACGGTGCAAATTGATTATGAATTAAAAATATAATTTGCAGTAAATAAATCGTGTAGATGTTCTACAACCCTGAAATAACAATGACTTAATAAACAAAGTATATTGACTAAATATTACGTTTTATTAAGCCGCATTACTTTTGCTGCAAATAACCCAAAAACTATATGCTATGAAAAAGCTCTTATTTTTAATCTCATTTCTCTTTGTTTATCAATTAAATGCTCAAGACTCATGGGAAGATGTCAAAGATGCAGGTAAAGGAAGTCTACAAGTAGCCTACTTAACGGAGTATCCTTATGCATTTACCGAGCACGGAAGCTTGGTAGGAATTGAGATTGAAATTTTAAAAACCTTCCAAGGGTGGGTGAATAAAAGAAAAGAGGTTGAGCTATCTCTAAATTTCGTGCCCTATAAGTCTTTTTCTGCTTTTTATGAAGCTGTACTTGATGAAGAAAATTCTGTTGGTTCTGGCTCTGTAACAATAACTAAAGATCGCGAAAAGGAAGTTGTTTTTTCGCCAGAATACCTTAGGAATGTTACTGTTTTAGTTACCAGATCGGGTGTGCAAACGCTTAGTTCTTATAATGAAATACCTGAAGTTTTTGAGGGAATGACAGCCATCGTTAGAGAGGGGACAACTCACGAGGAGGAGCTTAAGAAAATCAAGGCATTTTATAACAACGATATGGTTGTTAAATATGTAGATACAAAAGAAGAAATGAAAGCGCTTCTTGATAATGATTCATCTCACTACTATGCAATGATTGACTTAATTACGTGTTGGAGATGGATGACTCGTGATAAAGTGGACTTAAAAATTCACAGAATTGCAACCGTAAAAAATGAGTCTTTTGGCTTTGTTTTTAATCAGAATTCGGATTGGAAGCCGCTATTTGATGAATTTTTCACTTCAGGATTTGGGTTTACTTCAACGGAAGAATATGTACATATTTTAAACAGATATCTTGGCCCTGAAATCATTGAAGACGTTAAGTCTAAATAAATAAGGGCTCAATTAGAGAATTTAGAACTTACTTGATAGATTGCTTTGTTGTTAGAATCTAAAAGCATGCCTTTGATGGAGTAATTACTTGCAGTTGGAAGCGTTGGGTTAACAAAGTCAGGCGTTAATGATCTATTGATTTCATATCGGATATAAAATCTAAAGAATTCTGTTGGTGATTCAATTCCAGTTACTAGCTCATTATTTCCATCATACAAATACCACAACGAACTTTTAAAATCTACATCATTAATTAGTATGAACTCAGGTCTTTCTGGATAAGTTAAATCAACTTCAATTCCAGTATAGTTGAGGTTCTCAGTTCTTGTATCGAAGTGCGGTATCGCCAAATCTGAAAAATATACAGAATCAGCAGATTGGATGATTATTTTAAATGAATCAGATTTTTGGAATTCATCAAAGTAAAAGACCTTATCATTCACAAATGTTTTCGGTTTTTGACTTTGTAAAACCCAGGTTGAATCTACTTTGTAGAACAAACTAACTTTTTCAGCACTTTCCCAAGTCGGTTTCCAGGTGTAGATTCTCTTTTCGGGTAGATTATTTCGGAGTAGCGCAGAGTCAACAACATAGTAAGTCATAAGCGAATCACCTTGTTCAAGATGATCAACTTCAAGTAAATAGTTTTCTAGTGAAATAGGTTGGCTATTGGTTACAATAGCACTGTCTTTCTCACATGAAATAAGGGAGATCAGAATTAAGACTAGAAGCGGTATTTTTTTCATCAGAAATCAACAATCAGTCTGACATTAACTTGGCGCGATGTCAAGTAGTTCGGAATTGCATATTGCCCTCCAGAAATGTCTTTTACCCAAAGATAGGAGATTGTATTGTTTACTTGTAATAAGTTGAAGACTTCTACACTCAGCCAAATGCTTTCTAAGTATTTAAATACAGCTTTATTGCCCAATGGCTTCCTATCTTTTCGAACACTTCTAAGTAATTGCTTAGAAAGTCCTAGATCAACTCTTCTGTAAGGCGGTATACGTAATGTGTCTTGATACCTGTTGTAAGATGGTGGGCCAAATGGTAATCCAGTTCCGATAACCACATTCAAATTCATTTTAATTGTTGGGTTTCCAGGGAAATAATCTTGGAAGAACATCGAGAAATTTACACGTTGATCTGTAGGTCTAGGTATGTACCCTGGATTTACTCTTTGAGAATCTGCTACCGGGTTATTCCCTTCTCCGGGAAATGTCCGCTCACCATCGGCATCATAATATTTATAGTAGTAATCACCATCAATATCTTCTCGAGTTTGCATAACTGAAAGACTGATCCAGGATTCAACACCAGGAACAAATTCTCCGTTCAGTTTGAAGTCGATACCAGTGGCGTATCCATGAGCATTGTTGTCAGCGTAATATCGAATTCGAACGTTGTCGATTTCATAAGGAATTAAGTTATTAAGCTGTTTGTAATAAGCCTCTGTTTGTAGCTTAAACGGTCTATTCCAAATGTTGAAAACGTAATCCATACCCAATAAGTAATGGATAGACGTTTGGGCTTTAATATTTGGGTTTAGACTTCCATTTAAATCGCGCATTTCTCTGTAGAAAGGTGGCTGGTGATAATATCCCCACGCGGCTTTAAATAAGATGTTTTTTTTCCAGTTCGGTTTCCATGAAATAGAGGCTCTTGGTCCACCAACTAGTTGTTGGTTATAGCTCCAGTAGTTTAATCTACCACCTAAGTTTATTGCTATTTCATTTGAATCGAAGTCAAAGGTTCTACGTACTTGCCCATATCCTAAAAGACGGTGCGATTGAACGTGATTATCTGCTCTTACTACTTCATCAAGGATTAAATTTTCTCGATTATCCCAAATAGAACCTTGAGGTATCGAATAACCAGATGAATCAATATAATCCCACTCACTATACTCGTCAAAAATTTCTTCAATTTGAGCTTTTGCACCCCAATCAAAGGTGTATTTATCTCCGTAGTAAGTTCCTTTATGTTCTGCTGTTGCAATGGTTACATCTAAAAAGTTGCGCGCGTGATTGATAAAACCGCCAATACCTCTTGTTGCTATTGATTCACCAAAATCTTCCGAGCCTAAGTCTCGATCTAATTCATCTAACCTGTAGGCTCCTTCAATATCAAATCGTTCTTCTTCAATTGAACGAGTTCCAGAAGCAATAAACTTTAGTCTTAATTTTTTATTTGGTGCGTAGGTTGTGGCTAAAGCTCCAACTGCTGTTTCGTATTGGTTGATTTCTTGTCCATCAAAGTATATGGTTAGTTGTAATGCCTCGTTTATTGTTCCAAACTCTGTTTGTCGGTCTTCTGGGATGAATTGGTATACGTTATTGGCGTAATTGAGGAATGCGCTTACTTCCCAATATTCATTGATATCATAAGTGAGATATCCTTGATAATCCATAAAAGAGGGCTGATAATCTCCATTGGTTTCTAGGCTTCCCAATAAATATTGATTGGTGCGATATCTGAATCCGTGTATTTGAGTGAATCGAGTGTCTTTTGACGCATTCTCAACATGTACATTTCCACCTAGTAAGCTAGCTTCAGCACTTCCTCCAAATCGTTTTTGTGGTTTTTTGTATTGAACATCAAGTACGCTAGACATTTTATCGCCATACTTGGCATCAAAACCACCCGAGCTGAAAACGATGTTTGAAACCATTTTGGGATTGATGAAGCTTAACCCTTCTTGCTGACCACTTCTCACTAAAAATGGACGGTACACGGCAACATCATTTACATAAATGAGATTTTCATCATAATTACCACCCCTAACATTATATTGAGAACTCAACTCATTATTACTAGAAACTCCCATTCCTTGATAGAGTAGTGTTTTTTCAACGCTGGCGTTAGGAGCAGGAAGATGATCAATTGTTTTTGGATCGATCTTCACCAAAGTTGATTGTCTATTTCTATCGTCAGTAATTGTAACCTGTCCTATTGCTGTAAAAGAGAAGTAAAGCGTGAAGTTTAATTTTTTTCTTTCACCAGTTTCAAGGTTGACGTCTGTGTATAAAGTGTCAAATCCAATAAAAGTGGTTACAAGTCGGTGTTTTCCTGGGGTTAATTGAAACTCATAAAAACCTTCAGAGTTGCTTGATGAGCCTTCAGTTGTTCCTTGTACTGTTACGTTTGCACCAGAAAGTGCTACTCCGTTCTCATCAATGATTTTACCAAAAACAGTGGCTTTTTCTTGGGCATTTAATAGCCCATAGCTAAAGATTAAGATGAGTATAAGAAGGGTGTTTTTCAAACCGGTTTTATATGAAAAGCCTCAAAGGTATATTTTACCTTGATTGAGCCATAAAAACGGATGAAATCGAAGATTATTTTAATCTGTAAAGTTTACGAGATCACTTTTTGTTTTTAAAGTCACCTCTTTTCCAGGCATCAATAAATTGAGCCCATGCAATTGGGTTTAACAAGGTGTTTGATGGGAATTGACCTGCGTAGTAAAGCTGACTGTTTCTATTGGTTTGCGTGTATTTAAAGTTTGCAGATCCACTAGCTGCTGGAGTTTCAATGGCCAATCTTCTCATTTCAGCAGGAGATAAGTTTGCTAAAGCTCTATCGTAATCATCACGATCTACATTTAAGTTGATGAAAGCTTCTCTAAACTGCTCTTTACTAGGCCAAGGATATACTTGAAACTCTTTTAGAACTACAGTATCTGAATTCATCAATTGAATCAATGAATATCTATTTGAAGTTAGCGTATCTGGAATTACAAATGTTTCATCGCCATATCCAATACTTGAAAATTCAATGGTATCGCCTTTAGTGGCAACAAAAGAGAAGTAGCCGTAAAAATCAGATGTTGTACCTCTATAAGTGTCTTTTACAATTACAGCTGCAAATGGAACGGGCACAAGGCTGTCGCCATCTAAAATAACACCGCTAAATTGAATCAGGGAACTATCTTTATCCTTTTGCGATTGTGCAAAAGATGAAATTGATAGAAAAAGGCAAGCTAATATGAAGAAGTACTTTTTTATCATCGGGGTGAATTTACCAATTTAATTTTGTGTTCCAAGTTTTTGTGTTGCCAACCGCATCGGTTATAACAACTTTTAACTCTTGAGCTTCAGGAGAAACTCTCTGTTCATCTAACACGTACCACAATTCTTTTGTTTTACGGTCGTATTCCATCAAGATCCATTGTTCATTGATATAGCCATTGTAAGTGTTAATTCCAGATTCATCATCCTCAATTTCAAAAATGATTTGATCTCCTTGTTGTGGGTTGGTAGAAAAGTTCTTTTTCAGTTTGATGATTGGAGCAATTGTATCTACCATTACAGAATAAGGTCCAAAACTTCTAGTTCTGAATGATAACCAATTACCCATTGCTGTTCCTCCTTCTGGCGATAACACTTTTCCGTCTTCGTCTATTGAAACTGCATAGAGTTTGTTTCTCAAATTCGTTGGAATAGATTCTATGTTGATTTTAACCTGAGCATATTGCTGCAATGCCATGTACCAATCATTGAAATAGTGAATTGGTGTTAAATATGGAGGTCTTTGCTTTTCTTGTTTGTAGTTGAAATATTCGTTTTTGTACAATGAATAAGCAGGAATGAATAGTTGCACATCCTCATTTTTAAATGAGTTTTCCTTGTTGTAGGCAAAAAGAATTCCATCATTTACTTTTTTTATTGATGGCGTAACTGAATCAGGGTTTATGGTAATTCCCACCGTTGATTGATTACCGTATGCATCATTAACAATGTATCGGAGATCGTGACCATATTCCGTGCAAAAGATCTTCCCATTCAATTTCACATCTCTGTAGATGTCTAGTTTGTTATTGGGGTCTATATAGCTTTTCTGGATTCTTCTTCTATTCTTTTTGGTTTCATAAAAGTCCACATGGCAGTTAATATATCGAGATAATTCAAAAGGGATTTTCTCCATGTAATGGCTGTAATGCTTTTGTTCATCTACAAACAACTCGATGCTGTAAACGCCACATCTATTAGGAACACCATTTAATCTGTCAATAGCTTCGAGGCCAACACCAACAACTCCTCTTGCCGTAATATTTAATGGTCCAGGAACGCTGTAAGCTCCATTTTGACCTCTTAATGTTAAGTGCAAAGGTTCTGTTTTGCCATTAATAACAGTGGTGTCATTCATGGGGTAGATTGAGAGTGTTTTTAAAATCGGTTTGATTTGATCTTTAATACCAAATCCAAACAGAAGAGGGTTTAATGGAACTGAAGTTCTTGTGTCTCTTATTTCAAAGTGAAGGTGTGGACCACCAGAACCTCCAGTGTTTCCGGAAAGCGCAATAATATCTCCTTGCGAGACCTTGAGCTCACTTGCTGCAGGATAAAGTTCAATTTCAAATGATTGTTGCTGGTATTGGCGTTCTTTTACGTAAGCTTCAATTTCTGGATTGAATTGCTGTAAGTGCGCATAAACAGTGGTATATCCATTCGGATGAGTGACATATAACGCTTTTCCATAACCATAAAGCGAAATCTTAATTCTAGATACGTATCCATCAGCGGCAGCAAAAACGTTGAGGCCTTCAACCTGATTGGTTTTAATGTCGATTCCAGCATGAAAATGATTACTTCTAATTTCACCAAAATTCCCCGCTAAATACATCGGAATATCTACTGGAGCTCTAAAAATGGTTTTTGGATACTCCGTTTGTTGAGCGGATAGACTCGAAAAAGCGAAAATTAATAGGGTAAAAAGGAACCAATTGAAATTTTTCATGCGCATAATTGTCAACAAAAGTAACGATACGTCAATGTGTTTCATTATTTATTCATCGAGGTTATCACAAAGTGGGCGTTAAAAATTTGTGAACTCAATAACTGTCTTTACTTTTGCATCCATTGAATTGATCAGATAGATGGAAGAGTATAAGTTGTCATTAGCGGCATTAGGCAAGCGTTTAGAGCAGTTAATCAACTTACACCAAGAGGCAGAGGAGAGATCAATCCAATTGTTGGAAGAGCAAAAAAAGCTCAATCAACAAGTAGAAGTGTTACAAGCAGAGAACGACTCTTTAAAAAAGCAAAACGAAGCTTTGAAAATTGTGAGTAAGGTTGAAGGTCAATCAGAAGACCGTGAGGAGTTGAAAAAGCGAGTTGGAGAACTAATCAGAGAAGTTGATTCTTGCATTGCACTTTTAAATAAGTAGTCGATTTATGAGTGATGAACTAAACATAAAAGTTACGCTTGGAAATCGGGTTTATCCGCTTACAATAGAGCGGGAGGAAGAAGAGATCATACGCAAAGCGGCCAAAATGGTCAACGAAAATATGCGCGAACTAGAAAGCAGTTACGCAGTACGTGATAAGCAAGACTTACTAGCCATGACTGCCTTATTTTTTGCTAATAAAGCTATTGAGAATTCGAACAATAACTCATTAGCTGTTGATGAACTCGAAGAAGGACTCCAGCATCTTAATAAAAGGATAGCAGACTACTTAAGACAAAATGAACGTTCTTAAGAAATAGATATGCCTTAGCGGGCGTTGATAACTTATCCCGCATAGATTCCAAAGCGTTTGGTAAAACCAACACTTTTACGTTATGAACCAAGCTTAAGGTTTTCAAAACCAGGCCTGATCCATCCCAGATTTATCTGAGGAGATTTTTAGCTTGCTAAAGACACTGGAAGGTTGCGAAATCTGGCAGGTTCAGTTCCTGTACTTTATCAGGGTTTTACTCAAACAAACTGGGTTTTGTGCGGGCTTTATTAAAATTCGAACTATAACTAAAATGGATGCTATTGAAATAATTATAGGTGTTGTAATAGGTCTTCTTATCGGAGCTGGAGTTGTTTTTCTGGTGATGAAAAAAGCGATGGAAGGCAAAGCACAAAACATATTGAAGGAAGCCGAGTCTGAAGGTGAAATGATTAAGGAGAAGAAAATTCTTCAAGCCAAAGAAAAATTCCTTCAACTGAAAGAGAATCACGAAAAAGTAATTTCTCAACGAAACGAAAAAGTTCAACAGGCTGAACAACGCGTGAAGCAAAAAGAAACTACGCTCAACAATAAATTAGCTGATGTCAATAAAAAAGACCGCGAGTTAAATGACATCAGAACTAACTTAACCAAACAACTTTCTATTGTAGATAAAAAGCAAACTGATTTAGAAAAACTGCACTCTAAACGTGTTGAGTTGTTAGAAGATATGGCTAACATTTCTAAAGATGACGCTTTAGATGAGTTGAAAAAAGAATTAATTGATGATGCTCGTTCACGCTCAATGCAAGTGATTCAAGAAATCATGGACGAAGCGAAAATCAATGCCAATCGCGAAGCGAAAAAAGTAGTGATTCAGTCGATTCAACGTGTAGCTACTGAGCATGCAATTGAAAATTCAGTTTCTGTATTTAACATCGAAAGTGATGATGTTAAAGGTAGAATCATTGGTCGTGAAGGACGTAACATCCGCGCCATTGAAGCTGCTACTGGTGTTGAGGTTATCGTTGATGACACGCCAGAAGCAATTATCCTTTCTTGTTTTGATCCTGTTCGTAGAGAGATTGCTCGTTTATCGTTGCACCAATTGGTAACCGATGGTCGTATTCATCCAGCTCGTATTGAGGAGGTGGTTAAGAAAACGACTAAGCGTATCGAAGAAGAAATCGTTGAAACAGGAAAACGTACTTGTATCGATTTAGGAATTCACAATTTACATCCTGAGTTAATCAAGATGGTTGGTCGCATGAAGTATCGTTCTTCTTACGGTCAAAACTTATTGCAACACTCGCGTGAGGTGGCTAACTTATGTGCTATCATGGCAAGTGAATTAGGCTTAAATCCTAAGTTGGCTAAGCGCGCAGGATTATTACACGATATAGGTAAGGTACCTGAAGATGAGCCAGAAATGCCTCACGCTATTTTAGGTATGAAGATGGCTGAGAAACATGGCGAAAACGTTGAAGTTTGTAATGCTATTGGAGCTCACCACGATGAAATTGAAATGACAAGCTTAATCTCTCCAATTGTTCAGGTTTGTGATGCCATTAGTGGTGCTCGTCCTGGTGCAAGACGCGAGGTTGTTGAGTCTTACATTCAACGATTGAAAGATCTTGAAAACCTAGCATTGAGTTACGAAGGTGTAACTAAAGCATATGCCATTCAAGCTGGTAGAGAGCTACGTGTAATGGTTGAAAGTGAAAAAGTAAACGATCAAATGGCTGGAGAATTATCATCCAAAATCTCTAACCAAATTGAGCAAGAAATGACATATCCTGGTCAGGTTCGTGTAACTGTAATTCGCGAATTAAGATCAGTATCAATCGCTAAATAAGCGTACATATTATTGTGAGTTTCAAGTGCCAGATGAAAGTCTGGCACTTTTTTGTTTTTAGATATCGCTGAAATAGGAATTTGTAAGATTTAGAATGTTCTACTTTTGGCTTTGTAAAAATTGAGATAATGAAGATTGCCGTAGTTGGGTTTGGGCACATTGGTAGAAGACATGCAACCATTGTAAATGAATATCCTGAAACAGAATTAGTAGCTATTGTTGATACTAATGCTGAAGCCAGAAATCATGAGTTGTATCCAGAAGGGGTTCCATTTTACTTGTCGTTAGAGGAGATGTTGAAGCACGAATCTCCTGAAGTAGTAAATATTTGTACTCCAAATGGCTATCATTCAGATCAAGCAAACCTGTGCCTAAAAAACCAAACGCATGTGGTTATTGAAAAACCAATGGGTTTAAATAAAGCCAATTGCGAAAAGGTGGTTTTTAGAGCTCTTCAAGAAAATAAGACGGTTTTTGTTGTAAAGCAAAACAGATATAGTCCTCCGAGTAAATGGTTGAAGAAAATCGTTCACGAAAAAATTATTGGTGATGTAAGCATGGTTCAAATCAACTGTTATTGGAACCGTGATGATAGATATTACAAGCCAAAACCAAGTGGTGGGCCAACTGGTTGGAAAGGTTCTTTAGATTTAGATGGAGGAACTTTATTCACGCAGTTCTCTCATTTTATAGATATCATGTATTGGGTATTTGGAGATATCGAAAATATCCAAAGCACATTTGCAGATTTCCAGCATCAAAACTCAACTGAGTTTGAAGATTCTGGTTCAGTTAATTTCAATTTCATCAATGGTGGAATAGGAACAATTAACTTTTCTACAGCAGTTTGGGATCAAAATATGGAGAGTTCAATCACCGTAGTGGGCACCAAAGGATCACTCAAAGTAGGTGGGCAATATTTAAATGAAGTGGAATATTGCCATATTGATGGCTATGAAATGGAGGAGTTGGATGAAACAAACCCACCAAATGATTATGGTCCATTCAAAGGTTCAGCTGCTAATCACCATTATGTGATTGAAAATGTGGTTAACACCTTAAAAGGTAGAGATACAATTACGGCTAATGCCCTTGAGGGGATGAAAGTTGTAGATATCATTGAGCGAATTTATGCGGCTGCTGATCGACCAATAAAATCATTTAAGCATGGAGGATAAATTCTTCGTTCACGAAACTGCTGTTGTAGATGAAGGGTGTCAAATTGGTGAAGGAACCAAAATTTGGCACTTCTCGCACATCATGTCCAATTGCGTAATTGGTAAGAACTGCAACTTTGGTCAAAATGTGGTTGTGTCACCAGAAGTGGTTTTAGGTGAAAATGTTAAAGTCCAAAACAATGTATCTATCTACACTGGAGTTACATGTGAAGATGATGTTTTTTTAGGTCCATCATGCGTTTTTACCAATGTCACTAATCCAAGGAGTGGAGTTAATCGTAGAGGAATGTACGAGAAAACGGTTGTGAAAAAAGGAGCTTCTATTGGAGCGAATGCTACAATTGTTTGCGGACATGATATTGGTAGATATGCATTCATTGGAGCTGGAGCAGTTGTTACAAAGCATGTGCCTGATTACGCGTTGGTTGTTGGTAATCCGTCAAAGCAAATTGGGTGGATGAGTGAATATGGACATCGTTTATCGTTTGATGAAAATGGCATAGCTATCTGTCCAGAATCTGAAGAAAAATACAAATTAGAAAACAATCAAGTTTCTAAGCTTTAATTGAAATGGGAGCTAAGAAGCTATTCAAAAATGAGTTTGTCAGAGATTTCTCAACGTTACTCTCTGGCGCTCTAATTGCTTCTGCTTTACCTCTTATTTTTTCTCCTTTTATTTCAAGATTATTTACTCCAGTTCAGTTTGGAGTTTTAGGGGTTGTTACGGCTATTCTTAGCTCATTGAGTAACGTTGCTGGAGGAAGATATGATCTAGCCGTTATGTTGCCAGAAAAAAATGAAGACTCAACTTCATTGGTACACCTGGGAAGCATCATATCCTTAATTGTAGCACTCATTGGTTTAGTTGCGTTGTTTTTTGGCAATTCATTCATTCTAGAAGAGCTTAAAATTCAAAGTTTGGGTTGGTATTCTTTGCTGATCCCCGTTTTGCTTTGGTTCATGGCGATTTACAAGCCGTTCAACTTTTGGATGAATCGCAATAGGATGTACAAACAGAATTCTCTTGCCAAAATTACCCAGGGTGTTTCAATTTCTGCTTTTACTCTTGTTTTAGGCTACATTCAATTAGAACAAGGTTTGGTTCTAGGCTACTTTTTAGGTTGGCTGGTATACATTTCTGTTATCATATACATGGTGCATCAATCTGGTGATTTTACGTTCAATATTTCAATTCCAGATATTAAACGAGTAGCCAAAGAGTACAGCGATTTTCCTAGATTTAATATAGTTTCTTCTTTTCTAAACGATTCAGCAAGTTACATGGCTGTATTCGTTATTACTTTTCTTTTTTCTGCAGAAGAGACAGGATATTACAATTTCTCAAGGCAGTATTTGTTTGTGCCTTTATCACTGCTTTCCGTTACGTTGAGTAATGTCTATTTTCAGCGAATAGCTAGCAAAATCAATAAGAGAGAATCGCTTAAAAAAGAATTCAAAATAGTTTCTGTGTTGTTGATTTCAGTTTCAATACTCTCGATTGTCACTATTTTCTTTTTTGGAGAGTGGATTTTCAATTTTGTTTTTGGTGAAGATTGGAGTTACTCTGGTAAAATATCGGCAGTGTTAATTATTGGGTTTGCTGCTAAATTTATGGTTTCGCCTTTCGGACAACTGATAATCGCTCTCAAGCAACTCAAATTAGCATTGGTGTTTCCAATAGTTTATTTTGGATTGATGCTGAGTTTGTATTTTATGCCAGAGCAACCCTTTGAGCAATTTTTAAAATACTTGGTTTCTTTTGAAGTGATATCTTACCTCATATATCTGGGCGTTGCAGTTTACTGTTTATCCGATTATGAAAATAAAATCAGAGCATCAGCAAGTTGATGAGAAATTTAAAACAGTATATCGTAAAGCTCGATCACTTCACGGGGATAGTTGAGTTTCTGTTTGGAGGGATAATCTTCTTACTTTTCAATTATGTATACTTAGATTTTATTGTAGTTCACTATGATTACATGGGCTTTGTGACAAATGGAGTTACTCTTTTAGAGGGGGTAATAGCATTGGTTGTATTTGCTTTTTCAAACGTGCACTACATTACCAAACAATCTCGATTCATCAGGGCGGTATGCACACTCGTACAGCTTTTCTTTCTTTTTCCCAACCTCGTTTTGTGGATGCATATGGATATGCCCTTTACAGTGATCTTATCCATTTTAATATTCATTTACATGATGTCATGGAACGTGTTCGACTTTCCCAGAATCAGAACAACCATTTTGTCAGTAAACGAACAGGTTTTGTTGTTGACTCTACTAGGTGTATTGTTCTTTATTCCGTTTGCAATCGGCTATAATTTTCACTTCAATCTAAGTCTGTTCAAGCTGGGAGATATCATTTATAAAATCAGAGAAGAGAATGATCAATTGAGTAATACGTTTTTAAATTATCTACTTTCTCCTTATGTAAAAGTGCTCATTCCACTTTTGATGACTTATGGTGTCATTAATAAACGGTATTGGTTAACTGGTTTTGGTTTTTTACTAATGGTGTTAATGTTCACACTAACGGCTCACAAAAGTATTTTCTTCTCAGCAGTTGTTGTTTTAGGTTTCGCTGTTTTGAGAAAAATAAACTGGCAACTTCCATTGATGATGGGAGGATTAATCGCAGTAATTGTTGTTGGAATAGTAGCTTCTTGGTATGGTGATTTGTTGATTAATTCAATGGTGGTAAGGCGTGTATTTTTTATTCCAGCATATTTAAATTACACATATATGGAGCTGTTTGCCGATGAGCATTTTTACTACAGCTACAGTTTTATGCATAATTTAATTGATTATCCTTACGACCTAGAACCTTCCAAGTTAATAGGTGAAGCCTATTTTGGATCACCTACTGTTAATGCTAATAACGGATTTATAAGTGACGGGTTAATAAATCTCGGCTTTTGGGGAGCATTGCCAACCTATCTTTTTGTTGCTTTGTTGTTTAAGTTAATAGATGCCCTAAAAATTAACGAAGCCTATTTTGGGATGTTCTTCCTATTTATCTTTACATTACTTAGTTCAGGGTTGTTTACAACCTTACTTTCTCACGGTGGATTCTTTCTGATCCTCGTTTCGTTATTTTTAATAGGGAATACGGCTAAACAGACCAAATAGCTTTTACAGCAATCCCAATAATTGTAGTAAGAATAGCTCCTACTAAAACAAAAAGAATGAAGTTTTCATGTCTTCCTTTAGGAGTGTAAAAAGGTTCAACAACAGATAGAATAGATAGTTCTTTAACTGTTAAATCAACGAAAGCTAGTTCGTCAAGACGAGAGTTTTGTTCCAGTTTAAGTTCTTGTATAGTAAGTGAAGAGTTTTCGGAGTTGTATTTTTTATTTAGTTGGTGCTTTAGTCTTTTAGAGTAATCATTTAGAATCGCTGAACTATTTGCTTCTAATTTTTTGAGTTCAGTAATATTAGAGAAATAATCTTCAAGCGTTTTAGATGCATTTGTAAATGCTTCTTGGTTTTGAGAAGTAAGCTTAATAGTTATGTAGTTTTTACTGAACTCTGATTTGTTGTTAGGATTTTCAGGTTGTACCATCTCAAGCTTTACCCAATCTGTAAATTGGTCATTTCTAGAACCGTATTTAATGGAGTTATTTAAATGACCAATGATGTTATCTACATCTTGAGGCTTAATAAGAGTACTCTGAAAAACAGCTTCACTTTGAAAAACTGGAGTTTTTATCAAGAAATAGGCGTATCCAATAATTGACCCAACAGCTAATAGTCCAATCAATAAGAGAAGGTTTTTTTTTAGGTATTTAGCTGCTTCTACAAATAGAGTAGATAAGTTTATTTCTTCAGTCATTTTTGTCTCACTATGAAAAGACAAATCTAATCATAGTGTTTAAATCTCCAGCACTTATGTACTCTATAGAAAATGAATAGAGTATAGTTGACACTCAATTATTGATAATTCAAGGAGATATTCCTCTTTTAAACATTAATAAATAGTTATTTCGCAGTTCAATTCTTTTAGGGTTATGATTAATGAGCAATCTGGAGCTGGAATTAAGGTCTGTCACATGTCTACTGTTCATCGTTGGGATGATAACAGGGTATACCAAAAGCAGTGTTTAACACTTCAGCAGTTTGGATTTGATGTGCATCTTATTGTAGCAACTGGTGGAAAAGCTCAGTCAGATATAATAACGCTTCATCAACTTCGGGAACCTAAAAACAGAATTGATCGAATTTTCAATTTAACAAAAGAAGCATTTGAAGAAGCTCTTCTTGTAGATGCAGACGTGTATCAAATTCACGATCCCGAATTATTACCAACTGCATTAAAATTGAAAAAGCTAGGAAAGCACGTTGTGTATGATGCACATGAGAATGCTCCAGCATCCATATATGATAAAGAATGGATTCCGCTTAAACCTTTTAGATATGCTGTTTCTAAATACTTCGAAAACTTTGAACTTCGAATTGCAAAACAGCTAGATGGTGTTATTTCGGTAGCTGAACCGCTCATAGATAGGTTTGAGAACAAGCGAAAAATATTATTGAGGAATCTTCCCAATCTAACGAAATTCCAGAGTAAAGATTTAACTCCTGAATTGGCTGATGCTGAACCAGGAGTTATATACGCTGGCGGACTCACAGCTATTCGTAATATTTATGAAATGATTGAAGGGATTCATCATTCTAAAGAATGCAAAGTGCTTCATCTTTTTGGCGACTGGGAAACAGAAGCATACAAAGAAAAATGCATGAGCTCTAAAGGTTGGTCTAAAGTTAAATTTTGGGGTTTTCGTGATAGCGCAGAGGTGTACACTTTTATGCAATTGAAAGGTCAGGCTGGATTGGTGTTATTTGATGGTAGAATAAAAAATCATCAGATAGCATTGCCCAACAAGGTCTTTGAATACATGGCATCTGGTTTGCCAATCATTATGTCTGATATTCCTTATTGGAAAGAAAATTTCAGCAATGCTGTTATGTTTACAGATCCTCAAAATCCTGCTAAAATAGCAAGTACAATAGATGAATTACTCACTTCAAAAGAGAAGCAGGAGCAAATGATTAAGGTTGGTCTTGAAACCGTTAAAACACTGAACTGGGAAGAGGAATTCAAGAAATTAGTAGGTCTTTACTTGGATATCGTTAAATCAAACAACTAAGTAAACTCCTTGATTATGTCTGAAATGAAATCATACAAAATAGTTACCGTTGTTGGAGCTCGTCCTCAGTTTGTGAAAGCAGCTGTAGTTAGTAGAGCGTTTAGTCAATTCAATAATATTGAGGAAATAATCATTCATACAGGGCAGCACTTTGACCCTAATATGTCTGATGTTTTCTTTACTGAAATGAACATTCCTAAGCCAAAACATAATTTAGATATTCATGGAGTAGGGCATGGTGCAATGACTGGTAGAATGCTTGAGGGTATTGAGCAGATTTTATTAGATGAAAAACCCGATATGATGCTGGTTTATGGAGATACCAACTCTACAATTGCGGGTGCATTGGCGGCTAAAAAAATACATATTCCTGTTGGTCATGTTGAAGCTGGACTACGTAGCTTCAATATGGAAATGCCAGAGGAAATCAATCGAATTCTCACTGACAGAATCAGTGATATTTTGTTTTGTCCAACAGACAATGCCATAGAAAATCTAGAAAAAGAGGGAGTTGCAAATACATCTTCACAAGTTGTTAGAACTGGAGATGTTATGTGCGATGCAGCATATTATTATGCAGAAAACTCAACGGTAGATGGAGCTAAGTTGGGCTTGCCAAATGAGTTTCTCGTTTGTACACTTCATCGTGCTGAAAACACAGATGATCCCAACCGACTAAAAGCTTTTGTAGAGGGATTAAATAAAGTGCATCACGAAGTTTGTCCCGTAGTTTTACCTCTTCATCCAAGAACGAAACAGAAACTAGATCAGCACAACATCAAATTAGAAGTTCAAACAATTGATCCTGTTGGGTATTTTGAGATGATATATCTTCTTGAAAATTGTAAACTGGTTCTTACGGATAGTGGTGGTCTTCAAAAGGAAGCTTTCTTTTTCAAGAAACCATGCATCACAATGAGAGATCAAACAGAATGGGTAGAGCTTGTTAAGGGTGGATTTAATCAGCTTGTTTCGCCAAGTGATAATCTTAAAGATAAAGTTAAAGAGCTACTAAACGCTGAAATTAACTTCAATGTAGACCTTTATGGAAAGGGACATGCAGGTGAAGAGATTGTAAAACATATTGTTGATTATTTGTCGAAGTAATTAGGCTTTTCCATTATGATTCAAAGATCAGCTCTATCACAAGTTCCAACTGTAAGTGTGATTATTCCTTGTAGAAACGAAAAGGGATATATCAGCAAAACACTTTTGAATGTTTTGGAGCAAGATTATCCAAAAGATAAACTTGAAATTTGGGTGGCTGATGGTATGAGTGATGATGGAACCAGAGATGAATTAGAATCTTTAGCCAATACACATTCACAAATAAATTGGATTGATAATCCAGAGCAAATAGTGCCCCCAGCACTAAATGCATGTATCAAGGCTAGTAGTGGAGAGGTTATAGTTCGTTTAGATGCGCATAGCCTTTACCCCACAGATTATATAAGTAAACTGGTTCATTATTTAGTAGAATTAGATGCCGACAATACTGGTGGGGTTTGGATTACTGAACCAGCTAATGAAACTATTGAGGCTAGAGCAATTGCGTTGGCTACAAGTCATCCGCTGGGAATAGGTGATTCGGAATTTAGGTTAGAAAACGAAGAAATAAAAGAAGTTGAAACAGTTCCGTATGGCTGTTATAGAAGATCAGTTTTCGAACAAATAGGAATGTTTGATAATGATCTAACCAGAAATCAGGATGATGAGTTTAATGCCAGGCTTAAAAAAGCTGGTGGTAGAATATTCTTAATTCCATCGGTTAAAATCAGATACTTCGCCAGGCCTACTTTGCAAAAAATGCGGAAGATGTTTTACCATTACGGTTTGTTCAAGCCTTTGGTTAATATGAAGATTGGTCAACCTACTACCATTAGGCAGTTTATTCCACTACTTTTTGTTTTGGCCAATATAATCGCATTAATTTCTACAATTGTTAATTACAAAATCGGACTAGCTTTGTTTGCACTCATTTGGGTGCCATATTTGCTTTTGGTTTTTGTTATTAGTCTAAAATTAGACAAAGATGATAGCGAAAAGTCATTGCTCTTAAATCTCGTAATAACTTTTCCTAGTATCCACTTGAGTTACGGTTGGGGATATTTACTTGGTTTTGGAAAAGCGTTTAATTTTTGGCGTGGAAAAGGCGTTAAAAAGGTTGAAATATCTAGATGACAACAAATGAATTTGAGTCGCTTTACAAATAAAGTTAGTGCCAAAAGAGTCAACTTATACGTTGCTCATATTTTGTTGTTTATACTGCCATTTGAGCCCAAGTTAGTTCCTCCTGTTCTGATGTTATTCATAATCACAAATCTAGCTTGTCACAGTTGGACGGAACGTGTTTTCTATTTCAAGAAAAGATGGAAGTACATATTGATGTTTTCATCACTCTACATCCTGAACATAATAGGGCTTTTGTATACAGATAATATGCCTGCTGGTCTATTTCAGTTAGAAGTTCAGTTATCATTGCTCATTATCCCATTAACCGTTTTAACCAGCAATGTGATAAATAAATTCACATTGCCAGAATTGCTTAAAACTTACGTTGTAGGTGTAATAATAGCTTTCGTTTTATGTATGATATATGCTACAGTTGCTTTTATCAAACATGGCGATTCTTCCGTCTTTTATTATACTCATTTGTCGTATTTCCTACATCCTGGGTACTTTGCGATGTACGCAAACATGGCGCTGTCAATTATATTGATTTACATTTTTCACAGTAAAGACAAAGTAAAGTGGCGCTATTATGTTGCTTTAAGTTTACTGATTATCTGCGTATTTCAGTTGTCATCTCGTACTGGTTTAATAGTCTTAGCTTTCTTGCTTTTTTACGGTGTTTTATCTCTGGTCTTACCTCGAATTAGATGGAGAAACCAGTTTAGAACATACATGTTTGCTATTTTAATAACGGCAGCTGGCTTGACAGTTTCATATCAGTTTATTAAATCCACTCGAGTTTCAGATGTAGGTAAAGAGCTTACGAGTTCTAGTAGCAGTGCAGGTTCTAGACTAGCTATGTGGAAATCTAGCTATGAGGTTTTTAAAGAACATCCAATAGCTGGATATGGCGCTGGAGATGCTAAAGATGTTATGCAGGCCAAGTTTAGAGAGGATAGGCTGGCTTACGCAGTGGTAAAAAACCTGAATGTTCACGATGAATACATTCAAGTGCTGATTTCCTACGGGATAATAGGATTTATAGCTTTGATTTTGCCGATGGTTTATCCACTCAAATTTGTGTTTAAGGGTACCAATTTTCTTTACCTGTTGTTTATAGGTAACGTAGGGTTTAACTTTTTGACAGAGAGTGTTCTTGAGACACAAGCTGGAAATGTTTTTTATGGTGTTATGTGGTCTTTGCTGTATTTTACCTGGAAAGACTAAGACACCGATTGATTATATATTTTTGCAACCAAACTAAAGGGTAAATAATGATTCCGTTTTCTCCTCCACGAATTGATGACAAAATCATCGAAGAAGTAGTAGATACACTCAAAAGCGGCTGGATCACAACAGGTCCTAAAACCAAACTTTTTGAGAAAGAAATTACGAGGTATACGGGAGCTCAGGCTACAATATGCTTGAATTCTGGAACTGCTGGTATGGAGCTTATGTTGAGTTGGTATGGTGTTGGTCCTGGTGATGAGGTTATCATTCCAGCTTACACATATACAGCAACGGCTAATGTAGTGGTTCATTCTGGAGCAACACCAGTTATGTGTGATGTTAAGGAATCTGATTTTAATTTAGATCCAACTCATTTAGAATCATTAATCAACGATAAAACCAAAGTAATTATCCCTGTTGATATTGCTGGATGGCCGTGTGATTATGAAGAAATCTTTGATGTAGTTAGGAAAGACGAAGTAAGAAGAAAGTTCACTCCTAATACAGAGAGACAAGAACTACTTGGTCGAATCATGATTTTGGCTGATGGAGCTCATTCTATTGGTGCAAAATACAAAGGACTTAGTTCAGGTACATTGGCAGATGCAACCGCATTTTCTTTTCACGCAGTTAAAAATTTAACTACAGCCGAAGGTGGTGCTTTGTCTATCAATCTTCCTAATCGCTTTGATCCACAAAAAATATATCAAGAACTGAATGTAAAAGCACTGCATGGTCAAACCAAAGATGCTTTTGCTAAAGTTCAAAAAGGTGGTTGGAGATATGATGTTGTTGAAGCTGGTTTCAAGTACAACATGACAGATATCTTGGCTTCTATAGGTCTAGTTGAGTTAGAGCGTTATGAAGACGATACACTTAAAAAACGTAGAAGCATTTTTGATAGGTATACAGAGGCTTTATCAAAGTACGATTGGGCTATAACTCCTCCTTATGAGGATGGTGAGAAAAGATCGAATTACCATTTGTATTTACTTCGAATTAAAGGTGTTTCAGAACATCAGCGTAACTTAATTATCTATGAGATTTTTGAGCAAGAAGTCTCTGTAAATGTGCATTACCAGCCTCTTCCGATGTTGAGCTTTTACAAGCATATGGGGTACAATATTGATAACTATCCTCAAGCTTTTGAAAACTATAGGCAGGAGATAACGTTGCCAGTATATTACGATCTTTCTGATGAAGATGTAGAAGCAGTTATTCAAGCCACTATCAAAGCAGTAGAGAAAGTTTTAGAGAAAGTAGCTTTGTGATAAAACGTTTATTTGATCTTGTTTCTTCGAGTATTGTACTCGTTGTTCTTTTTCCGATTTTATTTCTAGTTGCAATATTGATTGTGCTAGATTCAAAAGGAGGGATTTTCTACCGTCAAATCCGAGTTGGCAAAGATGGTAAAGAATTTGGCTTGCTAAAATTTAGAACCATGCATCCCAATATGGATCAGGTTCAGATTACGGTTGGTCATAGAGATCCTCGAGTTACTCGTGTGGGTTATTATCTGCGAAAATTCAAAGTAGATGAGTTCCCTCAATTACTGAATATTTTAAAAGGAGAAATGAGCGTTGTTGGTCCTCGTCCAGAGGTGCCCAAGTATGTGGCTATGTATAATGAGGAACAACAAAAGGTCCTTTCAGTAAAACCTGGATTAACCGATTTTGCCTCGTTAGAATATGTGCATGAGAGCGAACTTTTAGCTGCTTCTGACAATCCAGAAAAGACCTATATTGAAGAAATCATGCCGCATAAATTGAGCTTGAATCTCAAGTATATTCAGGAGAAAAGTCTAAGTACTGATGTGAAGTTGATTGTTAGAACAATCCTTAAGATTCTGGATTAATTACTCGTTGTAGAATCATCAATTCATCTACTTTTTCAGCATAGCCTTGTTGCGAGTAAGAGCGAATCAAATTATTCAAAACTCGATTCATGATGGCAATGTTATCGCAGGGTTTGAAAAAGCTTTCTTGCGCTTCAATGTTGATTTGCTTCAAGAAGTA
>MDTF01011995.1_pt1 | contig 21305 bp, 20 predicted proteins | sample 811191 | NCBI WGS metagenome assembly MDTF01 (sample SAMN05326649, study PRJNA326480) | marine metagenome | isolation source: seawater | place: Southern Ocean | collected 2011
CGTTGATAGGCTGGATGTGGAAGCGCAGTAATGCGTGTAGCTGACCAGTACTAATAGCTCAATTGGCTTGATTTATGCACTGAAAAAAATTTTTAAAAGGTATAGATAAAAATTAAAAAACTTATTATCTTGATTTTGTGATTAAAAAAAAAATCAGATTAATTACAATGAAAAATCAACAGAGACAGACTTTAAAGCATTTTGAAAAAAATGCTAAATCTTGGTTTAAACAATCTTTAAATAAAGATAAAAAAAATTTTAACACTATTCAACAAAGAAATGAATATGTATTACAATTTTTAAAAAAAAATAAAAAACTATCATTTTTAGATATTGGATGTGGGCCAGGAAATTTAGTTGGTAGTTCTTCTAAGTTTACAAAAAAAAGTATTGGAATAGATTTTTCCAAAGAAATGATTGACATAGCGAAAAAAAATTTTAGTAATAAAAAAACCTTTTTTTATTGTTCTTCAATTTTTAATTTTGATAATTTAGAAAAATTTGATGTTATATCAGCAAATGGTTTTATAGAGTATATTTCCATTAATGATTTAAAAAACTTCCTTATAATTGTGAGAAAAAAATTAAATAGAGGTGGTCATTTAATTTTTAGCTCTAGAAATAGACTTTATAATCTATTTTCATTAAATGATTTTACTAAAACAGAAATTAGCAAGGGCTCGATAAATCACATTATAAATGAGAGCATTTTATTAAATAATTTAGATATAAAGAAATTTATAAAAATTAAAACAAATTTACCTATTTCTGAGAGAAAACAACCACTTACATCGTCAATTAAAGTAAATGTAAGAAATCAATTTACTCCTTTGCAGTTAATTTCATTATTGAAAAAATTTAATTTTAAGACACTTGATCTAAAATCGATTAACTACCATCCTGTTACTCCAAATATATTTAATAAAAATAAAAAAAAAATATCAGTTGTTTCTAATTCACTAAACAATCAATATGAGAATCTTTCATTAATACCATGCTCTTCAACATTTATGGTAATTGCTAAATGTACTTAGCTCAAAGATCTCTCTCAGTGGTTATGTATCACTACATAAAAGAGAGTAAATCAAATAGATATAAAAATTTTAAATTTTTAGAATATTCTGCTTTTAAAAATCAAATTAATTTTTTTAAAAAAAATTTTAACATTTTGTCATTTGATGACTTTAAAGAAATTTTAAATAAAAAAAAATTTCCAAATAAACCATCTATTTTATTAACATTTGATGATGGGTACAGTGATCACTATAAATATGCTTTTCCTTTATTGTTAAAGAATAATATTAAGGCTTGCTTTTTTTCACCCACATCAATTTTTAAAAAAAATTATTTTCTTGAGGTAAATAAAATACATATTATTTTAGACAAATTCCAAGATCAAGATGAATTGTTAAAACAAATTTTTAGTGAATTAAAAAATATTTCTAGAATTAATATTGACAAACTATTAAAGAAAATTTTAATAGAGATAAAGACCTCTAAAAATAGATTTGATGACAAGAAAACCATAATGGTAAAACACTTACTGCAACATTCAATTGCAGACATACCAAGAACTCAAATTATAAATAGACTTTTTAATAAAGCAAAATCAAAATTTAATCAAAATGATCTTGAAGATTTTTATATTAACAAAAAAAATTTTTTAGAAATGTTAAAAAGTGGCATGCACTTTGGATCCCATGGAGACTCACATTTAAAATTTGATAAATTAGATTTATTAAAATCTGAAAAAGAAATTACAATTTCATTAAAAAAACTTAAAACACTTGGTTTAAGTAGTAATATTGAAACCATGTGTTATCCCTATGGAAGTTATGATCAAAAAACAATAAGATTATTAAAACAATATAAAATTAAATATGGATTTACTACTAAGGCAGGATCGATATTTCCAAACTCTAAAATATCTCATTATGAAATACCAAGGTATGATACAAATGACTTTAAAATTTAATTAGAGATTAATATTAAAAATAATAATTATAAAAGATTTATATATTAATAATATTTTAGTAACTTTCGCATCATCAAGAACTTTTCATTTTAAAAAAAACATTATAATCAAATAACTAATAATAAATTTAGCAATTATCTAGGTAGATAAAGCACTAGAATTAACTATATTTTTTTTTAGACAATCTTAGTCCTAGAGTCATTAGTTTTTCTAAATTATTTAACAAATTATCTTTTGTTAGCTTTTTGTAATATGGATAAAACTCTTTCTGCACACTTTTATAATAAATTGGTATTGCAATCCTGTTAGCTTCGCTAATAAACAATTCAGTTTTTTTTTTTATCAATATACCTAAATTTTTTACTTAAAATAAACTTCTTAAGGTTTTTTATATCATTAATATTATATACACCTTCACATCCTTGATACCAAGAATGTCCAAATGTTATTGTTGGAATATTTTTAATTACAGACTCCAACCCAACCGACCCATTAATTGTAGCAATAAATTTTGGATTTTTTTTACAAGAATTGAAATCAAATGTTTCGTCAAGAAATATTACCTTGTCTTTAAATTTTTTTTTAATTTTATAATAAAAATCTATATTTCTTATTTGAGGGTTTTTATAAAAATAAGAACTAGACAAATTTAATTGTGTTGGGTGTTCTTTTATAGCTAATTGATAATTATTTGGAATATTTTTAACAAGTTTTTCAATTATTCTAAATTGATCATGCATGTTCCAGGCATCAGGATATGAAGTTGCTTCTGGTTGATAACTCATAAAAAATATACAAAAATTTTCTTTCAAAATATTTTTGTCAGATATTATTTTGTAGTAATTTTTAATTACTAAAGTTTTAAAAATATTTTTTATATTCCATAATAAATATCTTAACCCTATCATCTCATAATTAAAATTTTTATTTTTAATTTTTAATTGTTTAAAGTTCTTATTTGTTATTGGATGTCTTTTAGAAAATAAATAATCGATATAAAATCTGAAAAAATTATTATTGTAAGTTTTATTAGATAACTTAGCGTGTTTTTTTTTAATTTTTTCAACATTAAATAGTATTTTATCTTTTTTAATGTGTTCAAAATATTTGTGACTACTTTTGTTTTTAATTAAGATCTGTATTTTTTTCTTATTAACCTTGTCAAGGTAACATTTATTTAAATCGGAAGGACTTTCAAAATAATCATATTCAATAAAATATTTGCCATTAAGATTTGGGTCTCTAAACCACATGTTTGGAATTTTTAGATATTTACTTATTAAATAAATTATAAAATCATAAATTCTATGTGGACTTTCCAGATGGAAAATTAAATTTATTTTTTTTTCCTTAATAATGTTGTACCAATAATTGACACTTTTTTTTATATAGTCATTTTTTTCTTTTTTAGAAAATGAACCAGGGCTATATTCAAATCTTTTAAACATAGGGTCAATTATATCTTTGTGATTATTAACAAATTGATACAATCTTTTATCAATTTTATATTTTAGTTTATTGTATTTTTCTTTATTATTTAAGACCAAGGCATCACTTATAGATTGATACTCGATACTATTTTCTCTAAATTTTTTTAATTCAGCTTCATTTAAATCATGAACAATATATTTTGGGTAAAAAAAAATATTCTTTTTTAAGTGAGACACTTCATTAAATGAAAATGTATTTGTTATACCAATATAAATTAGATTCATTAGATGTAGATTAATGTACCTTTATACTTTTTAAAAAAATTTTCAATATGCTTATTTTTATTATAATAGATATCTGTATGTTATAATTAAATATAATAAGTTATATAATTAATCTAAATGGAAAAACTGCCCTAATTTCGGGCGCTGCTTTAGGAAATGGATTGGCGATTCAAAAAGCATTTACCACAGTAGGAGCAAAAGTTTTAATGTTTGATAAAGAGCTTATAAAGCAAAAAGAAAATATATATGTAAGTTCGAAAGTGATAAGAATTAAATTAGACATGTTAGCTGATAATTTTCTTTCTCTATAAAAAGAAAATTTATTCGGTCAGTTTTTTTGGGCAAAGGAGGTGGTGCCGCTAAGAAACTATCGAGCAAACCACTAGTTATTCTATCTAATAATACTGCTAGAATTCAGGAATGTCATATTTTTATGGGTCACTTCATATTAGAAAAAGTAGAAAATTTTATAATATCAAAAAATAAAAGATAATAGTGCATTATAACTATTCTCTAATTAATAACTCTAAATTTGCCAAGATACCAAAAAAGGATACAAAACATAAATAATATTTTTTATAAATTAATTAATACAATTCTCATTATATTTGAACAAAAACAAAAACAGTATTATAATAAATATTTCAAACTAATTAAATTTTAAGAAAATGAAAAAAAATTTTAAAATAAACTGGAGTGCAAGATCTCATAACTTTTCTAAACAAGAAAAAAATGCAGTTTTAGATGTGATGATGCATGCTGATCCATTAACACAAGGTAAATATTTAAAAAAATTTGAAGATGACTTTAAAAAGTATTTAAAGTCAAAGGGAGAGGTCTTTGGGGTAACAAGTGGTGCCAGTGCTATTGAACTTGCTGCGGCATGTTTGGATTTAAAACCTAATGATGAAATAATTATTCCTGCACATACTTATTGTGCCACTGCCTTACCATTTACTAGATATAAGGCCAAAATAATTTGGGCAGATATTGATTTAAACACAATGTCTATATCGAGTGAACATATTAAAAAACTAATTACTAAAAAAACTAGGGCAATTGTAGCAGTTCATTTATATGGACTGCCTTCAAATGTGTTTGAAATAAAAAAAGTGATTAAGAACAAAAAAATAATTTTAATAGAAGACTGCGCACAAGCTTTGGGTGCAAAAATTAATAATAAAAATGTTGGAAACTTTGGAGATTTTGCTGTTTTTTCATTTCATGCACAAAAAAATATTTCAACACTGGGAGAGGGTGGAATGCTTGTTGTAAATAATAAAAAATATCAAAAGCACATTCCTGGCCTTAGGCACAATGGACATAGAAATTTTTTTAAGAAAAAAAATTACTGGCTACCTGCAATGGTTGATGTTTGTGAAGATATAAAAGGTATAACACCTTTTAATTTCCCAATGACAGAAGTTCAAGCCGCTGTAGGATCTCTTCTAATAAAAAGGGTAAATAAACTAAACCTAAAAAGAATTAAAAGGGCAGAAAAATTTATTAAATCTATGGAAACTTATCCTTTTTTGAATTTTCAAAAGAAAATTATAAATTATAAAAATGTTCATCATTTACTACCTGCCAGACTAGACACAAAAAACTTAAAATTTGACAGGAATCAATTTATAAAATTGATGAGTAAGAAATATGGTATAAAAGTTATTGTCCAGTTTTATCCTCTCTATCGATATGATTTTTTTAAAAAATTAGATAAGAAAAATGTTAACCTAAAAAATACTGATTTATTTTTTAATAATATGGTCTCATTTCCATTTCATGAATGGATGAATGATAAAGATTTCAATTATATGATCAAGTCTACACATTCAGCAATCAAAGAATTATTAAGTATAAAATGAAGATCGTTGGCATCATACCAGCGAGGGGTGGAAGTAAAGGCATAAAAAACAAGAATTTAGTTAGAGTTAATGGAAAACCCTTAATTTACTGGACTATAAAAACAGCCAAAGAATCCATGCTTTTAAATGATTTTTATGTATCAACAGAGGATCCAAATATTAAAAGAATTTCTCTTAAATTTGGTTCTAAAGTGATTGATAGGCCAGAAAAATTTGCAAGAGATGTTTCCACTACACTATCAGTTTTACAGCATAGTATAAAAATTACAAATGCAGATATAATAGTCTGCTTGCAGCCAACATCTCCTATACGACCTAGAGGCATCATTGATAAAGCTATAAAATTATTTGTCAAAAACAAATCAGATTCTTTAGCAACAGGTAGAATTTTACATAATTATGAATGGGGAAAATTTAATAATATTTCTAGACAAAAATTAAAAGGATGGTTTTGGGATGATGGATTGCTCTATATAATGAAATCAAATCATCTGTTAAAAAATCGATGGACTGGAAAAAAGTTATACAAATTAGAAATAGACAAAATATATAATCTTTTAGAAATTGATGATCAAACAGATTTGAAAATATTGAGAAAAATAATTAAATTTGATCATTATGATTAAAAAAAAATTTAGGTTGATAGTTATTGGTGGAAATCGATTAAATGAGCTATATCCTTTTAAAAGCTTAATTGAATTAAGTAGTAAATATAATTTTGAGTTATTTATTTTAACTGAAAATGTACACCTTAAAAAAAAAATTAGTTATGATAATTCAAATTTTCAAAATTTTTTAGAAAAATTTAAAGTAAAATATTTTAAAATAAAAAATTATAAACATTTGCACAATTCTATTAAAAAAATAGGTTGCGACTCAAAAACGTTTATTTTGCTTGCAAATTCTATTTTTTTTATAAAGAATGATCTTATTTCACTTGCAAATCAAAATATCTATAATCTTCATGTAGGTAAACTTCCAGAACAAAGAGGGGCTGGTGTTACAACCTGGCAATTTATGTCAGGAATGAACTATTCAGCTGTCACAATTCATAAAGTAAAAGTTTCACTTGATACAGGTAATATAATTTTACAAAAAAAATTTAGTTCTAAAAATTTACAAAAACCTATAGACTTTTATAAAAAAGCAGTAGTATACGAGAAAATTATTCTTGAAGAATTTGTATCTAGAATAATTAAAAATAAAAAATTTAGAGAAATAAAACAAAATGAAAGTGATAGTATTTACATGCCAAGAATAGATACTAATACTCATTCTTATATTAACTGGCAATGGACTAAAGATGAGATTTTTAATTTTATTAAAGCTTTTGATAAACCATTTAATGGTGCAAGAACATTTTTAAATAAAAAAAAATGCACTCTAACAAATGCAAAAATAATTAAAAGCCCAATAAAGTTTCACCCTTATCAAAGTGGGGTCATAGTAAGAGAATATAACAATTTTTTTTATATTGCAGTTAACAAAGGAATTTTAAAGGTGAATATTTCTCTTGTATCAGGCCAGAAACCAAAATCAATTATTGGAAAGAGATTACATACTCCAATTAAAATTCTCGAAAGTGCCCTCACTTCATCAGCTCATCATAAACCAAATTCAATAGTAATAAAAAAAAATTAAATCTATTATCTTAAATCTTTATAACATTTTTTTTTGTGTTATTAGTAATCACAATGAGCGATAAATTAAGTACAAGTATAATTACTCAAAAAAGTATTTCTGAAAGTATAGATATTGATAAAATAAACGAGATTTATTTATCTAATATTGATTTTTTTGAAAAATTTAATGAAGAGAATCCAGATATTTATGCTGAAAAAATTCTTAATCATTTGAAGAGTAAAAAGACATTAAATTTTCCGATAAATAAACATATAGAATTGATGGTTGTTAAAAACTTAAAAAATATTAAAAAAATAATAAAGTATATAATTTTTAGATATAAATTTTATATAGCAGGTAAAGAAAAAATAAATTTAGGCTATCCACCTTATTTATTAATAGAACCTGTATCTACATGCAACTTAAGATGTCCTTTTTGCTTTCAAACAGATAAGTCATTCACAAAAAAACCTTTTATGGGTGTGATTGATTTTGATTTTTTTAAAAAAGTTGTCGATCAGGCTGATGAAATAGGTGTTGGATCAATCACTCTTGCAAGTAGAGGTGAACCAACAATGCATAAAAAATATATTGAAATGCTAGAGTATATTAATCAAAAAGAAAATATTTATGAGATTAAAACTAATACTAATGGATGGTACCTAAATGAAGACATTTGCCATGCAATATTTAAAAGTAATGTAACTCAAGTGGTAATATCCTCAGATCATTATATCAAAGAAGATTATGAGCGATTGAGATTAGGTAGTAATTTCGAAAAGATAGTTAAAAATGTTGATATGCTTTTTAATATTAGAAAAAAATTTTACCCAGACTCTCTAACTGAAATAAGAATTTCAGGTATAGATAATGAAAAAAATCTAGATAGAAATAAATTTAAAACTTTTTGGATTAAAAGATGTGACCATGTAACAGCCAGTTTCCCTTTAGAAAGATGGAATACTTACGAGAATACAACCTTACCTGAAATCACAGATTCATGTGAAAATCTTTGGGATAGAATGTATGTATGGTTTGATGGAAAAGTTAATCCATGCGATGCAGACTATAAAAGTTACTTAAGCTATGGAAATGCGAAAGAATACAGCCTTAAGGAACTCTGGAACAATAAGATTATTTCAAAAACGCGTGAAGAACATCAAGGAAAAAATAGAAATAAAATAAACCCATGTGATAGGTGTGGCGTTACTTTTAAATGAAAATAGGAATTATTGGAGACGGTGGTCACTCAAACTGACATTTCTTTAATGAGTAACTCCATTATTCTATAACGATTATTAAATTATATATTCAAAATATAGAAACACATTTCATAAGCAGTTTTTTAAGAAATTATCAAAATTAAATTAGTTAAATTTTAATATACAATAAATACATTCCTACCATTTATCATTTCTTAACAAAAGTATTGTGAATAAAATAATTAGTTTCAGATAATTCTACATCATTACTTATAACAATTTATATATAGATATTATTTCTATTTAGAGTAAAATATAACTTTAAAATGAAAAATAAAGTTAAAAAAAAATTTAAGATTAAGTGCAATAAATATTCATTAAACTCATCTAGCAATAGTCGTAATTTTCTAATTCAGTGTATTAATTATTAAACCAACAATGATAAATAAAAAAATAAAAAGTTTTTTTTATAAAAAAAATAAAATTTGTCTAATTGCAGAAGCTTGTGATAATCACTTTGGTAGCCTTGAACTTGCAAAAAAAATGATTGATCAATCTAAGATGGCTGGAGCTGATGTTATAAAATTTCAGCATCACTTACCAGATGAAGAGATGCTTCCTATAGTTCCAAAATCAAGTAATTTTAGTATGCCTCTTTATAAATTTTTAAAAAAATATGCCTTGAAGCTCAAAGATCATGAAATTTTAAAAAAATATTGTGAAAAAAAAGATATTGTGTATCTGTGCACTCCTTTTAGTCTAAAAGCAGCTTTTGAGTTAAATGAATTGGGTGTTGAGTGGTTCAAAATAGGCTCTGGGGAGATGACTGATACGCCAACAATTAAAGAAATTATAAAATTTAAAAAACCTATGATAATTTCAACGGGCATGTCGCAAACAATGGAGATTAAAAGAACTTATGAGCTATTTAAGGGAAAAAATAATCCCTTATGTTTAATGAATTGCACAAGCGAGTATCCTCCTCAAATAGAAGATTTAAATCTAAGATATATAACTCAAATGAAAAAAATTTTTAAAAAAGCAATAATAGGACATTCAGATCATACATCTGATATCTATACATCAATAATTGCAGCCACTCTAGGGGCCAAATTTATTGAAAAACATATTTACATTACAGATAAATTTAAAGGCCCAGATAAAGATGTTTCAATAAATATTAATCAACTTAAAAATTTATCTCAAATATTAAAAAAAATTAATTTAAGCCTTGGTGAAATAAAAAAAGTTCACAAAAAAGAAATTCCAATAAGAAGATGGGCATTTAGAAGTATTGTTTCAACTAAATATATTAAAAAAGGAGAAAAAATAACGAGTAATATGATTTGGTCTAAAAGACCTGGAACAGGGATAGCATCTTATAAAATGGATGAAATTATCGGAAAAAAAACTAAAAGAAATATAAAAAAAAATACAATGCTTAAGCTTACTGACTTGTTGAAATGATGAAAATATTATTTTTTACTGGTTCTAGAGGTGAGTGGGGATACATTAGGCCAATTTTAAAACATTGTAAAAAATTAAAAATTAAAACAGAAATATGTGTTTCGAATATGCACCTTCTACCAGCTTTTGGAAGCTCAATTAATGAAATTGAAAAAGATAATTTTAAAGTCAATTATAAGATTTACATGGCACTTGATGGTTACAATGATTTCACAATGTCCAAATCTTTAGGAATATTTTTACAATCGTTTACAGATGTTTTGCAAAATTCAAAACCTGACTGGTTACTATTAGCTGGAGATAGAGGAGAAACCTTTATGGCTTCTGTAGCTGGTGCTTATACAAATACACCAACAGCACATATTCAAGCTGGCGAACTTTCTGGTAACATAGACGGTCTCGCAAGACATGCTATTGGAAAAATGGCACATGTTCATTTTGCATCCAACCAAGATGCAGCAAAAAGACTTATACGTTTAGGAGAAGAAAAAAAAAGAATTTATAAAGTTGGAGCCACACAGTTAGATGAAATAAAAAATAAATCTTTTACAGATAAGAATCAAATTAGAAAAAAATTTAATATTAAAAAAAATGAGAAGTTGATTATTGCTATATTTCATCCTGTTACAGAAGATCAAAAAGAAACAAATTTGAATACAATTAGAATTATAAAAGCATTAGAAAAAAATAGATGTAAAAAAATATGGATAATGCCAAATAATGATTCAGGGTCAGACAATATTCGAGAGGATATTTTGAATAATAAGAATAGTGAAATTTCAGTTTATAGAAATTTAAGTAGGGAAGATTTTTTAGGGTTACTTTCAGTGGCATCATGCATGATTGGGAATTCAAGTTCAGCTCTTATAGAGGCGCCAAGTTTTCAATTACCAGCAATAAATATTGGAAGACGTCAAAAAAATAGAATTTGTGGAAAGAATGTTATAACGCTTGAAAAAGTGAGTGTTAATCAAATTGATAAATTGATAAAAAAAATTGTCTTCTCTGACGAAAAATTTTTAAATAAAAATATTTCAAATCCATATGGTGATGGAAATTCATCATTAAAAATAATAAAAATATTGAAAAAACTTCAAAGTGACAGGCATTTGATTAAAAAAACATTAAACTTATAAAACAATGAATAAAGTTAAATTTAGTAAATATATATTAAATAAAAACAGTAGTATTCAAGATGCATTGAATAAATTTAGAACAAATAGATGTAGGGCTGCTTTAATAGCTGAGAAGAACAAAGTTATAGGAAGTATTAGCGAGGGTGATATTATTAGAGCTTTAATTATTGGAATAAGTCTTCATGCGCCAATAACAAAATATATGAATACAAATTTTAAATTCTTAAAAGAAAAGAAAAAACTTGAGATTAATAAACTTATATTAAAGTATAATATTTCTCTAATTCCTATTTGTGATAAAAAATTATTTTTAAAAGATATCGTAGTAGTCAATCAATATTTAAAAAAGAATCTAAATTAATTTACGCTTTAAAAGTTTTTCACAAACATCAAATTCATACTGATTATTAATGTCGAATGATCTTTCAAACGGCATTTCATAATGTGCTATTTTATTCCCATATAATTTATTTTTCAAAATATTATTTGAATTTGAAATCAATATAGAGGGTCCATTCATTACATAATTTGAACTAATATTTTTTTTAAATAAAATATTACTTTTTTTTTTAAAAAATATTTGTTTTTTATAGACTTTCAAAATATCAAATACAGAAATTAAAGTATCAGCTTTAGTTCTCTGATAAATTTTAATGGAATTTAAAATATCTTTTTTTGTTCTAAGGGGGGACGTAACCTGTAATAAAATTATATTTTTATAAACAATATTTTTCTTTTTGTAATATTTAAGTAAATATTTTATTGTATCAATTATTTTAGACTTATTTGTGCTTAAATTTTTTGGTCTTTTAAACGGTGCATGGAATCTCATTTTTTTTGCATTTGAAATTATTTTACTATCATCAGTCGTAACGATAGTATCAATCTTGTCTTTCAGTGTTTTTAATTCTCTTAAAGTCCAATAATAGAGAGGTTTACCATTCATTTTTTTGGAATTTTTACCTTTAATTCTTTGAGATTCTTTTCTAGCAGGTACAATTATTAAAAATTCTTTTTCCAAACTCATGATTTTAATTTGTATAAAGCCAGTATTCTACTACCAAGTTTTTTTTGATGTAAAAATTCAGGCGTAATAAATTTGAAGTTGTTTTCTGGGTCACCATATCCGTCATAAGGCCATTTGCCAGACAAATAACTTTTTATATTATCTATTTCAGATACTGCTGTTTCAAAATGAACACATTTTAAATTATATTTTTTAGACATTATTTTTAAACTTTCTTCATTAAAATGTAGAGTATGCTTCCAATTGAAAGTAGGGCTCAAATTTCTCATTAATTTTGTAGCTAAGGAGTCAAAATTTGGAATAAAAACCATAAAATATCCATTTTTTTTTAAATTTTTTGATACAAAATTCATTAAATAATCCAAATCATAAGTATGCTCCAATGCATCCCACATACTTATTAATTCAAAAGGTTTTTTAAATTTAGTTTTATTCAAGCTCTCCCAAGTAGAATCAATTAGAGTAATACCTTTTTTTTCAGTAAATATTTTGCTCCAATTTTTATTTGCATCTACTCCATAGCATTCTTGCCAACCTAATTCTTTGGCTACGTTTAAAAAAACTCCTCGGCCAGTACCTAAATCTAAACATCTCTTCTTTTCTGATCCCAATGCATTAACAAGGCTTAAACCATATTTAAATTTTATGTTATCCATCCTAATATTTAATTTTGATGAGTAAATTGGCACATTTGATTTTTCATTAGAATATAATTCAATTGCTTTGTTATATTTAATTCTAGGAGATAAATAGCCGACTGTGCAGTTTTCACATTTATATACTTGTAAACAAAATCTTTTAATAAATAATTTTTTTTTTGTACTTTTACATATTGGGCATTTTTTAACAACTTCCCAATATTTTTTTAAAATTTTTGTATCATCTTTAGTGCTAACAACCTTTTTGAGTTCTGGTAAAATCTTTCCACTTGAAGGACCTTTTCCAGTTCTATTAGTTTCTTTATGAAATTTTTTAGCACCAAAAATAAGATTTCCATCAAAAAGATTTTTATGTTTTAAAAGTTGCTTTTTATTCTTAAGGTCAAGTTTAAAGTAATTCATGTTATTTTTTTATCTTCAAAACTCCTATCGCAGCTATATTCTCTAAATAGAGAATAACTGTATCTTTATATTGGAGCATGTCTCTTATTCTATTATCTATTAAAATAGTATCTTCAAACAGTATTTTACTAAAGTCTTCATTAAGTTTTAGATGATGTATGCTTAAATCACCCTCTTTTTGATTATCACCCATCGCAGCAACAAAAAGGTCATTTGAAAATTTTTCATTAAAGTCATTATTTACTCTGATTATTTCACTAATGGCAATTGATGGTACGTAATACTTAATTGGTTCAATAAAACCATATTTTGAATGTGATTTATGTAATGGTGATACAGCTCTTTCTTTTCCATCATAATGTTTTCCATATGATGCTATCGGCCATCCATAATTAGGAATTTTGTCAGAAACCCCTCTGAATTTATGTACATTTATTTCATCTCCTCCAAGTGGACCATGCTCTGTAGTTAAAAATGTATCTGAGTTATCTATAATATATAAACCTTGAGGATTTCGGTGACCAGCAGACAAGATATTTACAGATTTTGAGTTTAGATTAATTGATAATACTTTTCCCATATAAAGGTTTAAGTCTTGGCTAACAGCTCTACTTATTCCGTTTCTATTTGCAGACTCACCATAATCACCAGTGGTTAAAATTAATTGATCACCTTTTATTTTCATCCTACCGCCACCGTGTGAAGTATCTACTCTAGAGCATTGATTGTTATCAAATTGCCAAAAACTTTCAAATTCAATATATTCAAGGTTCATCTTTCCTCTTAAAATATGAATACCGTAACAATAATCATCATTAGTTATTTCACCACTATATGATAAAAAAATTTCATTATTTTGAATTAAAATATCATTAATAGATGATTGGCTTTGATTTTTAAAAATTTTAGATTTATTTATATCTTTAAAATTAGTTGGAATTCTAGTCATTTTTATTTTTGAATTATCTGTGTGATCTAGATTCGAAAAGTAAATATCCCCATAAGTATTTGCGATAATGAGATTTTCATTAAAAATATCAATATATCCACCTGCTTTAGCTTTTCTTATTCCTTTTGCATGAGAAGAAAATGGTAAATACTTTATATTAAGATCATATTTATTATTTTTCGATGAAATAATCTTTTTATCAAAAATTCTTTCTATATCAGGTGAATTATCAAATTTTTGCATAATTTGACTTATCGAGTCATCTTTAAAAATTCTTAAATTATTAATATTATTTTTTTTCTCAATAGTGATGTGATATTTTTCATTATCATCGAAATTTGATAGTGCTTGAACAGCAAAATCATTACTTACTAAAATTTTTTTGTGAATTTTTAACCTTTGAAGATCAGCAAGGTCTTTTTTTAATTGTGGATAAATAAAAATTGTTTTTCTTAAAAAATTTTTAGCATTCTCAGGAACATAACTTCTTAAATTATAAAAGAAGTCAGATTTAATAAATAGAATATTAAATGCAAAAATAAGTATTAATAAACTAGCTATAGTTATTATGAATTTTTTCATTTTTTTTTTATACATTATTATGGAAAATATTCAAAGAAATTGCCCTAAATAAAAAAGAACTATTTAAATTAATAGTTTGAAATTTTGTTGTATTTTTAAATTTATCATATAATTTTTTTCTTTTTTCAAATTCATCTAAAATCTTTTTATTAAACAGCGAACCTTGTTCCAAAGCTGAAAAACATTGGTCATAAAATTTATCAAAAATAAAACTAACTGTATTACCTGGTTGATTTAGTTTTTTTTTCATATTTAGGACATTATAATTAAGCTTATTTTTATATAAATTTCTTAATAAAGATTTTGATACTTGATTAAAAGAATCTAACTTATAAAAGTTCTCAGCTTGATTTACTATTGATTGGTTTAAAAAAGGAACTCTGTTTTCAATTGAAAACATAGAACTAACTATATCGTCAGTTTGAAGCCAGTATTGCATTCTTGTATTTATTAAATGTAAATTAAACTTCCAGGGGTCACTAAAACCTAAAGGAGAAATCTGTTCCTTTGGATTTTCACTTAAATCAAAATTTATAAATTTTTCATTTATAGAGTTTGTCTTATCTTTTTTTAAGGAGCTATTAAAAATACTCTTGGTAAAATATCTTAATCCATTCAAATAATCTTTGATATTATTATTTGGAGTTTTATTTGGAGAAAATAAATATCCACTACTTAAAAAATTATGAAAAAACTTAATATAATTTTTATTTCTCAAATTATATCTTGAAAGTATTTCAAGTTGACTTTGATATCCCCCAAAAATTTCATCAGCACCATTTCCTGAGTATAGAACTTTAATATTTTCATCACTTGCAGTTTTTCTTAATGCTGCAGCATTTAAAATTACAGTTGAATTTATTGGAGAAGATAATTGATTTGTAACTTTTTTGAAAAAATTGAAGTCAACAACTTTATCAATATCAATAAACTCATGATTTAAATTTTTTATAATTTTTCGAATTAAGGATCCCTCATCATAATTTGTTCTTTTATTACTTTGATCGATTGAATAAAATTTAGTTTGATTGTCATTTTTGTAATAAGATGCAATGATATTACTATCTATTCCACCTGATAAAGGTACACACTTTTTTACATCTGCTGCTGAATATTCATCAAATTTTTCATTTAATAATTCAAAAAAATCAAATTTATTAGTAATCTTATCTTGTTTATCTCTTTTTATTTTATAAACAGAAAAGTCCGTATATTTTCTTTTATTTAAATTTATTTTACAATAACTATTAATTGGAAACTGAAAAATATTTTTATAAAGAGTTCTTGAGCTTGATGAGTGAGAATTACTTATGCCATCTATAAAGACAAATTTTTTTAAATTAGAAGGGTCAATTTCTTTTGATAAACCTTTAATAGTGTTTATTTCTGAAGCAAACACTAAACTATCATAATTTTGATAGTAGTATAATGGTTTGATGCCATAATCATCTCTAGAGACTAGAAGTTCTTCTTTTTTTTCATCATAAGCAATGAATGCCCACATTCCCTCAATTTTTTTTACACATTCTTCTAGACTATAAGCATTTAGCATCGCAGCCAAAACTTCGGTATCACATGAGGTTTTAAAATTTAGACCTCTGTCAGTTAATTCTAATTTTAATTTTTTGTAATTTGAAATAAAACCATTAAAACAAAGTGTTATCGAACCATATTTAAATGGCATGTTAGCTTCATTGGTTATATCTAAAATTTTAAGTCTATTTGATCCAAGGGTTAAGTTTTCAAATTTTGTAAAAGAATTATAATCTGGCCCACGATGTGTTTGTATATTAAGAAAATTTTGAACATTAATGTGCTTATTTATATCACCTAAACTAACGAATATTCCACACATTTACTTAATTGCCAAAAACCCTTCAAAGCAAATATACTTTGAGATTGTCATGATATCTTTAAAACCAGCAGCTTTTAAGATTTGTTTATTTCCATTAGTAGAGAACGGTTCTAAAATTCCATATAAGCTTCTTGTTTTTGAGGCTATTTCTTCAAGACCGAATCCATTGCTAATTTTAAATTCATCATACATTTTAAGCATTAAATCTTGAAATCGAGCATCTGGTGCTCTTACTTTTTCAAACATTATAAATCCGCCCCCCCAATTTAAAGACTTATAGATTTTTTTTAGTATTTCTACTCTTTGTTTTGGTTTTATAAACTGCATTGTATAGTAACTAATAATTAAATCAGATTTTTTTAGTTTTACTTTTAAAATATCAGAATTAATAAATGAAATATTTTTACTTTTATTTTTTCTTTTTGCAAATTGTAGCATATTTTTTTCAGTATCAATTCCATAATATTTATTAGTTTTTATATTTAAACGATTATCAATTTTTTTAACCAATTCTCCTGTCGAACATCCGATGTCATAACAAATTGCATTTTCTTTTAAAAAAAATTCTGAAAGATCTAAAATTAGCTGGTGACCTTCTTTATACAAAGGTACTGATTTAAGGATATGGTGATCAAAATTATTTACAACTTTTTTGTTGGCAAACGTCCAATTTCCTTTTTTTGAATTTATATTATTACCTACTTTTGTCATATTAATAATTACTTCTTAAAATTCTATAGCTCTTTTAGTTTGGTGGTTGCACTATTTATAGCTTCAAACATTGTGTCAACATTTTCTTTGTCTGTTAATAAGTCTGGGTCAATTAATTTTAGTAGAGATGTGTGTTGCATTTTATAATTTATACTACTAAATTTTTTTAAAAATTCCACAACTTCTTTTTCGTTAAAATATACTTCTTCATTATAGATTTTATTTAAAGACTCTCTAAGTTTAAATTTAGATCTCATTGATAACGTATGGGGAAATGCATTAATCCAAGAATAACCAAAAGTCATTACTGGTTTTAGATTTATTAGAGCCTCTGATGCTACCGTTCCAACTCCCGTAACGACACATTTAGTTTTTTGAATTAATCTAATACTTGGATATCTATCATCGATCAAGATTATTTTTTTATTACCAAGTATTTCTAAATAATCTTCTATTTTTCTAAATTGCCTTCTCATCATGGCGTGAGTAAGAAAAGTTTTGTAATGCTCCTTAACATATAAGTAATAATTATCTGGAAGTAATTTTCCAATATTTATAATATTTTGTATTTGATTATATAATAAACCACATTGAGGTGATGTTGCTCTCTCAGGCTCATAATGTAAAAAAAAGGAGACATAATTTTTATCCAAATCTGGCTTTTTACATAATGATCTATATTTTTTTTGTAGGTTAATCGAAAATTTTTCTGTTTTTTTCATAAGTAAAAACTGTTGAAAAAAAGTTGGAAAAGTTAAAAAAGATTTACCTTTTAATTTTATATAGCCAGCGCTAGTAACATCATTTATCTTAAATATTTTCTTTAATGTTTCCCAAAAAACTTTTTTATTTTTTAAAATTCTTTGAATTCTAATAATTATACTTAATTCTTTAGATGAATATTGCGTTTTTTTCTTAACCCACTCTTCGGCCTTAGGTGCTGTATCAGACTTAATTTTTATTCTATTATAATCGCTTTGAAATTTTAATTCTTTATAAAATTTTTTTATTTTTAATAATGGCGGATTCGAAAAAATACTTTTTCTAATATAAGAAAATCCATTAAAATTAGAGTAAGAAAACATCAAAGTTTCAATTTTTTTTATTTTACAAATTTCATATAATATATAATCAAATACATAATGAGGAATTTCTTGAAAAATGGCTATGTCGGGTTTTTTTACTTCAGTGATAAAATCTGAGTATTTTATGTGATGATTTATAATATCATTTTTTTCAGAATCTGTAAAACTATTATCAAAATTAAATCTTTCTAACATATATGCAGAAATTTTTTTTAGCTTATTAAGTTTTAATTTTACAATTGAAGAATTAAATGAGTCAAAATCTATTTGCTGATTTTTAGGAACGTATCCTCTAACCCTGTATATATTTTTTTCAAATAATGTATTTGGAAATTTTTTGAGAGCTTTTTCTTCGTGTTCCTTATTTGCTGTCCAATAAACTGGTATCCATTTTTTTTTTAATCTTAATTTTTCAGCTAAATCAATGAAAAAAAAATCTTTACATGAAATATAAAAAATTTTTTTCACTAATCTTTATTAGATTCCTTTGGCTAGGAAGCCTCCGTCTACGTATAAGTCTTGGCCAGTAACATAACTTGATGCGTCGGTTAGTAAAAATATTATTGCACCAAATAATTCATGAGGCTCACCGTATCTTTTCATTGGTATTCTATCTATCCTTAGTTTTTTTTCTTTTTTATTTTGGAATTTTTTTTTAGTCATTTGGGTTTTTATATATCCTGGTCCAATATTATTTATTCTAATTTTATATTTTGAATAATCCACACAAAAAGATTTAGTAAGCATTTTTAAACCACCTTTTGAACTTACGTATCCTGGATTATTTGAAAAACCTAATTCTGAATTTAAACTTGTAATATTAACAATTGATCCACCTCTTTTCTTCATTTTTTCAATTATAATTTTTGTTAGGTTGTAAATTGCAATTAAATTTATATTTATATTGTCAACAAATGAATTTTCATTTGTAATTCCTACCGCATTTACTAAGCAATCAATCTTTTTGTGTTCTTGAATAATTTTTTTTATAGCAATCTTAACTTTATTTTTATTTGATAAATCACATTTATAAAAGTGCACATTTTTAATTAGATGATCTTTTTTTATTACCTTATCTAATATGCATACAATACCACCGTTGTGTGATATTAAATCTGCTAAAGCTGATCCTATACCACCTGTACCGCCAGTAATAAGGCAAACTTTATTTTTAATTAAAAATATATCTTTGATATCTTTTTTTATTTTCATGTATTCTTAACAAATTAACTATTAAAAAAACCCTACCAATATCTAAGTTTATCTCTTACTTTTTTTTCTGAGGGTGTTATAATTTTTTTTCCATTACCCATAATCTTGTCTAAGCTTCTTACTTGATCAGATAAATTTCTCATTCCATCAAATGAGAGTGAAGCTGATTGGTCGCTTCCATACATTGCTCTATCTAGAGTTATATGTCTTTCAATAACTTCTGCTCCTAATACTGCTGCAGCAAAACTAGGTGAAACTGATGATTCATGACCACTATATCCAATAATACAATTGTATTTTTCTTTAAGCTTCAGCATATATGAAAGATTAATCTCATCTAAGGGACAGGGATATGTGGAATTACAATGAAGTATTGCATAGGGACAATTTTTTTCATCAAAGATTTTTATAGCATTATCAATTTCAATCTCAGTAGACATTCCTGTTGAAATAAAAGTAAACTTTTTCTCATCTGCAATATTATTTAGTAACTCTTTATGAGTCAACATAACGGATGCTACTTTGTTGTATTTTGAATTGTACTTTTTTAAAAATTTTAAGCTTTTAAGATCCCAGGCTGAAGCAAACCATTCAATACCTTTTTCTTTACAAAAATTATCAATTATATCATATTCCTTTTCTGAAAACTCTAAACCTTCCTTTTGTTTTCTTTGAGTTGACCCCCAGGGACTTTCTCTTTCTTGTGACAAAACTATTTCAGAATATACTGTGCTGATGTCTCTTTTTTGAAATTTTACCGCATCATAATCACATTCTTTTGCTAAAGAAATTAATTTTTTAGCTAGATCTAAATCACCGTTATGATTGATACCAATCTCAGCTATTAAAAAAATGTTTGATTTAAACTGTTTATTTTCCATCATTATAATCTATACATTATATTCATTATTAAGCCTAACAAAATTTGTCATTATGAAAACTGTTGAAAATAATTTATATAAATCAATAAATGATAATATCGATGTTAAAAAAAAATTAACTTCATCAAGTAAAGAAATTATAAAAGCAATAAATTTAATACATAAATCTTTAAAGAGTGGTGGTAAAATTATGTTGTGTGGAAATGGTGGCTCAGCAGCCGATGCTCAACATTTAGCAGCAGAATTTTTAGTTAGACTTAGACCTGGAGTAAATAGAAAACCCATTGCTGCAATTACATTAGCTCAAGATACCTCTACAATCACAGCATGCGGTAACGATTATTCTTTTGAGGATATTTTTTCAAGAAATTTACAAGCCTTAGGAAAAAAAAAAGATATTCTTATATGTATTTCTACATCAGGAAAATCTAAAAATATTTTGAAAGTTATTAAAACTGCCAACAAAATGGGAATTAAAAATATTGGCTTTTTTAGTGAACTTAAAGGTCAAAAAATTTTGACAAATATTGAATTAATTGTACCCAGTAAGATTGTAGCTAGAATTCAAGAGGCTCATATTTTTTTAGGACATTTTATTTTTGAACAAGTTGAAAATCTTTTATTAAAAGATAAAATTATATAATTTATTTTTAACTCAATTTAAAACGTTAGAAATATGATTTATAATTTTGTTTACAGTAATAAATAAAATACACCATTTATTATTAAAATTGATATTGAAGGTTTTGAAAAAGAATTATTTGAAAGTAGTTTTCAATGGATGGACAAGTTTAAAATTATAATTATAGAAATTCATGATTGGATGACTCCTTCAAAATCGTTGTCTGAAAATTATTTTATTGCATTGAGTAAACCATTAAAAAAGAATAAAAGAGACTTAATTATTTTGGGTGAAAATTTAGTCTCTATTAGAATTAATTAAATGAAAATTATTATCA
>MDTF01004699.1_pt1 | contig 21276 bp, 21 predicted proteins | sample 811191 | NCBI WGS metagenome assembly MDTF01 (sample SAMN05326649, study PRJNA326480) | marine metagenome | isolation source: seawater | place: Southern Ocean | collected 2011
TATAATTGCTGACAAAGATTTTAATATTTTAAAAAATATAAAAGAACTTGATAATTCACATTACAAAAAAAATCATAAACATTTAAAATTGATTTTTAATAGTAGTAAAAAAATTAATTTTAAAAATTATTTAATAAAGAGATTTTTTGGTTTAATAAAAACTTCATATACAGATAAGTTAGATTTAAAACTTGCTAATAAAAATAAAATTAAGATAAATAAAAAAAATTTTATTCAAAAATATTTGCCAAATAATAATTTTGATAAAATAGTTTTGATTGCGCCACACGCTTTTACTGACTCGGTTCATGGATTTGGAAAGAGGTTTATATTTGCGGATACTTATCAGCAAACTGTTCAAACAATTAAATTTATTAGTAACCATAAAAATAAAAATATTTTATGGATCTTAAAAAAACACCCAAGAACGAAACACTATAATGAAGAAGGCCAAATTGAAAAAATTTATGAAAAATATAGAAAAGATAATATTATTTTATTAGACAAGAGTATTAGCACGATATCAGCAATAAACCTCTCTGATTTAGTTATTACTGGTCGTGGATCAATTGGACTTGAGGCGGCCTCTCTAGGAAAAAGAGTAATAATAGCTGGATACGCTGTATATGAAAATTTGGGGATTACAATTCAACCAAAGAATATCAAAAGTTATTTTAATGAAATAATAAAAGCAAGTAATTTTAAACCATTAAATAATAGTCAAAAAAAAATAGCTATAAAGTATTTGTATTTCCTAGATCATTATAAGAGTTTTGAATTACCAGAAAATGAAATATGGAAAAGTATTGATACATTAAATACGAATCAATCTTTCAAAAAAATATCTGAATTTTTAATTGAAAAAAAATATTTAAAGAATGAATATTACCTAAAATTAGAAAAAATTTTTGATACTATCAAAATTTAGATATTTAAAATGATTATAAAAGGTTATAAATTTTAAATGATTGGTAAAAAAATATATAATTTAGCAAAAGTTCTTTTCCCCATAAATAGGAGTATTACTGGCGATGGTGTCAGAAAAACTCTAAACATACTGAAAAAAGTTAATCCATCATTAAAAATAAAAAATATACCTTCGGGTACTAAAATTTTTAACTGGACAGTTCCAGAAGAATGGAATGTTAAAGATGCTTGGATAAAAGATTCAGGAAATAAAAAAATAATTGATTTTAAAAAAAATAACTTACACTTGATGAGTTATTCTGCTCCTATTGACAAGACGATGAGTCTCAATGAGTTAAAAAAAAACTTATATAGTATGAGCTCTAGACCAAATGCCATCCCATATGTCACATCTTACTATGAAAAAAAATGGGGATTCTGCCTAAGTAAAAACCAACTAGGAAAATTAAAAAAAGGTAATTACAAGGTGAAGGTTGATTCTAGTTTTAAAAAAGGTTCACTAACCTATGGAGAAATTTTAATTCCAGGTAAGTCAAAAAAAGAAGTTTTTTTGTCTACTTATATATGTCATCCATCTTTGGCAAATAATGAATTATCGGGTCCGTGCGTAGCAATATATTTGTCAAATTTGATTAAAAATTTAAAAAATAGAAAGTACAGCTATAGGATAATTTTTATTCCAGAGACTATTGGTTCCATAGCTTATCTAAGTAAGCATTATAAAAAAATGAAAAAAAATATAATTGCAGGATATAACTTGACTTGCCTAGGAGACAATAGAACGTATTCATTTTTACCATCTAGAGGAGAAAATAGTTTATCAGATAAAGTAGCTGAACATGTTTTAAAATGGACTTATAAAAATTACAAATCATACAAATGGATTGATAGAGGCAGCGATGAAAGACAGTATTGCTCTCCCGGTATTGATTTACCAATTGCTACAATCATGAGATCTAAGTATGCGGAGTATCCTGAATACCATTCTTCAGACGATAACTTAAAAAGTTTTGTAACGGCTCAAGGATTAGAGGGGGGATACAAAATAATTGAGAAAGCAATATTATTGATTGAAAATAATTTTTTCCCAGTGAGTAATTATTTATGTGAACCAAAACTTTCAAGGTGGAATCTCTATCCTACTAACCATTCAAATAATCAGAGCTTTGATACGGACCTTGAGGAATTTAAATTAGTAAATTTTTTATCCTATTGTGATGGAAAAAAATCGCTATTAGATATAGCTGAAAAATGTAATCAACCAGCTTGGACTTTTTATGATATTTTTAAGACTCTTTTAAAAAACAAAATTATTAAATCAAAAGATATAAAAGTTATATAAATCAATAATAGATGATAAAATTAACTAAGGATGAGTTTATAGCTAATTTGATTGGATATAAGAGCTACATATTAAAAAATAAACTTGATCTTAATATAATAAAAAGACTGAGACCGCCATTCTTTGCCTCATATAAGAGTCCTAAAAAAATAATTATTCCAAAAAAAAATAATAAATTTACTATAAAAAAAAATTCTTTACTGGTTAATTTTGAAAGAAAATATAGGAAAAATTATCCAGTATATATTGACTGTAGGGAGTCTAAAAAAAAAGACTTACCTCAACTTAAAAATATTACTTATGAAGACTCATCAAATTCTAGATTTACAAGGGACCCGTTAATACCTAAAAAATTTAAAAAAGACTACCGAAAAGAATGGTTATTAAATTTTTTTAAAAGAAAAAGAGGAGATCACTTGATAGTGGCATATAAAAGAAACATCATAATGGGATTTATCTTGATAATTAAGAAATCTCTAGATTCGTCATATCAAATTGATCTCATCGTAACTGCTAAAAAACACCAGAAGAAAAAAGTGGGAACTTCATTGATAAATTACGTAAATAATTACCATATGACAAAAGGAGAAAAAATAATAGCAGGTACACAAGCCGATAATTTAAAAGCAATAAAAATGTACAAAAAGCTTGGCTTTATAAAAACCAAAAAGGTACTATATGTCTATCATGTTCATCATAATAAAAATAATTTAGCAAAATATGATTAGTCAAAAGAAGCTAAGCAATGAAATCTTTTTAGATTTTAATGGAATTATTAAAAACAGAATAAAAAAACTTAAATTTAATACCAAAATTTCAAAATCAGAAATTTATATTTCAAAAAAAACTGGTAGCATTTTTCATTCGCCAACAAATAATGCACAAGAAAGTTTAAAAACATGGACTAAAAATATTTATTCAAAAAAAATTGATACAAAGAAAATTAAATATACTTCAAACAATCCAATAATGAAATCTAGGCACTATTATTCAGCTATATTTCTCAATAATAATTTAAAAAAAGGCAAAATAAAATTTTGTGATTATGGAACGGGTGAAGGTAATTTTGGAACAGAATTAATTAAAGTTAATAAAAATATTCAATTTAACTTTACTGAGCATAGTCCAGAATTATACTCAAAAACAGTAAGTTTAATTAAAAAAACAAATAATACTAACTTTTTTAGTCACAATGGATCAATTGAGTCATCTGAGGATAATAAAAATTTTAAAAATTTTGATGCTGCTTCCCTATTATGGACCTTGTGCAACTGCGTAAAACCCATCGAAGTTTTGGATACAATACACAATTCTCTTAAAGATGATGGGTTATTAATAATTTCAGAAAGTTCAAGAATCTTGGTACCATTTAAAAAACCAATATATAATTTTTTTGTATCAAGTCACCACACTCAAAACACACATCCATGGTATTTTTCTTTTAATTCACTATCTAATTTGCTTGAAATATGTGGATTTAGAATCGTAAAATTTAACAGATATTATGATGAAAATGATTTGGTTGTAGTTGCACAAAAAAAAAATAAAAAGAATCATAGACCCAATATTAAGGTTGATGATTTAAGAATACTAACTAAATTTTTCAAAGAATGGGAAAAAAATAGTAAATTTTTAAAAGGTTTTTTTTAAAAAGATATGAATTTAAAAAAAAAAATTATTAAATATAATAAAATTTTTAGAGTATAAATTGTTAGCTATTATTCAAGCGAGATCAAACTCAAAGAGATTTAAGAATAAAGTTTTATTTCCTATCTATGGAAAGCCAATGATTGAACATGTTGTTAATAGAGTTGCAAAATCTAATAAAATAAAAAAGATTATAGTTTCTTCTTCAGTTAATAAATCTGATGATAATTTAATAAAATATTTAAAAAGTAAAAAGATTAGTTATTACAGGGGAAGCCTTCAAAATGTTGCTTTAAGACTTTATAAAACAGCAGAGAAGTATGAATCGGATTTCTTTTTAAGAGTAAATGGTGATAGTCCATTAATAGATTTTCAGTTAATAGATAAAATCATAAATACTCACAATAAAGCTAAAAAAAAATTTGATATTATAACCAATGTATTTCCACGCTCCTTTCCTAAAGGGCAATCAGTAGAAATAATAAAAACATCAATTTTAAAAAAATATTTAAAAAAATTTAATGCCCTCGAAAAAGAACATGTTACAATGTTTTTTTATAGTAATTCAAAAAACTTTAAAATTAAAAATTTTACACTTAAGGCAAAAAATAAAATGATGAATTTAGCAGTTGATACAAAAATGGATTTAAAAAGAATTTTAAAAAATTTTACAAAAAACAAATTTAAAAGTTTCTCTCTTTCAAAATGAAAATTATTGCTGGTATAATAGGTATGGGTATTGGGCAAAAACATCTCGAAGCAATTGATAAATATAAAGGCTCAATTGTAAAAACGATCTGTGAAAAAAATGAAAAAAAAATTAAGTTATTAAAAAAAAAAGTATTCAGATAAAATAATAACAAGAAACGAAAATGATATTTTTTTAGATAAAAATATAAATTTAATTTCAATAGCCAGTTATGATAATTATCATTATAGTCAAATTCTTAAAGGGTTAAAGAATAATAAGAACCTTATAATTGAAAAACCTCTGTGTTTAAATACAACACAACTAAGAAAAATAAATGATATATTAAAAAAGAAACCCGAATTAAATATCACTTCAAATTTGGTTTTGAGAGTTAATTCTTTATTTAAAGAATTTAAAAAAAAAATAAGCAGTAAAAAAATTTACTATATAGAAGGAGACTATATATGGGGCAGGAAAGAAAAACTTGTAGGATGGAGGTCTCGTATAAAAGATTATTCCCTTATTCTTGGTGCAGGCATTCATGTTATTGATTTAGTCATGTGGCTAACAGGACTAAGACCTATTTCAGTTTATGCATGTGGTAATAAAAAAGCAACCGCCGGTTCACAATATAAAAATAATAGTTTGGTAGTAATGCTATTTGAATTTCCAATGGATATTTTAGTTAAAATAACTGCAAACGGATCGGCTATCCATAACCACTTTCATGAGCTTAAAATTTTTTCAAAAGATAAAACAATAGTTAATTCAAACTTAGGTTCTTATCTATACAAAAATAAAAAACTCTCAAAAATAAATGCCCCTTATCCTGATAAATCAAATAGAAAAAAATTAATTCAAGTTTTTCTAAATAATTTAATGAAAAAAGATAATAAAAAGATAATAACACTTAAAGAACAAATTGATTTAATGTCAGCTTGTTTTTCTGCTGAAAAATCGATTAGATTAAATAAAAAAGTTAAAATTAAATATTTATAGACTTATGAAGGGCATTAAATTTTCAATTACCAACATTTCACCTACTGATATAAAATTAGTTGGGGATATATTAAAAAGTGGTTGGCTTACTCATGGAAAATTTACAACTCTTTTTGAAGAAGAGATTAAAAATTTTACTAAAGCAAAATATGCAATATCTGTTTCAAGTTGTACTGCGGGTTTGCACTTATCTTGTTTGGCCTCTGGTTTTAAAAAGGGAGATGAAATTATAGTTCCAGCACAAACTCATACAGCAACCGCACATGCAGTAGAGTATACGGGAGCAAAAGCTGTATTTTCAGATGTAGAGCCATTAACTGGAAATATAAGTCTAAATGAAATTAAAAAAAAAATTACCAAGAAAACAAAAGGTTTGATCATAGTTCATATGGCAGGACACCCATGTGAGGCTGATAAAATTCTAAATTTTTGTAAGAGAAATAAAATAACATTAATTGAAGATTGTGCTCATGCAGTCGGAACATTTATAAATAAAAAACATGCAGGCAACTTTGGAATATCTGGAAGTTTTTCATTTTACCCGACAAAACAAATCACAACTGGAGAGGGTGGAGCTGTAATTACTAATGATAAAAAATTTTATGAAAAAATTAAAAAATTAAAAGCATTTGGAATTGATACTGATATCAAGGATAGAAAAAAACAAGGAGACTATGATGTTAAATCTTTAGGTTTCAATTATAGAATGACTGACTTTCAAGCTGCTTTAGGCTTTAAACAACTACTTAAATACAAAAGTAACTTAAAAAAAAGACATTTAATTGCCAAAAGATATATAAAAAATTTTTCTAAGACAAAAGAAATCACACATATGCCGTATTCTACCAATAGTTCATTTTTTGTATTTCAAATATTTTGTAAAAAAAGAGATGAGATGCTCAAAAAGTTAAAAAATGAAAAAATTGGAGTTAGTGTACACTATTCAAAACAACTACCTAAAATGACATATTATAAAAACAAATATAATTTAAAAGCAAAAAATTTTATTAATGCAGACAATTATGGTAACACAAATATTTCATTACCAGTTTATCCGAAATTAAGAAATATAGAAATTGACAGAATTTGTAAAATAATAAAAAACAATTTAAAGTATGAAAAGTAAAAAGATTTTATTAGTTGGCGGTTGTGGCTTCATCGGCCACAATCTTGCATTACATTTGAAACAAAAAGGACACGTGCCTATAATTGTTGACAGTTTGTCCATTAATAATATTTATTCACTCGACAATACTGAAATAAAAAATCAAAAATTATATAAATTAATCTTAGAAAATAGAATCGATTTATTAAAAAAAAATGACATTAACTTAATAATTCAAGATGCAAGAAACTACCATGCAGTTTCCAAATTATATGATCAGATAAACCCAGATGTAATTATTCACCTAGCTGCAGTCTCACATGCCAATAGATCAAATAAAGATCCTCACACAACTTTTGATCATAGTTTAAGAACTTTAGAAAACACCCTTGATTATGCAAAAAGTAAAAAAACACATGTAATTTTTATGTCATCAAGCATGGTATATGGGAATTTTGAGACAAAAGAAGTTAACGAAGAATCACCATGTAAGCCCATTGGAATTTACGGTAATTTAAAGTTTGCAGGTGAGTTAATGATGAAGGCGTACAAACAAGTTTTTGATTTACCATACACAATAATTAGACCATCTGCTTTGTATGGTGAAAGATGTGTTAGTAGAAGAGTGGGCCAAATATTTATAGAGAATGCAATTCAAAATTTAGATATAAATATTAATGGTGATGGCGAAGATAGACTTGATTTTACTTATATAGAGGATTTAGTAAAAGGTATTGCTGACTGCTGTGACAATGAAAAAGCATTAAATGAAACTTTTAATGTGACTTATGGTAACGCAAGAAAAATTAATGATTTAATAGAAATATTAAAAGATGAATTTCCTAAAATTAAGGTTTTTTATAAAGAGAAAGAAATGTTCATGCCTGAAAGAGGAACATTAAAAAATGATAAAGCAAAAAAACTTATAAATTTTAAATCAAAAAATTCTATTGAAGTGGGATATGTTAAGTATATCGCCTGGTATAAAAATTTTTGGGAAAATTTAAAATAACTCTCAAAATTAAAATATGAAAATAAAAAACTTTAATATTAATAAAAAAGTTTTTATTATTGCAGAAGTTGGAAATAACCATGAAGGAAGTCTCGATGTTGCAAAAAAATTAGTCATTTTAGCAGCAAATGCTGGTGTGGATGCAGTCAAATTTCAAACTTTTAAAACAGAGGATTTTGTTCAAAAAAAAAATATAAAAAGATTTAACCAACTAAAAAAATTTGAGTTAAGTCATGAAGATTTTATATCACTTAAAAACTTAGCGCATAAAAATAATATAAAATTTATCTCTACACCTCTGGATATGCCAAGTGCTAATTTTTTGATAAAAAACGCTGATGTAATTAAAGTAGCATCTGGAGATAACAATTTTTTTCCAATGATACAAAAACTATTAAAATCCAAGAAACCTTTAATAATCTCCACAGGTATGATGAATATTGCAGATATTAAAAAATTGTCTAAATTTATTTATAAATTTTTAGAAAAAAAGGAAGCCAATAAAAGAGTTTCATTCCTACATTGTGTAACAAGCTATCCAGTTGAAAAAAAATATGCTAATTTAAAATCAATTCCATTTTTAATAAAACATCTAGATTTTTCGATTGGGTATTCTGATCATACAATAGGTCAAGATGCATGTTTAGCTGCGGTAGCAATGGGAGCCCGTATAATAGAAAAACATTTTACTTTAGATAAAAAATTTTCAAGCTTTAGAGATCACGCACTTTCGTCAGACTTCAAAGAATTAAAAGAAATTGTATCCTCAATAAGAAATATTGAACAATTAATGGGAAAATTTGAAAAAAAAATTCAATTTCCTGAAAAAAATATTATCAAATTAGTTAGAAGAGCTGCTTTTGCAAAAAAAAACATTAAAGTAAATGAAAAAATTGATCTGTTGAATACTACATTTGTTAGACCAGCTGAATCAAATAATTTTTCAAATTTAATGACACTAATTGGAAAAAAAGCAAAAAAAAAAATTATAAAAAATAAAAAAATAAACAATTTAAAATTATACTAATGTGTGGAATTAGTGGCTATATAAGCAATAAAAATCTATTAGCTGAAAATGGTATAGATAGGACACTTAAATTAATGAGTCGAAGAGGGCCAGACTCAAGTAAATATTTTAAGGGTGATTATGGGTCAAAAGAATTAGCATTGTTACACACAAGATTAAGTATTATTGATTTAAACAATAGAGCCAATCAACCCTATGAAGATAAAAATTTAACAATAATTTTTAATGGTGAAATTTATAATTATATGGAAATAAGAGAAGATTTAAAAAAAAAAAATTATAAATTTCAAACTAACTCAGATACTGAGGTTTTATTAAAAAGCTTTCAAGAATATGGTGACAAATGTGTAGATCACCTTGTGGGTATGTGGGCGTTTGCAATATGGGATTCCAAAAAAAAAAAACTTTTTTTATCAAGAGATCCATTTGGTGAAAAACCTTTATATTATTTTTTTAATAAATATGGATTCTTTTTTGGTTCAGAGATTAAATTTATTAAATCTTTATATATAAATAAATTTAAGATTAATAAGGACCTATTAAATAAAAATTTATTTTTAGGTTACAAATCACTTAATAAAAATTCAGAAACGTTTGACAAGGATATTTTTTCTTTAGAAAGTAGCTCAAACATGTCTATTGATTTGAATTTAATACCTATTATAAAAAAATACTGGACACCCAAAATTAATATTAATCAAAAAATGAAAATTGAAGAAGCAACAAGTGGAGCCAAGATTCATTTAATTGAAAGTTTAAAGCTTAGAATGAGATCTGATGTTCCACTAGCATTTTGTCTTAGCGGTGGTATTGACTCAGGCATTCTAGCCTCTCATGCTAAAAAGACATTTAATAAAAATGTTTCTTCATTTTCAATAATTGATAGCGACGAAAGGTATAATGAAGAGGAAAACATTAAACATGTTGTTAATGATATTAATTGTGATTCACATTTAATAAAGATTAATAACAAAAAAGACTTATTTTTAGATAGGCTAAATAAACTTACAAAATATCATGATGGTCCAATAGCTACTTTATCTTATTATGTGCATTCTTTTTTGAGCGAAAGCATTTCAGAAAATGGCTTTAAAGTGTCAATTTCAGGTACAGGTGCAGATGAAATTTTTACAGGTTATTATGATCATTTTTTATTGCACCTTGCGTCAACGAATAAAACAAAATATTTCAATGAAAACCTAAAGTATTGGAAAAAATTTATTTTACCTAGCATACGTAACCCACACCTTAAAAATCCCAATTTATATATTGAAGATAAAGATAATAGAGATCTGGTCTATGAAAAGAACTTTGAAATACATAAATATTCTATAACAAAAAAAGAACAAAGCTTTAGTGAAATTAAGTATTGTAATGAACTTTTAAGAAACAGAATGCTTAACGAATTATTTAATGAAGTAGTTCCAGTTATATTAAAGCATGATGATTTAAACTCAATGTATCATTCTATTGAAAATAGAAGCCCATTTTTAGATAGAAAACTATTAGAGTTTGCATTAACGATTCCCCCCCACCTGTTAATTTCCGAGGGTTTTCAAAAACAAATATTAAGGAATTCTGCTAAGGATATTTTAGTAGATGATGTTAGACTTAGCAGACAAAAGAAGGGTTTTAATACTTCAATCAACTCTGTCCTTGATTTAAAAAATCCTGAAATTATAGATTTTATTTTTGATAAAAATTCTCCAATAAATGAATACGTAGACTTAAAAGAAATTAAAAAGGATACAGCTACCAATGTAATTCCTAACCACTTATCTAAATTACTTTTTTCTGTAATTAGTACTAAGCTTTTTCTAGAAAAGAAAGCGAGCATATGAAGCTTGGAATAATTGATTTAGATACAGGCAACCTTGCGTCCTTGGTAGCTGCAATGAATAAATTAAATATTAAATATAAAATTTGTAAAAATAATTTTGATTTTGAGGGTGTGGATAAAATTATTCTACCAGGAGTTGGTGCTTTCAAAGACTTCATGAAGAAAATTAAAAAGAATGGAATTGATAAAATTTTAAATAAAAAAATTGATGATAAAACCCCATTACTTGGAGTTTGTGTTGGTTTTCAAGTTTTGTTCGAAGAAAGTAATGAGCATGGCACAACTGCAGGCTTGAATATAATGAAGGGAAGATTTAAAAATTTTAAGGATGTCTCGGCAGACATTAAGGTTCCACATGTAGGATGGAATGAATGTAAATTAATAAATAATAATAAATTGTTTCAAGGTGTTGATGATTCTTTAGATTTTTATTTTACGCACTCTTATTTTTTAAATGATTATTTAATTGAAAATATAATTTCTGAAACAAGTTATGACATAAAGTTTGTGTCATCTGTAAATAAAGGCAATGTTTATGGTGTCCAATTTCACCCCGAAAAAAGTCAAGCGAATGGTCTTAAAATATTAAAAAACTTTTATGAGATTTGTTAAATGTTAAAAAAAAGAATAATTATATCTTTAACATTTTTAGATGGTGTTTTATTTAGAACAAAAAATTTTAAGCCTGATTATAGATATACAAAAAATTTTATAGATTTATGGAGTATAGATGAGTTAATCCTCATAGATATTTCTAAAAAAAAATTTTCAATTAATTTTTTGGATCTCATCAAATTTTTTTCACTTAACTGCTTCGTACCATTGTCTGTAGGGGGGGGGATTAAAAATTTAGCCGATGCTGATATTTTTTTTAAAAATGGGGCTGATAAAATTGTACTAGGCACTAATTCATTAAATAATCTAGATCTACTTAAAAAAATATCAGAAAAATATGGGAATCAGTCAATAATCCAATCACTAGACTGTAAAAAAATTCCTTCAAGTAAAATAAAATATACTGTTATGTCAAACAGTGGAAAAGATGATTTGAACTTAGATCCTGTCATGTGTGGAGAAAAAGCGATATTGCATGGTGCGGGAGAGATATTGATAAACAGTATTGATAATGATGGTGGATTATTAGGTTATGATTTGGATTTAATAAATTTGGTTTCAAAAGCATTAAATTCCCCTATAATAGCCCTAGGCGGGGCAGGAAACTGGCAGCACTTTCTAGATCTATTTATAAAAACAAACATTTCAGCTGCGTGTACACAAAATATTTTTCATTTCACAGAAGAAAGCATAATATCAGTAAAAAAATTTTTAAAAATTAATAAAATTCAAGTTAGAAAATAATTTAAAATGATAAAATTCTGTAAAATATGCATCATGCCAGATTCGAGACCTAGAATAGTTTTTAATGATGAGGGTGTTTGCAATGCATGCCTTCATAGTGAAAAAAAAAAGAAAATAAATTGGGAAGATAGAAAAAAACAATTTATTGAAATAGTTGATAAAATAAAAAAAAACTCGATAGAATCAGGATCTAAATATGACTGTGTAGTACCTTGGTCTGGTGGTAAAGATTCAACTTCAATTGCAATAAAACTTAAATTTGAATTTGGACTTAATCCTCTTTTGGTTACATTTTCACCATTAATGGTAAATGATTGTGGGACGTTTAATAGAAATGAGCTATCTAAGATGGGGTTTGACTCAATCTTTTTAGATCCTAATAAAAATATATCTAAAAAACTATCAAAAAGATTTTTTATAGAAAGAGGCAATCCCAAGGTTGCATGGGATGCAGGCGTAAATGCTGGCCCAATACAAATTGCTTTGAATTATAAAATTTCAACGGTATTTTATGCTGAACATGGAGAAAGCGAGTATGGAGGATTAGTCTTAGATAAAGAGAGTGAAAAAAAAAGAAATTTTAGGGAAGTTATAGAGCACCAAATAGGTGATTATCCAGAAAATTGGATTGGTGATCAGGTCACCGACAAGGATATAGCACCTTATGTTTATCCTAATGAAAAAAATATTAACGAAATAAAATTAACAGCTTATTATTTTAGTTATTTTTTTAAATGGAGTATGCTTGAGAATTATGAGTATGTAAAAAAACAATTACCAAATTTTAAAACTAACCCGAGCAAAAGAACTGAAGGAACATTTACTGACTTTGACAGTCTGGATGATAAAATTGATTGTCTATATTACTATATGCAATATATTAAGTTTGGATTTGGAAGGGCTACTAGAGACGCGTGTAGAATGATTCAAAATGAACAAATGAGCAGGAAAGAAGCAATAGAATTAGCCAGAAAGTATGACAATGAATTCCCCAAATTTGATTTTGCTGAAGTTTTGGAGTATTTAAATCTAGATAAAAATGAATTCGAAAAAATAGTAAACAAGCATAGAAATACAGAAATCTGGAAAACTAATTTAAATAATAAATGGGAGTTAATAAATTCCATATGAAAAAAAGTCTTAAACAATCAAAGATAGACAGACATGGTCTATGTCTTAATGAATATAAAAAAAATTATAATAATGCCCAAGTTTATTTTGATAGAGCTACAGGCAAATCTCCAGAAATGGAAGTTTCTAAGGCTATGGCAAATATTATTAAAAAAAAAATAAATTTAAACAATAAAATACTAGATGTTGGATGTGCATGTGGTCATTTTTATAGATCAATAAAAAAAAGAGTCAAAAATAACTTTTATTATACAGGAACTGATCCATACCCTATATTTTTAGACAGAGCGAAAGTAGCATGGAAAAAAGATAAAAATGTAAATTTCGTAAAAGGAAATATATATGATTTACCCTTTAAGAAAAATCAGTTTGATTTATCATTTTGTAGTAACGTTTTTATTCATTTGAATGATGTTAAAAAGCCATTGAAAGAACTTTTAAGAGTAACAAAAAAAACTGTAGTAATAAGAACGGTTCTTTACGATGTATCTTACAAGATCCAGTTAGTTTATAATAATAAATGGTGGAGCGACACCAATATTAAACCTGAAGAAGAATTTGATAATAAGGGTAATCCAAAAGCTTATTCTTATTTTAATATACTTTCATTTGACTACATCACAGCAAATATAAAAAAAATAAATCCAAATGTTAGTATAAAAATTATTAAAGATAATTTTTTTAATAAAAAAGTTATAACAAAGAGTCAGAAAAAAGAAAAAAGACCTTTAGCTACTCGTATAATTGGTGATGAACAAATTTCAGGGTGTATTTTACAGCCCCATTATTTTATAATTATTGATAAAAAAAAATAAGATTTTAAACCATCTTTATTAAACAAGATAAAGAAAAAACTCAGATGGTAAATTTTTTTGAAAAATTTTTAAAGAATTAAAATATTATTAATTGAAATAATGCATCAAAAATAACCAAATATAATGATTAATTAATTTAATGAAAAAACTAATAGATAAAAGAAATATTATTTTTTATAACCCATCCTTTGAAACAGGCGGAGTAGAAAAAAATATTAAATCATTCATAGAACACAATAAAAAAAATAAAAAGTACAATATAACTTTATTAACACTAGATAACACTAATATAGATAAAAATTTATATAAGGAATACCCCAATAAAAAATTTAGATTAAAAAATAGACTAATAAAGTATTTTATTTGCTTTTATTATTTATTTAAAATCACGCTAAAAAAAAATAGTTTTATAGTAAGCTTTCAAAATAATATTTTTGCTTTAATTGTGTCAATTATAACCAGAACAAGAATAGCAGTAAGATTAAATACAGCTCCAGAGAAATATATCGATTCATATTTAAAAAAAAAAATATTTAGTTTTTTTTATAAATTTTCATATTTAACAATAGTCAATGATGAGGACTTTAAAAAAAGTGTAAAAAAATATTTTAATATTGAGGCTAAAATTATACATAATTTTGTTAATATTAATTATATTAAACATAAATCAAATGAAAAAATAAAAATTCGTTTATTTAAAAAAAAAACAAAAATAAAAATTATTTCAGTAGGAAGACTAACTAAACAAAAAAATCATATAAATCTTTTAAAAGCTATAAGTAATCTTAAAAATAAGAAAGATATAGAATTAGTTATATTAGGATCTGGAGAAGAAGAAAAAATATTAAAAAAATATATAAAAGAAAAAAACTTAAGTAAGTTTGTTAGATTAATTGGATATAAAAGTAATCCCTTTAAATACATTAAATATGCTAATTTATTTGTTTTACCTTCAAGGTTTGAAGGTTCACCAAATATCCTATTAGAGGTGGCGAGCTTAAACAAATTAATAATAAGTGCAAATTGTAAAACTGGCCCGAAAAAAATTTTATCAAATGGTAGGGGTGGATATTTATATCCCATAAATGACCACTTTAAACTTTCTAACATTATAGAGCAATTAAGATTGAAAGATTTGTTAGTCAAAAAAAAAATATCTGTCTCCCACACAATAGTAAAAAAATATAATAAAGATAACCAGAGAATTGAATTTGAAAAAATGTTAAAGGAGCTAGTGTTAACAAAATGAAAAAAAATAATAAATCATTCTTTTCAATCATTACTCCATTAAAAAGTGACGACCAAAATATAGTAAAAACTATAGATAGTCTGAAATCACAAGCTTATAAAAATTTTGAACATATTATAATTGTATCCAGCAGTTCAAATAAAATTCCGTATGATTTACACAGAAACAAAATTAAAAATACAAGAATTATTATTGGCAAAGATAAAGGAATATATGATGGAATTAATAAAGGACTAAATATTGCAAAGGGTGATATTATAGGGACTCTCAATTCTGGTGACACATACAGAAAAAACGGATTAAAGACAGTTAATAAATACTTTAATAATAATAACAAGCTACAATTTGTTTTTGGTACAGTAAAAAAAGGCAAGATTAAATATGGATATTTTCCAAATAAGATTTTTTGGTCCTTTAATTTTTATCCTGCTCATTCTTCAGGTTTTTTTATTACAAAAAAAGCACAAGATAAAATTGGTAAATATGATTTAAATTTTAAGTGTTCGTCAGATTATGATTTATTTTATAAAATGATAGTAAAGTATAAAATGAAAGGTATGGCCACAAAGAAACAAGAAGTAATAGGCACTTTTAAGCTTGGTGGGTATTCACAAAAACTTACTATGCTAGAGCATATTATTGAAGAAGCACAAATAAGAATTAAAAATAAACAGAATATTGTTTATGTATATGTTCTGTCCTTTTTAAGATTAATAAGAAATTTTAATCAATTAGGTCTAATTAAACTTTTTAAATAGATGCGAAATAAAAAAGTATATTATTGGAGCCCATTTATATCTAAAGTTGCAACAGTAGATGCTGTGATAAACTCTGCAATTTCATTAAAACGATACAACAATGAATTATATGATGTAAATATAATTAACGTCTTTGGTGAATTTACTGAATATAAAAGTAAGTTGGAAGAAAATAACATCAATTTGATTAATTTTAAAAGATCTAAAATAATTAAGCCTTTGCCAAAGCCTGGTTTTTTAAAAAGTCGGTTTTTGTCGGTTTTTATTTTTTTTAGATATTTTTTTTATTTAAAAAATCTTTTAAAAAAAGATGAGCCACAATTTTTAATTATTCACTTAATTACATCCTTACCACTTACTATATTATTATTTTGTAATATTAATACCAAAGTCATCTTTAGAATCTCAGGGTATCCAAGGTTAAACTACATAAGAAAATTATTTTGGAAAATAGCATTTAAAAAAGTTTATAAAGTAACTTCGCCCACCATAGAAACTAGAAATAAAATGATTAGAGAAAATATTGTGGATGAAAAAAAAATTATACTCTTAAGAGACCCAATAATATCACCAAAAAAAATTAATACTTTGTCAAAAAAAGATATAAGTGAGGAATTTAAGAATTGTTATGTTTCTATAGGTCGTTTGACACGTCAAAAAAATCAAATTTTTTTGATCGAATGTTTCCATGAATTGATAAAAAAAAATAATCAAATTAAACTAATAATTATTGGTGAAGGTGAATTAAAGAATACTCTAAAACAAAAAATAGATGAATTGAATGTTGGTAATAATATTTTTTTACTTGGGTATAAAGAGAATATATATCGGTATTTAAGATATTCGAAGGCGTTTGTCTTATCATCACTATGGGAAGACCCAGGTTTTGTTTTAATAGAAGCTGCATTTTGTAATTTAAATCTCATTTCAAGTAATTGCCCTAATGGTCCATCAGAATTACTCAATAATGGCAAAGACGGGTTTATATATAAATCAAATAATAAAGAAGATTTTTTAATGAAATTTAATGATTACCAGTTATCAGATGATCATAATTTATTTAATAAAAAATTAGCTGTTAAAAAAAATATAAAAAATTTTACATATTTTAAACACAGTGAAGTTCTAAAAAGTATTTTATGAAGAAACCATTAAATTTTATATTAATGAAGTGTTTCAAAATTAAATGAAAAAAGATATTTTTTTTTTATTACCAGTTTTTACATATGGGGCAGGGCAATCTATAAAAAGAATTATTCTAAAATTGGACAACAAAAAATATAATAAAAATATAATTTGTTTAGGAAAGTGCCATTTTAAAAAAGAATTAAAAAAAAAAAATATAAAGGTCTTTGAATTAAATTATTCAAAACTTATATTTGCAATAATAGATATTAAAAAAATTTTAGAAAAAAATAAAGAAAATAAAAAGCTCTTAATTTCAAATATTCATTATACAAATGTTCTTAGCTTAATTTTCTTTTCTTCTATCAAAAATTTGAAAATCATTGTTAATGAAAGAACTGCCATTAAAGAATTAGATATATATTTTAGTATAACAGATTTTTTTAAAAAAAAAATAATTAAATTTCTTATAAAAGTTTATTATAAAAAAGCAGATGCCATAGTCACAAATTCTACGAAATCTTCAGTTGACCTAAGTGCAATTATTGAAGAGAAAGTTTTTACTATATTTTCTCCATCTTTTATTAAAAACTATTATTGTAAAAAAAAAAAAAGAAAAAAAAAATTTTTAATAGCTATCTCAAGACTCTCAGAAGAAAAAAATATTGTCTACTTGTTAAATGCAATCAATTTAGTTAGGGATCAAAATTTTGTTTTAAAAATTCTTGGCGATGGAGATCAAAAATTTTTTTTACATAAACTAGTTCTTAAATATAAATTATCACATAAAGTTAAATTTTTAAGCTATAGAAGAGATGTTGTAAAATATTTGCTTAAATCAGACTTATTTATAAATACTTCTTTTTTCGAAGGCTTTCCAAATGCAGTAGTAGAAGCGCTATCTTGTAATACACCTGTCATTTGTTCTAAAAGTCATGGTGGAATATTTGATATAATAAAAAAAAATGAATATGGATATTTATTTGAATTGAATAAGGCAGAAAATTTATCAAAATTAATTTTAAAATTTTTGAATAATGATCAGAATTTTATTGATAAGACTAAAAAATCTAAAGATAATTTAAAAAGATTTACAGTAGAAAAATGTACAAGAAGATATGAACAGTTATTTGATAAACTGTAATTATAAGCATTTTAATATATTTTATTTTTATTAAACAGTCTTTTAAAAATAATAATGAACAACAAAATTGTACTTTATTTAAAAATAAATTTTAAAAGATTAATCTGTTGTTATAATTTTTTTTTGAGTTAAACGTTTATTTATAATTGGAAATAATGAATAAAATTTATCCTTGCATCATTGGATTAGGCTATGTGGGTTTACCGATATTTGTTAGATTAAAAAAAAAATTTAAAACTTTAGGTTTCGATATAGACTCTAATAGAATTAAATCACTTTCAGCAAAAGTGGACAAGAATAAAGAATTTAAAAAAAAAGAACTATCTTTAGATAACAAATCAATCATAACAGATAATAGTAAATTTTTAAAAGATAGTAATTTTTTTATAATAACAGTACCCACACCTGTCTACAAAAATTATAAGCCAAACTTAAACCCCTTAGTGGAAGCTTCAAAATTAGTGGGAAAAAATTTGAATAGTGGCGACATCGTATTTGTGGAGTCAACTATTTATCCAACTGTAACTAAAGATATATGTTTACCAATTATTGAAAAATACAGCGGTCTTAAAAATAAGATAGATTTTGATATAGGCTATAGCTCAGAAAGAATAAACCCGGGAGACAAAATTCACTCCATTGAAAACATAAAAAAAGTAGTATCAATTGAAACTGATAATAAAACGATACTTAAAAAAGTTGTAAACATTTATAAAACAATTGCTAAAAAAATTATTATATCCAAACATATTAAAGAAGCAGAAACTTCTAAAGTAATAGAGAACGTTCAGCGCGATCTAAATATTGCCTTAATGAATGAAATTTTTATGATATGCGAGAGATTAAATATTAATTTTAATGAAGTTAAGAGACTTGCTTTAACCAAATGGAACTTTCATAATTATTCACCTGGTTTAGTAGGGGGACACTGCTTACCTGTAGATCCTTATTACTTAGCTCATATTGCAAAAAAGAATAAATATTCTGCAAATATTATTTTAAGTGGAAGAAAAGTAAATAACGAAATGCAAAATTATATAATAAATAAGATTATCAGATTAACCAAAATAAAAGAAAAAAAGAAAAAAATAATATTATTTGGAGCAAGTTACAAACCAAATGTAGCTGATGTTAGAAATTCAATTCCAATGGAAATATGGAAAAAATTAAAAAAAAAATTTAACAATAATGTTTATTGCATTGACAGTATTATTGACCCACCAATCGCTAAAAAACATAATATTTTGACTAATGTAGGAAATTTGAAGGTTGATTATTTTATACCATTAGTAAAACATAATAATTTAAATTTACAATTTAAAAGAGCAAAAGCGAATAATAAAAAAATTAAGTTAATAGACCCTTGGAGTTAGATAGTAAAATAATTAATTGTAACAAAAAATTTAGTGAAAAAAAAACCCAACAAGAGAAAAAAAAAGATAACAATTAAAAAACCTTTATTTTCTATAATTATTGTCACTTGTAATTCAGAAAAATATTTAGAAGGATGTTTAAAAAGTATTCTTAAACAAAATTTTAAAAATTATGAAATAATAATTATAGATAATAAATCTCAAGACAGAACACTTGATATCATAACAAAATATAAAAAAAGTATAGATTTTTGGAAAAGTAAAAAAGATAAAGGTATTTTTGATGCAATGAATAAAGGAATTAAACACTCTAAAGGAAAAATTATTTCAATATTAAATTCTGATGATCTTTTTTATCAAGGTGCTCTAAAAACTGTAAGTAAATATTTTGATAAAAAAGATAAAATAGATTATTTATTTGGAACTGTATTAAAAAAAAAAATATACTCTGGATTTAGACCTCATGAAATAAGATGGAAGTTTAATATTTACCCATCACATTCTGTAGGTTTTTTCATTCAAAAAAAAGTTCATGATGAAATTGGTGTATACAATATAAAATATAAACATTCAAATGATTACGATTTTTTTTATAGATTAATCACTAATAAAAAATTCTTTGGGGTTAGAACCTTAAAAACAGAGGTACTAGGAAAATTCAGAGAAGGTGGATTTTCAAGTAAATTTAGTTTTTTAGATAGGCTATTAATGGAGATAAGAATTAGATTTAACAATAATCAAAATATTTTAGATTTATTGATAATTTTTATAGGCAGATGTGCATATAAAATTATAAATTATATAAAATAGAATTAGACAAATGAAAAGTCTTAATTCATGATAAAAAAAATACGAAGATTACTAATTAATATAAATTAAATTTATTGTATAATTGATAAAATGAGATATTTTATTGTCAACTAATCATTATATATATTTTTAATATGGAAACTTCATCGAATAAATTTGAGTTTGGGCTCGTAGAAGATCTTTTTCTTAACTCTGCAGTTGAAATGAGTTTATTAAGCTTTTTAATTTCGGTAATAGCTGCAGCAATACTTTCATATATAATTAAAAGATCTTACATTTCATACTCTCAAAGTCTAAGTAATAGAGATTATTTTTCTGATGTTTTTATTCCACTATCAGTAATTACATGTCTAGTTATAAGTGTCGTAAAATTTTCTCTGGCATTGTCACTCGGTTTAGTTGGTGCTTTATCAATAGTTAGATTTAGAGCGGCAATTAAGGAGCCAGAAGAACTAGTCTATTTATTTTTTTGTGTTGCAGTTGGTATAGCTACAGGTGCCAATCAGATTGCCGTAGCAACTTTTAGTACATTAATTATAGTCTTTATTTTATATATTCAGTCTATTTTTAAAAAACGAAAAGAAAATGAAAATATTAATTATGGAAGTAACAATATATTGAAAATAAGTATTATTAATAAAAAAGTTTCTTTAGAAGAGATAATAAAAAAATATGAAAAATATACAAATTATCTTAATTTAAAATCTTCATTTTTTGAAAAAAACATTTCACAGCATGTGTTTTGGGTTGAATTTAAGAATAAAAAATCATACATGGAGTGCTTAAAGATATCAGAAAATCTACCAAACAAAGGTATTGAAGTTTCGCTTTATTCTAATTCCAAAATTGCAGAATAACTCTAATGTTATATGATCAAAATTCATATCAATGTTGATAAAAAAAAAAAAAAAACCCATTAATA
>MDTF01000953.1_pt1 | contig 21266 bp, 23 predicted proteins | sample 811191 | NCBI WGS metagenome assembly MDTF01 (sample SAMN05326649, study PRJNA326480) | marine metagenome | isolation source: seawater | place: Southern Ocean | collected 2011
CCATTCCTTAAATAACTCTGTGTCCATTTCACCTAATTTTTCGACTTTTAAATCAACTTTCCAAATTAAGTATGGTCTATTAGAAACGTCTATAGCAACACGAGTTAGTGTTTCGTCCATTGGTATTAGTGCATGAGCGTATCTTTTTATACCTTTTCGATAACCCGCTGCTTTACTGATGGCCTCACCAATGGCTATGCCTGTGTCTTCAGTTGTGTGATGTAAGTCGATATGAGTGTCACCTTTTGCTTTTACGGAGATGTCCATTAAAGAATGCTTAGAAAGCTGTTCTAACATATGATTCAAAAAACCTATTCCGGTGTCAATTTTATATTTACCTTTGCCGTCGATATTAACTTCAACAGTAATACTTGTTTCCTTGGTTTTTCTAGAAATTTTTGCTTTTCTATTCATAAAATAAAAGTGAATTTACTCAATGATATATAGAGAAATTTAGATTTTATCAATGAACACGGTTTGTCTATTGAAGATATAAAATTAATAGCCACATACAATGTATGAATACTAATGAAAAATGGCATGGAACTACAATTGTTCTTCTTAGAAAAAACAATGAAACTGTGGTTGCAGGGGACGGTCAGGTTAGTCTTGGTAATACTGTATTAAAAAGTAATGCTAAAAAAGTAAGGAAGATTGACAAGCGTGGAGTGATAGCGGGTTTTGCAGGATCTACTTCTGATGCATTGACATTATTTGAAAGATTAGAAGCTAAACTTGAAAAGCACGCTGGTAATCTTCCAAGAGCAGCGGTTGAACTTGCAAAAGATTGGAGAACAGATAAATATTTAAGAAGGCTTGAGGCTTTAATGGCTGTTGCCGATAAGGAAAATAGTTTTATTATCTCTGGCACTGGCGATGTTTTGGAACCGGAAGATAATATAATTGCGATAGGTTCAGGGGGTAACTATGCCTTAGCTGCAGCAAAAGTTTTAATTAAAAATGATCTTTCCGCAGAAGAAGTTGCACGACAAGCTATAAAAATAGCTTCGGAAATTTGTGTTTTTACTAATAATAATATCACAATAGAAAAAGTTTGAAGATGAATGATACAACTAAAGCAACTAATCTAAATTTAGTCAAAGAAATTAAAAAAAAAGAAACCTCTACCGTAAGTGCATTATCTCCAAGAGAAATTGTATCTGAGCTTGATCGATATGTTATCGGTCAAACAAATGCAAAAAAAGCAGTTGCTGTCGCTTTACGCAATAGGTGGAGAAGACAAGCACTTGACGAGCAGATGCGAGAAGAAGTTTTACCTAAAAATATTTTGATGATTGGACCAACAGGAGTTGGTAAAACAGAAATCTCAAGAAGACTATCAAAATTAGCTGAGGCTCCTTTTATTAAAGTAGAAGCAACAAGATTTACAGAAGTTGGATATGTTGGAAGGGATGTTGAACAAATTATTAGAGACCTGATTGAAATAGCTATTGCTTTAGAGAAAGAGAAAAAAAGAAAAGAAGTTCATGTTAAAGCTCAATTATTAGCCGAGGAAAAAGTTTTAGATGCTCTGGTAGGAAACAAAGCAAGTATAGCTACTAAGGAAAGTTTTAGAAAAAGACTTAGAAGTGGTGATCTAGACAATAATGAAATTGAAATAGAGGTAAATGAAAATTCATCTAACATGCAAGGTTTTGAAATTCCAGGCATGTCTGGTGCTAACATTGGAATGATTAATGTTTCTGAAATGCTAGGAAAAACAATGGGCCAAAAAGCAAAAAAAAAGAAAATGACTGTAAAAGAATCACACGATATCTTAATTGCGCAAGAGTCGGATAAGTTAATTGAAGAGGACAAAATTATAAGTAGGGCTAAAAAAGCAACAGAAGATAATGGTATAGTTTTTTTAGATGAAATTGATAAAATATCAGCACGTGGTGATCGAACAGGTGGTGATATATCTAGAGAAGGTGTTCAAAGAGATCTATTGCCTTTAATTGAGGGCACAACAGTTAATACAAAACATGGGCCTATTAAAACAGATCATATTTTATTTATTGCGTCAGGTGCTTTTCAACTCGCTAAGCCATCAGACTTATTGCCAGAATTACAAGGACGTTTACCCATAAGAGTAGAATTAAATGCCTTGACGGAAGATGACTTTAAAAGAATTTTAAAGGAACCTGATAATAGCTTAATAAAACAATACGTTGCCTTGCTAAAAACAGAAAATGTTCATTTGGAATTTACCGAGGATGGGATTGATATTTTAGCAAAAGTGTCTGCAGAGGTAAACGCATCTGTAGAAAATATAGGTGCAAGAAGGCTGCATACTCTGTTGGAAAAAGTTTTAGATGATATTAGCTTTACGGCCTCAGATCGTTCTGGAGAAAAAATTGTAATAGACAAACAATATATTGAGAAGAATCTTGGAGAACTAACAAAAGATACAGATTTGAGTAAATTTATATTATAATTTTTTTAATTTTATAACTATAGCACCTTCTCCGCCGTCGACTATAGATGCTTGTTCCATACTGTAGATTTTATCTAACAAATTTTTATTTGAGTTTATATACTCTGGAACAGAAAATTTTAACTTACTTAGCTCCTTTGAAACATAAGTATTTTGATCAGTATTTGAATGTAAACCTTTACCGGTAATTAGTAAAATTTCTTTAAAACCTTTTTCTTGACAATTAATTATCAGTTCGCTAATTTTTTTATTAGCACCTTGTAAAGTAAAACCATGTAAATCGTATCGAAATCTATAATTTCGATCGTATAATTTTTGATGAATTTTCTCTTTGTCAAAAACATCTTTAGGATCTTTGAGATACTCTTCCCACTGTGCTTTGTTTAAATTTGCGAGGTCCTCTTCTTTTTTCACTTACTGATAATTTCAGCTAAAAACCAATTAGGGTTTTTGCTTAGAACATTTTTTGAGAACTTCCAATGATCTATGACTGTTTTAATTTTGTCAGGGTTGCCTTCAATAATAGTTTCATTTTTGTCTTTTTTAACTGATATTATTTCACAGACAATTTTAACAGTTGCTACATATTCATTTTGAATTTTTTCAAATTTTTCGACACTAGACTCTTTAACTCCTACAAATGTAAGCTCTGATTTTATTTCTTCTTTGCTTCTATGGTTAATTGCCTGCTCAAAGTTTATATAAATTTCTTTTGTTAAAAGTGTTTTTAATTTTTCTTTTTCTCCCTTGGCAAATGAAGTTATAATATTTTCATAGGCAATCTCAGCTCCTTTTAAGAAATCTTTTTTTTCACTGTCTTCTAGAATATCTTTCAATATAGGTTTAGCTTTAACCTCAGGTTTAAATTGACTATATTTTTTATCATCAAAAATACCTGGACTTTTCCCTTCATGGCCAGTTCTTTTACCTAAAATGTTCCTTAACCGTAAGATAATAAATCCAGCGATCATAGCCAGTAAAATTATGTCAATAAAACCAAAACTGTTGTTCATTATATGATAAATATACATTAATAATATAATTTTGTAAGAAGCAAATGAACACACTTTTGATATTAATTATTGGCTTACCAATTTTAGAAATCACACTTATGATTAAAATTGGTCAACAAATTGGTGCGTTTAATACTATTTTAATAATTTTTTTTTCCGCAGTTGTTGGAATTTATTACGCAAAGGTTGAGGGTATAAATACCATCAAGTCAGGTATGACTAATTTATACCAAAACAAAATTCCTTTTTATGAAGTACTTTCTGGGGCATCAATAGCTTTAGCAGCTATTCTATTAATCCTACCTGGGTTCATTTCTGATACAATTGGTTTTTTTTTACTCATTCCTTTTACAAGAAAAATAATAATTAATTTATGGTTAAAAAATAAATTTCAAAATCAATCTAACCATAATGAAGAGGTGATAGACGCTGAAATAATAGAAGAAAAAAAAGATAAAAATGAATTATAAAATAGTGGGTAAATATATCAAAACTTTAAGGTTTGAAATACCTAATCCCAAAACCTTTTTTTTATTAGAAAAGAAAATTTCAAATTATAAGATAAATATTGATATTAAGAGTCATCGATTTAAGGATAAAATTATTGAGGTTATAATTGCTCTGTCGTTAAGCCCAGTCATTGATGAGGTAGATAAAATTAATACTAATATTATTTTTTCTACAATCATTGAAATTGATGGTGAAATAACAGAAAAAAAATCTCTGGAAGAAATTATCTTAATTAAAGTTCCTTCTGAAGTTTATCCTGAAATTAGAAATTTATTTATTCTACTATTTGAAAAATCTGGTTTTAATAAAATTAAAATTGAAGAAAAAATTGATTTCGCCAAATTATACTTAGATAGAACGGTTCAGTAATAATTTTTTTTTAATTCCTTTTTTAAAAATTCATTGTGTAGTTTTATCTCTTCTTGTGTGAGTTCAACTACTGTTTTGCAGTAATTTTTACTAATATTTTTTTTGTTTTCTTCATTGACTTCCAAATTCTCATTAACGAACTTAAGTTTTGGTTCTTTGGCATCTAATAAATTAATATAAACTTCTCTTAACAACTCACAATCTAACAATGCATTATGTTTTACCCTTCTTGATAGATCTATTCCAAATCTTCTACAAAGAGCATCAAGAGAATTTGAAGTTCCTGGGAATTTACTACGGGCAACCTCTAAACTATCGATCACATTATCTTTCTTAATTTCATTTTTCCGAATTAATTTTAATTCGTAATTCAAAAAACCTAGATCAAAAGACGCATTATGAATTATGATTTTCTTGTCTTTAATAAAGTCTAAGAATTCGACAGCTACCTTATCGAAAGTTTCCTTGTCTTTTAAAAATTCAGTTGAAAAACCATGAATTTTATAAGCACCGTCTGGAACGTCTCTTTGAGGGTTTATCACTTTATGAAAAATTTTTTTAGTGGGAGTTAGATCGTTCGTTTCTATACAGGCAATCTCTACAATTTTATGTTTATCGTTAGGAGATAAACCGGTTGTTTCTGTGTCTAGAAATATTTCACTCATAAATTTCCGTAAATTTTTTTAACATTTTTTTCTAAAATTGCTAATGAATAATTATTATTAATCACGAGATCACAAGCTTTTTTCTTAATATTGGGTGATAATTGCTTTTTATTCAACATTTCAAATATTTTTTTCTCGCTGTTTTTTTTAAGATATCTTTTTAGTCGTAATTTTTTTTTAGCATCAATAAAAATTATTTTATCAAAATATCTATCAAGTTTATTCTCTATTAATAAGGGTATTTCTAAAACTAAAACTTTATTTTTCTTTTTTAAAAAAACATTCATTTTTCTTCTTACAATCGGGTGGATAATATTTTCTAGGACCTTAAGTTTATTATTATTTTTTCTAACAAGTAGTCTTATTTGATTTTTAATTTTTTTTTTTTCTCTTAGTTTAAACTTTTTAGCTAGTAGCTTAATAAATCTACTATTTTTATATAAATCTGAAACGATCTTATCTGCGCTAAATAATGGATATTTTTTTTTGGCAATAAGCCTTGCTACAGTTGACTTACCTGAGGCTATTGATCCCGTTATTCCTATGATACTCATTTTAATTTTGATTCTATAATGTTTTTTAAGTTTCTGTCTAATTCTGGTGTAATTTCATTCCACAAACTAAAAGATTTTTGGCCTTGATAAATAAACATTTCTAGACCGTTATAAGTCTGAATTTGTTTTTTTTTAAAATTTTTTATCATCGTTGTTTCATTTGGATTATAAATAATGTCATAATAAATTAGATTAGGCTTTATAACCTTAAATTCTTGATTAAAATTATTTCCATTTTTTAAACCAAGACTTGTGGCATTAATGATTATATCCATATCTTCCGCTACCAGTTCAATATTTTCCCATTCTACAATCTTAACAAGAGGAAATTTTCTTTGTATGTCTTCGGCTTTTTTGATTGTTCTGTTCCCTATGAATATTTGATTGATTCCGTTTTTTAATAAAGCATAAATTACTGATGGGGTAACGCCTCCTGCGCCTAAAATAAGTACTTTATTTTTTTCTAAATTTCTTTTTTTTAGTTTATGTATAAAGCCTTGTTCTATACCGTAGACATCTGTGTTATTTCCAACCACTTTACCTTCCCTGTTCAGGCTTACGGTATTTACAGACAATGTTTCTTTCGCATCACCTACTATCTGATCAAGAAATGGTATCACAGCCTCTTTGTACGGAATGGTAACATTAATTCCTTGTAACTCACCATTTCTGATTTTTTTAATTATTCCCTTAATTTCATTATGTTCTATTTCTATGTGTGAATAATCTGCAGTAATTTTATATTTTTTAAACCAAAATTTATGAAGATCTGGTGAAAGGGAATGTGATAATGGCTTCCCAATAATGCCAAAAAAATTTGTTATCATGATACCATTTTAATATAATCGATTACTTGTTTAATGGGTAAGCCCATAATTGAATTTCTGTCCCCTTTAACACTGTCAAATAGTTCCAAACCACCAGCTTCTATTTGATAAACTCCATAAGCTAACAAAATTTCTGTTTTAATTTTTATGAGATAATTGTTTAGTTCTTCCTCTGATAGTTTTTTCATTTTTAGTTCTGACTTATCTGTAAAATTCCAAACCATTGCCCCATTTTTAGAAATACACACTGAAGTAATTAGAAAGTGTGTTGAACCATTAAGTTTTTTCAATATCTCTAAACCTTCTTCTCTTGTGTTCGGCTTATTAATTAACTTATTGTCTAAACTTATTACGCTATCAGCACCGAGAACTAGTTGTCCAGGGTTCCTGTTGCTAATTTTAACAGATTTAAGTTCTGCTAAGTTTTTTGAAATTAACATAGGACTTGCTCCGACAGCTAGTAGAGAATCTTTGACCTGATCTTCATCAACATTTGAAGGAACAGCAGTAAAATTAATATTATGTTTCTTTAAAATTTCTTTTCTTACACCGCTTTTAGAAGCTAAAATTATTTTCATTTTTTCTTTCTTTTTTTTATATCAAATATTTTAATAATTGAAGCAGCTGTTTCTTCTACAGATTTTCTTGTCACATCAATAACGGGCCAATTATATCTTTTAAACAGTTTTTTTGAATTTTCTATTTCTTTTTGTATAAGGTGTGGGTCAGAGTAATTTGATAGTTTATTTTCTTTCATAGCTTCGAGCCTGTTGGTCCTAATATCAAATAATCGTTCCGCGTCAACGCTTAGTCCTACTATACAAAAATTGTCTGGTTTTTTTTTAAGAACATTAGGCACGTCCTGTTCTCCCACTAAAGGAATGTTTAAGGTTTTATACCCTCTGTTTGCTAAATAAATAGATGTGGGAGTTTTGCTGGTTCTGCTTACCCCTAGCAAAACAACATCTGCATCTTCTATGTCTTCTACCCTCATACCATCGTCGTGCATCATAGAAAATTGTAAAGCCTCAATTCTTTTATAGTAATTATCATCTAGCACGTGTTGTGCGCTCGGTATATGAGTCGCTTTTTGATTTAATAATTTTGAAAAATTTAACATTAAATGTCCTAAAATACTAAAACATGGAATTTTTTTCTGTTCACATTTTTTAAAGATATATTTAGCTAATTTTGTTTCTACAATTGTGTATAGAATTATAGGATTTTTTTTTTGTCTATTCTCTTCTATAATTTTATCAATTTGCCCTTTGGTTCTAACAAACATATATTCCTTTTTTTCACATTCAAAGTCAGAAAATTGAGATTTGAGAGCAAGAAATATTCTGTCCAATGTTTCTCCTGTTGAATCAGAAATTAAGGTGACCTGGTGTTTATGTCCCATAGGTAATAGTGTTAATAAAATTATTATAACTTGTTGTTATACATTTTGTTTTTTTAATTAAAATAATACTCCACATAAATTAGCAAGTTTTCAACATTTTATTCTATGTTGGTAGTTTAGAAAAAATTATATCATTTTCATAATAATTTTTGACTTTGTATATTTTTAGAGCTTTTTTCTTACTCTATCTGTGGAGTAAACTGTCTAAAAACATGTATAATTAGTTATATTACTAACCAACATGACCTATATCAAATAATATACTTTCAAATATATATTTATATTAATGAGTAAATTAACAAACTGTATAATAAACAAAGATCATTCTTGCATACCAATTTGGTTTATGAGACAAGCAGGTCGTTACCTTCCCGAATTTAGAAAAATTAGATCAAAGAATAAAGATTTTATTAAACTTTGTTTAAATAGTGATTTAAGCTCTGAAATTACACTTCAACCATTAAAGCGATTTAATCTAGACGCAGCCATAATTTTTTCTGACATTCTGATGATACCTTACGGGCTTGGTCAAGAAGTAAAATTTGATAAAAATAAAGGTCCTATTTTATCAGAATTTAATTTAGATACTTTTTTAAACAACGATAAAGAGAGTCTTACAAATAAACTAAACCCTATTTATCAAGCGATAACAAAAACAAGAAAAAATTTAGATAAAAATAAATCTTTAATATCTTTTGTAGGAGCCCCATGGACATTAGCCATTTATATGCTTGGTTTAAAAAAAAATAAAGATGAATTGGATTTTGAAAAGCTAGAAAAGAAAAAACTTGAGCTTGAGATCATTATAGACAAACTTTACAAATATTTATGTATTCATTTAGAGAATCAAATTAAAGCAGGAGCCGATATAATTCAGGTTTTCGATTCTTGGGCTGGCTTAATAGATAATCATAAACTTAATGACTATTGTTATAAACCAAATAAGAAAATTGTTGAATTTTGTAAAAAAAGTAAAACGCCGGTCATTAGTTTTCCTAGAGGGATAAATAAAAATTATTCTGAATTTGCAAGTATAGTTAATCCAGATTGTTTAAGTCTAGACTATGAAATAGATCCAATTTGGGCAAAGGAAAACCTAAAGGGTTTTTGTTTGCAAGGCGGAATTGACCCAAAGATATTATTTGAAAATGAAAATGAAATATTCAATGAGGTAGATAAATATTTAAATATTTTTAAAGGCACTCCTTATATTTTTAATTTCGGGCACGGTCTGCTGCCAGAAACTAATCCTGCTATTTTAGAAAAAGTTATAAAAAGAGTTAAAAGATATAAATGAGAAAAGCTGTAATTTTATTTAATTTAGGAGGTCCAGACAGCCTCACTGCTGTAGAACCTTTTTTATTCAACCTATTTAACGATCCCGCAATTATAAGCTTACCTACACTGCTTAGATATCCTTTAGCTAAGATTATCTCAAAAAGACGTGCGCCAATAGCAAGAGCTATTTATGCGGAAATGGGCGGTAAGTCACCCATTCTAGAAGAAACGCAAAAACAGGCTTTTGCGATAGAAAAAAGTCTTCACAACGAAAAAGATGAGTATAAATGTTTTATAGTAATGAGGTGTTGGAATCCTCGAGCTATAGAAACTGTTAAACAAGTAAAAAAATATAATCCTCACCAGATAATTTTACTTCCACTTTATCCACAATTCTCCAACGCTACATCTGGTTCTTCAATTAATGAGTGGCTGAATGTTTGCAAGAAAGAAAACTTAACCACAAACACGAAGGTCATTTGTTGCTACCCAACAGAAAAAGATTTTATTTTGTCCTACAGCAATTTAATTAAAGAAAAGATTAATTTAAACAAACTAAACGAAATCACGCTAATTTTTTCAGCTCATGGGTTACCGGAAAATAAAATTAAGCAAGGTGATCCCTATCAATGGCAAGTTGAACAATCTGTTAAAGAGTTAGTAAAAAAATTATCAATTGAAAATTTAAATTACATTTTAAGCTATCAAAGCCGTGTTGGCCCACTTAAATGGATTGGCCCTTCTACAGAAAAGATTATTAAAGAAGAGGCAAAAAAACAAAAAATAATAATAGTGGTCCCAGTAGCTTTTGTTTCTGAACATTCAGAAACTTTGGTTGAACTTGACATCGAATATAAAAAATTAGCTGAAGAGAATGGATCGAAAGATTATATTCGCGTTCCTGCAGTTACTGTAAACTCGGACTTTATCAATTCACTCAAGTCTAGCATTCTTCACGCCAGTAGTGGTAATAAATTTACATCATCAATTAATTGTCTCAAAAAATTTAAAAAATGTCCACGGCTTCAAAGTTTATAGAAAATGAATTATTATCTTTTATTTAAATCTCTACATTTAATTTCTGTGATTTCTTGGATGGCAGGTCTTCTTTACCTTCCCAGATTGTTCGTTTATCACACTGAAACAAATAAGAACTTAGAAATGAATAGGACTTTTAAGTTAATGGAAAAAAGACTTTTCATTTACATAATGAATCCTGCTATGATTTTTACCTGGTTATTTGGTTTGCTACTAATATACTCAATAGGGTTTGAAAGCTTTGCATACCTTTGGCTCCAATTAAAAGCTGTTATGGTTACACTTTTAACATTCTACCATTTCTTTCTTTATCACTGCCTCAAATGTCTCGATCAGAATAAGAGTAAATATTCTCCTAAGTTTTATAGAGTTATAAATGAGGTTCCGACCATTCTTTTAATTGGCATTATCTTTGCTGTTGTTTTTAAACCATTATAAAGCTTGAATTCTTATTAAAAACACCTATATTTAAGTTACTTTCCTCTTCAATTTAATAATCACATATGAACCTACAAGAATTAAAAAAACAAAATCCTGCGGAACTTATTTCTCAAGCTGAAAAACTTGGCATTGAAAACCCTAGCACATTAAGAAAGCAAGAAATTCTTTTTGCCATATTAAAAAAACTTGCGGAAAAAAATGAAAAAATTACAGGGCAAGGAGTCCTAGAGCTTTTACCAGATGGTTTTGGTTTTTTACGAGCCATGGAATCTAATTATTTACCTGGTCCAGATGATATTTACGTGAGTCCAAGTCAGGTTAGGCGCTTTGGCTTAAGAACAGGCGATACTGTAGAGGGAGAAATTAGATCACCAAAAGACGCAGAGAGATACTTCGCATTACTACAAGTGAATAAAATTAACTTTGAAGAACCAGAAAAAGGAAGAAATAAAATTGCTTTTGATAATTTAACTCCTCTATATCCTAATGAAAAAATAACCCTAGAAATTGAAACAGACAAAATAGAAAAAAAACCGGATAACACTGCAAGATTAATCGATCTTGTTAGCCCAGTTGGTAAAGGACAGAGAGCGTTAATAGTATCCCCACCCCGTGCTGGTAAAACTATTATCTTACAGAATATTGCCCAATCAATTACGACAAACCATCCAGAATGTTATTTGATGGTATTGTTAATTGATGAAAGACCGGAAGAAGTCACTGACATGCAAAGATCTGTAAAAGGAGAAGTTGTAAGTTCAACTTTTGATGAACCTGCGTCAAGGCACGTTGCTGTCGCCGAAATGGTTATAGAGAAAGCAAAAAGATTAGTTGAACACAAAAAAGATGTAGTAATTTTATTAGATTCAATAACTAGATTAGGAAGAGCTTATAATGCAGTTATACCAAGCTCTGGAAAAGTGTTAACCGGAGGTGTAGACGCTAATGCCCTTCAAAGACCGAAAAGGTTCTTTGGGGCGGCTAGAAACATAGAAGAAGGTGGCTCTTTAACAATTATTTCTACAGCTTTAATTGATACTGGATCCAGAATGGATGAAGTAATTTTTGAAGAATTTAAAGGAACCGGCAACTGTGAATTAATTTTAGATAGAAAAGTTGCAGATAAACGTATTTACCCTGCGCTAGATATAACTCGATCAGGAACAAGAAGGGAAGAACTTCTTTTCCAAAAAGATGATCTTTCTAAAATGAATGTCTTGAGAAGAATTATAAGTCCTATGGGGACCATGGATGGAATTGAATTTTTAATTTCTAAACTCAAAAATACTAAAAATAATGCTGATTTTTTTGAGTCAATGAACAAGACTAGTTAAAAAACTTTCGACTCAAATAGAAAGTAAGCAGCACCGACATATGTTTCTTCATTTTCCGATTCAAATTCGTTTGATATTTTATTAGGTGCCTTTAAAATCTTCCCCTTAAATACTTCTTTAATCTTATAACCGCTCTCTTCAATTATTTTTTTGTAGTCTTGGTGCCTAAGTCTGTTTTGATATAGGTATGAATTATTAAATTTTGCCCACTCTGTTTTAGAATAGCTTAAAAAATTTAATGGAGTTATATTATTGTCAGTATGGCTATAATGGTCAGAATAATCAATAACCGATGATATTAGGACATTTTTAGAAAGTATATATCTTAGATCTACCAAATATTCTTTAAGATCATCCACGGTAAAATGTTCAAGAGCTGTTGTAGAAATGCAGATGTCAAATTTTTTATTATAAATTTTTAGTTCTTTCAAGAAACAAGGAGCTTTATATTCGATATTATAAAGATTCCTGAGTTCTTCTAAATTTTTTACTCTACCTTTATTTTTCTCCCCTAGAATTTTTGATATTTGATCACTTGCCTGGTTTAGAAGTTCAAAATCTATCATCTGATTTATATCAATAGCAGTTTGGTCAACTAAATTATTAAATTTATAAGAAATGTAAATATTTTGCTCTAAAGATTTTCCTGCTCCCACCTCTAAAAGATTTTTGATATTATTTTTTTCTATTGAATTGGCATGATGAATCCAACTTTTATTGATTTCGTTGATTTCAACTTTTGATCTTTTAGTTATGTGTTTTTGAATTAAATAAAAAAAGGTTTTAAGCTGAAAAATACCAAAAATCTTGTATAATAATGCTTTTAATTTCCAGTTAATTTGAAACACATTTAAATATAGATTATTTAAAAACTTTTTAAAATGAATATATACGCTCTATCTTCCGGTAAAGGCCCTTCAGGTATAGCAATAATTAGATTGTCTGGTAAAGACGCGCTGAAGGTTTCCGAACTTATTTCTCGTAGGAAAAATCTAAAATCTAAAAAGGTAAATCTATGTAAGTTCTATAACCCATCTAATGATAAATTAATCGACGAAGGCTTGTTACTGTTGTTTCTTTCGCCAAATAGCTTCACAGGCGATGATTTAGTTGAATTCCACATACATGGCAGTAATGCGGTTATCTCTTATTTCTTGAAAGTATTGTCAGAGCAAGATAATTGTAGATTAGCAGAACCAGGTGAATTCACTAAAATAGCTTTCCAAAATAACAAAATTGACCTAGTGGAGGCAGAAAGTATTGGTGACTTAATCCATTCTGAAACTGAACTTCAAAGACAGCAAGCCGTAAAGCTAGTACAAGGAAATGCCTCAATTTATTACAACGATTTAAGAAAAAAACTTATTAAATCACTAGCGTTCATAGAGGCAAAAATTGATTTTGCAGAGGATGATTTACCAGAAAGTGTTCTAGGTGAAGTACAAAAATCCATCAAAAAAGTACATTCTGATATTAAAAAAATTCTAGAAAATCACAAAGTAGGAGAAAAAATTAGAGATGGTTTCAGAGTATCTATAATAGGAGAGGTAAATGCTGGGAAATCATCGTTACTCAATCTATTATCCAAGAGAGACGCTGCAATTGTTTCGGATGAAAAAGGAACAACTAGGGATATTATAGAAGTGCATCTAAATATTGACGGTTACCCTGTTATATTGGCTGACACTGCTGGCATAAGAGAATCTAAAAATGAAATAGAAAAAAAAGGTATTTCATTGGCATTAAATAAATCAAAAGAATCAGATTTGAATTTAATCATGATTGATAATTCATCTAAAATTATTGACCCTAAAATAAAGGATTTAATCAACGATGATTGTATCGTTGTTTTAAATAAATCTGATGTTAACAGCAAACAAAACCATAATTTTAATGGAGCAGAAGTAGTACTAGTCTCTGTAAAATATAATAAAAATATAACCGCACTAACTAAGAATATAAAAAAAAAGTTGAATAAAAAATTTATAAGATCAGACGATGTGCTTGTAACAAGAGAAAGACACAGAAATAAATTAAATGCATGTTTAGAAGAAATAGATAAATTTCTTAAGAAAGATCAATACAAAAATATAGAAACCGCTGCAGAAGATCTTAGAATGGCTACAAGACATTTGGGCAGTATAACTGGAAAAGTAGATGTCGAGGAAATTCTTGATTCAATTTTTAAAGATTTCTGTATAGGCAAGTAATCAAAATAACACCTTGTAAAATCATTTTAGAGTAATACATTTAGATTATGAAGGATATGAGCTATGACGTAGTAGTTATTGGAGGTGGACATGCAGGATGTGAAGCAGCAGCAGCATCTGCTAGAATGGGCGTGAATACTGCCCTTTTTACACATAAAATAGAAACCATTGGTGAAATGTCCTGTAATCCTGCCATTGGAGGCTTAGGCAAAGGTCATCTTGTAAGAGAAATAGACGCTCTCGATGGAGTAATGGGTATTGTAGCTGATAAGTCAGGTATTCAATTTAGACTATTAAACAGAAGTAGAGGTCCAGCTGTAAGAGGTCCAAGAACTCAATCTGACAGAACTCTTTATAAAGAACATATGCAAAAAATTTTATTAAGCTATGAAAACCTAACAGTACTTGCCGACCCAGTAGTTAAATTCCTATTTGATAATGATAAAATAATTGGATTTATTTGTGAGAGCAACAAGCAAGTTTTTTGTAAACAACTAATTTTAACAACAGGAACTTTTTTAAATGGACTAATACACATTGGTCAAAAACAAATACCCGCTGGGAGATTTGATGAAAAACCTTCAACAGGTCTAAGCGAGCAGCTACAAAAATATAATATTATATTGGGCAGACTCAAGACAGGTACTCCTCCGCGCCTAGATGGAACAACTATTAACTATGATGAAATTGAAATGCAGGCGGCAGATCCAGAACCTTATTTTTTTTCTTTTTTAACAGATAAATTAAACAACAAACAGATTTCATGTGGTATTACTCACACTAACAATGAAGTTCATAAAATAATAAACAATAACATTCACCTGAGTGCGATGTACTCTGGTAACATTAAAGGGATTGGTCCAAGATATTGCCCATCTATTGAAGATAAAATAGTTAAATTTAAAGAGAAAGAACAGCACCAAATTTTCCTTGAGCCTGAAGGATTAAATGACAATACTATTTACCCAAATGGTATATCAACCTCCCTCCCTGAGGACGTACAACATCAAATGTTGAGTAAAATCAAGGGTTTAGAGGAAGTAAAAATGGTTAGGGCAGGATATGCCATCGAGTACGATTATGTCGATCCCAGAGAATTGAACCCAACTTTAGAAACAAAAAAGATTAAGTCACTCTTTTTAGCTGGACAAATAAATGGCACAACGGGATACGAAGAAGCCGCTGCTCAGGGACTGATAGCTGGTATCAACGCTGCATTAAAAATAAAAAATGAAAAAGAATTTATATTAGATAGATCTGAATCTTATATAGGAGTTATGATTGACGATTTGATTACAAAAGGTGTGTCTGAGCCCTACCGAATGTTTACTTCAAGGGCTGAGTATAGACTTTCCTTACGAGCTGATAATGCCGATCAAAGATTAACTCCTCTTGGTATCAAAATTAATCTAGTAAAAAAATCTAGAGCACAAAATTTTTTAAACAAGCAAAGGAAATTACTATCTGTTTACGATTCCCTGCAGTCTCAAGTCATAACTCCTAATGCTGCCTCTAAGCATTCTATAAAAATTGCCATGGATGGCGTTAAAAGAAATGGTATAGAAGTACTTTCCCAGAATGGAGTTACTCTAGATAAATTAAGAAATATTTGGGTTAATATACCCCAATATGAGAAATATATAGATCATCAGGTCGAAATTGATGCACATTATCTAGGATATTTGAAAAGACAAACGCATGATATAGCAGCTTTTAAAAAAGATGAAGCAATATCTATCCCAGTTGATATTGATTACGAGAACTTTAGCGGGCTATCTAATGAAGTTAAATCTAAACTTAAATTAATAAAACCAAAAACACTTGGTCAAGCGCTAAGAATAGATGGCATGACGCCCGCAGCAGCAATTATACTTTTAGCATTCATAAAGAAAAGCAGATATAAAGTATCTGCTTGATGACAGACAAAGAAGTAAAATCTATACTATTAAATAAACTCCACTTTAGCCAAGATGCTTTATATAAGCTTGAAGTATTCTGCAAAGAAGTAATAGAATATAATTTAAAGTTTAACCTCATATCTAAATCAACAATAAGCAGTATATGGGACAGACATGTCTTAGATTCAGCTCAACTAACTAAATTTATAGATTTTAATAGTCAGTCAAGTTTATCTGATTTGGGAACAGGAGCTGGATTTCCAGGGATTGTTATTGCTATATTTAACAGAAATCCTGAATTTCACGTGAAATTGTACGATAAATCTAGAGTTAAAACAAAGTTTCTTGAATTATTATGTCACAAACTAAACATTAAGGCTGAAATATATGAAGGAGATTACAAAAACTATAATATTGACAGTAATTATGTTGTTTCAAGGGCATTTAAGAAACTTGAAGAACATATTCGTATTTCACGTGAAATAATTAAAGTTAGCCACAAACTTATCATATTAAAAGGAAAAAGTGCCGAAGAGGAAATAAAAAAACTTAACAATAATTTTAATTACAGATATAGTTTAGAAAAAAGTATTACTAGCCCAGATTCCAAAATAGTAATAATTGATATTATAAAATAACATGAAAAAAATTATTTCAGTAATAAATCAAAAAGGGGGTGTTGGAAAAACCACAACAGTTGTGAACCTTTCAACTGCACTAGCTCAACTTGGAAAAAAAATATTAGTAATAGACTTAGATCCACAAGGTAATGCCACAACTGGTCTTGGAAGATCTAATAATGAAACTGATAAAAATATATATAAAGTGATTATAGGTCAATCTGACCTAAAAAAAAGTATACAAAAAAGTTGTGTAGAAAACCTTGATATTATTGGCTCAAACGTCAATTTATCAGGTTTAGAAGTGGAAACTGCTAACGATCCTAATCGAGCATTCCTTTTAAAGGAAATTTTAACCAAAAAAAACAAAGAATTGTTAGACAGGTATGAAAATATTTTTATTGATTGTCCACCATCATTAAGTTTACTCACAATAATGTCTTTGGTAGTGGCAGATGAATTGTTAGTTCCACTCCAAACAGAATTCTTTGCATTAGAGGGAATTTCTCAATTAGTTAAAACAATTGAAAGAATCAAAATTAATTTAAATCCAACATTAAAAATAAGAGGAATTCTTTTAACCATGTTTGACAAAAGAAATAAACTATCAACTCAAGTAGATGATGAAGCCAGAAAATATTTTAAAGACAAAGTATATAAAACTGTAATACCAAGAAACGTGAGACTATCAGAAGCACCATCGCATGGTGTACCATGCATTATTTATGATAAAGCATGTCTGGGTAGTCAGTCTTATATAAATTTAGCTAAAGAATTTATTGAGCAAGGACTTGCAAGGTAATCTGATGGTTAATGACAAAAATAAAAAAGGCTTAGGCAGGGGTTTAATGTCATTGTTTGGAGACCAGGAGGTATCGACCAATAAAGAAGTGGAATTAAGTAAAAAAGTAAATGTTAATGGCTCCTATTTGTTAACACCCATAAGCGAATTGAAAAGAAATAGATTCCAGCCGAGAACTTATTTTGATGCAAAAAAAATAGATGAATTATCTCAATCTATTAAAAAGAATGGTTTAATACAACCCATTGCCGTGAGACTAAATGAATTTAGAGAATATGAAATTATTGCAGGAGAGAGAAGGTGGCTAGCAGCTCAAAAGGCAGGTCTTCACGAGGTACCAGTTATAATACTAAATCTTAACGATACACAATCTTTAGAATTAGCAATTATAGAAAACATACAAAGAGAAGATTTAAATTCAATCGAAGAAGCCAAAGGCTACGAGAGGCTTATAAGCGAATTTAAATATGATTATGAAAAACTTTCGGAATTTATGGGTAAAAGCAAAAGTCATGTAAGCAACACTTTAAGACTTTTGTCTTTACCCAAGGAAGTACTCGAGATGGTACAAAAAGGTCTTTTAACAGCGGGTCAAGTAAGACCATTGGTAGGTAGGTTTAACGCTCTGGATATTGCTCGTACAATTGTAAAAGAAAAACTTAGTGCAAGATCAATTGAAAATTTAGTTCGAAATGAAAAAGAAATAGAGGGACGAAAAACTAAGCTTAAGCCAAAAACTGACCCGAATATATTACTAGCAGAAAGAAAAATCGAAGACAATCTTGGTTTAAATGTTAAAATAACAAAAAAAATGAACAATTCTGGAAAGTTAACAATTGAATATAATAATTTAGATCAATTCGAAATGTTATCTTCTTTACTTAGTAAGAAGTAGATACCTACATCGAAAGTTTAATTAACAAGTCTTTAATTATAATATCATTTCTAATTTGAGAATTTTTTTTCATTAAAACTTCTGTTTCACCAATTTCATTTGCTGCTTTGACCAGTTTTTTTAAATCCCATTTTTTAAGCTGCTGAAGGTAAATAGGTTTATCTTTCCAAAAAATAGGTGGTTTTATTTTGTTCAATGTTTCTTCGTCGTCACTAAATTCTTTGCTAGTTTTTTTAATTTCTATAAGTTTTAAAATTCTATAATTTAGACTGTTTAAATACAAGAAACTATCTTCTTGTAAAAAATCAATCTCAGAAAGCAATCTATTAGTTTTATTTTTTTCCCCTATTAGCACGTTATCTCTTATCTCATCAAAGTTTGAATTATTTTTAATATTTAATATTTCTAAAAGTTGACTTTTATTAATTATTTTATTAGAGAAAAATTCTTTCACTTTTGTAAGCTCTGTTTGGATAACTTTTCTATTTGAGCTTGAGTTTGTGATTATAAGGTTAATTAACTCCCCTGTAATGCCCTTGAATCCAGTAAGCTGTTTATTAATGTAGTTAATTAGAGTTCTATCATTATCCTCATAACATGGAATTATTGCTAAGCCTTCTTCCTTTTCGAATAAAGTTCTTAATTTTGACCTTTTATCAAGAATATCTGCAAAAATACAAATCTTTATATTTGGGTTATTCTTTTTAAGTCCTTCAGAAATTTCGTTATAAATTTTATCTGTAGTTGAGTATATAAAAATTATTTTTTTTTCACTAAAAAGAGATTCATTTATAATATTTTCATATAAAATATTTCTATTTTTTAGAATTTCACTCTCAAAAAAAGTTATAATTTCTTGATTTTTATTAATCTGTTTCAATTGATGTTTGACATCATCCTTAACCCCGTCATTTTCTCCATAAAATAAAAATGCTTTAAATTTATTTAAAACGCTAACGTCTTGTTCCACAATATAGCTCTTAAGTATCACTTATTTTTAAAATATAAGGTTATAAAGTTAGTTATATCGTTTGATATTTTATCAATAATTCCGCTAGTCGTATTTTTTTCATTATTAATGGTATCAGAATAATTTTCTGCAATACTATAGTCACCATTTACAGTAAATGATTTGTTTATAGTTTCTTCACTATCGATATTTTTTAATTTTAAAATTCCCGTGTAGGACAAGGTATACCTAGTTGTTTTACCAGTTTTATCGATAATCTTTGAAGTTTTCTTGTAATCAAGATTTAAATCTAAACTATATTTATCTGTAGAATTTGTATCTGAAATTAAAAGAATATCGTTTTTCAATTTATAGGAAATTCTTTTGTCAGCGATTATATTTATATTTTGAATATTAATTAATAGACTTTCTTGGCTAATTTTTTTGTACCCACAGGAAACCAATAAAGAAGATATAATAAAAACTAATAAATTTATTTTTATATTTTTAGACATAGTATTTTACTTTATAAGATAATTTATTATTCTGTTTTTTACGAATATTATTTTTACAATTTCTTTGTCGATTAAATTATCAATAATTTTTTTTCTTTTTTTACTTTCTTTTATAGCGCTATCTTCATTAAGGTCCTTTTTTACCTCTATTACTTCCTTTGTTTTACCATTGATTTGTATGGCGATTTTAATTCTATCAGTTAGTATTAATTTATCACTAATCTCTGGCCATTTATCAATCTCTTTTGCACCTATTTGTTCAAGACATTCGTAAGCTAAATGGGGCACAAAAGGAATAAGAACTTTTAGGAATTCAGAAAATTTTTCTTTTATACATTCGTTGGATATGTCCTCTTCCACACTTAAGATAAAAAAACTGTATACACTATAAACATTTGCTACAACTACATTTAAATGAAAGTTATTAATTAAATTAGTAATTTTTGAAATATAATTATTAAACTTAATCTTAAACTCTTTATCTTTTATATTTTTTCTATCTTGACGATTTTCGACTGTATTACTTAAATTATAAATTTTTTGTAAAAACTTATAAGCAGCGTTTACACCTTGATTGGACCACTGAACATCTTTTTCTGGAGGGCTATCAGATAAAATAAACCATCTAACCGCATCTGCTCCATAAGATTTAATCATATTTTCTGGATCGATAACATTTTTTTTTGATTTAGACATAGACTCTGAGGGTCCAACGATTACTTTCGTATTATCGATAGTTTTGACGTAACTGTTATCATCAGTTTTTTCAACTTCATCAGGACTTAACCACTTACCATCATTAGTATTTTTATATGTTTCATGACAAACCATTCCCTGTGTAAAAAGACTTTTAAATGGTTCTTTCTCATCTATTTTTGAATTATTTTTTTTTACAGCTCTCATGAAAAATCTAGAGTAAAGCAAGTGTAGAATCGCATGCTCTATACCTCCAATATACTGATCTACAGGGAGCCAATAATTTAATTCAGAAACATCAAATGGCTCTTTTTTATTTTTTGGGGAGCAAAATCTCATAAAATACCAAGAAGAATCTACAAATGTATCAAGTGTATCTGTCTCTCTTATTGCAGCTTTTCCAGTTTTTTTATGGATTGTTTCCTTCCAAGTAGGGTGGTTTGCAAGTGGATTTCCACTCTTATTTAAATCCACATCCATTGGTAACTTTATAGGGAGCTCATCCTTCTCGACAGGAACAGTGCTACCGTCATCCAGATAGATCATCGGAATAGGACAACCCCAATACCTCTGACGGGAAATTCCCCAATCCTTCAATCTAAAAGATATTTTTTTTTGTCCTATTTTTTTTTCCTCTATTTTTTCTAGAATTTTTAATTTTGCGGAATCAATATCAAGGTCGTTTAAGAAGTCAGAGTTTATTAAAGTTCCATCTGAAACGTATGCTTTATTTACTTCATTAAAATTTTTAGGCTTAGCCTTATCTTCAGTAACAACCTCTATAATTTCTAAATTATATTTTTTTGCAAAATC
>MDTF01008632.1_pt1 | contig 21228 bp, 17 predicted proteins | sample 811191 | NCBI WGS metagenome assembly MDTF01 (sample SAMN05326649, study PRJNA326480) | marine metagenome | isolation source: seawater | place: Southern Ocean | collected 2011
TGAGAATCTTTCAATTTTGATCGAATTGAATCTAAGACTTAGATTAGTCTTTTACCATTAATTACGCAAATTTGATACCAGAAGGTCTGTAAGGATTCCTTGTTGGAGGTTCAATAGAACGATTGGATTAAATACCAAAAAATAAACATTAAAATTGATTACTTTTGTCGTGCGTTGAGGCCTAATCTAAAAATTCATTTTTCTTGAGCTCTAGAAACGTTAAAAATGACAAAACACAAATTATCCCAGCCGCCAAAACAGATGGAATTGCACTAATGTTTCCAGTTAACTGCACCTGCATACAATATGTACAGGTTTCTGGTATTGAGGAAGATACCTGCAACAGAACAGCTGTAAGACAGATTATGCAAGATCCTATTGAATATCCTAGCATTACATCCTTTTGAAAGGTAACTCCTTCAATATTACGAAATTGAAAGGAGATTACCGCAAGAGCAAAGATTAAGCTTGCTACAACATATCTTAACGTAACTAATTTTTGGGGTATCTGCCCGTCTGCAGGTGAACCATGCAAAAGGAATAACAGCCCAGGCATGAAAAACATAACGCTCGAAAAAACAAGCCCGATGCCTGCTGCGATTGTTAAAGTTAACTTCGGAGTCATGTCTTTTCCTTTTTATTAAATTAATAACGTATTTGAAAAAAGTAGCATTCGAAAAGCAACACCAACTAAATTATTTTTCCAATACATGCTATTGTCTTGAGAATAATCATTTTTATGCCCTTGTTACAGTTTGTATATCTGCTTGAGCCAAGGTTATCAACATTCAGACCCCGATAATGGCAGGGCCTAAGCTTAAATTAAAAACAGCCCGACACGTTATAATTATTGCTCCTGATCGAACTCCGACACTCTATTGCATAATATAATTAAATTTTCAGTATTAGATGACCATGATGCTGTAAATGCCATAACAAAAAAGTTCAAAAATCGTATTTACAGCCCGCTCACGCTTGATACAGTATTAATTGCTAACTTTCCTTTTAATAAGCTTATACGTTTTAGCTCTACTGCGCTCACGAGTGGCCATATTTGTCGGATCTAATTCGATCGCGAGCGCATATTTTTTTCAATTTCCATTATGATTTTTTCGACCCCAAACTACGGGGCAATATACTCAAATTTCACAAAGAGATCCAAACATTTTCAGAGACGGAAAAGTCTCTTATGGTTTTAATCAGCGAGTCAAAAACCCAAACTCAATCATTCGATTTATTGGAAAAATATCGAAGCGTTCATCGACCTTGCCTTTAGCCCATATTAAATCAGGGTGGGTCCAACCCGAACTATAAGGACGGCGCAATAACTCCGATGTTGGAGGACCGATTTGCGTTGCAAATTCCCAGTCAAGAAATGCGACATGACCGCTGCAAACTATAAGATTATCAGGTTTCAGGTCGCATAATACGATACCAGCCTTATGAAGTAATGCCAAATTTTTTAAAACGGCATAAGCCGCAGTTGGCTCTTCAACAAAGGGTGTATCTCCCTCTATATATTTCAGCAGTAAGCTATTATTAGACCAAGAAACAACTCTGTCAGTGAACAAAGAAAGATAAGTTTTTTCATTTAATAGGCCGGCACGTTCAAGGTCATTCGACGCAAGTTTCAACACGAAGTTGCTTCCGTCACTATGTACATGGAAGGTTCGACGCCCCATTTTTTTTTCGATAAAACAAGTTTGCGGTAAAAGCGCTTTCATCGCGTGTTCAACGCCATGCTTCATTACCATATGTTCCAAATCTGTTTCAGCAATAATCGTGCAGATTTTTTCATACAGCACTCCTAACAAACAGCTTAGTGACTTGCCACGGATTACGTGTATCGGAATGCAAGCTCTCAACCCTATTCCAAAACACTGGTTTTCAAAATACCGACACGCGTTTAGATGTTCCACCGAGGCCTGCTCTGTAGGCGCGACCAGACATAGTTTTGTTAAAACAAGCTCTCCCTAAGTTGAAACCGCTTAAAGAAGGCTGGATCAAAGGGACTAAACTTGGCAGGCGCATCAAATTGTAACGATACTATATTTTCACCGGCGCTTATTTTGGTTTCGGAAATGCCTAAAGATGGATTCAAACTGCTACTACCAAACTGAGCAAGACGGAACCAGGACCATGCACCAGAGAAACTTCTTTCCAGCATCGGATAGGAGCGTTTGTAGACACTTAACTCCATATCACTGTCTTGTAGGCCAACCATTGGCCACGTTTGATCTGTCCAGAGAACCGGACCATGCGCATAATTAAGAATTGTAATACCTGATTTAATGACCGCTCTACTTAATTCAGCCCCCATATAGCCAACTCGAAGTCTGAAATTTATATTTGCTTTGCCATCTGTAAACATTCCAACCGTTATTTCTCTGGCGTATCCGAACATTTCAATTGCGTCTGAAGAAGGTCCAATCTTACCGCGTGACAAGAATGTTGATTTCTCTGATAGGCGGCCGTCTTTTTCTTCAAATTTTTCTAAGTAAAGGGTTCGAAAGTTTGCCATCGCACTTTCGGGGCCAAATAACGCCGTGAAATCTAGTAAAGACAAGTCTACTGGGCTCGTCAGAACAAATGGAAAGGTTGTAGATAACGCATCGGAATAAGGTCGGTAAATCAATTTACGCCATTGATCATTAATGTGACTTTTAACGAACGCCATCGCTGACGAGTCTAACTTAGCTGATAAAGACGTTCCATAGTTATTAATAATTTGGATTCGAGAGCGCTGAGCGAAATCATTTAAAATCGCCAGAGGTGTGCCAGTACTCGCAGACTTGTATTGATCAAAAATGAATTCTTCTGGACCATTTGGAGCAGAGACAGCGGCATCCATCCACAGCTTCACCTCAGTTGTGTATTGCAGCAATATATCAAACTGAGTGAGATTCTGACCGTCCACCTCCGTAGTTGAAAGATAATCAGAAAAAGCAGCCCGAATTTTGCGAGCCGATTGTGATTGTTGTGAGTTTTTAAACTTTTTTTGTTCACTGAGCGCCTCTATTTTATCGGTTTTCTGCTCAGAAACTTCATCATCACCGGCCTTCTCATCTCCCGCGCCCGTGGTTTCCAGTGTATCAGGAATATGAGTTGCTTCTCGTATCTCAACGAGCAGCATACTAACAGGATTTGCAGTCTCATCGGAAAGCGCCTTCACAAGAATATGAGCTTCTTCCCAGTTAGAAGGTTTGCGTAGAGTGAGCGAGGACACAAAATTCGTCCAATGTGATATGTAATCATTCGTATAAAGTTCACCAACCCGACGCACGAGACTATTCTTTTCTTCAGCCTTTAACTCGCCTACGAGAAGTTCATAATCTTCAATATACTCATTCAAGGTGGGCATGTCTCCATCAAGATAAATGGTATTAAAGCCTTTTCTAGTGAACGCCGTTGGCAAGTTATAGGTTTCGCTATTTGGCAGATCCTCGAATATTTGTTCAAAACGCGGGCCAAGCCTTTGAACTAAATCAACAACCGGAGGATCAGTAACTGCTTTGCGTAGCAACAATTGATACAACATATCAGCTACGTTTAGGCTTGAAATAGATCTTAAAACAACTTCGTTAAGCTCTTTGTTTCGAAGTTTTAAAGGCGTATTCAATGCAAACAAATCATCCAAAGTTCCCTGTAAAGCAATCGTAAACTCAGGAGATATATGCCCTTCATCGGCAAACGATCTTATAAAGTATCCGGCTATTTCAGTCTTATTCACCTCTTGATCGCCGTAAAATTTAAGATCCAGCAACGCCAAAGAAAAAAGTGTGACTTCATCCTCCAATTCATTAAAGGCAAATAGATCGCGCTCCATGTAATCCGCCAACGAACGCTGATACCCTTCCACTAATTCTTGGTGGTAAAAATGCGTATAGTTTTTCTCAAGTGATCCTTTGGGAAACCAACGCGGGATAATATCATAAGGTAAATCGTTGTACTGGTCGATACCTTCGCGCAATTTCTGCAGTGCAAAAATACGTGAGGTTAAAGCATCTGATTCCAGCTCAGCAAAAGCAATATCCTGATAGTATTGTACGAAACGAGCCTCCATGTCTTTGTTGACCAAGTTGTAGCTGTGCAAATTCAAAATTACGCCTGTTGTAAAGATTACTATCACACCGAAGAACACTGCCACTTCAACCATCCCCCTGGCAGCCTGTTGAACAGTTCTTTTGCGATTTGGAGCCACGGCGAATGCTTCTTTGTGATAAGATGTAGCAAGAGCACTGGCGTGCCTAGATGTCACACGGCCTTCAGGTTTATCCACTCCAATTAATGTCTCGCTATTAAAAAATTTCTGGCTGTTGAAACGTCCGAGAAGATCAGCTGACTGGGTGTCATTGGCAGTTCCAACAAAGGCAATACTGCTTAGTAATAAATGCTCCTGCCTTGGAGGTAACGGACTCAACACCTGTTTCAAAATAGGTTGAATTTGAGTGGAAATCACCTGCAGTTGGAGTGGTGCATTTACCAGTGATGTACAAAAATCTGATGATAATTGTTTGGAAAGGCTTCCAACCTGCATGCGCTCAAGTCTACAAATCATGTCCGAAAACAGGTCATGCGTGGACTTTACTGGATCTTCTGTTGCATTTTTTAAAAAGCCTCCAAGCACACGTTTTTCACTTATGCTTTCAGTAAGAATTGCTGCGCGCACCAAATCTTTATTCTGCTCTAAGCCTGTAAGTCCTATATGGATTGGGGCATCAATTTGGCATTCTTCAACCATCCGATTCAAAATTAAATTAACGGAAGAAACACGATCTCGCTCTTTGTATTCTAGATCCGCCAAATGAGCCAAATTCATTTCAATAAAAAATGCATTGAAAGGTATCGTGGGCCTTTGACTTCTTAAGGTTTTACTTAGTGCTCCAATCACGTCGAGTGAAGGTTCGTGACCCGCTTCGGTATCGATACGGTAGGCAACCGCTGTTTGGGAGACCCACGTGCTAACTGATGAGCCTTTAAAACTAACTGAACTATCTAAAAGGCTGTAGCCAAGCTCCGACATTATAGATGAATTTTCGCTTGGAGACAGCGTTAAGAAAATGTTCCATGGCACCTTAATTGAACGACTGTCTAACTTTTTGGCGCGTTTGCGCGCCTCTTTTGCTTGACGATCTATGGCACGAGACATCGCTGTTTTTGCTTCTTCTTCTTCTGCGCTCTCTGCATCCTTAGGCAACCACAACTTCTTTCGGAACTTATAAGCCACCACAATGACAACAAGGACCAGTAGCAGAAGAACACCTATAGCGATATAGATCCATGTGCTGGCACTCGGCACAAAATTTCTTGCTGCCAATAAACCTGAGAAAAGGAACCCAGCAATTATGATAAAAGCATAAATCAATATCCGCCCTTTAAGGGCGTTTAACATAAAAACAACATCATTCATTAGCTTGTATTACCGTGGTTTCCGTGATGCTCGAGTAAACATATACCGGTGGTTTCACTTTTTTAGCATTGCTACTTAAAGCCTCAATACTTGCTTGACTTCGTAGATATTCCATCCAGCCAACCGAGACCACAAGAACATCAAAGGTTAATATAATTACAAACGCGATCGAAGCCTTACGCCAAAAAGATACTCGTTGAGCGGGCGGGCGCCTCTTTTGGGTCGACCTTCCATAAATTTCCGGTACCGGCTGGCTTTTTTCTACAGCTAAAACACTTTCTAAACGATGAATTAAACGGTCGCGGTCTTTTTCTTGCCCGCTAACATATTTGCCGCGATATCCTAATTTTAAGAAAATATAGATCAAATTTAGGAGACCTTGCAGTGATTTAGGCTGCATAAGCGCACGCTCTGCGATGTTATAAAAGCGGTCCCCACCATCCCGAAATCCAAACAAATCTGCAACAAGCGTGAGGTTTTCCCAAGCACTGCTTCGCCCCCATGGGCTGCTTAAAATGGCTTCGTCAATCACGATAGCAAAAAGAAGGCAAAGATTTTCTGCAACAGAGGGCGGGTAATCCAATCTGACTACACGATATTTAAGATCAATTATGCTTCGAGAAATTTCCGCACGCACAAGGTTTAGGTCATCAGTTTCTACAATTCGCCCAACAGTTCCACACAAAGCTAGTAAATCACTGGATACATTTACGAGTTCGTTTTCAGAGCTCTGATAATGTTGCAAAGCCAAATCTATATTTTGAAGTGCGGCTTCACTTAAATGGAACATTGGCGCCACAGCGCCGCCTTCGGCTAAGCCGTCTGAAGTCAACGTAAGTGTGGTAACTGGGGAAGTTTGCTGGGCCATAATTATCCAAGCATGTAAAGAGTGGCAGTCATAGTGTGAATCCTATCATCAACATGAATTGCGAGCGCTTCCTTTTTCTCTACAAAACTTTGCCAATGAATAGATCCCGTATCGATGGCAAAAAAGGCTGCATCAGCCTTATCGCGCAATTCGCTGGGAGCGTTTCCAAGACTTTTTAGCGCTACACCCGGAAGACCTCTTTTGACGAGTTCAGGCATAGAAGAAATACCCGCAAGCTTACATGCTGACGGGACAATTTCTGATAAACTTGCCGCACCTTCTGGACCTGAAACTGATAGAATTGGACGCCGGTCCTCCGAAAGTAGTCGAGGTTGAATAACAAGTCTGAGCAGACGGCGTTTGCCAAACAGTTCATCATTCCATGGTAGGGCTAGAACTGATGATTTTGTCTGTAAAGTCAACTGTCTTCTCAATTGTGAGAAAACTAACGCGAAGCTTTTTCCAACATCACTGGGATCATACACAAAGCTTTGGTCAGTTGTCTTCGCATCATTGGCATTCAAAGAAACTGTCAGTTCACCTAAGAGACTATGCAACCGACGAGAAGAAATATAAGGATGCATCGCCACATTTTGCAGGGTGAAAATAGCTTTGTTTAATATTTGAAGCTCTAATTTCTCATCAAGAAAGCTACTTGTGCTTTGTGTTTGCATAGCAACTTCAATCCGCCCAGCGGTGTTTGTAGCCCTAGCACGCGCAAGTGACAAAACATCATCTAGGCGGTCTACAAGAATATCAGAGGCAACTAATGACAAACATGGCGGAATAAAGCTTTTGTCGAAAACAATCTTACCTTCCATTGTTTTCTCCAGAATTCGTCCCAGTGGTAAAACCGAGAACCCTGACAAATCTGCACCTTCAAGAAGTAGGCAAGCGCCGAAAGAAGCAGTTTCGGCCTCTAAAGGCTCATTTTCTGAATTTGAAATGTCGTGCAGCGTCTTTTGTTCGGAGAGTAGTCGATGCACTCCTCTGGTATCACCAACCTGAATGGCGCCGCGCCGTGCCAATGGCACCCCAAAAAAAACTTTAGAGTCTACGGTACCATCTGGACAATCTAAAATCAGCTCTTGTGCCAGTTGGAAAAACGTTCGGTCAGGCAAAATACCAGCGGCATGCCGTACAGATAGTTTTCCAACCTTCAACTGCTCTTCATTAATTTCCAGCACTGAGAAACCACAGTCATTTCCTTGAATATCAATCTGTGCCAGCTCATCGGCGTAGGACGTCATCGTCAGTTCCAAATGTTGAAAGTGCTGGGGCGCAATAAACATTCCCTCTGACCAAACAATTTTATTAATGTCGCTCATTAATCACCTCCAAACTTGACAGCTTTTTTTAGAAATTTAAAGAAGCCAGAACTTTCCTGCTCCACAACGGGGGGAACACCACGCCGGTTTTTAATATCGACTCCCGATGCTATCACTGTAACCGTGATGCCAGCATCCAATATTGAAGAGTTAATAGGAGCAACTACATTGTAATTCTGCTGCTCGTAATCGGCAAATTCAGCGAAGACACCCAAATAATAGGCATCCTTAACCAGATCGATCGATACTGTTCGACTTTCCCCTGGATAAATTGGTGACAGACTCCGTTTATCTAGAACCACTCCAGCCAGGGCTTTGGTGTCGTTGAATATGTTCCAGAACCCGGCTGATTCAAACTCTGATCTGTTGGACAATTGGTACAAACGTATCACTACAGGATTAACTTGGCCGTTGTATCTGTTCACGTTTGACCCTGCGGTTAATGTTAACGATTTATTTACGGGTGTTGGATCTATCTTTTCCTCCGAGCACGAAGCCAACAAAAGGCAGCTTATAGCTGCAAAAGCAATCCATCTGACTGATGTTTGACTAGTCATCTCTTTCGCATCTCCTCGGCAATAAATGCTTTAAAAATACGAGCATATTCTCCATTAGCCTTACGTCGAGCAAATATCCGGCAATGGATATTCCAGAAACGTTTTTTAGTGCGTGAAAACGGCCCCAAAAACTCGCTGTATTCTGCCTTGAGGTTGTTCGGGTCAAATGTCTCTAGAAATCGTTCAATTGCAGCATCCATAGCGACTTCACGGTATTCCCGCTCTTTGGGTGCAAATGAGGATGGCAAATTGGCGCGCAACGGAGCACGTGGTTCGGGTATTTCAGGCTCGTCTAAAACTTCCATTTCAAAATGTGTAGGGTTCACGAGTTTATCCTGCCTTTTAATTGTATTATCAAAATCAACCACTTGATCTACCGCTCTTTCATTTATCGCAGGTCCTTCGGCAAAAGGGTCAAACAATAGGTCGCTTTCCAAATCCTCAACACCTTGGATAAAAGGGGCTTGTTCAAATTCAGCAGGAAGTTCTGACAAGGAAACAGGATCGATTACACCTGAGCCATCACCATGAGAGGCGTTTTCAAAAGGATTTCCCGTAACTAATTTTTTTTCTTTTTTAGGTAGAATTGGACGCTCAGCACTTGGCATTTCAACCACACCGAACAGTAGCTCATAACCTTCTATCTTAAGCAAATCCCCATCTGCCAAAGTAACAGAAGCGCCTTTTAGTATTGGAGCACTATTTAATATAATCCCGTTAGTAGAAACGTCGCATATTTCTACGTGACCATTTTTTGCCTGCCTTAATTCTGCATGCCTTCGAGAAATCTTTGACGAACTATCGGGCAAAACCAAATCGCAATCAAATTCGCGTCCGATCGTTACAGGAAATTTTTCTGCGTAGAATTCACGGTGAGACAAGGTTTCACTATCAGGAATTTTAATTAGTTGGATACTAATTGTCATTTCTCTTTGACCTTACAAGAGTGCAAGTTAACATTAAACTGCGGAAGGAATTGTGGCCGGGCGGCGAGAAACGATTTAGAAAAATGAACCATATTTGACTGATTTTTATACTGTTTTTTTTCAAATCTATCTTGGCTTATCTTCTGCTCTTTCATGTAATGCTCAAATATCATTTCATACTCAAGAGCAACATCAATTTCTCCGTTTGCCAGCATCTTCAACAGAGCTAGGGCATCTCTCGGTTTTTTGTGGACATTAAATTTCTTTTTTTTCAGATTATACCACTTGCTTGTGGCGAACTTTGCGCCGTAGCGCGCAGACAATTTGTAATCCGGATCACTTGGATCAATATCAGAGCCTTTCGACATAAACCAAGTCAGACTTTCCGTAATGACAGGATCAGAAGGCGTTGCGTATTTGGCGCGGCTACCATTTGGTGATCCAACAAAAAAACCAGACATCTCATTATTTTGTGTCATCAATTGAGCTTTTTTCCAGTCCATCATATGAATTTCATAGTCAACATCCATGATATCCAACGCACAGCTAACGCGACGCATTGCAATCCCAACAATCTTACCATCTTTTATCATGTGGTAGGGAGGCAGATTTTGAGTGGCAAGACGAACCACATCCTTATATTGCGCCTGCCCCGCAGGGGCCAGGAACAATACAAGAGCTATGGCCGCAACCAGAGTGTTTATTTTAACCCATTTCAAGGGTCACCTCCGAGCCATCATGGCCTACCAGGATGGTCGACAAATCAAGGCCATTAATTACCCTTTCAATGCATGTTTCAGCCAGCTTCGGCAAGAAATTTTTGTTGATAATGGCCTCGAGAGCTCGGCCGCCACTAAGCGGATCATTATTGGCATTAACAACATAATCGACGAAGCTTTGATCCCAGCTAAGCTCAGCATCATATTGAGCCTTTATCCGTTTTTTGATTCTATTCAGGTGTATCTCTGTAAGTTTACCGCCCACCTCTGAATTCAATGGGTGATATGCTATCACCTCGGTACGTCCCAGAAAAGCAGGACTAAAGTGGTTCAAAAGCAGCGGGCGAAGATGCTCTGTGACCGCCTCGGGGGTCGGATATTCTTCGCAGGAATCTACATAGTTTCGGATGTCTTCGCCACCCGCATTAGACGTCATAATAATGATCGTATTTCGAAAATCTACAACCGTCCCTTCACTATCGCTTATGTGACCCTTGTCGAATATTTGGAAGAAAATATCATGAATTTCTGGATGTGCCTTTTCCATTTCATCAAGTAAAAGAACGCTGTAAGGCTTATGACGAATGGCTTCGGTAAGAACACCACCTTTCCCGTAACCTACATAGCCTGCAGCGGCTCCAAGCAACATCGAGGACTTATGAGCCTCTTTAAACTCCGTCATGTTAATCGTTGTTACAGCATCTTCTCCACCAAAAACTTGTTCTGCAATCGCAAGTGCGGTTTCTGTTTTGCCCACACCTGATGGACCGCACATCAAAAATACACCAATCGGTTTTCGAGTATCTGTGAGACCAGCGCGACTGATTTTTAGCGATCGTGCGATCGCAGCAATGGCAGCATCTTGTCCGAGAACTCTGGTTTTTAAAGTGTCCTCCAAAGCCAACAAGCGTTGGGCCTCACTACTTTCTAAATTGCTGACCGGCACGCCAGTCCAATCTGAGACAACAGCACCGATAGTTGCTGCGGTTACCCAAGGGAAAACAAATTCATCTTTATGATCAACCCCAACTACTGGTACGTCAACGGCCTCTTGATCATCTTCTAAGGCGGCATGAGCTGCTGCAAGCCTGCCTGCCACAAGTTCTTTTTCGTCAGTCCATGTGTCTATTTGGGAGGCTAAATCAGACTTCAGCCTTTTAATACTGATCTTCATTTCTGACCCGTCAAAATTATCGTGGCCAAATTGTTTAGAATCCTTGGTTGCGCGCTCTAGCTCTGCCTCAGCAAAGCGTAACTGCTCTTCTAGATACTCAATCTGCTGCGGTCGACTGTGCTGAGACAACGCAACGCGAGCGCAAGCTGTATCCATAAGGCTAATCGCTTTGTCGGGCAGACGGCGCGCCGGCATAAACCGAACAGAAAGATTCACGGCTGCTTTGATAGCCTCCTCCTGCACAAGAACATTATGGTGTTCAGATAGACTATCTGAAACCGCCCGCAGGATGTTAATGGCGGCATCTGGCTTTGGCTCATCCACATTAATCGATTGGAAACGGCGGGATAAAGCGGGATCCTTTTCAAAGTATTTCTTATATTCTGCAAAGGTTGTTGCCGCTATGGTTCGAAACTCTCCTCTTGCAAGAGCCGGTTTTAGAAGGTTTGCTGCGTCATTCTGCCCTTCTGCACCTCCAGCACCTATCATTGTGTGAGCTTCATCAATGAACATAAGAATTGGTGTTTCCGATGACCGTACTTCGCGAAGAACATTTTTCAGACGTTCTTCGAATTCCCCTTTTACGCTGGCACCCGCCTGCAGCAGCCCCATATCCAAACTGAGCAATTCAGCTCCCTTCAATTGCTCTGGCACATCCTCAGCAACAATTTTATGCGCTAGGCCTTCAACAATAGCAGTTTTACCAACACCTGGCTGTCCCAAAAGCATTGGGTTGTTTTGACGTTTACGAAGTAGCACATCCAGTGCTTTGGATATTTCTTCAGTTCGGCCTAAGACAGGATCTAATTCGCCCTGTCTGGCCTGCTCCGTCAAATTAACAGTAAATTGTGCCAGCGCGCCTTGCCCAGCCGCTCCTTTGACTTTAGCGCCTGCCTGAGGTGCAGAAGATCCCAATGCAGTAGTGACCTCGACACCTGTACCACACTCTACAGCGTAATCGCGCAGTGCGTCAGTTGATACAGATGACAAGGACTTAAGCAAGTCAGTGTTTATTCCTAAGTCGCTCGGTTGTAGTACCGTCAGTATTAACACTTCAGGAGTTATAGCGTTATGACCTAGGTCAACAGACGCTATCAGCCACGCTCTTTCTAGAAATTTGTATACGGACCCAGAAATTGTTGGACGCACATCTGCACCGCCCAAACCATACGGCATTTTTCCTTCTAACTCTGTTTGTAAACTGCTTAAAACTACTCGTTGTTTTTCGAGATGTGACTGCAGGCTTCCGTCACCACCAAAAATCGTATGGAATAACCAGTGAGATGTTTCAACTGTTGGAGACTTGCGCTTAACAGCCTCACCTACTGCGTTTTCCAATGCAATCTTAAGCTGAGGTGAAAGTTTCTTAACTAGATTAGCCAATTGTGCCATTATTACAGACTCCTAATTTTTAATGAGACCCAACCAATGGGTTTATTTCGATACGAATTTCTTGAGCCGGGTTTAGTTTGGGGCACAAGCAATTGTATGATCCCAACTGATCAGCCCGGGCTTTACGGGCCGAAATGCGAGGAGCATCAACTATTCCGCGTGGGATCAACGCAAAAACTTTAAATTTGGTATTGTCACGAAAAAAGGTTTTTAAAATTTGCCAAAGGCCAGAGATCAACTGCTCATCAAGTTTCAGAAGTATGAAACCATTGCGATCCGAACATGTAATGTCTATCTCAATCCTACCTTGGGCAATCGAACCTTTTTCTCCCAAAATTGTGCCCATGCCCAACGCATTATTTTGGCCGGATTTGCCAATCCGGGTTTGGGCACTTACCTCAATGTCACGCTTCGTGTCAAAACGGGCTGAAATAGAAACCTTTCGATTTGTCCACCACTGGACAACTCGATTTAACTCATTTAAATTTCTACTTCGCGAGAGCAAAGCTGGTACTATTTTAAGAAGATCCTCATTCGACACTCTACCTCCCAGACGAGCAAAGTGTGAAAGAAACCGGTTCTCTTTACCTGGCTTATCGGCTTCGGTGACTAGCATAGTCTCAGATTCTGTTCGCAACCATAGTTTGATCAGGCGACGGTCAAATAGCCCCATAAAATCATAAAGCGAACTGTCACCGCTATGAAGCGAGCGATATAGTTGTTCCAGAATATAATCGGGAAGACCGCCGTCTATGCTGCGAATAAGTTCAAAAACCAAGGCAGGCTCTTCATCAAAATCCTTGGGCGTTATACTACCATTCTCACCAGCGCAGGTACGACCGTGTGGAAATGGATCAATCCGATCGGCTAATATAGCGTTCTCAAAGGATACATCTCCAATCCTATGACCTTGCACAAGTTGCAAATCTTGTAAGTTACCTGCCCGTGGCTCCATAATCATGTTCCCAACTGGCTTCCATGACGGCGCGGAAATTGTACAATAGGAACCGTTTCACCGCGGGCACGCACGCGGAGTTCAACAAATCTATCGTAGCTAACGAACGCTGCAAGAAAATCATCAAGTACTCTGGCGAAAATAAACGAGGGATAGGGTAGTAAATCGACATCTATTACCACCTCAACTATTGTTCCGGCCGCCAAAATCATGTTTTTGCCTATCCGCACTGGTGCAATTGCCTCACTGTGCAAGACTTCTGTGATCCCTTCAGCCGCACCAGAGTGGCCAGTAGGCGAACTAATATTAAGCGCTTCACGCAATGCTTGCACCGAGCTAGCTGCATCCAAAATAGCACCAAAATTACCGTTTATTAGCGATAAAATTTTCCACTGCCACGCCGTATTTTCCGGGACGACCACGCTGGCTGTGGGTTCCGCTAGAAAGTAAAACTCTACGCCGGTCAGCGGTCCCAATTCCACCCGAGCAAGATCACCGGGCCGCGGCACCATCCCACCAGAGCCGTTCGAGCAAAGCAAATCAGCGATAAAATCAATTGATTTTGGTTGCCCATCTTTGACCGAGAAGCTGATTTCACGCCGGCTTTTGTCCCACTGACCGAACAGGTGCCGTTCGTGCCAACGAATTTCAGATTGAGTTACTTGCCTTTGGGGATCGGTCATCTCACTAAGTTTAAACTCACCGTCTGATGTAATCTTATGTACAGTTTCAATACGCAAAACATTTGTTTTAGATTTTGTCTGTGAAATAGGTGATACAGGTACGCGATCACGAGCAAAGTCATAACGACAAGGCTGAGAGGACGACGTAAACAAATTAATACAAGGAACTACATTCATCAAAAAATCTTCTTTTTCAATCTGTCCCATTTCAGAGATTGATTGAGCTCCAGCAAAGAACCTGATTTCTATTAGTGGCCCGTCAGGCAACGCCTCCTGCAGGTTTGATAGGGTGAAAAAAGAACCTTTATCTGGATAGCAGAGGTAATCCCTCAGCAGTTCCATTCCAGGCGGCTGTGTAAGAAATGTTGGCAGAATGTTAGCGTCGCTAAGGCATAACGTGGGCACAAGCTGACCCACTGGCAAGGAAGTGCCGGTATCCTGAGCGTCAGCAGCTATACTAATGCCCTTTAAAGGTCCTGCAAAAAAATTACAGATCCTATTCTTACGAAAAGAATTTTCGGTGACATAAAACTCAAATGCATTATCCAAAATCGCTTTAAGGGACGCTTCCCTGTCAGTACTTCCTACCGTAATACAAATTGCAACCTCTGCACCCTTCGCTTCCCTTGGGACTTCAAAGCGAAACGGTGCATTTTCTATTTTGACCTTCTCGATAGAGGCTGGAACCAAGGTTACGTCTCGCGCCACAGAGTACTTACAAAATGGTGAGCCATCCTTATCGAAGTAAACTGCCGTTCCCCGCTCTAGTTTCGTTCTTTTCTCCAACATCTCTGCAGAAGGTGCCAAAGTTGCATAACTCGGCGCTCCAAGCATAAAACCAGGACACATCATACGTAACAAATCTAATGAAATCTCTGGACGTGACCCATCCAATCTCTGGTTTAGCCGCGCAGCTATCAATGCGAAACTATCGGCAATACGTTGTAAATCTGGGTCTTGACTTCGCCCGGCTGAAATCTGTAGCTGACTAGCTTTTTGCGGGTGGGTACGCTCGAACTCGCCTAATGCGCGATGCATATACGCAAGTTCGCTCTCATAATATTGAAGAAACTCGTTCATATCTTGCTATTTTCTTCAATTTTTTGATCAAGCAAAGATAAGCACGTCTCTAGATTTAACTCAGTCATCGCACCGTCAATGATCACTTCAGCATCGATATCAAATTCAACCAGATTTCCAGCTTTATCTTCCTTCATGGTGATTTTCTTTACCCTGCCTAACCGTGGTTCGAAGCGTTCAAGCTTTTGCCTTAGAATACGTACTATCGATTGCTGCCTTTCTTGATCATTAACTGCCAAGTTCATGAATACACCATAGCAGAGGTTGCTCGATTGGACATTTTCTAATGCCGATTTAACTGCAGGCCCGGGGGCAACTGCTTGCATTAAATAATCCACATGACTACCAATAGTGCTAAAAGGACTGGTGGTATTTGTTGGCAGTAAGAATGCTTCTGAAAAGCTCATAAACTCAACCCTTTTCAGCCTGTGCCTAGCGAAGTAGACAGATTAATTTCCGTTATAGAATGGTCGATCTGATACTGCGGCTTGACTAATATTTCGCAGGTAAATCGCGCCGAACCTCCTGGGGCCTCTGAAACGCGAACCTGAGCATCTTCGAGAGGGTAACTAGCCATAACTTCAGCGGAAGCTTGGCCAACATTTGAACAATACTTTTTCAACCACGTTTGAAGAATTAACTCGCATTCACTTGGAGTTTTTATCTGACCAATCAACCCACGAAGCTGCACTTTTAAATAATGAACCAAACGACATGCAATCAAAACTGATTGAATTTGCATGACAATCTCTTGTGTAGGATTAAACTTACAATCTCCTACAGAGCGATTACCAATAAAATAGCAAGCGCCCGATTTTGTACTTTCGCACATAGGTATGAAACCTGCCTCAGACAAGAACTGTCCTGTCTCCAGGGTTGCTCTGGTTAGGCCACAAAACCTATTATTTGTCCCGTTAGGTCTTAATGATGTTAGAGGTTCCACAACTGCGCCCACACCAGATTGATCACTAATCAACTTTAGAAACCCAAACCATGCAATACGGTTAAACTCAGCAACCACAGTCTGAAGGAAAGCGTAGCCTCCATTTGCCCACAACCCTGAACTATCACTAGGCCATTGGTAAAATGGAAAGCCTGCATCTACATCCTGATAACGGCCGCGAACTAGAACCTGCGGCCAAACCAGACCGAGAAATCTTGCATTAGATAAATTGCGAAGGCGTTGCCAGCCTTCGTAATCACCACTGCTTAAAATACTTTTTATTCGACGATGATCTGTCATCCACGCAGCATCCTTTTCACCAAAAAAATCTTTACCAACGCCCATTATGAAAGGGCAAGAACAACTTTCAGCTAACCCACAAATAAGCTGCGCTGTAAAACACTCATCATACAAACCATCTACATCCATCGACAGTCCATGATCGATCATAACAATACCGAATGGCTCACCGCCTGATGTTTCAAGTTCCTTCAGACCGATATTTCTATAGAGAACTGAATTTTGATCGTCGGTCGCAGAATTCAGATCATTTGATACTTCATCCCAACTCATATCGAATATCTTAAACTTCAGTTCCCTGCTTTCTTCACCCGCCAAAACTGTTGTTTGCACACCACGCCAACTGCCTTCCAAAGCCATAAAATTCGGGTGTTCAAGCACAGCCGTAAGTTGCTCTGACAACTTTGTATCAATTTCGCATATAAGTAAGCCGATCAAACTACGAAAAGAGGTCACATCGCGGCACTTGCGCAATATGACCTCCATTACATGTGCGTCGGTCTTAGGCATAGCTTGCACAATAGTGACCAATCCCTACCCTGGTATCTTGGTCACCATTCTGACGGAGGTTGTCAGCTCTTCAAGCTGAAGCCATGGGCGCAAATGTGCTACTGCCGAATATGCGCCTGGCTTTCCGGGCTGTTCGACAACTTCTATCCGACTCTCAGCCAGCGGTGTCTTTGCCCGCTCAGCATTACCAATAGCGCCCGAATTGGTGAACGTATTGATCCAAGATTGTAGCTGTGTCTGGATATCGGCAGGCTCAAGGCTGGAGCCCAGTTTGTCGCGTCCCATAACCTTTAGGTAATGCGCAATACGGCTCGACGCCATAATGTAAGGTAACCGAGCAGAGATAGCAGCGTTCTCTGTAGCGTCTGTTTCCGTGTAAGTTTTAGGCTTTTGTACAGTTTGACTACCGATAAACACGCCATAATTAGAATTTTTATAGTGCACCAAAGGCAATAAGCCCAAATCACTCAACTCTTTTTCGCGTTCATCGGTGAGGTTCACTTCTGTTGGACAGTGCTGCTGAATATCCCCTGCGTCTGACTTATACGTCAGCGTAGGCAGTCCTTCAACTTTGCCACCATTTTCCAAACCACGAATTGCAGTACACCACCCATAGGCCGTGAAAGCCTGAGTCATTTTGAGAATCATTTCATAAGCTGCGTTTGACCAAACCAACTCTGAATTGTCTGCAGGCCGCTGATTACCTTCAGCGTCAGTGTCCAATTCAGCAAAATCAAACGCCTTCGTGCTGGACCCATTCTTGCCGTATGGGAGACGGGCCAGAGTGCTTGGCAAGGTCAAAGAAACGTACCGGCTTTCATCAGAATCTCTAAACCCGTTCCAACTGGCATAGGCTGGGCTGTCAAAACCAGCTGCAACAGGGCGGTTTTCATCAAACTTCTCGAAGGAGTTGTAATCGAACATTTCTGAGCCAGCTGCAGCAATGAAAGGCGCGTGACATGCTGCGGCGGTCTCAGCCATATATGTCAGCGTTGCAACATCTTCGTCCTTGTATCCGAAATAGTAATCTCCAAGCAGAACCCCATAAGGCTCACCACCAGCGGTGCCAAATTCATTTTGGTACAGAGCATCAAACAATGGACTGCGGTCGACCGCGGGCGCATTTTCAAATTGCTCCAGAAGCTCTTCTTTGTTGAAATCCACTAAACGAATCTTTTGCTGAGGACCAAGCTCGCTTTCGCGCACTACTTTTTGAACGCCAAGCCAAGATCCTTCTAGGCTTTGAAACTTATCGCTTTGGATCACTGCGGCCATCTGCTTTGACATCAACTCATCAATTTTAGCGATCGTCTTCATGATTGTTTCAGAAACATTCTTGTCCCAGACGATTTGACCGTCAAGCGCCTGTGACGTTAGAACAGTCAACAGCTCTTTGGTCGTGTCTTGAGGCGTTGTTGTCGTTGCTGCGAGAGCTTGGTCTAGCAGGCTAAGGCTTTCAGTTGCTGCGGCTGCTCCGCCGCCTTGCGCTTCTGTTTCTGACATTACGATGCCCCTCCATCTTTACTAATCCCTAGTTCTTCACCAAGGGCTTTAATTGAATCTTCATCTTGTAGTATTTCTTTTAAAAGCTTTTCCAGATCACGCGATCTATCTGCTTTCGACAACAGCGTCATTAGGCGCTCACGCGTTTCTGCCAGCTTTCTCAGCGGTTCAACCTTATCAACAATGGCATCGGGCTCAAAATCTTTTATTGAGTTAAACTTAAGATCAACCTCGAACTCAGAACCATCATCTTCTAGTTTATTTTCAACTTTGTAAGTGAGACGAGGAGCTACTCGTGACAGAACATTATCAAAATTGTCTTTATCAACTTGATAGAAAGTTCGATCTTCCATCGGTTCGCGATCGTCGCGATCCCCCGAATAGCCACCGATCATGCCAACCACAAAAGGCAACTCTTTAGTTTGCGTAGCTCCGCCTGTTTCAACATCATAAGTTATGCTCACCCGGTTCTTAGAAACCCGTTTTTGCTGTGCATTTAATGCCATTCTTTACACCCTTCTTAGATTACGACCCTCAAGGTCTTTTAAAAAATTGATAGTAAGGGCTAACCCTTACTTGCAGACCATACTTACAACTATTATCCCCAATCAGTTTTTGACTGCAACGTAGCTAAAGCAACGTTAAATTTAACAGATTGTGGATCAAGCAAGAAGCCCATTTCATCCTCATTGTACCTCTTCATATCAATTGCTGTGTATGCAAAGGATATTGATTCGACGCGCTCATCATTATCAACATCTACTGTGTAACTCGTCATGCGACCGCCCTCTAATATGACCGAAGCCGCAACTGACTCTCCCACACCATCAGCCGCCGTTTGAGTAAGGTTAAAGGTCCATATACTTGCTATGCCCTTCGGTCTGTAAAAAAAAGTTTGCAGATAGGGGGAGGCACCATCCATTTGGCGAGAAACTCGAAGGTTAGACATTTCAACCTGACCGGTTGTTGCGTTGCCCGCGTCGCCTACGGCTATTTCAATTGGACGAGAAAATTCAAATTCGAAACTATCGAACCGCATAGGAGACCCTTTAATCTCGTCAGATAGCTTCTCTATAGTAGCGGAGCCATCAATCTTTGTTAGCCCTTCCCAAGTCATGTACAGTGCCATTTTTTTTCCTTAATTTAAGATTTTTTAATTGTATAGTTTTGAGCTGTTTCACATTTCAAAGTCGCCCATGGGCAAGTCGTCATCACTAACAGAAGGCGGACGTCGCGCTGGTTGCTCTTGCGCACTCGCAGCTGCTAAAGTCGTACCTGAGGGAGCCGCCTGAGAATCTGAGCCCACTAAGTAATTGGTCAGTGCTGGCATCTGGATTGGCTGGCCGGACACCCCGCCCCCACTTTGCTCACCGGAGTGAGCGAAGCTTTCAAGCCCAGACATCAAGGATACCCTTGCGAAACTCTCACTTTCAGCGCCCAAAAGCTCGGAATAAAGATCTGTGATCGGCATCTGGCCCCACCGCAAAGCGCGATCAAGCAACAAGTGCACAGGTGAATGCGGCTCACTGCTTCGAAAATATCGCGACAGCTCAGCAAGAGCGGCAAAAGCAGCCTCCCTGCTGTGTAAACTCGAACCAGCCTGACTGACAGTCAACCCGGCCCCCCCCTGAGAAGCAGTCGGCACTTCGCCGGCAGAAACACCATCAGCCTCTCCAGCATCACTACCGGGCCAGACAAAACCACTTCCCTGCGTAAGCACTCTAATCATTCGGACTATCTCGCCCACCTGCTTTGTTAAATGCCCAACGGGCACTGGACTGGCACCGCATGTTGCGGCAACTGCCCGAAGAGCAAGATTTAATCGATCGGCATGGCTCTCAATAAGATTCAATGATTCTATCATCGTGGCTAGGCCGGAAGCGTCGCCAATCACTATCTCCCCAGCAATCACACGCAGCGGCTCAATGTCACTCTTCTTTTCGGCATTCACGAACTGCCCGTAAGAGAAATCACCCATGATCGGCAAGTTTGTCAAAGGCAAGTGCAACAATCCACCACCAGGAACCTCGCCAAAGAGCTGCGTCAAACAACCCAGTTTTAAAGAATCAATTTCCTTTTTTTTATCGGCCTCGCCCTCGGAGCGCAATTTATCTTCAGGCGGAATAGGATGAAGACCACTCCAGTCAGCCTCCACCAAGTCTGCAAGCACACCCAAAGAAGCGCCCACATTAGCCAATGGAGAGCCTGAATGGACACAGGACGCAATGTACCAAGTGAAAACTTCTATGTCTTTAGATTTCTCACGGAGGACCACACCAGCCTCAAGTTCAAGCCGAGACCAGGCACCAGAGTTTGCACCCCTGAGATCAATAGACAAAAGAGACTCTGACGTCTCACTCAACGCCCTATACGCAGTCTGACCTCCGTTAAAGGCATTTCGCAAAGCCCTGTAAGCTGACCGGTCAGACTTTAAGTACCCGCCAAACGGATCATCTTCTGAAATAAGAGCGCCTAAATCTTCCATTCACCTGATGCTCTCTGAGTATACTCGTTAATATAAAACATAGTTGAAGTGACCAAAGTTTATTTCGCAAATGCTCATCGAAAATAGCCTTCCGAAAACACATTATAATTAGTATCTTAAGCTAGATATGACTCGCTCCGGAGTGGCCGTCAACTAAGATTTTTGACAACTTGATTGAAATCCAAATTATTTTTTAGAATAATTGATTTTTAGAATGAAAATCGATAAGCACCAATTTTTTAAGTTGGTGTTTTTACCATTTATTCTGTTCTTTTATTCTGTTTTTTGCTTTGACCTTAGATGCCATCTGGGCGCTTATTGGCTTGAGTATCGCACTATCCTATTGCCCTATGTAACCACATCATTGGCACCTACGGCTACGAAATGAAATATAA
>MDTF01019036.1_pt1 | contig 21196 bp, 18 predicted proteins | sample 811191 | NCBI WGS metagenome assembly MDTF01 (sample SAMN05326649, study PRJNA326480) | marine metagenome | isolation source: seawater | place: Southern Ocean | collected 2011
AAAGAAATATTAATTTTATCTTCATAAAATTTTAAAATTTTACTCATATTGTTATATTCACAAAAAGGAACTTTAGAATTTATGGAAAAACTTTTTATACCAATTTCTCCTAAAATTTTATCATTATCATAAGATATTGCTGTATCGATAGATTTAATACCATATGAATAAGATTGTTTTATAATATTTGTTATAATTTTTTTACTTAACTTGATCTTTCTTTTATTAGACACTCCATAGACTTGTCCAAATTGAGCACTACCTAATATAAAGTGATTCAAATTCATTTTTTTTTTAATAATGATATTGCAACCAAATCTTTTTTTTTTTTAATTTTTGAATTATCATAATTAATTAAAATATTAGAATATTTCTTAAAATTATAAAAAATTTTTCTAAAATCTCTTTTGTGTGAATAAATATTTTTATTATGCTTGTAAATTTTATATATAGGTTGGGTCGAAAAAAAGTCATAAATTATTAAAGTTCCTTTTTTTTTTAAAACTTTGTTTGCATTTAGACAAATATCTTCATAATCATTTATGTCACAAAGATAAAGACAAAAACCATATATCAAAATATCAACCGAGGATTTCTTTATAGGTAAAAAGTCTGCTGTTCCTCTGTGAATCTTTATTCCAAATTTTTTTTTACCTTGATTTATGGCTTTTTTTGATGGCTCAACTCCCTCTACTTTAATGTTATTATATTTTTTTTTGATTAAGTTAAGTCTTGTCCCGTCAGCACAGCCCACTTCTAATAATGAAATTTTTTTTTTGAATTAGAATTTAATAGTTTAGTAATCTTTAAACAAAGGATGTCATTTTCAAAAGTTCTTTCTTCTAATATTTTTTTATTTCTTTGATACCATTTATCTGCTTCACTTTTTAAAAATAAATTTTTTTGCATAAAACTTTTAATATATTTTTTTTATTGGATGTGTAAATCCAGGTATTTTTTTTAAGATAACATCAGACCAAATAGATGATGATTTATCTTTAATTTTTATTTTTTGGAACTTCTTAGTAAAATAAACCCTTGAATATTTCTGTATATATTTTCCTGAATCAAGGAAAAATACTTTATGTCCATTTTGTTGTTTAAAATTATAAATTTTTTTTTTAGGCCAATGATGGTTTTCATAGGCAAAACATTTGGATGGTGAAAAATCTCTTATAAAAATCTCACCTTTTGGTTTTAGCATCCAATCCAGAACACCTAATGCTGGTAAGATTGAAGATCGATCAAACCATGACAAAACATCATCACATATTATGAGATCATATTTTTGAAAATTTTTTTTACTAAGATTGAATAGTTTGGATTGTAATAAAGTTGAATTTTCTAAACTTAAATTAAAAAATTTTTTAGAAAATTTTATGGCTTTTGATGATGGTTCTATACCATGCACTCTACAGTTATATTTTTTTTTTAAATAATAGAGTAAATCACCTACAAAACATCCTATTTCTAGTACGCTTTTATTTTTTAAGTTATTTTTTTTTATAATTGTTTCTAAGATTTCTTTTTTAGAGTCTCTTAAAAATTTATTATTTTTATCAATAAGTAAACTTTCATTATTTTTTTTCCATCTAGAAAAAAACGCGTTTGACTCTTTTTTTAAATAAAAATTATCTTGATACATTGTTTATTTTTGAAATTTTTTATACCAATATAAATGCTAAACGCATAAATGATTTTTACAAAAAACAAAATTACATGAATTATTAGAATATTAATGCTAATAATCAACCAAAAACTGAAGCTAAAATTTACAATCATAAAAACAATATTAAATTTTATAAAAAACTAAGACTGCTAAATTTGATGATACATGGATAATTAAAAAAGTTTAAATAGACAACAGTTGTTTTAATTTAGCATCTTTAATGGTAAGTAAAATAAACATTTAATAAATTAAAAAACTAATTCTAAAAATGATAATACTGGGAATACATGATGGTCATGAGGCTTCAGCAGCTTTGTTGATAAATGGCAAAATTGTATGTGCCGCACAAGAAGAAAGGTTTACAAAATTAAAAGGAGATTATGGCATTCCTATCAATGCAATTAAATTTTGTTTAAAAGAACAGAATTTAAAAGTTGCTGATATTGATGAGTTTGCTCTTGGAACTTTTAAATTTAACCCTACTCTTATAAAATTAAAAAGAAATGCAAATTTTGATGTTCCTGAATGGATTGAAGAACAGGAAAAATATTGGAAGCCCGTACTTCTAGAAAAAAAAAAGATTAATTACTGGAACATCTTTAAAAATAAAAAATTTAAAATGGATAAAATTTATAATTTTAATGGTCTTCTTGAAAATAATAGTGAAACCAATAATAAAAATTTTACTAAAGAGAGAATACGAGCTATTTCAAAACTATTAAAAATTAATAAAGATAAAATAAAACTTTATCTTCATGAGGAGTGTCATAAGCATTATTCATACTTCTTTTTTCCAGAAAGAGTAGATGGAATAGCAATTACTTCTGAAAGTTTAGGTGACTATTCAAATGGCTCAGTTTCTACAGTAAGAAAAAATAATTTTAGACTGGAATCACATACAAGGAATAATCATCTGGGTCATATCTATATGTACATAACATTGCTATTGGGTATGAGACCGTGCATGCATGAATATAAAGTTATGGGTCTAGCACCTTACGCATCTGACCATGAAATAAAGAAATGTTATGATGTATTTGACAAAATACTAAAAGTAAAAAAACTCAATTTAGTATTCGACAAAAAACCACCAGATTTATATTTTTTCTTTAAGAAAAAACTTAAGAATTATAGATTTGATGGAATAGCAGGAGCTGTACAAAGATTTTTAGAAAAAAAATTAGAAGATTGGTTTTTATCCTGCAAAAAAATATTAAAGTTAAAAAATTTTTATTTTTCTGGCGGTGTAGCTCAAAATATTAAAGCTGTAATGGTTTTACTGGAAAATGATAAATTGGGGAAAGTGTTTGTTCCACCTGCAGCTGGTGATAGTACGATATCTATAGGTGCATGTTTTTATGCGGCATCTAACTATTGTGACCAAAATAACATAGATAAAAATAGATACATTAAAAGTATTGATAGTATGTATTTAGGCTATCAAATTCATCAAAACGAAATTGATCAATTTTTTAAAAAAAATAATATTTTTAAGAGATATAAAGTTAAAAATAAATTTACACCAAAGGAAATTGCAAAAGAAATTGCTGATGGTAAAGTTGTAGCAAGGTGTTCTGGTAAGATGGAATTTGGTTTAAGATCTCTTGGTAATCGTTCAATTTTATGTGACCCGAGAAATTATAAGAATATAAATTTAATTAATGCAAAAATTAAAAAAAGAGATTTTTGGATGCCTTTTACCCCAACAATTTTGGAAGAAGATCAAAATAAATTTCTAATTAACCCCAAAAAGGTTAAATCAAAGTTTATGTCAATGGCGTTTAGAACAACAAAGTTTGCTCAAAATAATCTGCAAGCTGCCATTCATCCAGCAGATTTTACAGCGCGACCGCAAATATTAAATAAAAAAGATAATCCTGATTATTATCAAATAATTAAAGAATTTAAAAAAATAACTGGGGTTGGGGCAATGCTAAATACTAGCTTAAACTTGCATGGATTGCCTGTTGTGATGAATGTAAAGGATGCATTTAATGTATTTGAAAACTCTGATCTAGATATACTAATAGTTCAAAATTATATTATAAAAAAAAACTAACATTTAATAATTTTATTATTTCCTTCAATATTTTGATATACTCCCCGAGTATCAAATATCAATTTTGAATTTTTCAATAGTTTTTTATAATCAATATTATCATGATCAGTTACTATTATTGCGGCTGTGTAGCTTTTAATTGTGCTTGTGGAAAATTTTATTGATTTCTTGTTATATTGATACTTCCTTCCCCTTCTTAACTTTGGAATAAAGGGGTCATAATAATCAATTTTTATATTTTTGTTTTTTAGTTTATCTATAATTTCATAAGCTGGAGTTTCACGGTCATCATCTACATTTTTTTTATATGCTACACCAATCATTAGCATTTTTTTATTTTTATAATTAATCTTTTTATTTTTTAAAGTTTTGATAATTTTATCTACAACCCAGCTAGGCATAGAACCATTAATCTCTCCACTTGTTTTAATAAATTTGGGTGAATATCCATATTTTGCAGATGCCCAATATAAATAGTATGGATCAATTGGAATACAATGACCTCCAAGTCCTGGACCTGGTAGAAATTTTTTAAAACCAAAATTTTTTGTTGAAGCGGCTTCTATAATATTAAGAACATTTAGATTCATTTTATCGCATATAATTTTAAATTCATTTACCAATCCAATGTTAACTGACCTATATAAGTTTTCTAATAGTTTTGTTGCTTCAGCCTCACCTGTAGATTTTAACAGGACTCTTTTATTTACAAATAGTGCATAAATCATATCGCCAATTTTAAGACAATTTTTTGAAAATCCACTCACAACTTTTGGAGTTGACTTGTAGTTAAAGAATTTACTTCCTGGATTTTCTCTTTCAGGTGAATAAACAATAAAAAAATTTGACCCTATATCTTTTTTTTTAATGCCCAGATAACTTAACAAGTCCAAGGTGGCACCAGGATACACTGTGCTTTCAAGAATTACCACTTGCCCATTTGTTAAATATTTTTTAATCTTTTTGGCAAAATTAAAAATATAACTCATATCTGGACTTTTATTTTTTTTTAGTGGTGTGGGTAAGCATATTATGATTACATCTACTTTTTTAACATCACTAAAGTTGCAACTAATATTATTTTTATTTTTTTTAAAATATTTTAATTGATTATTACTTATCGTGCTAATATATGAATTTCCTGATTGAAGTTGCTTAATTTTATTCTGATCAGTATCTATGCCAAAAACGTTGATACCTGACTTGATAAATCTTAAAGCAAGAGGAAGACCAACATATCCTAGTCCTATAATCGAAATCTTGATTTTTTTTGATTTAATTTTTTTAACTAATTCTTTATACATTTGTTATTTTATATTTAAAAATATTAAGGAATAGATATAAGTAATTATGCATTTTAAATCTAGTAAAAACCCTTGTTATTTCATTGCTGAGGTTGGATCAAATCATGAGGGAAATTTTGCAAAGGCAAAAAATCTTGTCATAGAGGCTGCAAGATCTAATGCTGATCTAGTAAAAATTCAAATATATACAGCGCAAAATATTGTTAATAAAAAATTTGATCTTGAAAGATATAATCATTTTTCAAAACTTGAGTTGAGTATTAAGCAATATATAGATTTGGCTAAAATATGTAAAAAATATAAAAAAAAATTTAGTGCTTCGATATGGGATGTAAATTTAATTGATATATTTGATAAATATATTGATATTTATAAAATTGGATCTGGAGATTTAAATAACTTTGAAATAATAAAAAAAATAGTTAGTAAAAAAAAACCAATTATTATTTCCACTGGTTTGTCTAATATTAAAGAAATACACAAAACAGTCAATTTTATTAATAAAATTGATAAAAATTATTTAAAAATGAAAAAGCTTGCAATTCTTCATTGCAATACAGCCTATCCAACACCTATAGGTGATGCCAATTTAAGTAATATTGAAACACTAAAAAATAAGTTTAAGTTGGATATTGGTTATTCAGATCACACAATTGGTTCTGAAATTATTAAAATTGCTTTTTATTTAGGCGCCAACATAATAGAAAAGCATTTCTCTAATACTATAAATTCTAAAGCTTTTAGAGATCATCAAATATCATTAAATAAAGTAGGTGTTAATAATTTTTTAAAAAATATCAAAAAATATAGTTCTATATTCGGAAACAGAAATAATAAATTAACAAAAAGTGAAATTTTTCAAAAAAACCAATACTCATTTAGAAGATCTATTTATGCTAAAAAAATTATGAAAAAAGGAGAGCTTTTTTCTCAAAAAAATATAACTTGTCTAAGACCTTTTAAAAAAAATGGTATACCGGCTTTTAAATATTTTGATGTGATTGGAAAAGCTGCGAAGAAAAAATATAAAGTAAATGATTTAATTTAATGGTTTTAAAGAATCCATCTATTACCGTTTATATTACAAACTACAATTATGGAAAGTTTTTGAATACTTGTATTAAAAGTGTATTAAGTCAAACTTTCAAAAATTTTGAATTAATAATAATAGATGATGGTTCGACAGATAATTCAATAAAAATACTCAAAAAATTTAAAAAAAAACAAAATATAAGATTTATTTTTCAAAAAAATAAAGGTCTTATTAAAACAAATAATATTGCTATTCGTGCTTCCAAGGGAGAATTTTTATTAAGACTTGATGCTGATGACTACTTAGATCCTAATGCTTTGCTAGTTTTGTTTAATGAGATAAATAAATCTGATGATACTGCATTAGTATATTCTGATTTTTTTTTAATTAATGAAAAAAATAAGATTATGAAACATGAAAGAAGATTGGATTTCAAGCATGAAATAAAAAATTTTAATAATGTAGCTCATGGAGCATGTTCACTGATAAGAAAGAGAAATTTAAATGAAGTTAACCTATATGATGAAAAATTTGATAGACAGGATGGGGTTGATATCTGGTATAAATTTTTTAATAAGTATAAAATTAGAAAAGTTAGCTTACCACTATTTTATTATAGACAACATCAATCTAACTTAACCTTGAATTCAAGAAAACTGTATCAAACAAAAGATAAAATCTTAGATAAATTTTATAAAATTGAAAAAAAAGAATTAAAAAAAAATAATAAGGTAGCTTGTATAATACCTGTAAGAGGAAAAGTTTATACTACCAATTGTCTGTCCATGGAAAAATTGCAAAGAAAACCACTTCTATTTTGGACCATAGATGAGGCACTGAAATCAAAAAAAATCGATAAAATTATTATAACAACTTCCGACTTAAATATTATTAGTCAACTAAGAAAAAGATACAAAAAAAAAATTTCTTATCACCAAAGATCTAATAAATACTCTATGGAAAATACAAATTTCACAGATGCTATTATTTCGGCATTGAGTATTAAGTATAAAAAAAATAAACCAAATTATTTACTAGTTCTTGGGTTTGAAAATCCCTTCAGAAAAAGTTTTTATATAGACACAGCTATAAGTAGCATTCTTCTTCACAAGGCAGACAAAGTCATATCTGTTAATAAAGAAATAAATAATAACTTTTATAAATATAGAGGCAATAATTTAATAAATATAAATAATAATAAACTTAATGAACTTAAATTAGAAAAAGAGGATATTTTTGAAGAAAAAGGTGGAATTGCACTTTATGATTATCAATCATTTCTTAAGAATAATAATGACCGAAAGTTTAAGAAAGTAAACTACATAGTGATGGATAAAAAAGCTTCATATACAATTAATGATTATCTCGAATTGGAAATTGCTAACAAAGTTATAATTAAGGTTAAAAATAGTTAATTATTTTTTGGTGACCAAATAATTACCTAGGTAAAGATATTCTAAACCACTTTTTTTGAAAGTTTTAATAGCATCATATGGAGAGTGTACTATTGGTTCACCGTGGACATTAAATGATGTATTTAAAAGAGCACCTACACCTGACAATTTTTTAAATTCTTTTATTAAATTATAATAATCTAGATTGAGTTTTTTTGTTATTAATTGAGGTCTGGCTGTTTTATCGAATGGATGAAGTGCAGCTGGAATTTTCTCCTTACCATAATTCGTTGAATCAAGAGATGTGGTCATATAACTAAATGAATTCTTGCTATTTGTTTTAAGTAATTTTTTAAAATCTTCATCAATAATGCTTGGGGCAAATGGCATCCAAAAGTCTCTAACTTTAATTTTTTGATTGATGTGGTGAATGGCATCGCTTGAAAAGGGGCTTGCAATAATGGACCTATTTCCAAGTGCCCTTGGACCAAATTCAGCTTTATTAAATGAAAAGCGTGCAAGAACTTTTCCAGATTTCAGTAATTTCGCAATACTGATTATTGTAGTTTTTTTAATATTTATATTTGGATCTTTTTTTAAATCTTTAATATCGAAATTTAAATAGTCAGGCCCTACATAGGGATTTTCCATATTTTGAATTTCATTTTTTTTAAAACCAAGATTTTCTAATAAACAATATGCTGCTCCAATTATTAAAGATTCATCACCAGGTCCTGGTGGAACAAATAATTTTTTTATTTTATTATTTTCTGAAATTATCTTAGTGGCTTTTATATTTTGAGCAACACCTCCAGAGAAAACAAAATTTGATACTTTATATTTTTTAGAAATATCTAAAAACCATTTATTTAAAAGATCTTCTGTATTTTTTTGTATTGCATAACTTATAGCATCGAATCTTTTATTTTTAAATTTGTCATAAAAATAAAAATAGTTGTCTTTTGGTTTTGTCTTATAATAAAATTTCCCATTTTTAACATTTAAAGTTTTTTTATATACTGCAATTAAATCTTTATAGTAATCTACGTTTTTTAATGCATATCCAGCAAGACCCATTACTTTGAATTCATGTTCAGTTGGTTTCATTCCAATCATCAATGTTGCATATCTATACATACGACCAATATTACATAAGTTGGTTTTATATACATTTTTGATATTATTTTTGGAAGAAATCCAAATTGAACCATTGGCATTATCACCTCCCCCATCAGCTGTTATTATTGCAACTTTATCTTTTAAGGAAAAAGAGGAAGCATAAAAACCATAATATGCATGACATTTATGATGATCAAAAAAATATATTTTGTTTTCTTTTATTTTTAAGTATCTGGAAATACCCTTACGTCTTGCATCTCTCATACCAACTACGTCATCTTCATTTTTAATATTTTTTAAATCATAGAAAATTTCTTTTTGTGTAACTTTTTTCTTAGAAAATATTTTTAGGTAATTTTTTTTTTTATTTTTATATATTTTTGGGTACCAATATAAATTTTGTTCTTTGATATAATCATCAACAGTGAATGTAGTATTTCTTTTAACCTGGAAGTACTTTGGAGGTAAATTTTTGGTAGAAACAGCCACATGAGTAATATCTTTTTTTTCAACATTTGATTGCTTTAAACAAAATTCTATCGATTTTATTGGAAAACCATATTCATTTTTTTTTCTTGTAATTCGTTCCTCACTAATTGCTATTAGTAATTTTCCATTTCTAAAAATAGAAGCTCCACAGTTATGTCCGTCATGTATGCCTATAATTATCATCTTAGTTTTTTATAAAATATGATATTATTTTTTTTGTATCTACGATTGGGTTATATATCATTGATTTCAAACATTTTTCAATTTTTATAAAATCTTTTATGGTATCCAAAGATAGGTTAATTTTTATGATTTTACTTGAATAATTTGAGGATATGTTTTTAATTCTATAACTTTTCTTGTTCTTATAAAAATGATTAAATATATGCTCTCTATCAATTTGGTTTTTTATTAATTTGTAGCTTTTTTTAAGGTTTTCATAACTAATAATTTCATTGCTAGTACCCCGAGGGTAAGATCTAACTAAAGAATTGGTGACTATATCAAATTTACCTTTTTTAAAAATTTTTATCATTTTTGTTGCAAGATTGTAGTCAAAAAAAATTCTATCAGCACAAATTCTTAAAAAGGAATCTAACTTAAATTTTTCACAACACTTGATTGCTCTGAGTAAAACATTATTTGCAGAACCCCTAAAATATAAAATTTTATTTTTTTTACAAAAATTTACTATTTTATCGTCGCTTTTTAGTTTGGTTGTGGCTACTATTATTTGATTTTTAGGTGTTATTTTTTTTGCTCTTTCTACAACGTAATGTAATGTTGGGAGTTTATTGATTTCCATCATGGCTTTTCCTGGTAATCTTTTAGAATTAAATCTTACAAAAATTATGTAACCAAATTTTTTTTTCATATTTTACTTCATTTATTTCTAACTAGATATTATTCTGTTTTAAAAACATTTGTGCATTTATCAATGAAAAAAGAAATTTACTTTCTGTATTATCAAGTTCTTTTTTATCTAGAATTCTCGATATTTTTTTTTTATCGACAAATAAATCCAAATTTGATTTTTGCATTAAATAATCTTTTATATTGTTATTTGAAAAATCTTTTAAAGAGCTAAGACTGAAATTAAAACCTATTTTTTTTCGGTCAACTCTAACTGTTTCATGAAGCATCCCCTTTGTTGCTTCTCTTAATAAAAACTTAGCATAACCATTTTTTATATAAAATTTTGATGGCACACTTAAAACATAATTGATTAAATTTTTATCTAAAAAAGGTGATCTGTTTTCTATTGAATTAAACATTGAATTCAAGTCATCTTCTTGAAGTATCACGGGTACTGACTCATGAAATAATTCATTCATCATTCTGTTTTTAAGAGCTGATTTAGTAAACTTTCTTTCTTTAAATATTTGGTTAGAATCATTAATTAATATTTTGCTTACTTTATTTTTGTTTAAATAAATGTGATCTCTAAAATTATTATTACACATAATTTTATTTGGATCTTTTAAAAATGGATTTCTTACTATTGGTTTAATATATTTTTTCCAATTTTCAAAATTTTCATTGAATAATGGATCTTTATTATTTTTTAACTCTGATAAAAAAAACAAATGATGGTCATAGTATCCTGTAAAAATTTCGTCTGCTCCCGTGCCTGATAATATAACTTTATAATTATCCTTAGAAGCTTTTAAAGAAATTTTTGAATGCGCATAATATGAATTTGTTGAAATTGGACCGTCATGATAATTGATCAATTTTTCTAAATCTTCTAAAAAATTTTCATCTTTATTAATATATATTTTTTCTAATTCACAATTAGTGTCTTGTTGTACTAAATCTATGTTTTTTTCTTCATTATATCTTTTATCTGTGTCAATAATTGAATAACATTTTGCTTTAATGCCAAATTTTTTTGTGGCAATTGATACTAATGAACCTGAATCAATCCCCCCACTCAGACAAAATGCTAGTGGGACATCCGATCTTAACCTTTTTTTTATACTTTCTTCTAATAAGTGTTTTATATTTTCTACGTGTTCTTTTTCAGTTAATTTGGACAATGAAAATTCTTTATTAATCAATTTTTTTTCATCAAAAAACTTTTCAAATTTTATATTATTATTTTTTAATGAAATTATAAGATTGTGTCCCTGGGGAAATTTTTTTATTTTTTTAAAATAAGTCGCTGTATCTTTATTTAATGATTTATACCCAAGTTCTAAGTATTTATTTATGTGAGATGTATTTATTTCTTTTAACTGGGGTCGCTTATCAATATTAAATATATATTTAATTTCTGAGCCAAAAATAAAATTATTTTTATCATGATAATAATAAAGTGGTTTTTCTCCAAAAGGATCACGTGACATAAATATAATATTTTTTATTTTATCAAAAATTGCGAATGACCACATTCCCTCAAAATAGTTAACACATTCTTTGCCCCAGTATTGATATGATTTAATCAATACTTCTGTGTCTGAATTTGTTTTAAATTTGATATTTTTTTCTTTTAAAATATCTCTTAATTCTAAATAATTATAGATTTCACCATTAAAAATTAAAGTTAGATTGTCAATTTTAAATGGTAGATTTGATCTTCTATCTAAGTCTAATATTGCTAATCTCGATGCAATTAAAGACATTTTATATTCTTTTTTATCTTCAATTATTGAACCTTGAAAATCAGGCCCTCTATTCTTCATTAGTGAGTAAAGACTTTTTATATTGAAATTATTCAATATTTCTTTGTTTTTAATTATAAAGCCAGCAATGCCACACATTATTTTTTATGTTTTAAAGTCCCTTGTGTTTTTTTTTAAATTCTAAAAAACAAAGATGATTTTTATCTCTTAATGAAAGAATTGGTTTTTTAGTTTTCCAATTTATTCTTAGTTTCTTATCATTATAAGGAATACCAGACTCATTTTTGGCATCTCTATAATTATCTAAATGATAGATAATAGAAGCATTTTTAGATAAGCACTCATATCCATGAGCAAAATAATTTGGGATATAAACGGAATCACCTTCATTAAGTATAAAATAATATACCTTTCCAAAATTTTTAGATCCTTTTTTTAAGTTAACAGCTACATCTAGTATTTTTCCAGAAGTTACAGTGATAATTTTTGTTTGTTTGTTTTTTAATTGAAAATGTAGACCTCTTATTACATTTTTTTTTGAATATGCAATTGCAGTAAATTTAATTTTTTTTTTTAAGTTCTTTTTCTAAAAAAATTTCTTGGAAATATCCTCTATTATCAAAATATTTAGTTTTTTTGATAATGTATGGACTGAGTAAAGTTTTCATAAAAGTATGTTTTAATAACTAGGCTTTTTATATGCTACTATAAAATTTTTTAATACAGTTGATTTATGTTGAGTATGATAAAATTTACTATAAATAAATATAAATAGATATAAATAAATATAAATTATAAATTCAACAATTTAAGTGAAATTACAAATAAAAAACTTTAATAAATTTAAAGATGTTACTGGTTCTTTGGTTCCATTTTATAAAAAAAAATCATTAAATAATTTTGATATTAAAAGATTTTTTTTTATATACGGTAATAAAAAATTTATGAGAGCCGATCATGCCCATAGCAAATGCAACCAAGTTTTAATACCAGTAAATGGATCAGCTAGAGTTAATATATTTAATTTAAAAAAGGTAAAAAAAACTTTTTTAATAAATGATAAAAACAAAAAATATCTTATAATTCCTAAATTTCATTTTATTCAAATTAAATTTTTGAAAAAAGATAGTATTTTATTAACCTTATGTGACTATAAATATGATAAAAAAGAATATATTCAAAAAAAAGAATTTTTTAATTTATAAAATATTATAAATAAATTATGACTCACTTACTTTGCCAATTTTATTGAAATAAATTTTTATGTCCCTACACAGTGATATTACCATTTTAATTGTTACGTTTGTGCCTGATCTTGAATTATTAAAAAAAAAAGTAGAGCTGTATAGGGAGTTTAAATTAATTATTGTAGATGCATCACCAGATGAGCATAAAATTATAAACAAAATTAATCTAAAAAAAAATATTGAAATCATTAAAATAGATAATAATGGACAAGGTTTTGCAAATAACACTGGAATAAAATCTGCAAAAACAAAATATGTATTATACATTGATTTAGATGCAAATTTTGACCAAAAAAAAATATCTGATATTTATAAGCATGCAATTGAAATTAAAAATTGGTCAATACTTATTCCTAATTCAAATAATAAAATTTTAAATAAAGATATTATTCCAATAGATAATTGTGAGGCTTCAGTTTTTTTTGTAAATAGAGAAATACTCATTAAAAATGAAATGTTTGATGAAAAAATATTTTTCTATTTTGAAGAATATGATTATTTTTCTAGACTCAATAAAACAAATTTTAAAGTTTATTTATTACCAAGTTTATATTTTTCACATAATCAGGGTAGTTCGGTAGATAGAACTTTGGTAAAAGATGTATCCAATATTCAACAATGGCATTATTTATGGTCCATGTATTATGTTTACAAAAAGAATGCAAACATGCTCAAAGCGCTTAAAGTTGTTACTCCACTTATTATAAAAGACATGATTAAACTTATATTTTATTCAATTACGTTTAGATTAAAATTAGCTAACAAAAGATTATATAGATTGTCTGGAGCTTTAAACTCAATAGCTGGAAAAAAATCATTCAAAAGACCTAAAATTTAAAATGTTTAATGAATTAAAAAAAAAAAACTTACAAGATAGTCTAATTAAATCTATTAATTTGAATGTTAAAAAAAAATCTCTTTATTTAGTACCTGTTGGAGTATGGATTTTAAAAGAGACTAATTTAATAAAAAAAATTAATAAAAAGAGGAACGCATATAATGAATTTTTTTTAAATGAAATTAATAATGATATTGAACTCACAAAATTATTTTTAAAAAAAATTTTAAAAGAAAAAAATATGTGCTTGTTTATTGTTACGCAAAATTTAAGATCTTTTTTAGGAATAATCGGATTAAAATATACTAAGAAAAATTTTGAAATATATTTCGTTCTTAAGTTAAGAAAAACTGAATATATTAGTTTATCTCTGAAAAAACTAATAATTTGGGCCAAACTAAAATACAAAGTAAAAAATTTTATTGTTAAGGTATTTTCCAGTAATTACAGAGCTAAGAAGTTATATTATAAAACTGGTTTTAAAAATCTATCAAAAAGATATCTAAAAAAAATATCTGTAAATGGTTTAAATAAACATATATTTGTGAGAAAGAATAAATCTAATGTAAAGTATTTTTACCAGACTCTCTCATTAAGAAATTGATTTAAAAACAAATTTCCTAATTTTTTTTGAAATAAATGCAATATCTTCACTTGTTAAATTGTAATGTGAGGGAAGAACAATTGAATTTTGAAAAAGTTGATAAGATATTTTGTTTTTTTTTAAATCTTTTTTATCTGAAAATTTTTTGTAGGCTTTTTGAGATGATAAGGGCATAAAAAATGGTCTTGCAAAGATATTATCTTTACTCAAATATTTAAGTATTGAATTAACATTAATTTTATATTTACTATCAAATTTAATGACAGTGGCCCAAAATCCATTTTCAAATTTTTTATTATCTAAGTTAAACTGGACCTTTAAACCTTTCAATTCTTTTTTGTAATTTTCATAAATTTTCCTTTTAATACTAAGAAGTTCATTTATTCTTTGAAACTGGCCATACACCATTGAAGCTTGCAAGTTTGACGGCATGAATTTTAAACTTGCTACTTCTGCATAGTATGTGTTGTTTTTTGATCTACCCAAATCCCTTAAAAGCTTCGCTTTATCATATATCCTTTTATTATCTGTTAATAAGACTCCTCCCTCCCCAGATGTGATAGTTTTAGTTCTATGAAAACTGTGAAAGCTCACATCACCAAACTTTCCTGCTTTTGTTTTAAGAAATTTAGAACCCAAAGCTTCAGCAGAGTCTTCTAAGAAAAAAAGTTTATTTTTTTTACAAATTTTTGCTATTCTTGTCATGTCCGTCATATTCCCAAATAAATCAACACATAATATTGCTTTAGTTTTATTTGTGATTTTTTTTTCAATTAAATTAATATCTATGCACCAATTTTTTTTATCAACATCTACAAATATTGGTATTGCACCCATCTCAACTATGGGACTAACACTTGCTGTCCATGTAGAATCAGGCACTATTATTTCATCATCTTTTTTAATACCAATAGATTTAAGTGCTAAGTATATGGCAAGGGTACATGAGGGTGTCATTAAACAAAATTTGCGCCTATGATAATCAGAAAAGTCTTTCTCAAATTTTTCTACATAATGATAATTATCCCAACCATTTTCCATCATGTCATTTACAATATTTTTTTCCAAAGAAGAAATAGATGGCCCAGCAGCGAGCATTAATTTTTTTTTATTTTTTTTTATTTTACCATTAATGCTTTCCAATTTTTCAATATTAACAGAACTGTCTGCAGGAAAATATTTTATTTTTTTTATACTAGATTTTTTTACATTCGGTTTTGATTTTTTAGCAAAATCATACATTGTTTCAATATTTTCTGAACCAATATTTAATATTCCTTTCTCATCTAATATCTTAGGAATTATTTTAGCAACCTGTTCTTGATAAAGAAAATTAGCTTTAGCATCAGTAAAAGCTTCGTTGTGTACAAAAGGTTTTTCAGTCATAGCGATTCTGAGTATGAGAGAGTTTTTGTAAAGAAAAACACTTGCCTCGCCTCCTAGTTTTGACCATGCATAGTTGTTTATTGGAAACACACCCTCATTCTCTGCATAGTTACCTTTTTTACCTGGATAAACATAATTTGAAGAAAAAAAGATTAGTTTAATGTTTTTTTCAGCACATTTTTTCACAATATTTGCTGTACCAATAATATTTGTATCGATACTTAAATTAATTTTTTTAGTGTGTATATCCATTGGCCTAGATAGAGATGCCAAATGTATTAAATAATCTGGTTTATATTTATTTATAGAATGTTGAATTGATTCTATGTTTAAGATATCAAGCTGTTTTCTTGTTGTATAAATTATATTTTTACCAAATAAGTGTTTCTTTAATTTATTTGCAAATCGACTTGTACCGCCAGTAATTAGGATTCTTTTATTGATCATAGATGGGTTAACCATTTACCTCCAGATTTTAGATACTTCTTTTCTTTTCTTTTAATCTCTGTGGAATGGTTCCAGGCAAAAAGAAAAGAATAATCAAAAAAATTTTTTGAAAAATATTTATGATCAATAATCGGGATGTGTTTTCCGGGTGAATATTTACCAATTTTATTGGTAGTTGTATCAAAAATACAATCAATTATATCGGGACCAATATCACAATAGTTTAATATTGTTGTACTTTTAGATGTGGCTGCATATCCACAAATAGTTTTTTTTTGTTTTTTTATTTTATACAATTTATCAATTAGTTTTTCTTTTGATAATTCACAATTCTTTTTAAAATCTATCGCTCCCTTTAAACTATCAATATCATCACGCTTTTCTCTCTCTATAAGTTTATTTACTTTCAAATTTAAATTATTCTGTCTTTTTCTTTGTAAAACATACCTCATAGATCCACCATGTGTTGGCTGTTTGATGGCATCGATCAGTTGAAAACCATGTAGATCAAAAATTTTTTTTACAGATGAAATAGAAAAAATAAATATATGTTCATCATAAATTTGATCATAGGAAGTTTTTTTATACATTGAGCCTAGATAAGGTTCTTCAAAAATTATCTTACCGTTGCTATTTAAAAATAAATCACAAGTTTTTATAAATTCAACTAAATCAGGAATATGACAAACAACATTTGCTCCACAAATAATATCAGTTGTACCAATGAACTTCTCAGCTTTATGCATATTTTTTCTTGAAAAAAATTCATTTAAACTATTAACTTTATTTTTTTTTGCAATTAATGAAACATTCTTTGATGGCTCAAAACCGACATGTTTAAAATTAGTGTTTGAAAAATTTTTTAAAAATGTTCCATCATTAGAACCTAGTTCAATAATTTTTCCTCCTGGTTTTAAATATTTTTTTTTAATCCAATTAGCATAATCTCTAAAATGAATTTTCATAAATTCTGAGCTTGATGTAAAAAATGGATAATCTTTATTAAACATCATTTTAGGTTTGGGATGATCATTTAGTTGTATTAAAGATATATTTTCAGAGAAAGAAACAGTCATATTAAAAAAAAACTCATCTTTAAAATTTTTTTTATCCAAAAACCCATTGGCGATAGGCATTTTTCCAAAATTAATTACATCTTTATTCTTATTCTTGGTGATTTTGCATATACCCATATATTTACTTATTTTTAAATAAAGTTTTTCAAATTATTTAGGGTTTCTAATATATTCGTTTAGAGAATAATAGCTAAAAAAATTAAAAACTTTGCAGTGCTTTTGTTATATAATGGTAGACTTCAATCTAATAAAAAACTACTACAAAATATAATTTTGAATGAACTAAATGAATATATTAATCACTGGTGGATTAGGACATATTGGATCTCACTTTATTGACTCTATAAATAAAATTAAAAAAATTAATCAAGTTTATATAATTGATAATAATTCTAATAATCGAATTAATTCACTTTTTAAATTTAAAAAAAAAAAAAATTAGATTAATCTTTGAAGATTTGTGTGATGTCAGTTGTTTTAAAACAATCAATCATAAAATTGATATTGTTCTACATCTTGCTTCAATCACAAACGCAGAAGCTAGCATCAAGGATAAAAAAAAAGTTTATAAAAACAACTTTAACGCTTTTAAAAATATAGTTAATTTTGCGTGCAAAAATAATTCAAAATTTATTCATATTTCCTCAACAAGTGTTTATGGTTCACAAGATAAAATTATTGGTGAAAATTGCAAAGAATTAAAACCGCAAAGTCCCTATGCAGATGTTAAGCTACTTGAGGAAAAATATTTAAAAAAAACGAAAAATATTTCTTACGTTTCTTTAAGGTTTGGTACAATTGTAGGCTACTCACTAGGAATGAGGTTTCACACAGCTGTCAATAAATTTTGTTTTAATGCAATTATGAATTTACCTATCACTGTTTGGGAGACCGCTATTGACCAGTTTAGACCTTATCTCTCAATCGATGATGCTTTTAGTTCTCTTAAATTTATAATTGAAAATAAATATTTCGATAACAATGTTCATAATATTCTCTCAAATAATTACACTGTTAGACAAATAATTTCTTACATAGAATTATTCAAAAAAAAAACTAACATTAAATATACAAAATCTAGAATAATGAACCAGCTCTCTTATAAAGTTATCAATCAAACTGGCCTACTAAAAAAAATTAAACTTAAAAATGAAATCAAATCTGATATTAGAAATATTTTTTTTGCATTCAAAAATATAGTTTAGAAAACTCTTTAATTTTTTTGCAAATATAAATTATTTCTTTATTTGTATGATCTTCGGTAATTGGTAAACTTAAAATTTTATTACCAAGATTTTTAGAATTTATAAGATCAAAACTTCCTTTATTGTTTTTATAAAAATTTAATTCATTGAGCATATATGGGTAATGTATCATCGTATCTACACCACTTTTTTTTAAATATTTTTGTAGCTCATCTCTTAATTCTAATCTTATTACAAATTGATGAAAGGTATTATAATTCTTTTTAAAATTTAATACTGGTAAGTTAATCCCATTTATTTTTTTTAAATTGTTTAAATAAATATTTGCTAATTGATTTCTTCTTTGAAGCTTCTTTGCATAATATGGTAGCTTTGTAATTAAGATATATGCTTGAATAGTATCTAATCTTGAATTTCTACCAGGAAATTTATGATCATATTTTTCTAATGCACCATGATTTCTAATTAATTCACATTTTTTTTTTAAATCAATATTGTTTGTAATAATACCTCCACCATCTCCATAGGCTCCCAAATTTTTTCCAGGGAAAAAACTAAATGTACCGATATCACCAAATGTTCCGACATGTTGATTTTCAATTTTTGAACCGTGTGCCTGAGCACAATCTTCAATAATCTTAATTTTTCTTTTTTTTATAGTTTTTTTTATCTCCTTAATATCTGCTGGGTATCCGTATAAATGAACAACCATTATTGCAGAAGTTTTCTTTGAAATTTTTTTTTTAAGATTGTTGATGTCAATTGTGTAGTCTTTCAACGAGATATCACAAAATACTACTTTTAAACCGCTTCTTGTTACAGCTTCTGCTGTTGAAATCCAAGTATTTGCAGGAACGATAACTTCACTACCTTTTTTTAAATTTAAAGATTCTATAGCTATTTCAAGTGCATCTGTTCCATTTCCGACACTAATACAATATTTAGACTTAGTAAATTTTGCAAAACTATTTTCAAAATTTATGACTTGTTTTCCACCGACAAAAGAATTTTTTTTGATTAAGTTTGAAATACCACCAATAATTTTTTGATGAATATTATTTGCTTTGAATTTATTTGCTTTATATAGATCTGTAAATTTTATTTTCATAATTTTATTAAAACGATTTACTTCCAAGTCTTTATATATTTTTCATAAGTCAGTAATAGATTATTTGCTGCATTTACAAAATCTGAAATTTTCCAGTTATTAGATTTTTTTAAACCTCTTAAAATTAAGTCTTCTCTAAATTTTTTATCGTTTTTAATTTTTTCAATCATGCTTAAAAAAACCTCTGTTTCATTTGGGTCTATCAAAATTGCTGCATCTCCTAATTGTTCTTTGGAGCCTTCATTTTTTAATGCAATTACTGGACACCCTAACGAAAAAGCTTCTAGAGGTGGTAGGTTTTCTGGCCCTCCATAAGATACATAAGTCAGGGCAAGCGCATTTTTATACAAATAAATTAGTAATTCTTTTTCTATAAAACCCTTAATTATAAAAATTTCTTGAAGATTATTTTTTTTTATTAATTTATTAATATATTTAAAATTTCCTTTATCTGACCCAGTCAAAACAATCTTAATTTTATTAGCATACTTTTTTTTTAGTAATACTCCCAATGCAATTAGAGCATAATGATTTTTATGAGCCCAAAACTGTGCTGGATAGATTATATAATCCTCTTTTGATAATCCCATTTCCTGCAATGAATAATTCTTAATTGCTAATTTAAGTTCATCATCACTGATATTTATAGATGGATGTGGTAATTTAAAAATTTTATTTTTTGGAATTCCATAATAATTTTGGATTTCAAGAATACCAATGTCTGTTCCAGATATTATTGCACTGGCTTTTCTTAGATGATTTCTTAACCCATTTTCTCTTTTATACCATTTGTAGTTTTTCGAAAATTCAGGAAAAAAAGGATAATTAATATGATCTACATCATAAACGATCGTAATATATGGATAGTTTGTATGAATATTGTGATTATTATCTAAAAAAAGAATAATATCTATATTAAATTTTTCGCACGCTTTATCTAAAATAGTTTTGTATCGAGTTCTCTCTGATATAAAGCTAAAGTTTCTAATCATACTCTCAACAAAAGTATTAAGTAACGTTTTCTTTATAAGGTATGTGTTCTTAAAATTATTATTTGTATTAATTTTTTCTGTATGAAATAAATAAAAATTTAATTTTTTATTTTCTACATTCGGCACCTCTTTAAGAATCTCTTCTTGAAATGTGTACCCCCCACCCTGAACTTCTTTTTTATTTGTATATACTAAGCCAATATTCATTAAAAATTATTTTTTTGAATATTCCTTAATTAATGTACAAACTCTTTTTATATCTTTTTCTTTTAAATTGTTAGAAGATGGTAGATAAATACCTTGTTCCCATAGACTTTCAGATACTGGACATTTGTGTTTAGAATAGCCTTTTATCTTTTTAAGAAATGGCTGTAAATTTAAAGGGCAAAAAAAAGTTCTTGTGTCGATGCCATTTTTTTTTAATAAATTAGCTAATTGATTTCTATTTTTTCCAAATTTGCTAGTAATTTGAACTCCATACATCCAATAAACATTATAATAATCCTTATGTAAAAAAGGGACCTTGATTCCATTAATATTTTTTAAATTTTTATTATAAAGGTTGGCTATGTTTCTTTTTTTACTAATAAATTTCTTCACTT
>MDTF01005994.1_pt1 | contig 21177 bp, 19 predicted proteins | sample 811191 | NCBI WGS metagenome assembly MDTF01 (sample SAMN05326649, study PRJNA326480) | marine metagenome | isolation source: seawater | place: Southern Ocean | collected 2011
TTAAGGTGGAGTAAAGATCAAATTGTTGATATTTTCTTTAAAATGATTCCAGGGTTTGCTTATAAAGAAAAGGGGAAGTATTTAGATGGTAAAATGTAACCGGAGCTGTAGACGCCTTGAACACTGAGCTAATAGTTAAGTTTATCCGTGAGCTGTATAAAAGCAACGATTTTATTCCTCTGCATGTTCCAAAATTTGGTGGAAATGAAAAAAAATATGTCCTCGAGACGATCGATAGTACATTTGTATCAAGCGTAGGTAAGTTTGTTGATAAGTTTGAAAAAGAAATTGAATTATTTACCGCTTCTCCAGGTGCAGTAGCAACAGTCAATGGAACAGCTGCACTACATGCCTCTATGTATGTAGCTGGAGTGCAGGCGGGCGAGGTTGTTATTACCCAGGCTTTAACTTTTGTTGCGACATGTAACGCTATACATCATATGGGAGCTCAACCTGTCTTTGTTGATGTTTCTAAGAGTACTATGGGTCTTTGTCCCAAGGCTTTAGAGAGTTTCCTGGAGGAGAATGCTGTTTTAGAAGCAGATGGCTCGTATCTAAAATCGTCAAATAAGAGAATTAGAGCTGTAATACCGATGCATACCTTTGGTCATCCAGTGGAGTTGGATCAAATAGTTGTAGTCTGTAAAAAGTGGAAATTGGTACTTATCGAAGACGCTGCAGAAAGTCTAGGGTCATTTTATAAGGGTAGACATACTGGTACTTTCGGAGAGTTTGGGGCAATAAGTTTTAACGGTAATAAGGTAATTACAACTGGTGGTGGTGGAATGGTTTTGTGTGCTTCTGAGGATAGTAAGCGAAAGGTCAAGCACGTGACTACAACTGCAAAGGTCGCACATCCTTATGAGTTTTTCCACGATATTGCGGGCTTTAATTATCGTATGCCCAACCTCAATGCAGCATTAGGTGTAGGGCAGTTAGAAATTTTAAATAGCCACTTGCTAAAAAAACGTAAAATAGCGATGCATTACAAAGATTTTTTTAAGGACAGCGAATATTCTTTTTTTGATGAGCCCATCGATACTAGGTCAAATTTTTGGCTAAATTCACTAGTTTGTTTGAATTTAGATGCGCGTAATGATCTTATTGAAAAGGCAAGTACCGCAGGGGTTATGATGAGACCTATATGGACACCCATGCATAAATTGCCTGTGTTCAAAGGTGCGCTCACAGGCGACTTGAGTAATACTGAATGGTTTGAGTCTCGCGTTGTTAATATTCCCAGTTCACCCGTGGAGGTTGGTCATGCTTAAAGTAGCAGTTTTCACAGGCACGCGAGCTGACTACGGTTTACTCTTCTGGCTTTTGAAAGATATACAGGCTGATCCAGAGCTAAAACTCCAGCTATTAGTCTCAGGTATGCACTTATCGTCAGAGTTTGGTGAGACCTACAGGGAAATTCAGCAGGATGGTTTTCAAATTGATGAGAAAATTGAAATAATCCTCTCATCAAATACTGCTGTCGGTACTGCAAAAGCAATGGGTCTGGGCGTATTAGGTTTTTCCGACGCGTTTAGTAGATTGGATCCAGATATTATTGTGATTCTTGGCGATCGTTTTGAGGCACTTGCAGCCGCTCAGACAGCAATGATTCTGCGTATTCCTATCATCCATTTACATGGTGGTGAGATCACAGAAGGTGCTTATGATGATTCGATACGCCATGCAATAACTAAGCTAAGCCACCTGCATGGTACCTCAACCGAAGAATATCGACAGCGTGTGATTCAGTTAGGCGAGTCTCCCTGTAACGTAAAAAATATCGGTGCACTGGGTTTAGACCATTTAAAACGAGGCTCTTTTTTGTCAAAAGCCGAGCTAAGTGAATCACTAGGTTTGTGTTTGGCTAAACCGTTTTTTTTAGTCACCTACCATCCTGCTACTCTCGGTGAAGAAGACCCAGCAAGAAGTTTTCAAGAGCTCTTGTCAGCACTGGATGAATTTAGTGACTACCAGGTGATTCTGACCTATCCTAATGCTGATGATGGAGGGCGCAAATTGATTACGATGATACAAGAGTATGTCAGGAAAGATGTAGAGCGTGTAATTGGTGTGCCATCGTTGGGACAAACGAGATATCTGTCTGCGATAAAGCATGCATGTGCGGTGATAGGTAATTCATCGAGCGGTATCATAGAGGTCCCATCCTTTAACGTACCAACTGTCAATATCGGGATTAGACAAAAGGGTAGATTATGTGCCGATAGCGTTTTCCATTGCGATGCAAAAAAACTAGCCATAAAAAAAACTTTGTCAAAAGCTATTAGCAAAGACTTTAAAGTTCAGGGGAAAGCAGTTTCAAATCCATATGGGCAAGGAGATGCTTCTGCAGGGATTATTAGTATGATTAAGAGTGCAAGGATAGATTCATGCAAAAAGTTCTTCGATTTAAAAAAATGAGAATTATATGACGTTAATAATTGCTGAAGCCGGTGTGAATCATAATGGCGATAAAAATGTAGCGTTTCAATTAGTAGATGCCGCTTATTATGCCGGTGCTGATATAGTTAAATTCCAGACTTTCAGGGCCCAAAAGTTAGCTTCCAAGAATGCAAAAAAAGCTGATTATCAATTGAAAAATACTGAGAAGATGGAGTCTCAGTATGAGATGCTTAAGCGTCTAGAATTACCATTAGAAATGCATTTTCAACTGAAGAGATATTGCCAAGACTTAGGTATAGAGTTCCTTTCTACCGCATTTGATGAGGATAGTTTAAAATTTTTAGTCGATGACTTAGGGTTACAAAGGTTAAAACTCCCATCAGGCGAACTAACTAATTCCCCTCTGGTTCTTGCTCATGCTCAAACTGGTTGCGATTTGATAGTTTCTACTGGTATGGCGTCGCTGGCAGAAATCGAAGAGGCCTTAGGGGTTATTGCGTTCGGATATCTATATAAGGACAAGAAATCACCTTGTAAAAGCGGTTTTAAAGAAGCGTACTCCTCTACAGAAGGACAAAAAATCTTATCTAAAAAGGTAACATTACTACATTGTACGACAGAATATCCTACTCCCATGAATGAGATAAATTTGAATGTGATGGATTCATTCAAGGGTGCATTTGGACTGAAAGTCGGTTATTCAGATCACAGCCAAGGTATAGCAGTCCCAATTGCGGCCGCCACTAAAGGCGCTGCCATCATTGAGAAGCATTTTACACTTAGCAGAGCTATGGATGGCCCTGATCACAAGGCATCTCTCGAACCTAGTGAGCTCAAGTCAATGGTAGACGCTGTAAGAGATATTGAATTGGCGCTAGGAACCTCGGTGAAAGCACCGACGCTTTCCGAAGTCAAAAATAAGAATATTGCTAGAAAAAGTTTAATTGCGCTTAAGAAAATATCCAAGGGCGAAAAGTTCACTTCGGACAACATCACTACAAAAAGACCTGGGGGCGGCATAGATCCAATCAATTATTGGGATGTATTAGGTACACCAGCACTAAAAGAATACGAAGAGGATGACTTATTATGATGAAGGTAGGCTACTTCGCCGATGGACCATGGTCTCACAAGGCTCTTGAGGTTATCACTGATTCAGATTTGTTTGATGTGGTTTTTATTGTCCCTAGATTTGATGCTCAAGATCCCGTATTGAAAAAATGGGCGGACAGATTGGAAATTCCTTTTCTGCCCACTGAAAATGTTAATAGTGCCGAATTCATTGCCTTAATTGATGGCTATAAACCTGATCTATTAGTATCGATGTCATTTAATCAAATATTGAAGAAAGATATTATAGCTTATGCTCCAAAGGGTTTTATTAACTGTCATGCAGGCGCGCTCCCATTTTATAGGGGGCGTAATCCTCTGAACTGGGTATTAATTAATGGTGAAAATACCTTCGGAATAACCGTTCACTATGTTGATGAAGGAATTGATACTGGCGATATTATCGAGCAAAAACACTATCCCATATCTACTCACGATACATACAGCAGGTTACTCAACATAGCCGTGACAGAGTGCGGCCAGGTACTATTCTCAGCAATGCAAAAACTTAGCCAAAATAAAGTTAAACGAATTAAGCAAAAGGAAATTCACCCTGTAGGAACTTATTTTGGTAGGAGGACTTTTGGCGACGAGATTCTCAACTTTACTTGGCCTTCCTTTAGAGTGTTTAACTTTATTCGTGCGATTTCGTCACCTGGACCCGGGGCAAGATTTTGGGTAGAAAATACCGAATATGCAATAGAAGAGGCTGCTATGATTTCTGAGGCGCCGACGTATATTGCTACTGAGGGTGAGATTTTAGGTAGAGATATCGAAGGTGTTGTAGTTAAAACTGGCGATAGCTCACTGCGAATTAAAAAGATAAGGCAGATTAACGACGCGGGTGAGACGACAGTTTCCACTCCAACGTTTAGGGTAGGTGTCCGGCTTAAGAGTGAGCCAAAGTTTAATTGATAGCCGGTTAGGGATAATATTTGAGATTTGTCAGTAGATTTGATGACTTGCGTGATTTTAAGCGAGGGTTTCTTGAATAGAAGTTCTGAGAGTACTGGTGGTCGTAATCATTTTTTTAAATTTTAAGGTGAAAATATGAATGTCGAAAAATCACAGGAAGTATCGTGAAGGTTGATTGGAAACGTGTCCTAATTAAACCAGAAAAAGATATTTATCATGCATTAGCGTTAATGAATGAAGAGTCATTAAGAATTTTACTCGTTGTAGATTTAGATCGTCGGCTCCTAGGTGTAATAACTGATGGCGACATTAGGCGAGGATTACTCAGAGGTTTGCCGCTAACTGCAGAGGCCAGTGAGGTAATGAATTCCGGCCCTTTAACGGCTAAGTTCGGAACTGCTCGGGTCGAGCTAGTTAAAATGATGGAAGCTAATGAAATATTGGCAATCCCTTTACTTGATGATGGCATAGTCTTTGGTTTAGAGACTTTTCAGAGTCACGTGAAAAAACCCCCATATAAAAACCCGGTTTTCTTAATGGCTGGAGGATTTGGGACGAGATTAAAGCCCCTCACAAATAATTGTCCTAAGCCACTTTTAAAAGTCGGGGATAAACCTATTCTAGAGTTAGTGCTAGATAACTTTATAAAAGCGGGCTTCCAAAACTTTTATATTTCCCTACATTACCTGCCAGATATGATCAAGGAGTACTTTGGTGATGGTGCGAGATGGAATGTCAGGATTCAATATGTCTATGAAGAGCGACCTTTGGGTACTGGAGGTGCTCTTTCACTTCTACCTGACGACATCTCGGATCTCCCTTTAATACTGATAAATGGCGATATACTCACAACGATGGATTTATCGAAACTAATTGAATTTCATGAAGAACACCGCGGCATGGCGACCTTGTGTGTCCGAGAATATCAGCATCAAGTTCCCTTCGGAGTAGTTACAGGCGATGGCAATAAAATAGTTAGTATGGTTGAAAAGCCAGTTCAGAGATCTTTTGTTAATGCCGGTGTATATGTGATTAATAGTGAGGTGAGAAAAAGAGCGATTCATAATACATACCTTGATATGCCAACTTTGCTGGAAAATATTATAAGAGAAAATATTGATGTTTATATGTTTCCGATTCACGAATATTGGTTAGATATAGGCCAGATAGATGATTTTAATCGTGCTCAAATGGATATAGCGACTCTGGGGTTATAGATGCTGGGTGATAAAAAAGTATTAGCAATTATTCCAGCGAGAGGCGGGAGTAAGGGGCTGCCCGGGAAAAATATAAGAACACTTGGTGTAAAACCTCTCATAGCGTGGACGATTGAATCAGCTTTGGGCAATAAGTCAGTCGATAAGACTGTCGTTTCAACAGATTGCCCCAAGATTGCAGCAGTGTCTAAAACTTTCGGTGCGGAAGTTCCATTTATTCGGCCAGACTGGCTTAGCACCGATCAGGCCGAGACTGCCGACGTTGTCTTGCATGCATTGAATTCAATCAACGAGCATTTTGATGTGATTGTTGTACTGCAACCTACATCACCTTTTAGAAATAGTGATCATATTGAGGGTGCGTTAGAAATTTACGAAAATTCGAAAGCGCATTCTTTGGTGAGTATTTGCGAATCGCAAAAAAGCCCTTATTGGATGTTTTCATTAGAAAATGATGGCGCTTTGGAGCCTATTATTCACGACAAAAACCAATTTAGCCGTCGCCAAGAACTACCACAGACTTATTGTCTAAATGGGGCAATTTATGTCGTAGATGTTGAATTGTTTTTAAAGAATAAGGAGTTTATTTTTGAGGATTCTAAATCTTATCTTATGGACTTTGAATCTTCAGTTGATATAGACAGTTTGATGGATTTCAAACTAGCACAACTTTTTCTAGATGAAAAATAGTTGCGCTTAATAGTATAAGTATAGGATTTTTATGAACTACAGAGTTATTGCTAGGTTAGATATAAAAGGCCCTAATTTAGTAAAAGGGATTCATCTTGAAGGCTTAAGAGTTTTAGGCAAACCTGAAGATTATGCAAAATATTATTATGAAAACGGTATTGATGAACTAATTTATCAAGATGTGGTGGCAAGTCTATTTGAAAGAAATAGTTTAAAAGAAATAATCAGCCAAACTGCTTCTGCTACATTTATACCTCTTACCGTTGGTGGTGGGTTGAGAACTGTTGATGATATTAGATTTGCATTAAGAGCTGGAGCAGATAAAGTCTCTATTAATACAGCCGCAATCAGAAACCCCAAATTAATTCAAGACGCTGCTTTGGAATTTGGTTCATCAACAATTGTGGTCGCCATTGAGGCTATTAGGCATCAAGACGGAAAGTATTTCGCCTATATGGATAATGGGAGAGAGGAAACAGGAGTTGAAGTTTTATCTTGGGCTAAACAGGTTGAAAAACTTGGTGCAGGAGAGATATTGTTGACTTCCGTAGATCGTGATGGAACAGGGGAAGGGTATGATCTTGAACTCATTAAACTCGTATCAAATCAAGTTAGTATTCCTGTTATCGCTCATGGTGGAGCTGGCAAAGCGATGGACGTGAAAGACGCTATTGATGTAGGTGCAGACGCAGTAGCTATGGCTTCAATCCTTCATTACGATATAGTAAAAAATGGTAAATTGCCGTCTGAAATAGAGAGTAAAGAAGGTAATACCGTATTTCTAAAAACTGGTAGTCAACTCAAGAGAATCGTCTCTTGCCGTATCAGTGATATAAAAGACACTTTAATAAAAGCAGGTTATGGTTGCAGGACTACAATAAATGATTGATAACAATAGAGTAGCAATAATAGACTACGAGCTTTGCAATCTGTTTAGCGTAGTTAATGCGTGTCGTTATGTTGGCTTAGAACCTGTTATTACTTCAGATCATAATGAAATTATGAGTTGTGGCGGTGCTATTCTTCCTGGCGTTGGGGCCTTTGGTGAAGCTATGGCGCAAATAAGACAAAAGAAATTAGACAAAACAATTTACGAGTTCGTTAAAAGTAAGAAGCCATTCATGGGTGTTTGTTTAGGGTTACATTTATTGTTTGACAGAAGTGAAGAGTTTGGTGATTTTGAGGGACTTGGAATTATACCGGGGAAGGTAAAAAAGATTCCCTCAAAATATGGGAAAGTACCGCAAATTGGTTGGAATACGATAGAGCTTTCCAAGAGTAGTCATCGTCATGAAATTGCAAATATGGTGGATAAAAATGAATTCATGTACTTCATTCATTCCTATTATGTCGAGCCTGAAAACAATCATGACATACTGACTTATACTCACTATGGTGAATTGCGATATTGCTCAAGCATAAGTCGCGACAACGTATTGGCCTTTCAGTTTCATCCAGAAAAAAGTGGTGAAGCCGGTATACGGATTTATAAACAGTTTAAAAAATCTATTAATACAGAGAGTAAAAGATGAGTAACTTAGAAGCCAAGTATGGATTGCCAGGAAATGTGAAATTCTGTAGCAAATGCGTGATGTCTAATCAAAGACCAGCGTCCGCAGTCGAGTTTAAGCACACGAAAGAGAGCAAAAAGGTTACGATGAATTTTGACAGTGAAGGGGTATGTGATGCTTGTCGTCAAGCAGAGCAAAAGGACTTAATTGATTGGGAAGAAAGAGAAAAGGAATTGGTCGCCTTACTAGACAAGCATAGACGAACTGACGGTCAGTATGATTGTCTGGTTCCCGGTAGTGGCGGTAAAGATAGCGCATATCAATCCCACATATTGAAATACAAATACGGCATGAACCCTTTAACTGTAACATGGCCCCCAATTTTGTATACAGATTATGGATATAAAAATTTCATGAACTGGATTAACGTCGGAGGATTTGACAATATATCCTACAATCAGAATGGAGTGACACAAAAGCTGCTGACTAAGCTATCGATTGAGAATTTATTACATCCATTTCAAACATTTATATTAGGTCAAAAAAATATGGCTCCAAAGTTGGCTGCAAAGTTTGGAATTCCACTAGTATTTTATGGTGAAAATGAAGCAGAATATGGGAATCCCATAGCGGATAACGCGACTTCTCTCAGAGATAAATCATTTTGGGCTGCTAAGAACTATGACGATATGTATTTAGGTGGTGTCTCCATAAAGACACTCCAAGATGAATACAATGTGCCTTTATCGGATCTTATGACTTATCTTCCTGCCACAGAAGCAGATATGGAAAACAAAGATATTAACGTTCACTACCTTGGGTATTATCTTAAATGGACTCCTCAGGAAGTGTATTACTATGCCGTAGAGAATACCGGATTTAAAGCAAGACCATTTAGGACACAAGGAACATTTAGCAAGTACAGTGGCATAGACGATAAAATTGATGACCTGCATTTTTACACAACTTTCGTTAAATTCGGTTTAGGTCGAGCCAGTTATGATGTTTCGCAAGAAATACGAAATAAGCACTTAACGCGGGAAGAAGGTATTGCATTGGTTAAGAAATTTGATGGTGAATTTCCAGATAAGTACTTTAATGACATTATGGAGTACTTAGAGATGGAGCCAGACCACTTCCATAGGTTATGTGATGAAGCACGCTCTCCTCATTTATGGGTTGAAGAAAATGGTGTATGGAAACTTAGGAATACAATTTATTAGATGAAATATGGGTACCTGATCGACTTGCTATTATGAGTATGTAACTCTAGCAATGCTTACTCCAAGTCGAAATATTTTAGTACCACTGTCTCTCTACTTAGAAAGTGTTCAATAGAATTAATGTCTTGAATAAACTTCTGAATGGATTCGACTTTTCTAACCAAAACTTTCAAATAAGTGGTGAAGATATCTGAATATTAGCGAAATTAAATGAGTACATTTTGTCTTAACATTTAGAAATCCGATCAAAAAAATGAAAGACTCCTGACGACATCACAATATTTTAAAGATTTTTATGGAATCCAGATAAGCCCGGCAATCCAGCATGAAAATATTATTTGGTTACAGTTTCATCCTGAAAAAAGTTCTGAGGTTGGCCTTAAGATATTAAAACATTTTGTATCTTTATAGCTGGTGTAAGAATGTTTTTTACATGTGAATATTTGTATTGTTTATCTCCCGGCATGTGTTAGGTTCATTGATAATCTCGTTAGTGATTATTATACTTAAATAATACCATGCTGCACTTCGTGCCAGTCTTATAGATGCTAGTATATTTATATGAATTTCGTCATTAAATACGTGATTACTAGTGAAGTTTCCATCGAAATATCCTAAGTTTGTAACTAATTAGCAGTATCCAACTATGAAAAAGAGTAAAATTTTAATTGTTTGTTATGGAGGTGGTCATGCAGCGATGTTTGTGCCTTTGATAAAGCGATTAGAAAAGATAAAAGAATATAGCCTAACCGTTTTAGCATTGACCACAGCTTATGATCAACTGAAAAAGTCGGGTATTGCAAGTGTGCGTTACTGTGATTTCACAGACCTGTCTGTGACGGATGATTGGTCGTCTTACGGCACGCAAATTGTAGGAAATGCCGATTGTTACTCTGGGTCAATTCATTATGAGGAATCTCAGGCCTACCATGGTATTAATTATGCTGATTTAGTGCGCCAGTTTGGTTCGACGGAGGCCAAAAATTTATTTGAGATTGGGGAGAGACAAATCTTCTACCCTATAAATTTTATGCTTAATTTGTTGAAAGATCTGAGACCTGATCTAGTTATTGCTACAAATGCCCCTCGATCAGAGCGTGCCGTTATTGATGCATCATTCGAGTTAAATATTAAATCTATTTGTTTGATTGATCTTTTCGCTCTGCAGGAATTTAAGTGGATATCACATCCAAATTTCGCCTCGAAAGTTTTTGTGCTAAATCAGTCTGTAAAAGACTTCTTAGTTAGTAAAGGTAGAAAGTCTAATGATATAGCAGTTACAGGAAATCCCGCTTTTGATTCGATTTTCCATGCTGAAATACTTGAGAACTCAGCAAAGCTGAGAAAACAAAAATATATGAACGAGAAAGTTAATATTTTGTTTGCCTCGCAAGTTGAGCCCGTTATACATCCTTTTACCAGCGAAATCGGAGATTATCATTTGCCTGAAAAGAATGAGAAGATGCTTAGAGACTTCGTCGAAAAAAATGATGGTTATAGGCTGATTCTTCGTTATCATCCGAGCCAAACAGTTTTTTTTGAAAAATCTGAAAATGTTTTACTAAGTCCCCGTGATGAATCCTTGCACAGTATGTTGCATTGTATGGATATAGTAGTAGTAATGACCTCCACTGTCGGTTTAGAAGCCTATTTGGCTGGTAAGAATGTTATAAGTATTGATACGTCTATTTTTACAGATGATGTGCGATATGCGAGCCTCGGAGTTTCAAAAGGGGTGACTAATAAGAGAGAGTTGTTTTCCGCAATTAGACGTTTAAGACGCGAATTGAATAAAGACGCGGAGCCTAAGAGTACGCCCGAGTCAGCAACTCTAAAAGTATGTGACGGTATTGATCAGTTACTCTTGCATGCTTAGATCGATAGTTATATCTTCAATTATTGTGAATCTTGGGTTGCTCCTGGGAAGATTTAGTGGATTTATAAGAGAGATTATCGTTGCGAGTCAGTTTGGCGTCGGTCAAGACTCAGACGTAATTCTCTTTGTTCTGTCAATCCCTGATCTACTAGTTAATATTTTAGTAGGTGGGGGATTAGCGGCAGCTCTGATCCCTGAGTTTGGCAGTGAAGTGTCTTCCAGATTTAAGCAACAGCTTTTATTTCAAGCATTGGCTGTTTTCGTTGCATGCTCGGCTATTTTTGTTTTTTTTATTTTTATTTTTGACGATTTTTTAATTAGTTTGCTCGCTCCTGGATTTCAGTTCGCAGCGGCAGAGTCTGCTAAAGGGATTTACAAAGTTGTAATCTGGATAATCCCTTTGACGGTTTTTTCTGGTATCTTAACCGCATACTTAAATGCTGAGAGTCACTTTATAAGCTCTTCATTAGGTACTTTGGTTCTTAATATCTCTATTATTTCCGGACTCTTTCTAATAACAGTTGTTGGGTTTGATTTAGTAGTTTTGGGAGTATTTGTCTTATTAGGTGGGGTTGTCCGAATACTGGTACAACTCGCCGAGGCACATACTAAGTCAATGCTTGGTAGAGTAACTCTAGCTACTCGGCCGTGGCTCTTAGAAAGAGCTATCGTCAACAGATACTTTCAGGTAGCTTTTTCAGGAAGTCTGATTCTTTGTTTTCCACTAATTTTTAGGGCATTTTCTTCACATTTGGGTGAAGGCTATTATTCGATTTTTAATTATGCTTTTAAGTTAGTTGAGTTGCCTCAAGTTATGCTTCTTGGGTTCATCACGGTCGTTTTGTTCCCAAGATTATCTGCATCATTCACAAGTGATAAGAAAGTGTTTCTGGTAATTATGGTTTGGGGAGCTCGCCTTACTATGCTGTTATCTTCTCTAGCTCTTGCTTTCTTTTATGTTTTTTCGGATCTGGTAATTCGGATGGTATTTGGATATGGAGAGATGTTAACTACGGATTTAGATAAAATAACTGAAGTTTTTGATATTTTGATATTTTGCTTACCCCTAATTGGATTCTCCCTATACTCAAATATGGTATTCAATTCGACAAAACTAACTAGCATACCTCTGTTGATTAACTTTATTACTCTCACTTCAATGCTGATTGCTTTTTACTTGGTGACAACTTCTTACCAAAATTATGCTACGTTATTCGTGTCTACCTACTTACTTTCATGTATTTTGTCTCTCTCTTTGCTATTCCTTGTCGATAAACAAGCTTTGGGTCAAATACTTAATATGAAGTGGCTTTTCTTGGTTGGCGTTTGCTCCATAGGGTACTTGTTCGCTATGAAATTACTTTCAGGATTTACTATATCTCCCTTTTTAACTCTGGCATACGGGGGTCTTATATTTGTACTTACACTACTTTTATTCTCGTTAACAGTGCCAGAGTTGAGAGCTAAAGTTATTGCGTTCATGTCCTCTGAAGTGTAAACCTATTATGGTAGTTTCGAATCAAATGTAAGGTTCTTCTTAAGAACCTTACATTTGATAGTAATTGTTGTTTCAAGCAAGTAAACGTAAATTATTGAAGGAATGAAAAGTGAGTTTTGAATTTCTGTACATAACCGGCAGTCCTGAAGAAGCTAAATTTGTTGATGATCGAGGTGTAGACTTTATATTTATCGACATGGAATACATTGGTAAGAGTGAAAGACAGCCCGGTGACTCTGTCAAGAATCGTCATACAATTCAAAATATCTCTGACATAAAAAAACTATGTAACCCCGCAAATTTACTCGTTAGAGTTAATCCATATGGTGGCCATTCTAAAACAGAGATCAATGAAGCTATTAGTGCAGGCGCTACCCACATCATGGTTCCAATGATAGCTTCCATTGAATCAATTGAGGCAGTCAACAGGATTATTGATGGTAGAGTTTTTTTGGTTCCATTAATTGAAACTATTTTTTCATTACAAAATCTTGAGTTAATCATCGATAGGGTGATACCTGAATTTGTATATTTTGGATTAAATGATCTGCATCGTGAATTACGGCTCAATTTCATGTTCGAAATTTTAGCGATGGGACTGCTAGAGTACCCCGCAGATATTTGCAGAAAAAACAATATCAAATTTGGTTTTGGGGGAGTAACTAAATTTGATTATGGGGTTCTTAATAGTAAGTTCATTCTCAATGAACATATGAGATTGGGATCTAGCTACGTTATTATATCTCGAGATTTTACAAAAAACGTGAAGAGCAGCGAATTCGGAGAACAGTTAGAGTTGATCCGCAGCTACATGTTCAAACGGCAAGTTCAAACTACATTATTAAAATCTTCATTTGAACTTAAATTTAAGATTAGGGAAATATTACAACAGGATTTTTCATAGTGTGCGGAATTTTTGGTTTTTTTAATACGGGTGTTAGCCAGTCTGAATCTGATGTGATGATTAGTAAAATGTCAAAGGCTCAACATCATAGGGGGCCTGATAATTTCGGTTTTCACCAAGAGAATTTTTGCACTCTTGGTAATAACCGTCTGTCTATTATTGATTTAGAAAATGGTAACCAGCCGTTTTTCTCGGGAGATGGTAAAATCGTAGTCGTTCAAAACGGCGAAATATTCAATCATATCGAATTAGCAGCTGGATTAGAAAATAGTCCATATTCTTGTATTACCGGTTCAGATACTGAAGTTATTTTACGCTTGTATGAAAATGAAGGTCCATCTTTCGTTTCAAAACTAAATGGTATGTTTTCCATCGCAATATACGATGCTAGGATCCAAAAACTATTTCTATTTCGTGACAGGGTTGGTGAGAAGCCACTTTTTTATAGTACTTCGGGTAAGAGTGTTTATTTTGCCTCAGAGATGAAATCTTTACTTGAAGTGGGTATCGATCGCGACATCAACAAAAAGGCGGTAGCTAGTTTCTTTTTGTATAATTATGTAATGCCGCCTATGACTATTTTTAAAGATATTCATATATTACAACCAGGGCACTATCTTGAGTGTGATGCAAATGGGATCCAATGTAATCGATGGTGGGATCTTCCTTACTTACAGTCTAAAAATGACTTTACTCTTAACGAGGATGAAATCGTAGAAGAGTTCAATTTTCTATTAGATGATGCCGTTAAAATAAGGATGAGAGCTGATGTTCCATTTGGAGCCTTTCTGTCTGGAGGTGTGGATTCCTCATCTGTCGTTGGGTTAATGTCGAAGCATAGCGCTTTCCCTATAAAAACATTTTGTATTGGATTTAATGATCCTGATTTTGATGAGTCTGCGTTTGCGTTGGAAGCATCCAAAAGATTTAGTACAGAGCATTACTTGAAAAAAGTGGACTCAAATTTACTAAAACATTGGCCTAAAGTTATCTTGCATACTGAACAGCCTCATGGCGACGTTTCGTTTATGCCTACATATGAAGTTGCCAAACTAGCATCCAAGCATGTAAAGATGGTTTTAACCGGGGATGGTGCTGATGAACTTTTCGGAGGCTATTCCAAATATTTGGGCTTAAAAGATTTAGATAAAAGTAACCATAAGAAGGTTTTGCTTGATAGTTTCTCCTTATTAACTCCTAATTCCTTAGGCCAATTATTCGATGAGGCCTTTATCGATTCATCGGTGATTGACGAATTAGAGCGGGATTTTAATAAGATTATAGACGGGTATGATACGGACGATTATCTTAATAAGGCTTTCTTCTTTGATACCCAATATTTGCTGCAAGGTAATAATCTAGTCAAGCCAGATCGAATGGGTATGTCTGTTTCGATAGAGAATAGGTCCCCATTCCTGGACTACAGGATGGTTGAATTTGCCAGTAAGATCCCTTCGAAATATAAAATACGAAATCAAGAAACTAAGTATATTTACAAAAAATCTGTCGAGTCTCTAATTGGGTCGAATCTTACTTATCGTGATAAGCAAATGTTTACTGTTCCAATTAAATCTTGGATTTCTGGGGAACTGAAATCATATTTTGAGTCTGTTATTTTCCCCACCCGCCTTAGCCATGAGAGCATATTTAATCAACAATTTTTGAAAGAAACATTTGATAATCATTGTAACCATTCAGCGGATAACACGCGTTTGATAAGGGCTGTGACATCATATAATTTATGGTCAGAAAAATTTAAAGGAGCTTGAAATGAATTTAGACATACAACCAATCCACGAAACGTTAGATATTGAACATCAATTTAGAACCTATGGTTATAAGACCTATAGGAATAATTCTATTGATTTTTACAAACTAAAAAACTCCTTTAGCCAATACATTAAGAACAGTATGGAGCAGTTCGGATCTGGTAGATTGAATAATTTTTCTCTAGAGAACTACCATGTGCATCTTGATAAATTGGGTATTGCACACCATGAATTCATTAAACATTTAGGTAGAAAAGTACCAAGTGAAGTGTTGGAGATGACTTTTATTGATAATGTCATTGATATAGCTAATAAAGACTTAGACAACAAATTCTCAATTTATAATAGCCAAATTGAATTTAGGGTAGTTAGGCCTAATAATGAGGATAACAATGATTTGCATAGGGACCACTGGTTTCCGTATTTTACGCCTTTGGTGAATATTTATATTCCTCTGGCGAGCAGCTATTTTGACTCAGCTATGGGTGTGGTGCCTTTCTCGCATGAATGGTCAGAAGATGATGTTGTCCCAACGTTCACTTATGAAGAGTCTGCTGCGGGTAAAAAATATTTTAAAAATGGAATTTATTATTCAGTACCTGCCATTGAAAAATGTACAAAGAAAATTACTTTGCATCGCCCAGATATGACTGAGGGTGATTTTATGCTGTTTTCACCAAAAATGGTGCATGGAGGTGGTACTAACGGTAGTAACAGAACGAGATTCTCGTTCGAGATTCGCTTGGAGCCCATGGGTGAATAGAACTCTGTGCCTGGGTCTTCTTGGTTTTTCAGGGAACTATGGCGAGCAAGACTACAAAAAATTAGTTGATGCACTATCTTTTGGCTTAGACAACTATAGTTTAATAGATCTGTCTACTGACTATGGAATTGACTACAATTTGGTCAACGTGCTAAAAACAATGGATCTTAAAAATACTAGCGCTCGCTTTATTTATAAAGTGGGTTGTAATTACTCTGAGGCTTATGACGTCAATGAACTCGTCTGTCAAACGCTTCAAGACTTTGATGTTTTTGGGATCGATAGAATAAATAGTTTACTTTTTCATCGACCATCAGTCGCTAAGATATCCTCTGATACAGAATTCTTTAGTTGTATTAGGGCTAGTTTGCCTAACATACCATTTGGTATTTGCACTAATTCGAAATCCATTTATGACCTTTATAAAAAACAGATGGATATCCAGATAGTCCAACTTGCATTAAACCCATTTGATTATGCGGAAAATATCCCGTTTTTAAATATACTCAATCAAGACAAAGTAACAGTTCAGGCCCGCTCGATATTGTCAAGCGGGCTGTTAAGTGGGAAATATGACCGCAAATCAGTTTTTTCTGACAATCTAAGATCGCGGTATCATCACTTGGATTTTAGTTCTAAGTATCTAAAGCGAATAAGCACAGCCTCTAAAATAATTCAATATGTTGAGGAAAAATATAAATTATCAAAAGGAGAAATTCCAGTATTTTTGTACTCTGCATTTGAAAAGATTCCCACTGTTGATATTGTAATTAGAGGAGGGAGTTCTTTACAGCAAATATCGAGTAATTTGTCGAGGATACCTATTGATGAAATTGCAATTAAGGATTTTTTATCTAAGATGATAATCGATTGGAAGTGCGAGTATGTATAGGTTTGTTTTTAAGCGACTACTGGATTTTATAGTTTCCTTTATTTTATTAGTCATACTCACACCTTTTTTGGGTATTTTATTTGTTCTAGTGAAACTTGATAGCCCCGGGCCGTTTATATTTTCTACACCTCGCATTGGCCGTGGTTGTCAAACGTTCATTTTTTATAAGATTCGAACAATGAATCAAATTGCTGGAATCAACGCGAATGACAAAACTAAACCGTACGTCACGACTTCAGAGAATGATAAACGAATTACTAAAATTGGAGTGGTTCTTAGGAAGTTTCATTTAGATGAACTCCCCCAATTAATAAATGTGCTGATTGGTGATATGAGTCTTATAGGTGTTAGACCTGATGCGCCATCTCAGATTTCTGATTATAAGAAGAGGTTTTGGGTGAACCGGCATTTGATAAGGCCGGGAATTACTGGGCTTTCCCAAATACATTCCGGCGATCCAAATTTTAGTTTCTCTTTGAGGAATAAATATGATTTATTTTATGTGAAGAGTAAACAGGGATTATCGCTTGATTTACATATCGTTTATCGGACTGTTCTAAAAGTAACAAAAGGCGATAGTTTTTGACAAGAATAGCAGATATTCTCGTATGGTCTTTCGTAGCAGCTGTGTATATGTGTTTATGGGCTTATTCTAGTTTGCATGAATTTCAGTTGTGGCCTCAGGTCACTATTTTACAAGGAAGCGCCCCAGATTTATCTACTCTATTGACTCAGGCACATTTGCTCAGATATATATTGGTATATCCAATATTTTTGGGGGCGGAATTCGTCGGGGTAGACCCTAATTTTATTTTTAACACGCTATGCTTTTTTATGTTATTTTTTGTAAGCGTGAATTGTGTGAGGACTACAAGGTTTTATATCTCAGGGAATTTTATAATTCTAGTTGGTTTCTTCGCTTCTTTATTTGCATTAATGTCGATATTTATGAATGGAAGAATAATATTTGCGTTTTTTGGGTTTAGTTATCTAGTTGCTTGTATTCATCAGTGGGAGAGTTATCAGTTCAGTAATTTCGAACTATTCTTAAGGATCCTTATCTCCGTATTTCTCTGTTCGGTAAGTACCGGTACATTTTTATTATGCGTGATTTGCTTACTATTGTGGTTACCGATTTTTATTCGGAGACCCAAGGGTAGCTTTCTTTATTATGTGCTTATATTTTTGTGCGTCCTGAGTCCTCTAATATCTTTTTATATTATGAAAAATGTTATTTTTTATGGAGGCGGGATGAAAGGATTTATAAATATGTTGAACCATGGGGTAGGGGTGATATTTTACACTTTGGAATTGGATTTAATAGTTCTCATTGGTTTGATTCTTATCGTTTTTAGTATTTTTGCTCTAATTTTCTTTCGATATACAAAACTTTATTCCTTACTTTTTATATTTTTATCGGCCAGTGCTTTTGGCGGTTTATTCGGCTTCTCAACTCTTTCACTTGGTATCATTCCGTTGTCCATTATTTTAATAATAATGGTTACAAAGTTACTAAAAGGCGTAGTTAATAAATGTTAGGTGGCAAACTCTCTAAAAAGGGCCGCGATTACACGGTGGGGTTTTAGTGATTCAGGGGCTAGGGTCTTATGAGTTAGGGGTTGAATTGTTCGGACTGCCAGATTGATAATGACCTACTATACATGACTATCGGCTACCTTTTGCTGAGCTCTCTTTTTTACACAAAGTTTCAGGGGTTGATTAATCAGGGTGAGATTAGGCGCGTTTTTTTAACCTATCTAAGCTTAAAAGTTAGTCTGCTGCCAGGAAGAAACTCAAATTTTAGCAATTGCTGATACTAGGCTCTGGCCATTGATGTCTATTCAGATATTCTAATTATTTTTTAGATTATCGTATTGGGATAGACTAAATCCTTATAAGGTCCACTTAATGAATGTTCAAAACGTAATTCCTTTTACATCTCGATATCGATTGTTGATTCTCCCATCGGTGGATGTGGTCGTACTATTTTTTTCTTTGTTCCTTTCTCAAAGCTTAACTGGTGAGATTAGTAGAGTTTGGCTGCTAGTATATTTTTGGATCATCCTATCGACAGGTTTCGTTTGTACTGCATGGGCACTAGGGCTTTATAGGGCTAGTACACGGCATGCGGGTATTCATGTTCTGAAGAAATTATTGCTTGTGGTTCTTGTGGTTGTGCTTTTTACATCCCTCTTGGCTTTACTACTTGATATGTCAGCTACTCCATCCTTTTTTGTGCTGCTATATATGTTTAGTGTCGGTGGCTCAGGTGGAGCTAGATTGTGGGCAAGAGAGCAATTATTTGCTCAGCAGCAGTATAATGCTAAAGCCACATTAGTATATGGGTCGGGCGCTGCGGGCCTAGAATTTCTGTCCTCCTCTTTGCAGGGAAATACTTTTAATGTTGTGGGACTTGTTGATGAGGATAAACGTCTCGTCGGTAGTAACTTTCATGGGTGTAATGTTTATAGTGTTGCGGAAATCCCCGAACTCATCGAACTCCATGATATTAAAATAGTAGTTTTGGCTTTGCCAAGCCTTGCGGCTGGCTCAAGATCGAAAATCTTAACTAATTTAAGTGACCACCGAGTTAGGATTTTGACTGTACCTCCTTTAGAGATGCTCATTAGTGGACAGGCGAAGGTGTCAGACGCTCAAGATATACCTATTGGAGATCTACTTGGACGCGAGCCAATGAATCCCATTCCTGAATTAATTGCCGGTCCTGTTGCAGGGAAAGTCGTTTTAATATCGGGTGCTGGAGGTTCAATTGGTTCTGAGCTTGCTCGACAAGCTGCTCAATACAGGCCTAAAAAACTGGTTCTTTTTGATTCAAGTGAGCCCGCCCTTTTTTCAATTGAGCAAGAGCTTGCTGGTAATTATGAAGTAGAAATTATATCCGTTCTTGGATCTGTAATCGACTATCGAGTAGTAGATGCTATCTTTAGGGAACACTCTGTGGACACGGTTTTCCATGCTGCTGCTTATAAGCATGTGCCGTTAGTTGAGGACAATCCATTCGTCGCTCTAATAAACAATGTGACCGGGACTAAAAATGTACTCAATTGCGCTGTAGCCCATGAAACCGCTACGTTTACTTTGATATCGACAGACAAGGCTGTAAGGCCAACCAATATAATGGGCGCCACCAAACGCCTAGCGGAGCTCATATGTCAGGCTGAAGCGGAAGATGAAGGTAAGACCAAAATTTCAATGGTTCGATTTGGTAATGTTTTAGGATCATCTGGATCAGTGATCCCTACTTTTAAAAAACAAATTGAGATGGGTGGTCCAGTGACTGTAACGCACCCTGAAATGACCCGTTTCTTTATGACTATCCCAGAAGCGGCACAATTGGTGATGCAGGCATCGGAGATGGCCGAAGGTGGAGATGTTTTTCTACTCAACATGGGTGACTCGATTAAAATTTCTTACCTGGCAGAGAGGTTAATTCGAATGTCCGGTCGAATACTAGCTAGACCTGGAGATCCTCAGGCTGATGGGGAAATCAGGGTAGAGTTTACTGGGCTAAGACCTGGAGAAAAACTTTATGAGGAGCTATTGATTGATGCTACTTCTCAAGCAACTTCACATCCCAGAATCATGAAAGCAAGAGAGTTGTTTATGGAAAAAAAGGAGCTGGAGTCTTTATTGTCGGATATTTATCATACTGTAGAGTTGCGAAATGTGGATAATCTGAAAGAGACCCTGAAGACAGCAGGAATCGGTTATCATATAGATAGTCATCTGCTAAGTGATCTTAATGTAAGTGACACCTAAACTGATGAGCATTTTAAGTAATATGCTTCATCTATTTTTTGGAATTAGCCGACCTCTGACTTTAGGTGTTAGATGTATTCTTTATGATGACGCCGGATCAGTAATGTTGGTTCGCCATACCTATATCCCAGGCTGGCATTTACCTGGTGGAGGGGTTGAAGTCGGCGAAGATTGCGAAGTTGCGTTAGGTCGTGAAGTTGAGGAAGAATGTCAGGTAACTATTACGGGAAAGCCTTCGATTGTTGGTATTTATTTTAATTCGCAAGTGTCCCCAAGAGACCATGTCATCCTCTATCAATCTGTCAGCTGGGGAAAAGATTACAATGTACCAGTGAACCGATGTGAAATCGCTGAGAGTGGAATATTTAGTTTAAACGATTTACCAATTGATATCGATCCGTGGACTCGTCAAAGGCTGGTTGAGTGGAAGGGCTCGGGCGAGTCAACCTCAGCTTGGTAGCGGCACTTCTAGTTTACAACATGCGACTCACTAGTCATGTGTGGTGAAGAACCTAGTAGGTCAATATCGATTTCCATTCGCATAACTAGACTCGCAAAGAGTCTGCCAGAATGGTGTGGATAGTGCTACAAATTGGGACATTACGTTGTAGCGGTTAATTGAAAATAAA
>MDTF01003963.1_pt1 | contig 21161 bp, 17 predicted proteins | sample 811191 | NCBI WGS metagenome assembly MDTF01 (sample SAMN05326649, study PRJNA326480) | marine metagenome | isolation source: seawater | place: Southern Ocean | collected 2011
ACCTTAACACAGGCCGTGAGAGGGAAAGCTGCGAATGCGAAACAATCTAGGCGCAGATAAGCGAACGCTAGAGCTGTGACCTTAAAACCGAGACCTTAGAACCCAAACCTTAGAACCGAGACCTTAGACCTTAGACCTTAGAACCGAAAACCGAGAACCGAGAACCGAGCACTTAGAACGTAGAACGTAGAACGTAGAACCGAGACCTTAGAACCGAAAGCCGATCTCAAACAAGGCCACAAACCTAAGAAAGAAATTATTCACCACGACGAATTCTATCAACGATCGCTCGAGTATCGGGTATCGCTCCAAGCCAGATCTCAAATGACACCGCAGCCTGCTCAACTAGCATACCCAAACCATCAATCGCCTTTTGAGCTTTGTTATCTAAAGCCCATTTAACAAAGGCGGTATCGTCGCTGGAGTACATTAGGTCGTAGCAACAGGTGCTTGATTTTACCGCTTTGGGACTGATGTTGGGGGTCTCACCCTGTATACCTAATGATGTTGCGTTAATTATTACGTCGTACGGCTCTGTGTCTACTCCATCAACGTCCTCAAAACCCACTACATCGATTGACTGTAGGTGAGAGAATTCTTGTTGTAGTTGTTCGGCTTTCTCAATTGTTCTGTTGGCGATGGTAATAGAGGCTGGCGATTTCTCTATAATCGACGGCAAAATACCTCTCGCTGCACCGCCTGCGCCCAGTATTAATAAGCGCTTTTGTTCTAACAGAATGTCATTGTTTAATAGGTCTTTAACCAACCCTGGGCCATCCGTGTTGTCACCGACCAGCTCACCAATTTCATTTAGGTAAAGCGTATTAACTGCCTTAGACAATTTAACTTTTTCACTGGCAGGTGTTGATAGCCGAAACGCATGTTCTTTAAACGGCACCGTAATATTAAGACCTACACCGCCGTTTGCAAAAAATTCACTGACAAAGCTATCGAATTTCTCTGGCTCTACATCAAATTTAAGGTAATCAATATCGAGCTTACACTGCAGCGCAAACTGACCATGAATTTCGGGCGACCTGCTATGCCCTATTGGATGTCCTACAACCCCGAATGCTTTCACAATGTTTTCTCTTTATCTTGGTTATCCGCTTAAATGCTCTGACCTAGTCAGCCCAATCCCTAGGCCTCAGATAGTCGGTATAGAGGCGCTCTTCCTCTGATCCCGGTTCTGGTTTCCAGTCATAGGTAAATTGAACTTTGGGCGGAAGTGACATCAAAATTGACTCAATCCTGCCAACACCTGACTGAAGCCCAAACAGTGTGCCTCGGTCATAAACCAAATTGAATTCTACATAACGCCCGCGTCGATATTCTTGAAAGTCTTTGTGCCGAGGTTCAAAGGGCTCAGCGGCTCTCCTTTTTACGATAGGTAGGTAGGCATCCAAAAAACTCTTGGCCATCGACTGGACAAACGTGAACGATTTATCAAAACCCAATTCATTGAAGTCGTCAAAAAATAAACCGCCAATTCCCCGAGGTTCGTTTCGGTGCTTGATATGAAAATAATCGTCGCACTCGTTTTTAAACCTATCGTAATAATGGTCTCCAAACGGCTGGCAAGCCTTTTTTGCGGTCTTATGCCAATGCTCGCAGTCCTCATCAAAGCCATAATAAGGGGTTAGATCGTAGCCTCCACCGAACCACCATATCGGCTCCTGATTTTCTTTTTCAGCAACAAATAGGCGGAAGTTTGCATGGGATGTCGGCACGAACGGATTACGGGGATGAATAACCAAGGACACTCCCATTGCTTGAAAGGAGCAACCTGCTAACTCTGGCCGTGTAGCTGTTGCCGAAGCTGGCATAGACTTGCCAAAAACATGAGAAAAATTAACACCCCCTTTTTCAATAACGTGGCTGTCACTGAGTACACGACTAATTCCTGTGCCGCCGCTGTCTCGATCCCACTGATCGGTCTGAAACTTTCCCTGGCCGTCAATCTCTTCTAATCCTGTGCATATTGAGTTCTGCAGCTCCAAAAGAAACTGTTTTACCGATTCTGTATTCACTTTGTCCAATGTACCTGCCTCTATCCTTATTACCGTAGTTTAGGGTGAACTCGCGCTACAAAAGACTTTACCGGGATAAATGCTAGGCTTGTTTTAGCTGCTTTCATTAGTCCCTATCAATAACAGTTAGTAATCGTGGCGTCAGTTTAGCAATAATTTTTGCTTACAGTTGCCACAATTCAAATACCACAATAGTAATAACGACCAGACTCTAAACTGATGCTGCCCTGATATTCTAATTCTAAAAGGCTCTCAATAAGGTCACCTATATTTAGGTTTGTCTCCAAAACCAGTGTATCCAACAGACAGGGCTGGCACTTTAGAGCCGTCAAAATCTTTTTCTGTGTCGAATCGTCGGAAATATTGCCAAAACCTTGTGTCTCTGGTCCGTTGTTTTTCACTTTTATAGCGTCTTTTTTTGATTGCTCCGCACTTTTGGTTTCAAGCTGCGGGAATTCCTCGATTATATCCACTACCGATTCTACAAGCTTAGCGCCTTGTTTAATCAATTGATGGCAACCGGCCGATTGAGGGTTAGAGAGTTGCCCCGGCACAGCAAACACCTCTCTATTTTGCTCCATAGCCAAACGGGCCGAAATTAGCGACCCACTTCTGGTGGCTGCCTCGACTACCAATACACCGATACTAAGACCACTAATAATCCGGTTTCTTCTCGGAAAATGATGTGCCAATGGAGGAGAGCCTAGCGGAAACTCTGAAACAACCGCGCCACTGATTTCAATTTCCCGCTTAAGGCGACGATTTTCTGTAGGGTAACACCGGTCAATACCGCTACCAATCACAGCAATAGTTTGGCCGCTTTCCTCTAGCGCGCCTTCGTGTGCCCTGCGGTCAATACCCCTTGCTAGACCACTTGTCACGGTAAGCTGCGATGCACTTGTTTGCTTGGCCAATTGAAAGGCAATACTTAGTCCATACGGGCTTGCTTTGCGGCTGCCGACGATAGCAATTTGATCTGTATTAAGTAAATCAGGATTGCCCCTCACATAGAGCAGGGGAGGGGCGTGATCAATTTCTTTTAACCTTTGGGGATAACGAATATCTTCATAGCAAACAATGAAATTGCCCTCTAGGTGACTCCATTCTAGAGTTTTTTGTACATCGCTATTAGAAATGGCGAGACGGTGGGCACTTTTAAACTGTCCCGCTACGCCTGAATTAACCCCGTGGGAGACAAGCTCTTGAGGCGTTGCGCTTACTATTGATTTAAAATCCCCGTAAATGGAAAGAAGCTTGGAGAACTTTTGATCAGATAGAATCGAAAAATGGCTGAGGAATAGATACTCCTGGAGTGGAACTGAAACCATATTTCATCCTTGAATAATGGTGTATGTAAATACTTATAATGCTCAAAGCATAGGTTTTATGGCGACACTACTCGGTTATATAACTGAGCAGGTTCTGTGCTACTCAGTATGAGTGCATAGCTAAGTTTATCGAAAGTTCGGTATATCAAAATCGTACCTATTTCTTTGCCTGGTAATTCCAGCTCGTCTCGCTTTAAAACTGTGCTCATGCGCTCGCGAAATGACATCCTGTTGCGCTGAACTTCATCAACCATCTGGATGCTTTCTTGCTGAATCGACAAAATATCTCCAATGACCAGGTTATCGCTCTCTCCCAGGTCAATCACAACCGTATCTAATTGCGACGCCATAGTACTGGCACCTTGAAATGAAATAATACTGCCTTCTAGATCTTCTGCAGGTTCGGTGGGAAAAATCGTTGTATCGATCCGTGACTCTTCTCTAACCAAAAGTCGATCGCCTACTCTGATTTCCTTGCTGCTATTGTTAATCCGCATTTTTCGTAAGCTCGGCCCCTCATTTTTAGAAATAGTTGCAATACCAAGATATTCTAGCTCTACGCCAAGAATTACATCGCCCGACTCGTCTGCGTAACTTTTACCTTGTCGATAAATTTCAAATAAAGTGGTACCGACAGGCCATGTTGTGCTCCTCACGTAGACTTCATCACCGGTTCCTATAGCGAGATTAACACCAAGATTTGAGACGATGTAGGGGGCTTGTTCGTAAAGTTCCGGTAAAACTATTCGATTGCGTGTAAAACTATTCTCAATAGATTCCAGTGTTATTGCAGGTATAGAGCTCGAAAGTGAGATCTCCCTTATTTCCGGCTCTAAATTAACTGTTTCTCTATCACCGCGCTTAAGCAGTATTTTTGGTGACCCACCAACCAGACTAACAGTAAGAATGTCGTCAGGGTAAATTAGGTCAGCGTTATCTAAATAGGAGTCTGGCTCCCATATTTCCGGCCACCTCAGAGGATCTTGCAGGAACTGGCCCGCAATATCCCATAAAGTGTCGCTATCTTTCACTATATATACGCTTGGGTATTCTGCAAGAAGCAGACTACTTTGTGAATAAGCTTGAAACTGCGCAAAAAAAGTCACAAACAAAGCGACTGTTAGCAGTGAAGGCTTTATTACTCGGTTCTTCATCATTAGTATCCTTACCTGAAAGGCATTGATATATTACCAATACACACCCATTATCACTAGGGGCAGTTCATATACTGTGATGAAAGCTGAACTTTAACTAACCTAGGTTTCGACAGGCAATGGCTATATTAGAAATTCTGGAATTTCCGGACCCCAGATTAAGAAAAATCGCGACCCCAGTTAATGTTTTCGACTCAAAACTCGATGACTTGACCAAGGATATGGTCGAAACAATGTACGACGCTCAAGGTATCGGGCTTGCAGCTACACAGATTGATGTCCATAAACGGATTTTGGTCATCGATGTTTCCGAATCAAAGGATAGTCCTCAGGTGTTTATTAATCCAAGTTTCGAGATAATCGAAGAGGAATTGTCTGACTACGACGAAGGCTGTTTATCTGTTCCTGGATTTTACGAAACTGTGTCGCGGCCGCAGCGGGTGCTCATAAAGGCCCAAGACCAGACTGGAGGGGCTTTTGAAATTGATGCGTCAGGAATTCTGGCTGTTTGCATTCAGCATGAAACAGATCACCTCGATGGCAAGCTGTTCGTAGATTACCTCAGCTCACTCAAAAGGCAGCGTATCCGCAGCAAACTCGAAAAAGAACATAAGAAGTCTGCTTGAACCAGTGATCAAATTAAAAATAGGCTTTGCCGGCACGCCAGAATTTGCCGCCGCTCATTTAGCTGCATTGCTAAATACCGAATTTTCCCCCGTTGCTGTTTTTACACAGCCCGATAGGCGCGCTGGACGTGGCAAAAAATTGCATGCCAGCCCAGTAAAAACCCTAGCACAAACAAATGGATTGGCTGTTTATCAACCACGCAGTTTAAAAACAGAAGAATCGATGGATCTGTTTAAAGAGCTAAAACTTGATCTATTGATCGTGGTTGCGTACGGATTGATTCTGCCCTCAAACATTCTTAGCCTGCCTACGTTTGGTTGTATTAATGTTCATGCTTCGCTGCTTCCAAGGTGGCGGGGCGCCGCCCCTATAGAGCGAGCGATCCTTGCAGGTGATTCAGAATCTGGCGTTACCATCATGCAAATGGATGCAGGTTTGGATACCGGCGACATGATCAACAAAGTAACCGTCAGCATTGATAATAATGATAGCCGTCAAGACTTGGAAAACAATCTAATTACTGCCGGTGTACGAGGGCTAATTCACACCCTTGATCAATTCCACGCCTTAAGGCTGACGGCTCAGAAGCAAAATGACGCCGACGCCAACTATGCTGCTAAGTTAGATAAGATCGAGGCATTGCTTGATTTCGACCAAGACGCTGAGCTCGTTAACAGAATCATAAGGGCTGGCATTGGCAGAACGCCGGCCTATGCTTTTTTGGAAGGCAACAGGCTGCGTCTCCTAAAGGCCACGCACAGTGAAAAGGTCTTTAATGTAAAACCCGGCACTATTGTTGAAATAGCCAATAATAGCTTCACCGTTAGCTGTAAAAATTCTTGCCTACTCGTGAACTCAATCCAATTGCCAGGCAAAAACCCGGTGAATGTTTTAGACGTATTAAACTCCAAAGGCACTTTGCTAAAAGTAGGGGCGTTGTTCACAATGAACGAAACTTAGTGAAAGCATCTACTTCCGTTAAAACTAACGAGCCTTCAAATGTTCGGGCGGTGGCAGCCTCCATAATTGTGCAGTTAATAGAGCAAAAAGGTTCACTAACCAGTGGTCTGCAGCCCTTTAAAAATCGTGACGATTACCCGCTTTTGCAAGAAATGTGTTTTGGCACATGCCGCCATTTTTATTCATTACAATTCGTCTTAGAAAAGCTAGTCGCGAAACCAATAAGGTCAAAAGACAAGGATGTTAAGTGCCTGTTGCTTGTTGGCCTATACCAACTTCGACACATGTCACTTCCAGAGTATGCTGTCATTAATGAGACGGTTTCGGGGGCAGGTAAACTAAAAAAATCCTGGAGCCGAGGCCTAATTAACGGGGTACTCAGAAACTATTTACGTGATGTAGAATCTGTAGCGCTGAAACTTGAATCAAGCCCTCCATGTGTTCAGTTCGATCAGCCAAAATGGCTGGCCGATCAAATTCAGCAGGATTGGCCTGATCACTGGCGGCAGATTTTTGAGAACTCTAACCAAAGACCCCCTATGACCGTTAGAGTTAATCTTTCGAAAGGTAGCCGTAATGACTACTTGCAAGAATTAGAAAGTGTCGAGATTGACGCTTGTGCTGGAAATCTGGCAGCTAGTTCTATTTACCTACGCAAACCTCAATCTGTTGAACTGCTTCCTGGATTCTCCGAGGGGCTTTCGAGCATACAGGACGAGTCTTCCCAACTTATTCCTCCTTTGCTCCAGCTAAAACCCCATCAACGTATTCTGGATGCCTGCGCCGCACCAGGCGGTAAGACTTGCCACATACTGGAAACTGAGCCACTCATTGACTCTTTGACCTCGCTGGATATCGCCAAATCTCGGCTAGTACGAGTGGAAGAGAATTTGCAGCGTCTTGATCTAAGAGCCAACCTCAAAGCTGCAGATGCTCGGGATCTTGCTGCCTGGTGGGATGGGAGATTATTTGACCGTATTCTTATTGATGCTCCTTGTTCTGCCACTGGCGTTATTCGCCGGCATCCTGATATAAAAGTGTTAAGAAGTCCTGAAAATATTGCAGAACTAAATGAATTGCAGCTCGATATTCTACAAAAAATTTGGTCTACATTAATGCCAGGTGGGTTGCTTCTTTACACGACTTGCTCAATCCTGCCTCAAGAAAACAGTGAAATTGTGGCGAAGTTTCTTGAATCTAGCGATAACGCCAAATATGAGGGCATCACTGCCGATTGGGGAGTAGAATGCCCATTTGGTAGACAATTACTTCCATCGGATGAAAATGGCCCCGATGGTTTTTTCTTTTCATTGATCAGAAAAATGCCATAAAGACCAACACCAAGTAAATTCAAAAAGTACGGACTTGCATGAAAATTATTATTCTCGGTGCCAATCAAGTAGGCAGTACGCTAGCTGAAACCTTGGCCAATGAAGCTAACGACATAACAGTTGTCGATAGTGATGCAGAAAAACTAAGAGAATTAAAAGACCATATAGATATTGGCACTATAACCGGTCAAGCGTCTCATCCTGATGTCCTCGATAGAGCAGGTGGCGAGGATGCGGATATGATTATCGCCGTAACAGAGAGCGACGAGATCAATATGGTGGCTTGCCGAGTCGCCTACTCGCTATTCAAAACCCCCAAAAAAATCTGCCGGATTAGATCGTCTAGCTATCTAGTAAGTGATAAGTTATTTGGTAAAGGTGGCGTTGCAGTAGATGTAGTCATTAGCCCAGAAAAAATTGTATCCAGCTATATCGCCCGACTTATCGATCTTCCAGGCGCACTACAGGTATTAGACTTTGCTGATGGCAGGGTTCAATTGGTCGCGGTAAAAGCTTTCTATGGCGGCCCTTTAGTAGGCCAAGAAATTCGCTTGCTGCGCCAACACATGCCATCTGTCGATGCTCGAGTGGCGGCTATATTTAGAAAAGACAGGCCCATAATTCCAGAAGGCTCAACCGTTATTGAAGCTGACGATGAAGTCTTTTTTGTTGCTGCTCAGAAAAACATTAAGGCCTGTATGGGCGAATTACGACGTCTTGATAAACCGTATAAGAGACTTATCATCGCCGGTGGTGGCAATATTGGTATGCGCCTAGCTGAAAGTCTTGAGGACCGTTATCAAATCAAGATTATCGAAAAAGACCCTAAGCGCTGCGTTTACCTATCTCAGAATTTAGACAGTGCTATTGTTTTAAATGGCGAGGCATCGCAACAAGATTTGCTGATTGAGGAAAGCATTGAGGAAACGGACGTATTTCTTGCCTTAACCAACTCTGATGAAGCAAATATTATGTCATCACTTCTGGCAAAACGACTGGGTGCTAAGAAGGTAATGACCTTAATTAATAACCCAGCGTATGTCGACCTTGTACAAGGGGGCGAAATAGACGTAGCAATATCCCCTCAACAAGCCACCATCGGCAGCCTACTTACTCATGTAAGAAGAGGTGACGTGGTGAATGTTCATTCACTTCGTCGAGGTGCTGCAGAAGCTATAGAAGCCATCGCTCACGGAGATCAATCTTCATCTCGAGTGGTAGGAAAAGCCATTCAAAACATAGATCTTCCCGAGGGTACAACTATTGGGGCGATTGTTAGAAATGACGAAGTGTTCATAGCTCATGACGATACTATCGTTCAATCGGATGACCATGTCATCCTCTTCCTAGTCGATCGCAAACGTATACCTGAGGTGGAACGACTATTCCAGGTTGGTTTTAGTTTTTTCTGAGAAATATGCACGCTACCCTTATTTTAAAAATATTAGGCCTTTTGCTCATGCTTTTCAGTGCATTGGGCAACCTACCTCCATTAGTCGTCTCCACTATTTATTCGGATGGGATGAGCGGTACATTTATAAACTCATTTCTAGTTTTATTTTTCACTGGATTGACACTGTGGATAATCTCAGCAGGCTCAAAAAAGGAGCTGGGAACACGAGATGGCTTTTTAATCGTTACCTTGTTTTGGGTAGTCCTTGGAACCGCGGGTAGCTTACCCTTTATCCTGTCACCGCAAATACAGTTGTCGGTTACCGATGCGGTATTTGAATCACTGTCCGGGCTTACCACAACCGGAGCTACGGTCATCTCAGGTTTGGATGAACTACCAAAATCCCTTTTATTTTATCGCCAACTTCTGCAGTGGCTCGGTGGCATGGGGATAATTGTTTTAGCTATGGCATTACTTCCCATGCTTGGCATTGGTGGCATGCAACTGTACCGAGCGGAAAGTCCAGGACCGGTTAAAGACAATAAGCTTGTACCGAGACTAGCTGAAACTGCCAAGGCACTTTGGTATATATATTTATCTTTGACAATAGCCTGCGCCGTATCTTATTGGGCGGTAGGTATGAATACTTTTGATGCAATTTCACACAGCCTTGCAACAGTCGCTATCGGGGGGTTTTCAACCCACGATGCTAGCCTTGGATATTTTGACAGCGCTGCTGTTGATACCGTTGCCATTATTTTTATGTTTATTGCCGGAATTAATTTCGCGCTGCACTTTACCGCGTGGCAAAGGCGAAGCACTCGCCACTATTTCTTTGATCACGAATTCCTTTTTTATACATTTATTTTGGTAGCGGTGTCGATTGTGACCGTGGCCGTTCTTTACTTTTCTAGCGTTTATACCACCTTCGGCGAGTCGCTGATTAAAGGTGTATTTCAAGTGGTATCCATCGCTACTACCACCGGTTTTACCACTGCAGATTTCAGCTCTTGGCCACTATTTTTACCGTACCTACTACTTTATGCTGCCATTATTGGGGCGTGCGCTGGCTCCACTGGCGGTGGAATGAAGGTGATACGGATATTACTTATTTTTAAACAGGGCTTTAGAGAGGTTCAACGCCTAATCCACCCTAGGGCGGTAATTCCGATCAAACTTGGTAAAAATCCGGTCCCGGACCGCATTATCGAGTCAGTTTGGGGATTTTTCGCGGTTTACGTTATGGCGTTTATGGTCATGCTGTTAGCCTTGCTTGCGACTGGGTTAGATATTATTACTGCTTTTAGCGCAGTTGGAGCCTGTATTAACAATATGGGGCCAGGCTTGGAGAGTGTCGCAGAAAACTATGGCGCTATACCGGCAACAGCTAAGTGGATCTTATGTTTCGCTATGTTGTTAGGACGACTTGAGGTCTTTACTTTATTGGTTCTTTTTACGCCAATGTTTTGGAAACGGTAGCCTGAGCTAAAATTAACTACGATAAAATTCTTTGCCGTCCGGCTGTCGGCGATACCTTTTATATTCCCACTGATACTGCTCGGCTGCCATTTCAACGCAATATTGAACACTGTCGTTCACACCCTGCAAAGAGCTGAGCAAATCATCCTCATAAACGCCCTTTTGAGCCGGCATTATAATCAGCTTAAAGCCTTTTCCATTAGCAAGCCTCTCAGCAAACCCACAATAGACCTTAGCATTGGTTTTTTTTAGCAATCGACTGGCCAGAACCATGGTTAGCGCTGGTTGCCCAAAAAACTGTGCATACTCTCCGCCATCTCGCTCGGGAACCTGGTCAGGTAAAATCCCAACTAACTCGCCTGCTTTGAGCGCTTTCAGAAGAGTAGCAACGCCAGTTCTATTGGCTGGAGCTAGCTTCAGCTTGCTTCGAGACCTTGTTTCTTTAAGCAGTCTATCCATCGCCTGAATCTTTGGGGGTTTGTACATAAAATTTGCTTTCATGCCGTAACTAGCGACTATGCCAAACACTTCCCAATTACTGAGGTGCGGCGCAAGCAAAATCACCCCAGACCCTGAATTAACATCTTTTTGAAATTCTTCTAAGCCTTTCGTTTCAGTCACTAGTGCTAAGGTCTTCTCAATCGGGGAGACCCACGCTTTACCCATTTCTAAGACCGTGCAGGCCGTATTTTGAAGGCTTCGCAGAGTGAGTATGTCGATGTCCGTGTCTGACTTGTCTGGAAAACACAGGCAAAGATTAGTTCGAGTGGTCGAGCGAGCCCGATTTGGAACCTTAGCCAAAACCGAACCCCATACGTAGCCCACCTTATGCAGTATCTTCAATGGAATCCAGGAAAGAACGAGCAATAGAAATCTAATTATATGGAACAGGATAGTTTGAATGGATCGTCTCACTGAGTTTTTATTAAGTTAACACAATTATCAATGATAACTCATCGTTGCGACTTTTAGACATGAGCGCCATGTATAGCTTACTGACCTATAATCGAGGATAATTGCATCCCTTTGTTTGACCGAGCTAATTGTAATCCGAGTAACTATGCCAAACCCACCAAAAACCTTTCAAGATTTGATTTTCGCCTTGCAGCAATTTTGGGCGGCCAAAGGCTGTGTTGTCATGCAACCATTAGACATGGAGGTCGGAGCAGGTACCTTTCATCCGGCAACTTTTCTTCGTGCAATAGGCCCAGAAAGTTGGAATACCGCTTATGTGCAGCCTTGCCGTAGACCCACCGATGGCCGGTACGGCGAAAACCCTAATCGACTTCAACACTATTATCAGTTTCAGGTCGTTCTCAAACCTTCGCCAGACGATATTCAATCTTTGTATTTGGAGTCTTTAGAGAGTCTTGGTATCGACATGAGTGTCCATGACATACGGTTTGTAGAAGACAACTGGGAGTCACCCACTTTAGGCGCATGGGGTCTTGGCTGGGAGGTCTGGCTGAATGGGATGGAAGTGACACAATTTACTTATTTTCAGCAAGTCGGTGGCTTAGAGTGCCATCCGGTTAGCGGCGAGATAACCTACGGAATCGAACGAATTGCGATGTATCTGCAAGGCGTGGATAGTATTTATGACATCGTGTGGACAGACGGTCCTAATGGGGTCGTGACCTATGGAGATGTGTTTAAGCAAAATGAAATAGAAATGTCAGCTTACAATTTTGAGCACGCTGACACGGACAGACTTTTTACTTATTTTGATGATTGCGAGAACCAGAGCGTTAAGCTGATTGCTGCAAACTTGCCGCTACCCGCGTATGAACAGGTACTAAAGGCATCCCATTATTTTAATTTGTTGGATGCTCGCAAGGCAATATCGGTCACTGAGCGTCAGCGCTTTATTTTAAGAGTTAGGGCCCTGGCAAGAGCTGTAGCGATGAGTTATTTCGAAAGCCGCAAGAGTATGGGCTTTCCACTTGCTACCGAAGAACTTAGACAACAATACTTGGATACTTAGAAACAATGAGTACAAAAGATTTTTTAGCTGAGCTAGGAACGGAAGAACTGCCACCAAAGGCTCTTCCGAAACTCAGTCAAGCGTTTGCCTCAGGCATCGAAACTGGATTAAAAGAACTTGGTCTACGTTTCGGGGAAATTGAGGTTTTTGCGACACCGCGTAGATTGGCTGTTAGGGTCAATGCGCTAAGTGATTTTCAACCAGACAGCATCGTTGAAAAAGTTGGGCCAGCAGTAATGGCAGCATTCGATAAAGAGGGTTTGCCTACAAAAGCCGCGAGCGGTTTTGCGAGATCATGTGGTGTCGAGGTTTCACAGTTATCAACCACCTTGAAGGATGGGACTGAGAAGCTTTTTTATTCAAAAAATGAACCTGGCGCCGAAACAGTCTCTCTGCTTCCTGCTATTGTTCAAAAGTCACTAGATAAACTGCCCATTCCAAAACGAATGCGCTGGGGATCATCGCGCATTGAGTTTGTAAGGCCGGTACATTGGTGCGTTCTTCTTTTCGGTAAAAGCTTCATAGACACTACAATATTAGGCGTTAAAAGTGGAGCGGTGACCTACGGCCATCGTTTTCACCATAGCGCATCGTTAGCAATAGCCACACCATCCGGCTATGAAGATTTATTGGAGAGTCGTGGCTTCGTTATCGCTGATTTTAATAAACGCAAAGAAATTATACGGGAGCAGGTTTTAGAAATAGCGAAAAGCCGGCAGGGGACTGCAGTTATAGATGAAAATCTGTTGGACGAGGTCACCGGCTTAGTAGAGTTTCCGGTTGCCTTATCGGGGGAGTTCGACAAAGAATTTCTAGAGGTTCCACCCGAAGCGTTAATTTTGGCGATGAAGTCTCATCAAAAGTATTTTCATTTAGTCGATGAGAGCGGCAATTTAATGCCGTGCTTTATATCAGTCAGTAATATTAAAAGCAGCGATCCTAGTCAGGTAGTGGCAGGTAACGAAAAGGTTATTCGACCTCGGCTTGCAGATGCTAGATTTTTTTATGAGTCCGATTTAAAGACGCCGCTAGCAGCTAAAATCGAAAAACTTAAAACCATAGTCTTTCAAGCGCAATTAGGAACCGTGTACGATAAGACAGAAAGAGTGTCTCGACTTGCGGTGTATATGGCGGACCAATTTGACGGTGATATTCCCAGCTGTAAAAGAGCGGCGAGCCTCGCGAAATGCGATTTGCTCACCGACATGGTGGGTGAATTTGCTGATCTACAGGGACTGATGGGTTATTACTACGCATTAAAAGATGGCGAAAGTAACGAGGTCGCATCTGCTATCGTAGAACAATACCTTCCGCGCTATGCAGGCGACGCACTGCCTAAAACGCTCACCGGGAACATTATTTCACTTGCAGAAAAGATTGATACGATTGCCGGGTTGTTTGCCATAAAGCAACCCCCTACCGGTTCTAAAGATCCTTTCGCTATTCGCAGGGCAGCGCTCGGTGTTTTAAGAATTTTAGTAGAGAACCGTCTTGAGCTCGATATTCTTAAAGTTCTAGGCTTCGCTCTAGAAGGCTTTGCGAACTTGGATATCGAAGAAGGTACTGATCAAGTAATATTTGAATTTATGTTAGACCGTTTGCGCGCTTGGTATCAGGATAAGGATATACCAATAGAGGTGTTTCAATCTGTAAGAGCATTTAAGCCTCGAAGTCCTTTTGATTTTGACAAGCGGATATCAGCGGTACATCATTTTGGTGGTTTAGAACAGGCGCAAGCGTTAGCCTCAGCAAATAAACGTGTATCTAATCTCGTCGTTAAATCTGGCTTAAAAGATTCGAACAGCAAGGTAGACCCTTCCCTGTTTGACTCAGAAGCTGAAAGGGTTTTGTATAGCTTAGTAGAAGGCAAAGAGGTTGAGCTGGCGCCCTTAATAAAAAATCATGATTACAGTGGGGCGTTGGTTTCTCTTTCGACTCTACGAGAGCCCATAGATAACTTTTTCGATGATGTAATGGTGATGAGCGATGTAGAAGCGGTTAAGGTAAACCGAATTATGCTGCTTATGAGGTTACGTGACTTGTTTCTGCAAGTCGCTGATGTTTCTCTTTTACATTCTAACTAGTTAAAGCAAAAACTCGGATTAGAGCCCTCACTATGAAAATAGTCATATTGGATAGAGACGGAGTAATAAACCAAGATTCAGACGCCTACATAAAAAGCCCAGAAGAATGGATTCCTATAGAAGGTAGTATTCAGGCTATAGCGGATCTATGCATTGCCGGCTTCAAAGTTGTTGTTGCGACTAATCAATCGGGCCTCGGGCGCAAACTCTTTTCTAACGATGACCTGAACAGTATTCACAGTAAGCTCAAAGAATTAGTTGAACACGCTAACGGTAAGATTTCTGGTATATTTTATTGTCCTCATTTACCGAGTGACCACTGTAACTGCCGTAAACCAAAAACTGGTTTGCTTGAAAAAATCGAGCAAGATTTGCGATGTTCTTTAAAAGCCTCTCATTTCATCGGTGACAGTGTCAGAGATATACAGGCTGCCTTAAGCCATGGTTGCAAACCCGTGTTAGTGAAAACTGGAAATGGAAACAACGCCTTCACAGAGCTAAAAGCGTTAGGGGTAAATGATTTTGATGTGTTCTCAAATCTAGCAGAGGCAGCTGAAAGCATTATTTCGGGCATAAAATGATCAACTCTCTGTTTTATACCTTAAGGACCCTTTGTTTTTACGTAGGCTACGTTACGGTCACAATCGCTATTTCTAGTTTATTAATCCTGTCCTCGCCAATACTCAGCGAAGTCGCTATTTACCGAGCTTCTAAACTTTGGTGCAAATTTGTCCTGTTTTGGTTACGCATATGCTGCGGCGTAAAGTATGAAATTTTTGGCTTAGAAAACCTTCCTGAATCGCCATGCGTAATCATCGCAAATCACCAGAGCAGTTGGGAAACCATTTTCTTCTATCAGCTGGTGTTTCCTGTATCTCCGATCATAAAAAAAGAACTGTTAAGGATCCCTTTTTGGGGATGGGCGCTAAGCTTAGTAAAACCAATTGCGATAGACAGATCAAAACCAAGAGAAGCGGCTCGTTCACTTTTAGTGCAGGGTCTGAGTAGACTTAAGAGCGGGTGTTTTATAATTCTTTTCCCAGAAGGAAGTCGATATCCGCTAGGGAAGTTGGGAAAATTTAGCCGTAGTGGCGCGAATTTGGCGATAGCAGCTAAGGTTCCAATTGTTCCGATTTCACATAACGCTGGTCTTTGTTGGCCCTCACGAAGTTTCATTAAGTCACCCGGTTTAATCCAAATATATATTGGATCGCCAATCGATAGCGCCGGGCGAAAAGATGATGAACTCATGGCCCAACTAAGGGAATGGATTGTCGCCCAATCCCTTGAGAGGAGTTAAAAAATACTAAGTCGATCAGATGAACGATTCTAGATATCAAGGTTTTCTGCGGCGAGCGCGTTTTCTTCAATAAATTCTCGTCGTGGTTCAACCTGATCACCCATAAGTGTATTGAAGAGCTGATCTGCTGTGATTGCATCATCAATTGTTACCTGCAACATCCGGCGGGATTCTGGGTTCATTGTGGTGTCCCAAAGCTGGTCAGGATTCATTTCTCCTAAGCCTTTATATCGCTGCAAGTAATGACCCTTCATCGCCTCATTTGTTAGCCACTCAATTGCCTCGGCGAATGTGGAAACCTCTTTGGTTTTCTCTCCTTTCTTAACAAAAGCACCTGGTTCAATAAGTCCGTTCAGGGTATGACCAAGATCTGCGAGCGCTTTGTATTCACCAGAATGAAAGAAGTCCCTTGAGAAAACATAACTTCTCTCAAGACCATGCAAGCTCAATGTAACTTCCGGGAGATAAACGCTACGCTCCTTATCTTCCTTGACGCTGAAGGTATAGTTAGTGCTTACACCGGGCTGTCTGAGTAGCAAGGTTGCTTTCACTTCAACCAGCCAATCAGCTACTATTTTCTCGTTTTTCAGATCATCTTCGCCCAGCATGCGAGTAAATATCATAGACTCTAATATTTCTGTTGGGTAGATACGTGCTAGCCGGCTAATAATTGCATAGCCTCCATTAAATTGTTTAACAAGTGATTCAAGTGCATCGCCACTTATACCGGGAGCTTCTTTATTAACATGCAGGCTAGAACCCTCTAGAGCGATTTGGATTTGATAATTCGCGAGTGCTTGGTCGTCCTTCAAATACTGCTCTTGCTTACCTTTTCGAATTTTATACAAAGGCGGTTGAGCAATAAAGATATGCCCTCGGTCAACCAGATCCCGCATCTGACGAAAAAAGAAGGTAAGCAGAAGAGTCCGTATGTGAGATCCATCTACATCAGCATCGGTCATTATAATAATGCTGTGGTATCTCAATTTATCAGGAGAGAACTCTTCATTTCCAATACCACAGCCTAAGGCCTTTATAAGAGTTCCTATTTCAACAGAGCTAAGCATCTTGTCAAATCTAGCTTTCTCGACATTAAGTATCTTGCCTTTTAGAGGTAGAATGGCCTGATTTTTTCTGTTTCGGCCTTGTTTAGCAGAGCCTCCCGCAGAGTCTCCCTCCACTATATATATTTCTGATAGAGCAGGGTCCTTTTCCTGACAATCGGCGAGCTTGCCTGGTAGGCCAGCAATATCCAGTGCGCCTTTACGCCTTGTCATTTCCCTAGCTTTTCTAGCGGCTTCGCGGGCTCTGGCAGCATCTACCATCTTATTTACGATGAGTTTCGCGTCTTGAGGGTTTTCTAGCAAGTAATCGTTGAGATAAGCTGCTGTTTCCTGTTCGACTACCGTCTTTACTTCAGATGAAACCAGCTTATCTTTTGTTTGCGACGAAAACTTAGGGTCGGGAACTTTAACGGATATGATTGCGGTCAAACCTTCCCGAGCATCATCTCCGCTGGTGGTTACTTCCTTCCCTTTTTTTGAAGACATTTCTTTATCGATATAACCCTTAAGAACCCTTGTTAACGCACCGCGAAAACCGGCCAGATGCGTGCCTCCATCTCGCTGGGGAATATTGTTGGTATATGGAAATATGTTTTCTTGGTAGGAGTCATTCCACTGCAAGGCGACCTCTACAGTAATTCCGTCTTCTTCTCGCTCTGCTTTGAAATAAAATATTTTGTTTACGGTTGGTTTATTCTTATTCAGGTACTCAACAAAGGCTTTAACACCACCTTCATATTTGTAGAGGTCTTCTTTGCCACTTCGCTCATCTAGCAGTCGAATAGCCACGCCGGCGTTAAGAAACGCTAACTCACGAAGCTTTTTTGCGAGGATATCATAGTGAAATTCGACGTTCGAGAAAGTGTCTTTCGAGGGCTTAAAATGACATTCGGTACCCGTGGTCAATGTTTCACCAATAACTGATAACGGTGCTTGAGGCACCCCATGGACATAGTTTTGCTCATAGACTTTGTTTTCTCGTCTAATGGTCAGCTTCAACTCTTCAGATAAGGCATTAACCACAGAGACGCCGACGCCGTGAAGACCACCAGAAACCTTGTAACTATTATCATCAAATTTTCCACCAGCATGAAGTACTGTCATTATCACTTCAGCTGCGGAAACTCCTTCTTGGTGCATTTCAGTAGGAATGCCTCGACCGTTGTCGGAAACACTGACGGTCTCTCCTATATGAATGGTTACTTTCACTTCATCACAATGGCCAGCTAATGCTTCATCTATAGAGTTATCCACCAATTCGAAAACCATATGGTGTAGGCCAGTGCCATCATCAGTATCTCCAATATACATTCCCGGCCTTTTTCGCACCGCATCAAGTCCTTTGAGGACCTTGATACTGTCGGAATTGTATTCAGATTGGTTTTCTTCAGTCATTTTTTGCTCCGTTAGTGCGCGTAGCACAAATTTTTCTTATCTTTGGTTTGCGGATATTTTTTGAATAGCTTAACGAAAAATCAAGCTTTTATTATACCACGTTCCACGTGGAACGTGGCTTGGGATACACCGTCTGGCAGGCAAGACTCAACATCTAGCCTGTCAACAGCTGTAGCGAACACCTGGCCCCCCATAGAATGGAGCAGGGCGAGTACAGCTATTCTGTTCGCTGAATCGAGTTCGGCAGCGAGATCGTCGACCAAAAAAGTACAGCGTTGATTAGACAAACTATTAAGAAGCGTTCCCTGTGCAAGCTTCATCGCAATCACGAGAACTTTAAGCTGGCCCCGGGATAGCACATCAGTGGCTTTGTCCTTGCCGAACCTGTAAATAAGCTCGGCTCGATGAGGACCCGCCTGCGTTGCACCATACTTAAAATCTATATTTTGATTCTCAACAAGAACATCACTCAAGCGCTTACTCTCATCCCAACCTCGTGAATAAGAAAGCGACAGGTTTTCGGCGATTAGCGGCGCGAGTCTAGTATAGATTTCATTAAAAATCGGGGAAAATAAAGAAACGTATTTTTTTCGAGACTCATCAACGTATTCCGCGCAATGTCCAAACTCTTCGTCCCACGCAGAAATCTGGCTAGTATCGGAAGCTCTGGATTTCAAAAGGAGATTACGCTGGGCTATACACCTCTTTACGTTTCTCCAGTTTGCCAGAAAACCAGGTTCCACGTGGAACACTCCCCAATCCAAGAAAGATCTTCTTACCTGAGGGCCACCATCGGCGAGCTGAAATGTACTTGAATCGAGCACAAGGAGGGGCAAAAGCCTAGCTATCGACTCCCAGTTTTTTACGCTGTCCCCATCTAACTTTAACTGGGGAACTGTTTTAGCAGATTTTGAGAACCCAAATTTATGACCACTTGCTAACTCAGCAAACACCAATGTCTCGTTGGCTCCGTGCTGTACTAGCAGATCAAGCTTGTTGCTGCGGAAAGACTTACCCGAAGCCAGAACGTGAATGGACTCAAGTATACTGGTCTTACCGCTACCGTTAGATCCATGGAGGAGATTAAACCCTGAGTTGGGCAGGATCGAAATATCTCCGATATTCCTTACCGCCCTTACATGAAGCTTACTTATAGCCGTCATATGATAAACGAGCCCAAATAGAGGAGCGGTGTAGTTATGATTACAGTAAACCCCGAGGTTTAAAGCCGCATCGGCATAACAACATACACAGCATCACTGCCAGACTCCGCTTCAATTAAGGCACTGCTATTCGGGTCAGACAGTGTAATTTTTGCATTTGGACAAGATAGCGTTGATAACACATCAATCAAATAACTAACATTAAATCCAATTTCCAGCGTTTCGCCCTGATAATCGACACCAATAACTTCTTCAGCTTCTTCTTGCTCTGGGTTGTTCGCGAGAATCTTAAGCTCGCCGTTAGACAGAATGACGCGAACACCCCGATACTTTTCATTACTCAAAATCGAAGCCCTAGTAAAAGCCTGTTTAAACTCTTGAGCATTACCAACTAAGACCTTATTCCCGCCCTTAGGCAGGACACGATTGTAATCTGGAAACTTGCCGTCAACCAACTTAGAAGTGAACGTCGTAGCGGTAACCTTAGCCCTAATATGATTCTGTCCAAAGGTGAGAGTAATCTCATCATCATCGACTAGTAAGCGACCCAATTCAATTATCCCTTTCCTCGGGACGATCAATTGCTGGATTTCTGAGGTTCCCTCGTCGATAGTCATTGTCTCCATCGCAAGGCGATGCCCATCAGTTGCTACCACTCGGAGATAGTCAACGCTTACTTCAAACAACATGCCATTCAAATAATAACGTACATCCTGCTGAGCCATGGCAAAACTTGTGCTATCTAACAACTCCTTAAGCCGACTCTGAGAGAGCGTTACGGAAAACGTATCGGGCTCTTCCTCAACACTTGGGTACTCTGTGGCGGGAAGGGTCGTTAACGTAAAACGACTACGCCCAGCCTTAATCGTCAACTTATTACTATCTGACATGCTCAACTCAATCATTGAGTCTTCCGCCAATGACTTACAAATATCAAGCAATTTGCGGGCGGGTACGGTAATTGCCCCGGACTGCTTAGAATCAGCAACGGTGACCCTACCAATTAATTCAACTTCTAAGTCCGTACCCGTTAGCGAAAGCTGATCCCCTTCTAAAACAAGCAAAACGTTCGACAGTACAGGCAAAGTTTGTCTTCGCTCAACTACTCCGCTTACCAATTGAAGGGGCTTTAAAAAGGTCTCTCGAGATATTGTAAAATGCATTTCTCTACTCTTATTGCAAGATCAACGGCTGTTAGCTGGATAAGGAACGAAGAAGATTATTATAGTCTTCCTGGATATCCATCGAACTGTGTCTAAGTTTATTAATTTGTTTACAAGCATGGAGGACCGTAGTGTGGTCTCTACCACCAAAAGCGTCTCCAATCTCCGGTAGACTGTGATTTGTTAATTCTTTAGACAGCGTCATTGCTACCTGGCGCGGCCTTGCTATCGATCTGTTACGCCTTTTTGAAAGCATATCTGCCATTCTAATTTTGTAATACTCGGCCACCGATCGTTGTATGTTATCAATAGTGACCAATTTATCCTGGATCGCGAAAAGATCCCGCAAAGCCTCCTTTATCAGGTCCAAGCAGATTGGTTCTCCTGTGAAGTCAGAGTGGGCGATAACCCGCTTTAACGCGCCTTCCAATTCGCGAACGTTAGAACGCAAGCGCTGTGCTATATATAGAGCAGCTTCATAAGGAAGGGCAACATTGCTTAACTCGGCCTTGTTCATCAAAATAGCCGCCCGCGTCTCTAGTTCAGGTGGCTCTACGGCAACCGTCAAACCCCAGCCGAATCTTGACTTCAAGCGCTCCTCAAGGCCATTGATCTCCTTATGATACCGATCACAGGTCAGTATTATCTGCTGACCACCTTCCAGCAGTGCGTTAAAAGTATGGAAGAACTCTTCCTGTGATCGCTC
>MDTF01000542.1_pt1 | contig 21140 bp, 20 predicted proteins | sample 811191 | NCBI WGS metagenome assembly MDTF01 (sample SAMN05326649, study PRJNA326480) | marine metagenome | isolation source: seawater | place: Southern Ocean | collected 2011
TCAATTCTCTTGATCGTGTCAGAGTATGTCAGTTTCGTACTTAAAATCTCACTATTGTTAAAAGAGAAATTCTCATTGATAAAAGCTTGAGCCCTGCTTTGGAATACTGTTTCTTGTATAACGCCAAAGAATAACCATCCACTTGGAATTAAAACCACGAATACAATCCCTAAAATATAGCGGTTGTATTTTTTCTCTCGAACGGCATCTATGAAGGCTTTCTTCGGGAAATCAAGGTATTTTACAACTACCCATGTGCTGAGGCAGATGAAGATACTGTTTAGTAGAAACAGGTAAAGTGCTCCAAAAAAGAAATCCCATTTGAAGTTTGCTAAACCGAATCCAGCGGTACACAATGGTGGCATCAATGCTGTTGCAATTGCTACCCCAGGAATTACGTTGCTTTTCTCTTTTCTTGAACCTGCGATAATACCAGCCAATCCCCCCAAAATAGCAATCATTGCGTCTAAAAGTGTAGGTCTGGTTCTAGCCATCAACTCACTTTGAGGTTCATCAATTGGGCTGATAACAAAGTACAGTGTAGACACGATAATACTAATTCCAACCGCTATGCCTAAGTTTCGGGCTGAGTTCATTAGCATTTTAAAATCATGTGTTCCAATAGCTAATCCCATTCCTAAAATAGGACCCATTAATGGTGAAATAAGCATGGCTCCAATAATTGCGGCTGCAGAGTTGGTGTTCAACCCGATGGACGCAATAAAAATGGAACAAGCTAAAATCCAGGCTTTGTGGCCTTTAAAGTCGATGTCTCTTTGAATTCCTTCAACAGTCTGCTGAACTTCAGCGCCTTCCTTAATGTTGAAGACATTGCTTAAATAGGATTTTAGGTTGTAAAAAAGCTCTAGAGAATTCTGCTTGATTTGTTCTTTTTGAGCTTTCTCCTCTTGTTCTTGGTTTTGGGTCAAGTCAATTTCAACCGGTTTTTCGGATGAATTGTTCTGATCTTCATTTACTTGCATAGGACTTGATTGATCTAATATATCGGGAGAAAATGTACAAAAAAAGCCGTCACTTTGTTCAAATGACGGCTTTTACAGAAAAAATATTTTTGGTTATTCACCCTGACCTAAAGAGTATCCACGTACTCCGTCAAAAGTGTATAGTTGTTCTGTTTTAATAAACTCTAAACCAGCTTTGTTGATGTTGGACATCAATTTTAGGATTTCATCTAATGTGGCAGGCTTCGACTCATCTTTTCTTAAGTATCTACATCTCCAGTGATCAGAACGGAAAGTTTCTGGTAAACAATCTGGATATACTTTAACACCACGGTTCGTGATGATCTTCAATTCAAAGAAATCGCCTTCACAAGCTTTTAACATGTCACCTAAAACTTGAGGGTCACGATCTTCTCCAATCCAATCCAAGAACACATCAATACCAACTAGTTCTTTTTCGATATTTCTTGGAGCATATCTGCGACTTACATTAATTGGTTTAGCCTCTTTGTTGTAAGTAACAACATCGAATTGCTCAGGTTTTTGGCCTAATCGAGCAATAACTGCTTCAGCAAATTCTTGTGTTCCTGCTCGTTGTGTGCTCATGCCTTGTTTATAGATGTCTCCCGTGTGTACTCCATCTTCTAAGGTACGTAACCAAGCATTTTCAATGGTTTCGGCAATATCAGCCATTCCCATGTGGACTAACATCATGATTGCCCCATTTAATAGTCCTGATGGATTAGCTATATTTTTCCCTGCGATATCAGGAGCTGAACCGTGAATAGCTTCAAACATCGAAACTTTATCTCCAACGTTTGATGAACCACCCATTCCAACAGAACCAGCAACTTCAGCAACAATGTCTGAAATGATATCACCGTATAAATTCAAAGTAACAACCACATCAAACATCTCTGGGTTGTTTGCCAATTTAGCCGAACCTATATCGATAATCATGTGATTTGCCTCGATATCTGGGTATTCAACGGCAATCTCACGGAAGATTTTAGAGAATAAACCATCAGCCTGTTTCATGATGTTATCCTTCGTCATACAAGTAACCTTTTTGCGGTTATTTGCTTTTGCGTATTCAAACGCGTAACGAACAATGCTTTCAATTCCCGGACGAGAAACCAATTTTAAAGTTTGAACAACTTCAATGGTTTGTTGATGTTCAATTCCAGCGTATAAATCTTCTTCGTTTTCACGAATAATAGTCAAATTCAAATCTGGAAAGTGAGAACGCACATATGGATGGTAAGCTTTCACCGGACGAACATTGGCGTATAAACCTAATGATTTACGAACCGTAACATTCATACTTTTAAAACCACCACCTTGAGGTGTTGTAATTGGTGACTTTAAGAAAACTTTGTTTTTACGGATGGTATCCCATGATGAGTCTTCGATACCAGTTGATCCGCCATTGAGGTATACTTGTTCTCCGATTGTGATGACATCATATTCTAGTGGTGCGCCTGCAGCTTCTAGAATATTTAAGGTTGCTTTCATAATTTCGGGACCAATACCGTCTCCGTATGCAACTGTAATCCGTTTTTTGCCTGACATATATCTTATTTGGATGTTGTTTTATTCTATGGCTCAGACAAATATATAAGGGTGAGTTTTACTGGGGTACAAAAAATTGATGTTTATTCGGGTGGTGTCTTAAAAAGATAAAAAAATGACAGAAGGTATGTTTAGAACAGGGTTTGAGGTTGGTAAAAATGATTTTTCAATTGATTACCCCCGTAAAATTTCATTAATCGGTAGTTGTTTTTCTGAAAACATGGTGTCTCGTTTCCAAAACGCTGGTTTTTCTGTTCAGGCAAATCCAATGGGAATTCAATACAATCCAATTTCACTTTTTATAACACTTGACCTGGTTAAAAAGAATGCTGCTTTACCAGATTCTTCCTTTGAGTGGATGGATGATCACTGGGTTAACTGGTTGGCTCATCATGATCCTATTTACAAAACCAGTGAAGGTTTAAAAGATGAGTTAGAAGCCAATATTCGTCAATGGAATCAATCCGTTCAAGATGGTGTTTTGGTTGTGACTTTCGGTACTGCTTGGGTTTATGAATTAAATGAAACTAACGAAATTGTTGCGAATTGTCATAAAGCGCCATCAAATCGATTTACCAAGCGATTACTTTCAGTTGATGAAATTGTAGAGCAAGGAAAGGCTGTTTTATCAGATTATCCTATTAAACACATTGTATTTACAATCAGTCCGGTTAGGCATTTACGCGATGGATTTATCGAAAATCAACAAAGCAAAGCTACCTTGGTTTTGGCTGTTAAGCAGCTGGTTAAAGAGCTTTCAAGCGCGACTTATTTTCCAGCTTATGAACTGGTAATGGATGATTTGAGAGGGTATCAATTCTTCAAAAGCGATTTGATTCACCCTAACGATTTGGCTATTGACTACATCTGGCAAAAATTCAAGAAATCATATTTTTCTGAATCGACTATCAAGATTGTTTCTAGATGTGAAAAAGTGATGCAGGCTGTTCAGCATCGTCCCTTTGATTCAGAGGGGAAAGCTTATCGCAAGCATTTAGAAAAAACAAAACAAAAGTTATTGCAGTTGCAAGATGAAGGTGTTCATGTAGAAAATGCCTTGGATGAAATTACTTTGAGATTGTATCCATCCAATCGCTGATGGTTTTAGACAATAACTCAGGATCAGACGGAAGAGAAAAGCCAGTGTATTTTTTGCTATGTTCTAGTGCTTCGTCTAAATCAAATCGATCTTGATCAACGGCAAAAAAATGTTTTTGCTCAGCGTGCCAATTGGCTAAATACTCTTGCTCAGTTTGTCCAGGTGTAGGAACTAAAATTGCTTTTCGGTTTATTTGAGCCAAATCCATCAATGTGGAATAACCACTTCTCGAAATCACCATTTCAGATTGGTGAATCAATTGATTAAGTTCATCAGCGGGTAGGTGATTGAAAATAGTCACATTTTCATCTACGTATTGATGTGTGGAGATGGCTTTGCCCAAAACCATTGCGGCTTTTACGTTGGCTAACTCCAGCTCAGTTTGCATGATGTGTTGAAATAGTGTGCGTTGAGGTTCTGGGCCAGAAATAATAGCTAAAACATCAAATTTTTTGTCTTGACTTGCAAGTGGCTTCAATCTACTTAGAGGTCCAATAAAATTAGCGTTTTTAGGTGCTTTGTATTTATGTGCTAAGTCGCCACTTATGTTTGGCTCATCCTCATAATCAGGAATCCAAACCTCACTAAATTTACTCATGAATCTGCCATTAAGCTTTTGAATGAACGATTCTCCGAGTGGTGATTTTACCATCACTTGATGAGTCATAAACACCGTTGGGATTTTGTCAGAATATAGCCCAAAACGGTTATCGCTAATGATTCCGTCAAGCTCTTCTGTCTCCACTAGCTCTTGAATAAAACGATTTTCATCTTTTATTCCGCTTAAGATTTTAGGCATGATCTTAAGCATGTGAATTGCCATGTTTCCACCACTTGGATACGTGATGTTATATCCCGGTAATTCAACCGACTTTAATTGAGGGAATTCGGCTTTCAACAACCCGAGTGGATATTCTTCAGCGCCAATGATTACTTCGGCTCCTTGAGCTAATAATTCTCGAATAATAGGAACACATCTTGATGCGTGTCCTAAACCCCAGTTCAAAGGCGATACCAATATTTTAGGTTGCTTTTTCAACGCGCCAAAGATGTGAAATCATTATGTTCTATAAACTGGATTTATTCTGCTATTATTTCTAATGCAAAACCATTGCCTGTCATTTATGAAAGGATTGTTTCTTTGCAAGTAAATTTTTTCGATTAAGATGTCTGGGAAGAAGAAGTTGTTTCGCTTTAAAGAGATGGAGACTTTTAGTAATGTACTAGAGCCTGTTTTGAGCGATATTATGGATGAAGAGGATACAGGAGTCTTTAAAGATCATCCAATGAAAGGCAAGTGGAAATCTGAGTTTTTCAAAAACGAAAACCCACTTGTGTTGGAACTTGGCTGTGGTAAAGGCGAGTATTCTGTTGGAATGGGAAGAAAATTTCCAAACAAAAATTTCTTAGGCATCGATATCAAAGGTGCTCGTATTTGGCGTGGAGCTAAAACAGCAATTGAAGAAGGTTTAAACAACATCGGCTTTCTTAGAAGTAGAATAGACTTCATCACTTCTTTTTTTGTTGAAGGTGAAGTAGATGAAATCTGGATAACATTCCCAGATCCTCAGAAAGAGGGCAGAAGAGAACGCAAGCGTTTAACTTCCCCCATGTTTATTGATCGTTACCGTCAAATCTTGAAAAAAGGTGGAATAGTTCACTTAAAAACAGATAGTGACGATTTGTATGAATACACCATGGAACAAGTGGAAGAACGCGGTTATGGTTTGATTCAGGAAACCAATGATTTATATGGAACATTGGTAGATCAATTGGATGCGGATACGCAAGAAATCATGAACATCAAAACCCATTATGAAGGCATTTTTTCTGCCAAAGGGTTTAAGATAAAATACATCAAGTTTACCATTCATTAATGGCCAAAGAGCAGCAAAACGATTTTTTTAAGCAGGTGTGGCAAGTAGTTGAGCTTGTTCCTTCGGGGCGAGTTACGAGCTACGGAGCCATTGCTAAATATCTGGGTGCTGCTAAATCTGCTCGAATGGTTGGATGGGCCATGAATGCATCACATGCTTCTGAAGTTCAAATTCCAGCTCATCGCGTGTTGAATAGAAATGGTGTTTTAACCGGAAAGAATTTTTTTGAAAACCCTTTTCGTATGCAAGAATTGTTAGAAGAAGAGGGAGTTGAAATAAACGAAGATCAAGTAGTTAAGTGGAAGGAACTCTTTTGGGATCCCGCTACAGAACTTACTTTAGAATAAATCTAAATAACTGATTCCAATCTCGTTATGATTGGTTAATTTTGCAACTCAAAGCAAGTCATGGATATAACTCAAGATAAAGTCATTAACGCGCTCTCTTATGTTGTAGAGCCAGACATTAAGAAGAATGTTGTTGAGGCGAATTTAGTTTCGAACTTGATGATTGATGGAAAGAAAGTTTCTTTCAACTTAAAAGTGAATAATCCAGCCATGCACAATCGCAAGCGTATTATCGAAGCTTGTGAGCACTATTTAAAAATGTATGTAGCTGAAGATATTCAGGTTAATATTCATGTTGAAGCATTGCCTTCAAACCCAAATGAAAGAGATCAAGGTCAACGCAAATACATGTCTGAAGTAAAACATGTAATTGCTGTTGCATCTGGTAAAGGTGGTGTTGGGAAGTCTACCATCACATCTAACTTGGCAGCCGGTTTAGTTAAAATGGGCTTCAAGGTAGGTTTAATCGATGCCGATATCCACGGACCATCTATTCCGTTGATGTTTGATGTAGTTCATGAAAAACCAGGTATGACCGAAATTGATGGTCAACAATACATGACTCCAGTTAAGAGTCCATGGGGAGTTGATATCATGTCTATCGGATTTTTCGCTGAACCAGATCAAGCTGTTGTATGGCGTGGCGCCATGGCTTCAAAAGCATTAGAACAAATGTTTACTGATGTTTTTTGGGGTGATAAAGACTTCATTCTGATAGATTTACCTCCAGGTACAGGCGATGTGCATCTTACCTTGGTGAAGCAAGCTCCTTTATCAGGAGTTGTTATTGTAAGTACTCCACAAGAGGTTGCATTAGCAGATGCTCGCAAAGGAATCGCTATGTTCCGACTAGATAATATCAACATTCCTGTGGTGGGTGTTGTAGAAAATATGGCTTGGTTCGAACCAGAAGACCAGCCAGGTAAAAAGTATTACATCTTTGGTCAAGACGGTGCAAAGCACCTTGCAGAAACCATGGATGTTAAATTACTAGGTCAAATTCCTTTAGTTCAAAGTGTGCGTGAGGCTGGTGATGCGGGTAGACCTGCAGTGTTGCAAGGTCATACTCCTCAAGCCAAAGCGTTATTACAAATGACAGCAAACTTAGCAGAAACGCTAGGTGAAAATGTAACTGTTTAATTATGACACAAGAAAACAAACAAGATATCCGCGAAAGAGCTTTAACTGCTCTAGAACAAATCAGACCGTTTTTAGTAGAAGATGGTGGCGACATTGATTTGGTTGAAATTACCGATGATCTTATTGTTCGTGTTGAACTTAAAGGAACTTGTACTAATTGTACCATGAATACCATGACATTTAAGGCCGGTGTGAAAGATGCCATTATGAAAGCAGTACCAGAAATAAATGGAGTGGAAGCCGTAAACTTTGCGGTTCAAGAATAAAGTAGGAGGCTTTGTGCCTCTTATTACTTTAAGTGCTGACAACCGTCATTTTTGGCTGGTGTTAGCTATTCTATTTTTGTTATCCTAGAAAATCTATTATGCAAGATACAACTGAAGCATTAGATGAGGTGGTTGTGCTATTTGCGGGTGACTCCGGAGATGGTATGCAGCTTACCGGTAATCAGTTTACAAATACTACTGCTTTGTTTGGTAATGACGTTAGTACTTTCCCAAACTTTCCAGCTGAAATTCGCGCTCCACAGGGTACTGTTGGTGGTGTATCAGGGTTTCAAGTGAAATTTGGAAGTCATCGTTTATTCACGCCAGGTGATGAGGCAGATGTATTAGTAGCAATGAATGCAGCGGCTTTAAAAGCCAACTTTGATAAACTAAAAAAAGGTGGAGTTTTAATCGCTAACACCGATGGATTTGATTCTAAGAATTTAAAATTAGCCAATTGCGCTGATGTAAATCCGTTGCAAGCTGAGCGAATGAATGAATACAATGTTCAGGCATTTAACTTCACGCAACTAACACTCGATACGCTTGCCGATACCGTTATCCCTAGAAAGGAAGCAGCAAGAAGCAAGAATATGTTTGTGTTGGGACTTTTGTATTGGATGTTCAATCGTTCGATGGAGCCAACTGAGCGCTTCATTGAAACGAAGTTTCGCAAGAGTCCTGAACTAATAGAATCGAATTTAAAAGTATTGCGTGCCGGATATCATTTTGGTGAAACCAATGAAGCTTTTGCACATCGCATAGATGTTAAGCCAGCTGAATTAGAACCAGGTGTTTACAGAAACATCATGGGGAATCAAGCGACAGCTTTAGGATTAATTGCAGCGGCTAAAAAATCTGGATTGGAATTGTTTTACGGTTCGTATCCAATTACTCCAGCATCAGATATTTTACATGAATTGGCTAAACACCGCAACTTTGGTGTGAAGACTTTTCAAGCTGAAGATGAGATTGCAGCTGTTGCTTCTTCTATTGGAGCATCGTTTGCAGGTTCATTGGGTGTTACGGCTTCATCTGGTCCTGGTATTGCTTTAAAGCAAGAAGCGATTGGTTTAGCAGTAATGCTTGAAATTCCTTTGGTGGTTGTGAATGTGCAACGTGGTGGGCCTTCAACTGGATTACCAACCAAAACAGAGCAAGCTGATCTAATGCAGGCGCTTTACGGTAGAAATGGAGAGGCTCAAATGCCTGTGGTAGCAGCTAATAGTCCTCAAGAAGCGTTTGATGCGGTTTATGAAGCCACAAGAATTGCATTGGAGTTTATGACTCCAGTAATGTTCTTGAGTGATGGATATATCGCTAACGGTGCTGAGCCATGGAAATTCCCGAAAGCGGCTGATTTACCTGAATTGAAAACGCAAAAGATTTCTGAAGTTCCTTCTGAAGGATTCTTGCCATACAAACGAAATGCAGATTTAGTTCGTTCATGGGCAGTTCCTGGTACAAAAGGATTGGAGCATCGTTTGGGTGGTTTGGAAAAAGATGAGTTGACAGGTAATGTTTCTTACGATCCAGATAACCATGAAAAAATGGTGAAGATCAGAGCTGAGAAAGTTGCCAATATCGCGAATCACATTCCTGAACAAACCATTGACCAAGGTCCTGAAAGTGGTGAAGTTTTAATTCTTGGTTGGGGATCTACTTACGGTGCTATTAAAACGGCAGTAGCGCAATTGAATCAAGAAGGATTTGAGGTTGCTCACGCACATTTGAGGTATCTGAATCCGTTCCCTAAAAACTTGGGTGATTTACTTGAAAAGTATAATCAAGTAATTATTCCTGAGATGAACGATGGACAGTTAATCAATATCATTCAGGCTAAATACTCTAAGGTTTGTGTTCCTTTAGATAAGATCAAAGGAATTCCTTTTACGGCCAATGAAATCAAAGAAAAAGTAAAATCCATATACCCAGAATCATGAGCGAAACAATCAAAGTACCGAAACTCAAAGCCAAAGATTTTGAATCTGATCAGGAAGTGAGATGGTGTCCAGGTTGTGGAGATCACGCTATTCTGAAACAAGTTCAAGCAGCAGTTGCTGAAATAGGCGTAGCGCCAGAAAATGTAGTATTCATTTCAGGGATTGGATGTTCATCTCGATTCCCGTATTACATGAATACCTATGGAATGCACAGTATTCACGGTAGAGCAACAGCAATTGCTAGTGGATTAAAAGCTGCACGCAAAGATTTAAGTGTTTGGATTGTCACTGGTGATGGTGATAGCTTATCTATTGGTGGGAATCATTTAATTCACCTGTTGCGAAGAAACTTCAATGTAAATGTCCTGTTATTCAACAACGAGATTTACGGATTAACAAAAGGTCAGTATTCACCAACAAGTCCGTTGGGTTTGAATACAAAATCAAGCCCGATGGGAGTGATAGATCATCCGTTTAATCCAACAGCATTGGCTCTTGGAGCAGACGCAACATTTGTTTCTCGTGTAATTGATCGCGATCCTCGTCACTTGAAAAAAACCTTGATTGAAGCTAATGAGCATCAAGGAACTTCATTTGTTGAGATTTATCAAAACTGCCCAGTATTTAATGATGGTGTATTCAGCAATTACACAGAACGTGGATTGAAAGAAGAGCACACATTATACATGGAAGCTGGAAAGCCGTTGGTTTACGCCAAAGAGACCAAAGGAATTCGTTTGAATGGATTAAAGCCTGAGATTGTTGATTTAACTACAGGTGAATTTTCTGCAGACGATTGCTTGGTTCACGATCCAACTGATCGTACGCTGGCTGGTATTTTATCTCGATTCTTCGATAAACTGGAAGATGGCGGATTACCAAGACCTTTTGGTGTTTTCTATCAAGAAGACAGATTCAGATATGAAGAGGCTTTGCAACTCCAAATAGACGAAGCTATGGCTTCAAAAGGCGAAGGTGATTTAGATGCTTTGTTAGCAGGAAACAACAATTGGGTTATCCAATAATATCACATAAAAAAAGCTCAGATCTTAGGATCTGAGCTCTTCTGGTATAATACAAACTGGAATTGGATCCATTTTGTGTTTATTCGCTTTGTGTCTACTGAGATATATCTCCCAAACTTCTTTTTGTCGATCGTTGTCAAAAATAGAGTCAACAGGTTCGTTGCCGTATTTTTCTTGAGTCAACATGGCCCATTCTAGCTCGTCATAGGTTGCTCCAATTTGATCTTCATCAGTTCGGCCATCATCCCATAAACCATCAGTAGGTCTTGCTGTAAGGATGTCGTTGTTTACTCCAATTTCTTTACCTAAAGCATAAACTTCACTTTTCATTAAGTCAGCAATAGGAGATAGGTCAACACCACCATCACCGTATTTGGTGTAAAATCCAACGCCAAAATCTTCTACTTTATTACCAGTTCCACAAACTAGATAACCGTGTAAACCAGCAACTGAATAAAGTGAAATCATTCGCATGCGACTCCTAGTATTTGATAACGTCAAGAATTTTTGATCGATATCAGCATTTAAGTCTGCAACATTTTCAAGTGCACGAACAAAGTCATCGTAAGTTTCAGTTAAATCCAATTCAATGCTTTTAACGTTGTTGTATCGCTGCTTTAATGTGTCAATGTGATTTCTACTTCTGCTTACTTGATCTTTTGCCTGATGAATGGGCATTTCCATTACAATAACATTCAATCCGGTTTTAGCACAAAGTGTACTTACAACTGCTGAGTCAATTCCCCCAGATACGCCAATAACGTATCCATTAACTCGAGCAGATTTTGCATAATCTGTTAGCCATTCAACAATGAAATCGGCTACTTCTTTTGTTTTGATCGTATCTGCCATCGATCTGTGTTTTATTAAAACATTACACCCAGGTGCAATGCAAGGTAATGTAATCTATTTCTACGTTCTTTATCTTCAACAGGAAACCCATTGTCGATAACGGTTTGGTTATTGTCAGTTAAGTACGCTTTTCCGCCAACAATGTTGGTTAATCCGTTGTGATAAATCAATCCAGCAACCAATCTTGTTTTTCCGCTGAGGTTGTACTCCAATCCGCCACCAATAATTAAATCAGAGCGAAACGCTTGAACAGCATCAGAAACATCTTCACCATCATTCGATTCAAAATCGTTACTTAAATCAGCATTTGCTTTAATATTCCAGCCTACTTCAGCGCCAAATAGCCCCCAGTAATACATATAACCAATTTCGCTGGTGCGAAGTTTAATTGCCAATGGAATATCTATATACCTCAAATTATAGTTGGCCTCGGTTTCAGTTGCTACATAAGTTCCTAATTCGGTCTGGTGGGCATCAGCGTAGCTCATTTCTCCACCTAAATGAGAGATTAAAAAACCAGTGCTAAAACTGTAGTTTTCATCTCCAAACAATCTGAAATCTGCATTCAGTCCATATTGAATACCAGCTTTTACTCCTTCACGGTTATAGCCTTGGTTGTCAGGAGATATCCAGCCTATATTTGGACTAAGTTGCAGGCCGAGTCTAACTTTTCTTCCGTCCTGTGCGTAAGTTTGTGAATAGATTAGGGTGGTTAGCAACAAGAAACAAACAATTCTAAGATGTGCTTTCATACTTTTGCCCAAGTTTCCAACTAAAATACAACCTTAAAAGAGCTAGTATGCTATATATTAAACGTGTTTTTCATATTCTACTGTTAATTACCTTTTTGGTGGGGTGTAATACCAATCCGTTGGATGTAGATGTGAGTCATGTTTCAATTGATATGCCGATTAATAGGCTTGAAAAACAGATGCAGGATTACGATTTAGATCAACCTGAAGCGTATCAAGAAAACTTGCTGAAAAAATATGGGGATTTCTACAACTTATACATTCAGCGAGTATTGCAATTGGGTCATGTTCAAGATCCAGCGTTGGTTTACTCCATTAAGGAGTATTTAAATGACCCTGTTATTGCTAAAATGTTTGATGCTGTCGATTCTTCTTTTGCTGATTTACAAGTAGAAGAGTCATTGATCAAAGAAGGATTTCAGCACTACAAATATTATTTTCCTGAGGCTAAGTTGCCTTTGGTTGCAACATTTGTGACTAATTTCAATTACAATGTAGTTGCGGCTGATAGTGCTTTAGGAATAGGTTTAGAAATGTATTTAGGAAGTGATAATCAGTTCTACAAAAACATTGGAATGCCTGAATACAGAAGTGCTACAGCCGATAGAGTTTACATGCCGTATGATGCTGTTAGAGGCTGGGTGCTTTCAGAGTTTGAAGGCTCAATGGATGGGCAAGACCTCCTTTCTTTAATCATAGGATATGGTAAAACCATGTATTTAATGGATGCCTGTTTTCCCAATGATCAAGACTATTTAAAAATCAGATACACCAAAGATGAATTGAACTGGTGCGAAATGAGTGAGTGGAGTATATGGTCAGCGATTTTAGATGCAGACATATTATATAGTACCGATAGCGATGTAATACGCGCTTACACTGGTGAAGGGCCATTTACTCCGGGTATGCCAAAAGAATCTCCATCTAGAATAGGATTGTGGTTGGGTTGGCAAGTGGTTCGATCGTATATGAAAGAACATCCCGAAACATCTATTCCACAATTAATGAGACTAACCAACGCACAAGAAATTTTACAACAATCAGGATATAAGCCAACGAAATAAATCAAGCATATGAAAAAATCAGATATAAACTTTACAATCGGTTTAGACGAGAATCAAATTCCAGAAGAAATCACTTGGAAAGCAGAAGATAATGGCGATAAAGGTGCTGCAGACGCAGTAATGTTAGCTATTTGGGATAGTATGGATAAAAACACACTTCGCATTGATTTGTGGACAAAACACATGATGGTAGATGACATGAAGTTATTTACATATCAATCTATGCTAACTATGGCTGATACTTTTGCACGTGCAACTGGCGAAGAAAAAATGGCGCAAGAAATGCGTGATTTCGCTATGCAGTTTGGTCAAAAAATGGAATTGATTAAGCCTGCTGAGTAAAAATTGAATTTGTATGGTCAATAAACTGGAGCAGCTCTTGTTTGCCTGCTCCGGTTTGTGCCGAAGTCTTATAAATTGGAGGGAGCTCTTCCCATAATTCCAACATTTTTGAAGTGTACTGCTTCATGTTTTTCATCAACTCAGAACTAGAAAGTTTATCTGTTTTGGTGAAAACCATTACAAATGGCAGGCGATTTATACCAAGCCACTCCATAAAATCCAAATCAATTTGTTGAGGTGGAAGTCTTGAGTCTAACAGAACGCAAACGCACATCAAGTTTTCGCGTTTCTTCAAATAGTTGGTGATTAGTTGGTGGAATTGCAAGCGAGATTTCTTACTCACTTTTGCGTATCCATATCCGGGTAAATCTACAATATACCAACTGTCATCAATAATAAAATGATTGATGAGTTGCGTTTTTCCTGGTTTACCAGATGTTTTAGCCAATCCTTTATGATTAACGAGCATGTTAATCAATGATGATTTACCCACATTACTCCTACCAATAAAGGCGTACTCTGGTATTTTCGGATCTGGGCATTTGCTCACATCCGTATTACTCATTAAAAACTTAGCGTTGGTAATTTCCATTAAATTATCCGAAGTGTTTTGCTAGCCATGTGCTAACAATGTCATTGAATTGTTGCGGGCGCTCCATCATTGGTGCGTGACCACATTTCTCAATCCAAAATAGCTCAGCATTTGGAAGTAATTCTTCAAACTCTTCTGCTACTTCAGGAGGGGTGATTGTATCGTTTTTACCCCAAACCAAACAAACAGGAAGATCCATGTTTGGAAGGTCTTTACTCATGTTATGTCTAATAGCTGATTTAGCTAAAGATAAAACGCGAACTACTTTGCCTTTGTCATTTACAATGTCAAAGCATTCGTCAACTAAATCGTCAGTTGCGTTTTCTGGATCGAAGAAAGTTTCAGCAACTTTGGTTCTTACGAAATCTTTGTTTCCGCGTTTAGGGAATGTTGATCCCATGGCGTTTTCATACAAACCGCTGCTACCAGTTAAGGTTAACGACTTTACTTTTTCAGGGTGGCTGTTAGCATATACTAACGCAACATGTCCACCTAAAGAATTACCCAATAAGTGTACCTCTTTATACCCTTTAAATTCGATGAAATCCGAAACGAATTTGGAGAGGTTCTTAACATTAGTGTTAATCACTGGTAATTCGTAAATCGGCATTAAGGGAATAACCACTTTATACTTGTCTGAAAAGTGATTTAAAACATCTTTAAAATTACTTAAAGCCCCAAAAAGTCCGTGAAGCAACATTATTACCGGTCCTTCTCCTTGTTCTACGTATTCGTAACCGGCTTCCCTTTGTATACTGTCTTCCATAATTGCTTTTCTAGCAAATCCAAAAATAGACATTCTGCATGGATTGGTGCCTAAATCTGAGATTCGTGTTAACAGCCGAGTGTTGATTGTTATTTTCAGATTACCCACTATCCTACACGAAACTGACCGTTTTTTGTTTCATCTCCTTAAAATCCTTCAACTTCTTCTCAACTCTCTTTTTGGTTTAAGCCCCAATTGTGGTGTTTATAACCCCAGATTTCTTGTAAGTTTTCAACAAAGTGGGAGAAAGTGGTAAATAGTGGGTGATTTTCCATAATTTTACACTCTGAAAAGGAATTCTTGTTGAAGAATGGCAAATTTCATAGGCGAATACAACTGTAAAATAGATGCGAAGGGTCGCTTTGCATTCCCTGCTGGGCTGAAGAAACAGCTCGATCCAGCAGCACAGGAGAAGTTTGTCTTGAACAGAGGGTTTGAAGGGTGTTTGGTTTTGTATCCGCAAAATGAGTGGGAGAAGGAAACGGCACGCTTCGCTAAGCTCAACCTTTTCGTGGCTAAAAACAGAAAATTCTACCGCCAGTTCCACAATGGAGCAACTGAAGTTTCAATGGATGCTGCGGGTAGATTGTTGATGCCGAAACAACTGGCAGTGTTTGCTGGAATCACCAAAGAGATCGTGTTGTTTGCTTATGCGAACAGAATAGAGGTGTGGGATAAAGAGAAGTATGATCAGGTGATGGATGATGGTGTGGATGATTTTGCTGACTTGGCAGAAGATGTGATGGGTCAGTTGAATGATGAAGAAGGCGCTGAATAAGCATGTATCATAAATCGGTATTACTCAAAGAATCAGTAGATGGGTTGGATATCCAGCCCGATGGCATCTATGTAGATGTCACATTTGGTGGTGGTGGACATAGCCGAGAGATATTGAAAAGATTGGATTCTGGTCGTTTGGTGGCTTTTGATCAGGATGCTGATGCGGTGGATAATGAAATTGAAGATGATCGCTTTTTGTTGGTTCGTCAAAACTTCAGGTATCTCCGCAATTTTTTAAAGCTACACAGAGCTCTTCCATTTAATGGGTTGTTGGCTGATTTGGGTGTTTCTTCTCATCAGTTTGATGCTGGGGGTAGAGGTTTTTCCATTCGATTTGATGGTCCGCTTGATATGCGAATGAATCAAAAAGTTGGGGTTTCTGCCAAAGAGGTGTTGAATGAATACGAAGAAGATCAGCTGCTGAAAATTTTTCGTGTTTACGGAGAGATAAAGCAAGCTGGGCGATTGGTGAATTTGATCGTGAAAAACAGGTTGAATGATCCAATTGAAACCACAAGCCAGTTGATTGGATTACTGGAAACGATTGCTCCTTTTAAAAAGCAAAATCAATTCTATGCTCAAGTATTTCAGGCGTTGCGCATTGAGGTGAATGACGAATTGAAAGCTTTAGAGGAAATGTTGGTTCAGGCTTCTGAAGGATTAGCTCCAGGTGGTCGTTTGGTGGTGATTTCTTATCACTCATTAGAAGATCGATTGGTGAAGAATTTCTTCAAGACTGGAAATTTTCAAGGTGACTTGGAGAAAGATTTTTTCGGAAATATCCAAAGACCATTAGATCCGCTTAGTGGAAAAGTAATTATTCCAACTGAGCAAGAGATTCAAGAGAATCCGAGAGCTAGAAGTGCAAAAATGAGAATAGCGGTAAAACGCCATGAATAGAGTAAAAAGTGAAAAAGGGCCGGAGGTTGTAAAACCGAAAAAAAACCGGGTTGGAAAAATCACTCGTCCGATTGCGGAAGTGTTGAGTGGTAATTTCTTGGCTGGTGATAGTGTGGTTAAAAACCTGCCTTACACTTTGTTTTTGGTGTTGATTGCTTTGATCTATATCGCGAATGGGTATTTGGCAGAAGATACGGTTCGTAATATTAATAAGGTAGGTAATGAGCTTAAGGAATTGCGCAGTGAGTACATCACAACAAAGTCTGATTTGATGTACACCACCAAGCAATCTGAGTTAGCGAAAATTATAGAAGAGCGCGGTTTGGGGTTAGAAGAATCTTATGATCCGCCAAAGAAAATTGTGATTACAGAAGACGAAGAAGAAGCGATTCTAGATAATTAATGGAAGATAAAGGCAGCATATTAAAACGTACCTATTTCCTATACATGATGTTGGGAGTGTTTGCTGTGGCTATACTTTTCAAGGTTTTTCAAATTGTTTTTGTTCAGGGTGAGCAATGGCGAGAAAAAGCAGAAAATCTAACGATTCAGTATAGAACCATTGATGCTGTGCGTGGTAATATTTATGCTCTTGATGGTAGTTTGTTGGCTACATCGGTTCCAATCTACGAAGTGCGTTTTGATCCAAATGCAGAAGCGATTTCAGATGAAATCTTCAATCAGAATTTAGATACGCTTTCGCAATGTCTTTCAAAATTATTTAAGGATAAGTCTAAACTAGCGTACAAGCAAGAGTTGACCCATGCTCGAAACAAAGGTGAGCGATACCATTTAATACGCAGAAATGTGAAGTACACGGATCTCAAAAAGATGCGTGAATTTCCGCTTTTCAATCGTGGTAGGTATAAAGGTGGGTTTCTGTATGTGCAGCAGAATAAAAGGCAAAAGCCTTTCCGTGTATTAGCTGCTCGTACCATTGGCTATGATCGCGATGGTTCAGCTGTTGGATTAGAGGGTGCTTACGATGCAGATTTAAGAGGTGTAAGTGGTAAGCGCTTGATGAAGAAAATTGCTGGCGGTGTTTGGATGCCGGTTAGTAGTGAGAATGAAGTTGAGCCAGAAGATGGAAGTGATCTAGTTACAACCATAGATGTCAATATTCAAGATGTTGCTGAATCTGCCTTGTTAAAGCAAGTTCAAAAACATGGAGCTGCTAATGGTTGCGTGGTTTTGATGGAAGTTGCAACAGGTGAGATTCGTGCTATTGCCAATTTACAGCGAGGAGAAGATGGCCGTTATTACGAGTCTTATAATTACGCCATTGGTGCAAGTACTGAGCCTGGTTCAACATTCAAATTGGCTTCTTATATGGCGGCCATGGAAGATGGCTTTATCGATTTGGATTATAAAATTGAGACTGGAAACGGTAAATATGAGTTCTATGGAACGCGCATGTTCGATAGTAAAGAAGGTGGTTACGGAACAATTACCGTAAAAGAAGCTTTTGCTGTATCATCGAACATCGCGGTGGCTAAAATCATCGATAAATTTTATAAAAGTGACCCTCAAAAATTCATTGATCGCTTATATAGTATGCGTTTGAATGAACCGCTTGGGGTTGAGATTGCTGGTGAAGGTAAGCCGTTTATAAAGTCAGCAAACGATCCTTCTTGGTCAGGGATTTCATTGCCTTGGATTTCACATGGATATGAGGTGAGTATGACTCCACTTCAAATTTTGACATTATACAATGCAGTTGCAAATGATGGCAAAATGGTGAAGCCGATGTTTGTGAAAGGAGTTCAAAAACATGGTAAAACGGTTCAAGAGTTTGAGCCAGTTGTCTTGAAAGATCGCATAGCTTCAAAAGAAACCATTTCTAAAGTGAAAGAAATGCTGGAAGAGGTGGTGAAGAATGGAACGGCAACCAATTTAAGAGACGCAAACTTCCACATTGCTGGCAAAACGGGTACGGCACAGATTGCAAAAGGAAAACTCGGTTACGATAAAGTAGCTTATCAAGCATCGTTCTGTGGGTACTTCCCAGCTGAAGATCCAAAGTATACCTGTATTGTAGTGGTAAATGCTCCATCAAAAAATGTGTATTACGGAAACGTGGTTGCGGGCCCAATCTTCAAAGAAATTGCTGATAAAGTATACTCAACCAGTATCGATTTTCATGAGGAGTTGAAAGAGCAGAAAGACGGAGAAGAACTTCGTACTCCGGTTTCTAAAAGTGGATTTGCTCCTGATCTGGCTGAAGTATTCCAAGATATTGATGTGAAATATATTCAAAAGAATCAAGCTGAATGGGTGTTGACTCAAACATCTCCTGATTCTGTGGATATGTTGCCTGCAACAATCAGAGAGAATTTAGTGCCTAATGTTCGTGGTATGGCGGTAGAAGATGCTGTGTACTTATTGGAGAATATGGGCTTGAAAGTTCGAATTGACGGAAAAGGTGTGGTGAAATACCAGTCTATCCAGCCGGGTGAACGAGTAATAAAAGGTGGAACAATTAAACTGCAACTGACGTGAAATTACTGAGCGACATATTATATAAGGCGCGCATCGAAGAGGTGGTAGGTTCAACCAATGTTGCCATCGATAAAATTCAATTTGATTCTCGAAAAGTAGAGGCTTTTACAGTTTTTGTAGCTATTCCAGGAACTCAAGTTGATGGCCACAAATACATCGATACGGCAATTGATAAAGGTGCTGTTGCGGTTGTTTGTGAAACTCTACCTGAAAATATTCAAGCTGGTGTTACTTATGTGAAAGTGAAAAGTAGTTCTGAAGCTTTGGGTTTCATTTCGGCTAACTTTTACGATAATCCTTCTTCTAAATTGAAGTTGGTTGGAGTAACAGGAACCAATGGTAAAACTTCAGTAGTAACGTTGTTGCACCAGTTGTTTACGGCATTGGGTTACAAAGCGGGAATGCTTTCAACTGTGGTAAATAAGATCGGGAAAGAAGAGCTGAAAAGTACTCACACAACTCCTGATGCTATTTCTATCAATCACTTGATGCACGACATGGTTGAAGCTGGTTGTGATTACTGCTTTATGGAAGTGAGTTCTCACGCTATTGATCAACATCGCGTTACTGGATTGAATTTCAAGGTGGCTGTATTTACCAATATCACTCACGATCATTTAGATTATCACGAGACTTTCAATAATTACATCAAAGCGAAAAAAGGATTGTTCGATCAACTCGATTCACAAGCTTTTGCTTTGATTAATAAAGACGATAACCATGGTGATATCATGGTTCAAAATACCGCTGCCAAAGTATTTGGTTTCTCTGTTCGTTCATTGGCAGAGTACAAAGCGAAAATCATTGAAAACCAATTTACAGGCTTGCAATTAAACATCAACGGAAATGATGTTTGGACTAAGCTAGTTGGTAAATTCAATGCGTACAATTTGTTAGCTGTTTACGGTGTAGCTGATTTACTTGGGCAAGAGAAAATCAATGTGCTAACCGAAATCAGTAACCTAAACACAGTTGAAGGTAGATTCCAATATGTGCGTACATCTGATGATGTTGCAGGTATTGTTGATTATGCGCACACGCCTGATGCTTTGGAGAATGTTTTGAGAACTATCAAGGATATCAGAACTGGAAATGAGCAAGTCATTACAGTTGTGGGTTGTGGTGGTGATCGCGATAAAACCAAACGACCAGAAATGGCTCGCATCGCTTGTGAATTCAGTGATCGCGTAATTCTAACTTCAGATAATCCGCGAAGCGAAGATCCGCAGGTTATTATCACCGAAATGCAAGCTGGTGTTCCTGCGCAACACTTTAAGAAAACAACACAAATCGTAGATCGCAAAGAAGCGATCAAAGCTGCTATCTCATTGTCGCAACCGGGTGATATCATTTTGATTGCTGGTAAGGGACATGAGAAATACCAAGAAATTAACGGTGTTCGTCACGATTTTGACGACATGGCCATTATGAAAGAACTCTTTAAACTGATGAAGTCGTAAGATGCTGTACTATTTATTTCAATATCTCGATTCTTTAGATGTTCCAGGAACTGGGGTGTTTCAATACATCTCATTTCGTGCTGCCATGTCGGTAGTTACCTCGCTGTTCATCAGCATGTTTTTTGGGAAATACATCATCCAGTTGTTGCAAAAACAGCAAGTGGGCGAAATCGTTCGTGATCTTGGTTTAGAAGGTCAAATCCAAAAACAAGGAACCCCAACAATGGGTGGTTTAATGATTTTGGCTGCGATTATCATCCCGACTTTGTTGTTCGCCAAATTGGATAACATCTACATCATTTTGATGTTGGTTTCAACAGTTTGGTTAGGTGCAATCGGATTCATAGATGATTACATCAAGGTTTTCAAAAAGAACAAAGAAGGACTTCAAGGAAAGTTCAAAATCATAGGTCAAGTTGGAATTGGAATTATCGCAGGATCAATCTTGTATTTCCACAAAGATGTTCAGGTAAAAGAGCCTATTCCGATTGAGCAGGTTACAGAAGTTCTTCCAACTGACAATGTAATTGATGATGTGGTTTGGAGAAATCAGCGCTCAACTGAAACAACCATTCCATTCTTCAAAAACAACGAATTCGATTACTCTCGATTATTGACTTGGATCAGCGGTGATTTAGCTGATTACACTTGGTTGATTTTCATTCCGCTGGTAATTATTGTGGTTACGGCTGTGAGTAATGGAGCTAATATGACAGATGGTCTGGATGGTTTAGCTGCCGGTACGTCTGGGATTATTGGAGGTGCACTTGCCATTTTCGCATTTGTGAGTGGTAACTACGTTTTTGCCGATTACCTCAATATCATGTACATCCCAGAAACGGGTGAGTTAACCATTTACATCGGTGCTTTCATCGGAGCTTGTATCGGTTTCTTGTGGTACA
>MDTF01005361.1_pt1 | contig 21116 bp, 12 predicted proteins | sample 811191 | NCBI WGS metagenome assembly MDTF01 (sample SAMN05326649, study PRJNA326480) | marine metagenome | isolation source: seawater | place: Southern Ocean | collected 2011
AATACCAATAAAGATCCAGTAGTAATTGTAAGGGGTGAGTTATTAGTTAAGGGTAGTACTATAAATAAGGCTCGAATTGTTGTTTACGATCAAGAAGGGCAAGAGATCGGGGTTTATAATTCCAAACAACAATCAGGAGCATTTACAATGACTTTGCCCGAAAGTAAAACATATTCTTTAGGATTAAGTTTGCCTGGAGAGGATGAAAAAAGGGTTTCATTATTAGTTCCTGAAAAATCAGATCAGGCCATTATTTCTAAACGCTTAGTGATTGAAAATGGTGTATTGAAAATTGTTGATAATTCTGAGTTATTAGCAAATTCGGATTTAAAAAAGAGAATTATAGCTGAAAGTGCTAAACTTAATGTTAATCAAACTAATGATATTGAGTTCAATACAAAAATTGAAAATAAAGAAGTAAAAACGTCTCCATTGCTAGAAGAGGTGGTTGGATTGCCTAATGAAATAAAAGTAATTAATGAATCGATTGATTTAACGGCTAGCGCTGCTCAAGAGCTTAAGGAGATTAAGGAATCTGAAGCAAAAATAAAAAAGCAGATTGACGCAACTTATTTTGTTGCTCAAAAGAAAAGGATTAAATCTTTGTTAATTAAAGACGAAATTGAGAATCTTTCTGAAGATCTTGCAGATGCTTACAGTGAGTCGGAAAAGGAGAAAAAACGAGTTGAAATTATTCAAAGACAAAAGGAACTTAAAATTAGTACAACGGAGGCTGTTTCTGCAATTGAGTTTGCTCAAGTAAAGGAAAAAGCATTGCGAATTAAATCAAAAGAAAAAGAATCTGCAGAAGTGTACCTAAAGGTTGTTAAGGCTGCAGGTAATTCTAATAATAGTACTTCTGCTATTGCTGCAATCGAAAAAGCCAGAGACAATTTAGATGCAATTCAAAAAGATATTAGAATCATGCAGGAGGAAGACGGTTCTGAAAAAGCATTCGCTAAAGTTGATGAAGCAAAAAGAAATGTAGCAGATAAAGAATTGGCTCTTGATATTTTAGAGCAGGATATAGAAGATATTTTTAGCGAACAAAAAGACTTAACAGATCAAGAAAAATCGACAAATAATAAAGGATTAAAAGAGGAGTTTGGTTTACAAATCAATGAGCTTGCTGAGGAATTAAAGCGAAAAAAGGTGGAGCGAGGGGTTAGAAGAGCTTCACTCACAGAAGCAAAATCTGAATTGGCTGTACTTGAATCTTCCAAAAATATATTTGCTGAAATTCAACAAGAATCTGAAGACGAAAGTTTAGTCGTTGTTAGTGATGAACAAAAGGCTAAAATTCAACAAGAAGTAGCTTTGGTTGAAAAACAAGAGATTGAAGAAAAGGAAATATCTAAGGAGGTATTAAAAATAAATACGATTGATGCTGTAAATGCTGAAATAGAGGAAGCGTATAAAAAAGGAACGGTAACGAACGAGCAGCAATATATTAACGAATTAAGAAAAGCACAAATTAAAGGCCAGGAACTTACCGCCCTCCAAGAAGAAAAAGAATTAATGGAGTTAAGTTTACTAGGGCCAGGAAGTAGTAAAGAGAAAAAAAGTATTCAAGAGAAAATTAATGAATTAGCTATCGAGGAAGATTTATTTATACAAGGCGTAAAAGTTTACTTAGATAAAGCCAAATTAAAGGAAATAAACTTAACTGATTCTGAGAAAAATACCAATTCAGAAAAAATAAAGGAATTAATTGCTTTAGAGAAAACAATAAATAAGATTGAAAATCTTAAAGAAGAGGAACAGCTGAATACTGAAAAAACAACTTTTGAAGTTGTGAATAAAAAACCAATCACTATAACTCAGGAAATTGTACTAGATGTTGAAACAGCAACAGATAAAGAAATTGAAAATATTATTGTTAATGAAACTAATATTAGATCATATAAATTCTCAACTGAAAATAATGGGGAAGAACAAGAATCAAAAAATAAAGAAATTACAAAACTCAAAAAAGAAGCTATTGCGCTTTTAAAGAAAGGTAACATAGCTCAGATTAATGCTGAAAAAAAGGGAAAGGAAAACTCAAAAATTGCTTTAGATTTTAAAAATAAAGCATTAGATAAGTTGTTTTTGTCTTCGGAATTAGAAGGTGTGATTATTGAACAGAAGTTTACTGCAGACAGAACTCTTTTAAAGAATGAATTTTTAAACGATGAGAAAATATCTACAGATAAATTAAAAGCGATAGTCAATAAAGTGAATGATGATTGGGCTACTGCTCTATTGAAACGTGATTTAGCGAATAATGCAAAAGATAAAATTGAGAAAGTTAAATTACTTAATGAAGCAGTAGAATTGGAAAGTAAGACTTTACTTACTCAAAAAGAGCTTTTAGTACTAGTTGAAAAAAGAATTACTTTAATTGCTATTGAAGAAGATCAAATTAAAAAGCAGGAAATTTTAAGCGCAGATCAACCTTCTGTAAATTCTACTAACGAAGGTATTGCTACTAATAATAATTCGTTAGAAGTTAAGGCCGGAGAAGCTGCTCCAATTAACAAGGTGATTGCTGTATTTACAGAAGAAAATTCTACAGTAGATATTAACGAAAGTGACATTGCAAATTATAATGATGATCCATCTGAAATCCAAATAAAAAATGGTTTTGGTATTACCAGACCTGAAGAATTTAATTATGGTCCTAGTGCTTCAACTAAAACAAAACTTGCAGTTGCTATAAAGTTGGAGAATGAAGCGATAGATTTCTATAATAAATCAGAGGTTTTAAGGAAAAAAGCTAATGATAATCCAGAGAAGGAAAAAACGTATAATAAGGAAGTGAGTAAGCTTTTAAAGAAAGGAAGAAAAGTCCAGGAAGAAGCGAATGAGCAATTTCAAAAAGTAAATGCTTCTGAACTAGCTTTTAACGAAGGGGAAATTACGTTTGCAATTGAAAATGAAAACATTATTAAAAAGGATTCAGCAATTATTATAGTTAAAGCAGCAAATGATCTTTTTGAATCAGCCCAATTAATTAGAAAATCAGCTAGAAAAGAAAAAGATTTTAAATTATCATCTGATCTAATCAATAATGCATATAAAATAGAGTTAGAAGCATTAAATAAACAAAATTATATCCTGAATGGTGGACTAGACGGGGAGCAAGAGGACGAGTTTGATGTTGTTATTAAAGCAGTTAAAAAGGAAGAGAACACGTATACTAGAAAAGCGGATAAATTAAGGATAGAGGCATATAGTGAGGGGGATAGAAGTAAGAAAAAAGCTTTGTTTATTGAGGCCAGAAGATACGATTTGGCAGGGAATACTAAGAGAACTAAAAGAATGCAAGAGCAGATGATTGCTAATAAAATAGTTTTTGAAAACAACAAAAAATATGTAATTATCTCAAGAGGACAATCCAATAATAATAGGCCTGCAAATAAAGCTTATAATTTTGAAATGGAGGCAGATAGCTTATTTTTTCTTGCGGAAATTATTAGACTAAAATCTAAAAATAATATTGATCAAGTTGCTAGAATTGATCAGATCGAACAATCTGAAGAGTTGATGGTTGAGGCAAGAGAAGCGCAAGCTGCTGCTATTAGAAAATATAATGAAAGTAAATTAGCGGCTACTGAACCAAATTTTATTGCCAAATTTAGAACTGAAAAAAATGTTGATCAAAGTTCTACGGTTTTGGAAGATGCTTCTTTTGTTGCCAATATAAGAAAAAGTACTACTAAAAGTAAAGAGTTAGCTTTTGTTGATAATAGCAAAAGCATGAATAAAATTAAGGTAAATGAATCGCTTCCTGTTGATCAAGTACTACAAGACAATAATCAAGATAATGAAGTTGCCGGTCCTGAGTCTTTACAAGTGTTAAAAAATAGTTATAAAGAATTAACATTAGGTGCTAAAAGTATTGAAATGCAAGAGCTTGAAAGGGTTAAACGCATTGAGGTTTTAAAAAGAGAGTCCGAAATTAATAAGGATAAGTCTGAAGAATTACTTTCTACTGTCGATCTTATGGAGAATCAATTACGGATTTCGGAAACAATTGCAAAAGCAAATGAATACAGGAATAAAGCAGAAAATCAGGAGGTTGAAGCAGAAAATGAAGAAATTATTTTGAAAAATAATATTGCTGAGGGTGCTGCGATGAGGAAAGAAGCGGATTTAATTTTAGGAAATATTGACCCGAAAATTAAAGACGAAATTCTTAGAGGAAATATGAATACATCATCCGAGTTAAAGAAAATTAAAGCATTTTTAGAAGAAAAGCCAACGGATATTAGCGACAATAGATCTGAAAGTTTAGTAGAGAACACTGCTGATGATACAAACTTAGTTACGAATGATGTAAAAGTGGAAGAGAATAATTTAAATACAGAAGTTTCTAACACCTCACAAACCAAAGTAGTAAAAGACAATTATGAGAAATTAATCGCTGATGCTGAAAGTATTGAGAAGAAAGAGGTCGTAAGAATTGAACGTATTAAATATTTAAAAGCGCAATCAAAACTAAATAAGGATAAGTCCGAGCAATTTTTAGCTACAGTTGATGCGATGGAAGACGAGACTTTAATATTACAAACTATTGCAAAAGCAAATGAATATAGAAATAATGCAGAAATACAGGAAGTTGAAGCCAATAATGAGGAGATAATTTTCAAAAACAATATTAGTGAAGGCGCTGCGATGAGAAAAGAAGCAGATTTAATTTTGGGAAGTTTAACAGCTGAAAAAAAGAATGAAATTATAAAAGACAATCAAAATACTTCGCCTGATTTAGAGAAAATTCAAGTATTTTCAGAAAAAGAAAATGTTATTGAACCTGTAAATGCAATTACCGCTCAAGATCAATCTATAATTGCAAAAGAAAAACTTGAGTTTGGTGTAAATGATTCAAAAATAGTAGAGCAGGGAACCAATCAATTATTAGATCAAAATCTACTAGGGGTGAATATCTTAGGAGCCGGAAGTTCTGAAGAACAACTTAGTAAAGATGAATTTTCTGTTACCTCTTCTAAATCTTATTCTTCGTCTGTTGATATTCCAATGGATTCTGGTATGCCTAAGGGAATTATTTATCAAGTACAAGTTGGGGCATTTAGGAATAAAATTGACCCTTCAATCTTCGATGGATTAAGTCCACTTGTTGGAGAAAAAGCAGCAACTGGTATTATTAGATATAAAGTTGGTTATTTCAGAGGTTTTAAATCTGCGAATATGGCGAAGGGTAGAATTAGAAATTTAGGATACCGAGATGCCTTTGTTGTTGTATTTTTTGATGGAAAAAGAATCACACTTCAAGATGCATTATATGTTATTGAAAATACTGATGAATCTGAGAAGTTTGTATATGATAACTTAGTACAAGATGAAGTTCAGAAATTAAAAAAATTAGGGATTTTAGAGGAAGAAGGAGAATTAGATCCTAATGACGTTTCTTCTTCTCCGGTAGTTGTAAGTAGTAAGGTTGCTTCTACGATTAATGGATTAGATAATGATTTACTAAAGGTTGGTGGTGTTTTCTATTCGGTACAACTTGGTATATTTAGATCACCGAGATTAAGTGCTGATTTATATGGTATTTCTCCTTTATTAACTGAGAAACTAAACAATGGACTATTAAGATATTCAACGGGTGTTTATCGAGATTACAGTTCAGCTGAGACGAAAAAAATAAATGTTAGAAACAAAGGAATTAAAGATGCTTTTATAATCGCTTACAACGGAACTAAAAAGGTATCAACTAAGGAGGCTAAAGCACTCACTGCAGTAGAAAATACAAATGAAGCAACTTCTAATATTAACGCAGGTTCTATTACTTTTAAAGTACAAGTTGGTGCTTACAGAATAGCAATCGTTGCCGAAAACACCCCAGTTTTTAAAGACTTAACTAATTATGATATATCAAGTATCGAGCGTCCTTCTGGATTATTAATATATATGGTGGGCTCATTTAAAACAAAAGCAAAAGCCGATGATTTCCGACAAGTTGTTGTCGCTGCTGGAGGTAATGATTGTTTCGTTGTTGCTATTCAAAACGGAAAACGTATTTCTATGAGAACAGCTTTGGATTTATTAAATAAGTAGGTTTTTATGCAGGAATACTTATTGTAAAATATTGTTAGTTAAACAATCAAAAAAGACAGTTAACTATTATTTATATTTATCTAGGGTTTGAATTATTCAACCCATTTAATTTAAATATATTTCTCAATAATAAATTAATAAAAACAAAATTACAGTCGAGTTGTGGAACTCGGTTTCTTGTGCAAACATCGAAATATTATTTAAATATTCACTAGACACATAATACTTCTTTAAACGTTGTTTTCTTTTAACTATAAATATTGCAACTTGTTTTAATTCTAAAATACAAGTCACCTTAATTGTTTTTAATACTCAAGATAATTTTATTAATATAAGGTTATAGAATAGGTTTGGGAGAGAAATAATACACGATGAAATTAGTGAATAATGTTTTTGGATTCCATGCCTTATCGATAAGGTGAAAGCTCCTTTTTTTAGGTTTAATTAAAAGTAATAACTTCATAAATGACAATTTAAAAAGTTATTACTAAAGGGCGTTAAAAGTCCAAAATAAAAGCAACAAATTACATTTTTGATTGTCTTTCAAATTTTATTAACTTTAGTCACTATTGTAGGTTTATTAATGAAGAATTTTTTTTGTGTAATATTATTAAGTTTATGTTTCGGCGCAGTTGCGCAGGATGTACATTTTACGCAATGGATGCATGCGCCTCAAACTTATTCGCCTGCTTCAATAGGAGATTTTGATGGGAAGTATCGTTTTCACGCAAATTACCGAAATCAATGGTCATCTGTTACTGTGCCATTTGTAACTTTTGCAATAATGGCAGAATCTAATAGTATTGATAAAGTTCCAGGACTAGGCGCTAAAATAGGTTTGGTTTACGATGTGACTGGAGATTCAAAGTTTTCTACAACACATATTGATTTAGGTGTTGGTTATACATTACCATTACATGATTCATTGGGGGAATTTAGAATTGGAATTCAGCCTACAATTACTCAAAAAAAAATTGCTTTAGAAGCGCTAACTTTTGACAATCAGTACAACGGTTATTTTTTCGATGCGAGTTTAGAATCTGGCGAAAATATTCCGAGGTTATCAAGGTGGTATTTTGATCTTTCGCTTGGTTTTCAGTACAAAATACAAATTACAAAACGGTTTGAAGGGCGAACATCATTAGCGTTGTTTAATATTCTACAACCAAAACAAAGTTTCTTTAATAATGAAAATATTTTATTAGATAAGCGATGGAGTTGGCAAATAGATGGAAAATATCAAATTAATAAGAAGGTAGAATTACAACCTGGAATTCAATTTTCTGCGCAAGGGGAATTTTACTCAATTAATTTTGGAAGTTTATTTGATTATAATTTTAGCAAAACAGAATATTTTAATCAAACGGTTTTTTTTGGAGCTTATTTCAGAGCATTTGATTCTGGAGATTTAATAATAGGAGTTAATTACGATAGACTAAAGGCTGCTATTAGTTACGATATTAATTACTCAGGATTAACACCAGCATCAAATTTTAGAGGAGGAGTTGAGTTAGCTATAATATACATTATTCCTTATCCTAAAAAATTACCGCAATTTAAATTTTGTCCAGTTCATTAATGAAGTATTTATTATTCATATTGTGTTTTTTTGTTTCTGGTTTTTCAATCGGGCAGACAAATTATCTGAAAGTAAGCGAGCTGAATACTTTAATTGAAGATGGAGATTTAAAAATCGCAGAAGGAGATTATTTCGGAGCAATTCATTTTTATGATCTTGCCTTTAATATTGATAGTACAGCAGAGGGGTTAATATATAGATTGGCAATTTCTAATAAGGGATTTCACAACTATTCAGTAGCGATGTTGCTATTATTAAAAATTGATAAGGATCCAATACTTAAAAATACGCATCCAGATTATTTATTCCATATCGCTGATATTCTAAAAAGGGAAGGAAAGTATGCTGAAAGTGAAAAAGCTTATAAAAAGTTTGTTCGATCCTACAAAATAAAAAACGATCAGTATTATCTGTTTGCAAAAAATGAAGTGAAAGTTTTCCCAAAAGTCTATGAATTATTAAAGGATACAGTTGATGTTGAAATTACAAATCTGGGAAATCAATTAAATACTGGAAGTGCAGAGTTTAATTCATACTTTACTTCGGATACAAGTATTTTGTTTAGTACATTAAGAGCATCTAAGTCTAATGAAAATGGTTCTGTTGATCGGGAGAAATATGTAATTTCTGTTTACAAGGGAATTGAAAAAGACAGTATTTGGCGGGTAGATTCTAGCTTTAAATCTTATAGTCCAAAATCAATAACGAACGGATCTTTTGATGAAGAAAAATATTTTTATTATTCTAAACTGGAGGAAGTAGATGGTTTTCAGATTTACAAATCTGAAAATAAAGTAGGACAACTAACTTACAAAAATCCTATTAAATTATCTATTAATGCAATAGGGTCAGCATCTAAGAATCCTCATTTTTTCAGGATCGGATTAAAAGAATATTTACTTTTTACATCAAACAGAAAAGGAGGAAAAGGAGGATGGGATTTATGGTATTCAGAATTTAAAAGAGGCAAGTGGAACAATCCCAAAAATTTAGGATTTAAAGTTAATTCTCCTGGAGATGAAGTTGCACCGTTTTTCGACAATCAAAAAAATATAATATACTTTGCCTCTAACTGGCATTATAATATTGGAGGGTTTGATATATTCAAAGCTACTGGAAATTGGAAACGTCCTTCGGCTATTGAAAATTTAGGGATTCCTTTAAATTCAAGCGAAAACGATTTGTATTATTCACCTTATGATTCTTTGAAAGGCATGTTTACAAGTTCTAGAATTGGAGCAATTACAGATAGGGTTGCAGTGTGTTGCAATGATTTGTTTTCTTATCAGTTTCCGAATCCAAAAGTACTCCCAGTAGATATTTCTGATGATGTGAGTACAATGTTGAGATTGCAGCGGTTGATTGAGGAATATCATGTAACCTTATATTTTCATAATGACCGTCCTAATCCTGACAATTGGGATACAATTACGCCTTATTCGTATTTGGAAACCTACAACAGTTATATCAAGCGAATTCCAACTTATAGATCAGAGTATAGTAATCTTTTAGTTGGTGAAGATTCTTTAGCTGCAGTAGATGAAATCCAGGATTTTTTTGATGATTATGTACACCGAGGAGTTAAAGATTTAGATGTGTTTACTGGTGAGTTGATTAAAGAATTGAATAATGGGAACAAAATAGAATTATTTGTCAAAGGATATGCTTCTCCATTGGCAAAATCAGATTATAATGTAAACCTAACTTTAAGAAGAATTAACAGTTTACAAAATTATTTAAGACGATATCCCGGAGGTGTATTCGCGAGATATTTGGATAATAAAGCTGCGAACGGAGGTTTATTAAAAATAGTAAAAGTACCATTTGGAGAGCACCGATCAGACACGACTGTAAGCGATGATTTTTACGATACAAGAAATTCGGTTTACAGTAAGAGCGCAGCTTTAGAACGAAAAATTGAAATTATAAATCTTCAGTTGATTAACGACTCAACTAGAAAAGAAACCCCTTTTAGTTTTAATTTAGACAGTACACAAACAACTTATAATTTAGGTAAAATTGATTCGCCTAAATTTAGTTGGAGATTTTATATGGAAAATTCATCAGATGCTTTAATTGAAATTGACAGTATAAGTACAGGTTGTCAATGTTTAGCACCAAAGAGAAGTGTATGGAAAATTAAACCAGGGGAAATAGAACCATTGGATTTGGACTTCGATATGAATGGATATAATGGAGCTATTGGTAGAAAGGTAGAAGTTTTCTTTAAATCTGGAGAAAATAGATCATTAATTTTACTGTTTGAACTTTAACATTTATAAACTCTTTAAACCTTTTTTTTTATAATATTGTAGAACCACAATTACAGGAATGTTTTAGTACATTGTTAATAACGTTTTACTATATTTGCCAAACGATAATAAGGTTAGAACTATTTTTACAAAAATTGAATATACAGAATAAGCAGATGAGAGGTTTCGGATTGGTATTACTAGTAGTTTTTGTAAGTGGAATAATGGCATCATGTAAATCGCACGAGGTTTGTCCAGCATATACTAAAATTGAAAAGACGCAAGATAACTTCTAAAGTTATCTTTATTATAAAATAGACAATAAAAAAATCGCATCAAATTGGTGCGATTTTTTTATTGTCTATTTTCTGTTAGAGAATTTAAACAAGTTTTCTTTTTCTTGTTTGGATAGTGAAGCGTATCCACTAGCTGAAATTTTATCCAATATTTTATCAATCTCCTCCTGATTAGCTTTCTTACTTTTGTTGTATTCCTCATCAGACATGTTTCTAACATTTTCTTGAGAGTGAACAACTTTCATTCTACGTCCAGGTTTGAAAATTGATACTATTTTACTGATAATAGTATTGATCCCCTTTGTAATGTCTTTTCCTTGACTGTGTGATTTAGCGAAATAATATCCTGTAATAGCTCCGCCGATATGTGCAATATGTCCTCCGGTATTTTCGTCCATCATATTAACAAAATCAAGTAATACAATACCAGCTCCGAGCCACATTAGCTTAATTGGTAAAATCCCAAATAACCTAACTTCCGATTTTGGTGCATGGGCACAAACTCCAACTACAATTGCCATTACTGCAGCAGAAGCTCCATAAGCGTAATTTGCTTCTTGGAATTTAGGGGAAATTATTGAAATGATTTCTAATAAACCAATTCCGATAAATCCTCCTAGGAAGTATAATCCAAGTAGCTTTTTAGGAGTGAAATAAGAAAGAAATATTTTACCTAGAAAATAAAGTAAAATCATATTTGATAGAATATGATTGAACGTTATATGCAAAAATAAATGTGTTATTAAAGTATGAAATTTAAATATTAGTTCCGTTAAGTTGTTGGTAGGTACTCCTAAATATTTAACGGAAAAACCATCGATTTCACCAACTTCAATAGAAGTAAATAATCCGAAAATAATTCTTACCGCAACAATAAAAAGATAAACACCAACATTTACAAAGATTAGTCTTGTAAGAATATCTCCGTTTTTAAAGCTTTGCTTTATTTGATTTATAATATCGGTCATTAAATAATATGTTTTTTACGCCATTCTCTTAGAATGATAAAGCCAAATAATGCACCTCCAAGGTGTGCGAAATGGGCAATGTTATCACCTGAAGCATTCTGCACTCCTCTATATAATTCGTAAGCAGCGTAAGCACCTAATAAGTATTTTGATTTAATAGGAACCGGAACAAACATAATATACATTTCCTGATTAGGATAAAAGAATGCATAAGCCGCTAAAATTCCAAACAATGCACCTGATGCTCCTACCATTCTAGGGAATATTCTATTGTAATAAGTTGTGTATTTAGAAAAATTAATTTGGTTTGAAGTAAATGCTTTTTCAAGTTCAGTCATTATATCACTCATTTCTAAATACTGAACTGCTGTATGTAAAATGACAGCTCCAAAACCTGTTAGCACATAATAAGTAAGGAATTTTTTGTCACCTAATCTCATCTCAATAGCTTGTCCAAACATGAATAGCGCGTACATGTTAAAAAGCAAATGAGTAAAACTACCATGCATAAACATATGAGTTATGATTTGGTAAGGTTGGAAGTCGGGTGATTTGAAAAAATGTAAAGCTAAATTTTGATCTATAGCTGGAAACATATTCTGAAGTACAAAAAAAGCAATATTGATAATCAATAAATACTTTGTTACTGTTGGGATTCGGCTGAAATCTATCATTATCCTAATTTATTAATTATTTCTTCAGGTGAAAAGTTAAAAAATGTTGATCTACCGCTAGGGTTTACAAGCGGTGAATCACATAAGAAAAGTTGTTGAATTAGTGACTTAATTTCCTCAACCTCTAATTTCTGACCTCTTTTAATGGCGATATTTCTACTTAAGTTTTTAGCAAGTGCATTTCGTTTATCAACTTTAACTTCATCTGTGTTCAGTTTAAATTGTTCCAATAATTGCTCAATCAATTGCGTGGCATTTAGCTCATGTAAGTCAGCAGGTAAGCCATTTACAATAAAATCGTTTTTACCAAACTGACTAATATCAATCCCCATTTGCTGTAATTCTGGAAGAATTCCTCTTAGTAATTCAGCATCTGAAGCTTGTAATGAAATACTTTCTGGAAACAAAAGTTGTTGCGTACTGATTTTTTTCGTGTTCATTGCAGTAAGGAAATACTCATACAAAACACGTTCATGAGCTCTTTTTTGATCAATACAAATTAGTGTTCCGTTTTTTTGCGTTAATATGAAGCGATTGTAAATTTGTTTAAAAAAACCAAACTCATCTCCATTTTGATCAACCAATTGCGTTTGCTGATCTTTATCATCTTCAAATTCAATCTCTCCAAAAAGATCATCAAAATTTTCATTTTTGAGTACTTTCGGGTCATCGTAAATATTATTCCATTCAAAATTGGAACGTGCATCACTATTTTTAAAACTATTTCCAGAGTTCCATTTCTTGTCTTGCTGTTTAGCATTCTCATCCTGAAAAGGGTTGAAGCTTCTATCAACTTTAACTTCAGGTTGCCTTATTGTTCCGTCCGATTTGTATGCAGGAGCATTAAAGGCGGTTTCCTGATCAAAATCTAAAGTTGGTGCAACACTATATTTATTTAAACTCTGTTTTGATGCAGCTCTTAAAATTGCATAGATTGATTTTTCATCTACAAACTTAATTTCTGTTTTAGTTGGGTGGATGTTGATATCAACTTCGGCTGGATCAACTTCTAATAATACAAAATAAGAAGGAAAGCCATTCGGGGGTAATAAATCTGCCATCGCTTGAGAGATTGCATGATTTAAATAGCCGTTTTTTATAAATCTATTATTAACAAAGAAAAATTGTTCACCACGTGTTTTTTTAGCAAATTCTGGTTTACCTAAGAATCCAGTGATTTTAACAATATCTGTGTCTTCTTCAATTGGAACTAAACGTTCATTATAATTTTTTCCAAAGATAGCCACAATTCGCTGTCTGAATGTACCTGATTCTAAATGATAAACTTCATTTTCGTTATTTATAAAAACAAATGAAATCTCAGGATGAACTAGTGCAACCCGCTGAAATTCATCTATAATATGTCGCGTTTCTACTGCATTAGATTTTAGGAATTTTCTTCTAGCAGGAATATTGAAAAATATATTTTTAACAGCAATAGAAGAACCCTCAGGCGTAGCTGTAGGTTCTTGATTTGTAATTGTGCTTGCTTCATTTACCAAATGAAATCCAAGTTCATCAATTCCTCGTCTAGTTTTCATCTCTACATGAGCAACCGCACAAATAGAAGCCAATGCCTCCCCACGAAAACCTTTTGTACAAAGTGAAAATAAATCTTCAGCAGAAGTGATTTTAGAAGTTGCATGCCGCTCAAAACTCATACGAGCATCTTGCTCCGTCATTCCACAGCCATTATCAATCACTTGAACAAGTGTTCGCCCGGCATCTTTAATTATTAATTGGATTTTGGTTGCACCCGAATCAATAGAGTTTTCCATCAATTCTTTAACAATACTAGCAGGTCGTTGTATAACTTCCCCTGCAGCAATTTGGTTGGCAACCGAATCTGGTAATAAATTAATTACGTTTCCCATTATTTATAACCTCTTAAAAAAGCTTCAATTTTATCATAAAAGTAAATGGCTGCAAAAATAGAAATTGCTGTTAAAATCACAAATCTTAAAGCATTCTTTTTCCCCTGTTTTTCTAATTCTGAAAAAGGAATTCTATCCCATTTAGCATACATTTCTTTTGTAAACGATGTTTTTTTTACCCGTTTTTTCTCACCGTCATTTTCAGGATTTAGATAAACAGGTTTAAAGTTAAACTGTTTACTTTTTGTATTTTTAAAAAGAAATGACATTCCTCCTCAAAGTTAACAATAGTGGTTCGGATGTGCGTTTTTTTTGAGCGTAAGTTCTTAACGAATGATTAACAAAATGATGGTTGAAAACTAATGAAGAATTTTAAAAATAATTTCTTTTAGCAATTCACCTTCAGTAGTAGAAGAATTTCCGTATCCTTTAGATTTTAAATCGTAATCATTTAGGATACTTATAATTTGAAATAATTTCCTTTTACTGTAATTGTTTTTTCCTGTTATATAATCTTTTATAAAAAATGGATTTACGCCAATTTCCTTGGCAATTGCATTAGGATTGGCAGATTCAATAAAATACAGACACATTATTTTAGAAAACAAAACGTACAACATGGAGATTGTAATAACCAAGGGGTAGTTTTTCTGATTGGAACTAAAATGTGTAGCAATTCTGTTGGCTTTTAAAATATCTTTATTTGCTAAAGCTGCGGTCAATTCGAAAGTATTATATTCTCTACTTATTCCAATATTCTGCTCTATTATTTCTGGTGTAATTATAGAATTTACAGGAAGTGAAATTGCAAGCTTATTAACTTCATTCGCAATTTTAGCCAAATCGTTACCTAAGAATTCAGATAGTAAAACGGCTGATTTTATAGCTATTTGTAGTTTTTTATTTGTTACATATTTTACAATCCAATCAGGAACTTGATTGTCGTAAAATTTCTTTGATTCAAAAACAACTGCATGATCACCAAACTTCTTGGAAATCCGTTTATCTAACTTTTTTCCTTTAAATGAAAAAAGTAATAAAGTTTGATCTTGAGGTTTTTTTAAATACTCAATTAGCGCATCAAAATTACGATAGTGTTGTGCTTCTCTAACAGAAATTATTTGAAGTTTTCCCATCATCGGGTAACGCTTTGCAGCATTTATAACAGCAATTAAATCAGTGTCTTTTCCATAAAGAATAGACTGGTCAAATCCTTTTGCTCCCTCATCTAAGATTCGATCCGTTATGAATCGTTCAATTAAATCAATAAAATAAGGTTCCTCACCTTGTAAAAAATAGACAGGTTTGTGTTTTCCTGCTGATACTTCTTTTATGATCTGTTTGTAATCCACAAAGCGAAGATAAGCCTAGAGGAGGGAAGTACAAAGTTTACATCAGTTGTTTTAACAAGAAAATATACATTCATAATGTAATTGATATGCGAAAAGTAGTAATAGATAGTTATGATTATTTTCAGAAAGTATCTTTCATTTTTTGAGAATATTTTCTCAAAAAATGATTAATAAATAAAACAGTTTCAAACAAAAAAAAATGAAATCAAGACCTATAAATACTATTCATAGAATTTAAAAACAACTATTATTGGTTCAATTATATCCCAGTAAATTTTCAAAATAAATAATGGAGTAAGTAACCTAAAACTTTGATGAATAACAGATATTTACTTGTCTGAGATAAAAAAACTAAGATTATAAAATGTAGTAAAATATTTTTTTGTTTTAATCTGAAAATTTAAATAGTTGTAATTATTATCAGCGCTAGCTTATTGTTTACTTAATTTTAGATAAGCCTTAATTACATCTTGATTCTTATAAAAAGAAATTGGCCAGAATTTATATGTTGAATCTTCCAACTGAATAAGTTTAATATTCTCGTCGATTTCCTTTTTATTATCATGAAAAAAACCTTTAAGATAACTTCTTTCAGCCATTTTAATGGTTTCTTTTTGAAGTGCTAAAACAAACTCTTTAGATTGATATAAACTTTTATAAAAAACTTCTTGTTCACTAGCTTTTAAGAACCAAGGGCCTTTCTCTAGATGCCATGAAATACAATCAAAACCAACAGGCTCAATTAGTTTAGTGTCAGGGTTTAAGTAAAACCTTAAATTGTGCCACCGCAGTGCATGTTTACTTTTCATTATTCCATTTATTACAATAAATTTAGCCCACTTTTCAACATCTAAAACAGCATTGGCAGCAACAATTTTCTTTCTATAATCATCAATGTTTTTAATTAAAAGCTCTTTTAGATTCTTATCGTATCCTTTTTTTGCAGTTAATTTAATTTTGCTTTTAGTCATGATCAAAGAATCTCTATTCTCTTCGCCATTTCTATAAGAATAATCCCAAAACAATTCTTCATCAAATTTTGCAATCGGTCCGGGCTTTTTATTTTGAACTTTAAGTAGATTGGTTTTAAAATGAGATTCAAAAGCATAAATTCCTTTAAGAGAATCTATATCATTTATCTGAAAAGGAATGAAGTGATATTGTAAATAAACCAAACCTTCCTTTTCTAATAGTTTGTGAAAAACCCATTCATTTAAAAAAGATCGAGTATGCACTCCTTGAATTGAAAATTTATTTTCTCCGAAAAGAAGTCCTTTCTGTTTTGTTTTAACTCTGAAAGACCATCTGTTTCCGTCCAAATGGTCAACATGATCACCCTTAAATCGAATTGAAGTATTAATTGACTTATGTCCACAAATTAATTTTGCGTCAACATATGATTTCTTGTCTTTTAGTAAATTTAATGCAATGGCTTCTTTTCTAACACTCATTAGTTTTCTTAATGAAGAATCTGCAATTTCTATTCTTAATCCATTATTTTGCACCTCTTCTAAAGAAATATGCTTTTTGTTTTTTACTTGAGCAGTACAGCTAAATAGTAGCAAAAACAAGGTGGTTGCTGTTAAAATTTGATGGTTTTTTTGCATTATATAACATAGATTATACGGCAAAAGTAAGTTTTTTTAAATAGAGAAAAAATGCACTTTTAACAATAACTACATTTGATGCGTAATTACTAGCTCATTCTCTTTTATATCAGTAGATAAATGTATAAATTTACACCTCAATTTTTAAAAATGGGGCAAAGATTGATAACCGTAATTCAGCCGATTTTAAAGGCGGCAGGAGACGAGATATTGAAGATATACAATAGTGATAAAGCAAACGTAGTTGATCATAAAACAGATGATTCGCCTTTGACTTTAGCTGATATAGCTGCTAACAAGGTTATTATTCTAGGACTAGAGGACGCGTTTGATTATCCAATTATTTCTGAAGAAAACGAAAGTATTCCTTTTTCTGAGCGAAAAGAGTTTACCAAATTTTGGTGTGTTGATCCATTAGATGGGACAAAGGAGTTTATTAACAGAAACGGAGAATTTACAGTTAATATCGCTTTAATTGATAATGGTATTCCTGTATTTGGAGGGATATATGTTCCAGTGACGGATACTTATTATTTTGGAATTAAAGATGAAGGTGCTTTTAAACAGAAAGGTTCAGGTGTTTTGGAAGTTTTAAAAGTGAATAAAAATTCAGGAGATTGGATTGCTGTTGGTTCAAAATCTCATGCGAAACCTGCGGAAAAAGAGTTTTACCAAGAAATTGGTGTGAAGGAGTCTTTTTCAGTAGGAAGCTCATTGAAGTTTTGTATGGTTGCAGAAGGAAGTGCTGATTTATATTACAGATCTGGCCCTACAATGGAATGGGACATTGCCGCAGGACATGCAATTGTTACAGCAGCCGGAGGAGAAGTATATAAAGATTTAGATTGTACAGAGGTATTTACCTACAACAAAGTAGATTTATTAAATGGTGCTTTTTTAGCAACAAGTACTAAAGAATTAAAATAAACAAAGTGCAAGAAAATATTTTCCCAATAAAGGACACGATTTTACAACAATCCGATAAGGAATTGTTAAAAAAACACAAGGGAATTGTACTTTGGATGTTTGGATTGTCTGGATCTGGAAAAAGTACAATTGCAAAAGCTTTGGAAAACGAATTGTTTACTAAAGGAATTCATACCAAACTATTGGATGGTGATAATTTGAGGTCAGGAATTAATAACAACCTTTCTTTTTCAATAGAAGATAGAACAGAAAATATCCGTAGAGCTGCTGAGATTAGCAAACTCTTCATGGAAAATGGAGATGTTGTTATTTGTTCATTAGTAAGTCCTACAAAGAAAATTAGAGCGCAAGCAAAAAGTATTATAGGGGCAGAGGGTTTTAAAGAAGTTTATGTAAATGCTTCTTTTGATGTTTGTGCTAAAAGAGACGTTAAAGGTTTGTACAAGAAAGCTTTGGCTGGAGAAATTAAAAATTTTACAGGTTTAGATTCACCTTTTGAAGGTGCTGATCATCCTTTCGTTGAAATTAAAACAGACGAGAAAAGTTTGGAAACTTGTAAAAACGAGTTGTTAAAATTGGTATTAAAAGAAATTCAATTATAAAGTATGTCACAAACGCTAAGTCATTTAGAGCAATTGGAATCGGAAGCGATTCATATTTTCAGAGAAGTTGCAGAACAGTTTGAGAAACCTGTACTATTGTTTTCGGGAGGGAAAGATTCCATAACAATGGTGCATTTAGCATATAAAGCATTTTATCCTGCTAAGATTCCATTTACATTATTGCATGTTGATACAGGACATAATTTTCCTGAAGCGATTGAATTTAGAGATGCATTAATGGGAAGATACAATGTTAACTTGGACGTTGGTTATGTTCAAGGTTCTATTGATAGGGGAACTGCTGTTGAAGAGAAAGGTTTAAATCCTTCAAGAAACGCTTTACAATCTATCACTCTTTTAGAGAAATTAGAAGAGGGGCAATATGATGCTGCTTTTGGTGGAGCTAGAAGAGATGAAGAAAAAGCAAGAGCTAAGGAAAGGTTTTTCTCGCACAGGGATGATTTTGGACAATGGGATCCAAAAAATCAACGTCCAGAATTATGGAATTTATACAATGGAAAAAAAGCTCAAGGTGAATCTTTCAGAATTTTCCCGATTTCAAATTGGACAGAAATGGATGTGTGGCAATACATCAAACAAGAAAAAATAGAATTACCAAGTATCTATTTCTCTCACAATAGAAAAGTTGTGAATAGAAATGGGATTTGGATTTCAGAATCTCCATTTAATATTCTTTTAGAAGGTGAAGCTTACGAAGAAAAAACAATCAGATATAGAACATTAGGTTGTATGACGATTACTGGAGCTGTGGAAAGTGATGCGGATGATTTGGATAAAGTAATCCAAGAAGTTGCATCAGCAAGACAAACAGAGCGAGGAAATCGTGCTGATGATAAACGATCAGAAGCAGCGATGGAAGAGAGAAAAAAACAAGGATATTTCTAAAAAGCAGTTTAATTTCGAAAAGCTAGCAAGCTTTTATTATTAAACATTAAACTATTTTAAGATGAGCGATACAGAAGGATATTTAGATATGGACCTATTGAGGTTCACTACCGCAGGAAGCGTTGATGATGGGAAAAGCACTTTAATTGGAAGATTAATGTATGACACTAAATCTATCTTCGAAGATCAAATGGAAGCGATGGAAGCTTCTAGTGAAAGGCGCGGAGATGAGCAGGTTAATCTTGCTTTGTTGACAGACGGATTAAAGGCTGAAAGAGAGCAAGGAATTACAATTGATGTTGCTTACAGATATTTTGCTACACCTAAACGTAAGTTTATTATAGCGGATACTCCAGGGCACATTGAATATACACGTAATATGGTTACTGGAGCTTCAACAGCTAACCTTGCAATTATATTAATTGATGCTCGTAAAGGGGTTTTAGAACAAACTCGCCGTCATTCTTTTATTTCTTCTCTATTGGGTATCAAGCACATTATTGTATGTGTAAACAAAATGGATTTGGTAGATTTTGATGAAGCAACGTTTGAAAAAATTAAAGCTGAATATCTTGAGCTCTCTAAAAAGTTAACAATTCCAGATATACAGTTTATACCAATATCCGCTTTAAAAGGGGACAATGTAGTAGATGAATCTAAATCAATGACTTGGTTTGATGGTTTTCCATTATTGAAAACACTTGAACATGTTAAAATTTCAGATGATTTTAATACTGAAGATGCTCGTTTTCCAATACAAAGAGTAATTCGTCCGCAATCTGTTGATTTTCCTGATTTTAGAGGATTCGCAGGTAAAGTTGAGGGAGGTGTTTTTAAAGTTGGAGATGAGATAATTGCCTTACCATCTGGTACGAAATCTAAGATTAAGAATATCTATTTGGGAAAAGAAGAACTGAAAGAAGCTTATTCTCCTATGAGTGTAACGATTACACTTGAAGATGAGATTGATGTTAGTAGAGGTGATTTATTAGCTAAGGCAGAGAATCAACCAAACGTACAAAAGGAAATAGATGTAATGCTATGTTGGTTAAATGATAAGAAGTTAAATGCAAGAGGTAAATATACAATACGTCATACTTCAAATGAAGTGATAGGTATGATTCAATCGGTAGAATATAAGATTGATGTTAATACTTTAGATCAAATAGCAGTCGATAGTGAAGTTGAGAAGAACGATATCTGTAAAGTTAAAATTAAGGTTGCAAAGCCTTTAATGATTGATGGATATGCAAAGAACAAAGCAACTGGAAGTATTATTATTGTAGATAATTTCACAAATGAAACTGTTGGGGCTGGAATGGTTGTTTAATTTGATATATTGATATCAAGTCGCTTAAAAAAAATAAATTAAAGGAGAACGTTTTTAATTTCGTTCTCCTTTTTTGATTTATAGTTTTTAATTATTTATTTGCCTTGGTGAGGATATAATTAGAGAAGGGGAGTGTTTTGTACTTGTTATGAAGATCTAAATCATTCATCACTAATTTTTTAATATCTAAAACGCTATTTATTCTATACGATTTAACGCTCTAAATATTAAATGAATAACAATATTATTATTTATTTAATAAGTGCCTATTATTATAATTAAACACCATTAGTGCTATTCGATTACTAGTTGACAGAGTCAGAAAAACAAAATTTTTTTAGGATGTTTTTTTTAAGTGCTGATGCTTTAAAAAAAGGCATTTAATGTTTTTGAGTACTTCTTATTAAACATTTCTTTTTGTGTAATGATATTAAAGGAAGAGCCAAAACAATATAAAAAAAACCGAAGCTATTAACTTCGGTTTTTTTATGTAAAAGTTTATTCGTTATTTATTTAAAAGAAAACAACTCAACTGTAAATACTAAAGCTGCGAATGGAGCTATATCTGCACCAGCACCTCTTTCTCCATAAGCTAATTCTTGTGGAATGTAGAATTTGTATTTTGAACCTGGACTCATTAATTGTAATCCTTCAGTCCATCCTTTAATAACTTGTCCTAAACCAAAAGA
>MDTF01012272.1_pt1 | contig 21101 bp, 17 predicted proteins | sample 811191 | NCBI WGS metagenome assembly MDTF01 (sample SAMN05326649, study PRJNA326480) | marine metagenome | isolation source: seawater | place: Southern Ocean | collected 2011
CTATAAAAGCAATTACAATTAACCAGTGCGTAGAAAGAACTAGGGTAGATACAATAAATAGTAAAACACTTACACCAATAACAAAAAATGTTAAAAGTCTGTATTCCGCTTTTAAAAATGCTAAGGCACCTTCATAGATATGGTCTGATATTTCCTTCATTTTTCCATCTCCGGCATCTTGCTTCATTACCCAAGATTTTTTAGCTACCATATATAGTAGTCCTATAATTGCCATAAAAATTGGCATATAAATCATTATCGATTCCATAGTCTATGTCTGATTAATTGTTTACAAGGGGGCAAATATAAATAAAAACTCAATAATAGGACTAAATATGAGAATCATTATTGTTTAAAATACCCCTAAATCATAGGTTCAGATTGGAAATAGCTTAGTTTAAAAAAAATAATTTAAAGTAAAAAAGTAGACTACATTGGAAATGATGTTAAAATATAATCAAAACAATTAAGAAAGGATAAGCAAACATTTTGAAGAGATGTCTTAACTTGCAAGAGTGAAAAAAAGTCTACAAATAAAAAAAGAAAACCGCCATTGGTTGGACCAATTAAATTTAGACAATCCTTTTCTTATTGCAGGTCCCTGCAGTGCGGAAACAGAAGAACAAGTTTTGTTAACGGCGCAAGCTTTGATTGAAGTTCGGCCTAGCTTTTTCCGTGCTGGCATATGGAAGCCTAGAACTAGACCCGGAGGATTTGAGGGAGTCGGAGAGAAAGGCCTACCATGGCTAGAAAAAGTACGAAAGGATTTTAATCTAAAAGTCGCCACGGAAGTTGGAAACGCGTATCATGTAGAGAAAGCACTAAAACACAATATTGATTTGCTATGGATTGGTGCCAGAACAACTGTGAATCCCTTTGCAGTTCAAGAAATTGCAGAAGCACTCCGGGGAACAGATAAAATAGTCCTTGTCAAGAATCCTGTCAATCCTGATTTAAGCTTATGGTTGGGTGGAATAGAACGAATTAAGTCTGTAGGAATTCAGAACCTCGGCGCTGTACATCGAGGATTTTCTAGCTATGAAACTCTCTATTACAGAAATAAACCCGAATGGCATATTCCAATTGAACTAAAAAAAGAATTCCCTCAGCTGCCCTTAATTTTAGACCCTTCTCATATCTGTGGTCGTCGAGATGCCATATTAGACACTTCACAAACCGCTTTAGATTTAAACTACGACGGTTTGATGATAGAAACTCATTTAGATCCAGACAGTGCATGGAGTGATTCAAAACAACAAATTAGCCCCATTGAACTTATCGACTTAATGAATCTCATAGTTATTCCACAAGCAACAAGCAACAAAAAAACATTTCAACAAAAACTCGATATTTTTAGAAGCGAACTAGATGTTATAGACAATAATTTAATTGAACTTCTGAACGAAAGAATGTCAGTGTCACAGGTAATTGGTCACTTAAAGCAACAAGAGAATGTAGCCATTCTTCAGAGTGACAGGTGGGGTAAAACATTACCCCTATTAATAAAGGAAGCGGAAAATAAAGGGCTAAACCAGGAATTTATTACCGAGATATTTAAAAGGGTCCACGTAGAATCAATTAAAATCCAACGTAAAAAAAAGTAACCTTCTTTCATTGGCATCCTCGATTAGGCATACCAGGCTTCCACTTCCTCTAATTTCAGTGCAGGTATATCTAATTTGTTCTTTTTTCTATACCCGTTAAGTACCTGGTGTACTTTCGTAGACTTTTGCTTTTTTAGGCTCTCGGGACTTTCAAATCCGGCTTCAATTACAATCGACGACCATGAAGATGAAACCCCAATAGCTTCAAAATCAGAAGCTTTTACCACAGGCTCAAACTTTTCTGGCCGCATCTGCGGAAAAAACAATACCTCTTGAATAGAAGGTTTATTAGTTAAAAGCATCGCAAAGCGATCTATTCCTATTCCCATTCCAGAGCTTGGTGGCATTCCGTATTCTAGGGCTCTCAAGAAATCTTGGTCTATAAACATCGCCTCGTCGTCACCTTTTGCAGACAATTGGTGTTGCTCTTCAAATCTTTCTCGCTGATCGATGGGGTCGTTTAATTCAGAATAAGCATTGGCAATTTCTTTGCCATTGATCATTAATTCAAAACGTTCTGTCAAATTTGAATCATCGCGATGCACCTTGCATAAAGGCGACATTTCTATAGGATAATCTGTTATAAAGGTGGGCTGTACATAATGCGGTTCACATTTCTCTCCAAAAATTGCATCGATCAGTTTACCTTTACCCATACTGGGTTCAGTAGGAATCTTAAGTTTAGAACAAGCATCTCTCAATTGGGATTCATTCATTGACGAAATATCAACGCCGGTGTGGAATTTGATTGCATCGGTCATCGTAACTCTTGCAAAGGGTGCCTTAAAACTGATGAATGTTTCTCCTACAAGAACCTCTGTAGTTTCATTCACATCAATGGCCACTCTTTGAATCATTTCCTCGGTAAAATCCATCATCCAGTGGTAATCTTTGTAGGCCACATAAATTTCCAACATGGTGAATTCAGGGTTGTGTGTTCGATCCATTCCTTCATTCCTGAAAGCTTTAGCAAACTCATATACGCCGTCAAAGCCACCAACAATCAAACGCTTCAAATAAAGTTCATTAGCAATTCGAAGGTAAAGAGGCGTATCTAAGGCATTGTGGTGAGAGATAAACGGGCGGGCAGAAGCTCCGCCTGGAATCGGCTGAAGAATAGGTGTCTCTACCTCTAAATATTCATGCTCATTAAAAAAATTTCGCATGCTATTAATTATTTTTGCACGCTTAATAAAAGTTTCTTTCACACCCTCATTTACAACTAAATCAACATAACGCTGGCGATAGCGAAGTTCAGAATCAGAAAAGGAGTCATACACATTCCCCTCGTCATCTGTTTTGACCACTGGAAGAGGCTTTAATGATTTGGAAAGTAGTGTGAGGCTTTTAACCATAACCGAAATTTCTCCGACTTGCGTCTTGAAAAGACTTCCTTTGATTCCAATAAAATCACCCATGTCCAATAATTTTTTGAATACATCATTGTACATAGATTTATCCTCTCCCTGACAAATCTCATCGCGATTAAAATACAATTGGACTCGGCCTTGAGCATCTTGAAGTTCTGCAAAGGAGGCTTTCCCCATAATCCTTCGCCCCATTAGACGACCAGCCATACACACTTTTCTGCCTTCTTCATATTCGTCATTAACAGTCTTGGTGTGGATATTTACAGGAAATGCAGCAGCGGGGTAAGGATCAATACCTAAATCTTTTAATTTAGTAAGAGATTCTCTTCTTCCCTGTTCTTGTTCTGACATTAGTCTACTCATAGATTGAAATTTGAACAAATATACCAAACTTTTGAGAGATAAATATTTTAACTTGCACGTAGAAAAAGACTATTTAGAAATTATATAATATATACATATGAAAGAGTTAATTGCAGGATTTGGCAATCAATTAAGACATGCACTTGAAATTGGAGAACAGGCTGATTTAAAGGAATCAAAAAAAAAGATTAGAAATGTGGTAATAACCGGGCTTGGAGGCTCTGGTATTGGAGGTACGATGGTTTCTGAGTTGGTAGCAAAAAATTGTTCAGTCCCAATTTTAACTAATAAAGGCTATCATTTACCCAGCTTTGTCAACCAAGATACTCTTATAATCTGTTCCTCATTTTCTGGAAACACAGAAGAAACACTAGAAGCATTTAATCAAGCAAGAAATATGGGAGCCGAAATAATCTGTATCAGCTCCGGAGGACAATTGATTGACTTGGCCATAGAACATCATATAAATTACATCAAACTGCCCAGAGCAGAATCTCCTAGAGCAATGATGGGTTATTCTGTGACACAACTTTTTTACTCTCTTGAACACTATGGACTAATTAGCAATTATTTTATATCAGATATATCTAAATCTGCAGATTTGATTGATTTATATCAAGAAGAAATTCAGGCCGATGCAATAAGAATTGCAAACATTTTGGAAGGAAAAATCCCTATAATTTATGCCTGTGATGGTTATGAAGGAATGGCTGTCCGATTCCGTCAACAACTCAATGAAAATTCAAAAATGTTGGCTTGGCATGGAATGATTCCAGAGATGAATCATAATGAACTGGTCGGCTGGAGATCCAAAAACGAAAAACTGGCTGTTCTTTTCTTCAAAAACAACTCCGATTATATTCGTAATCAAAAAAGAATCGACATCAACAAGCAAGTTGTCTCAGAATACACCTCTTCAGTCATAGAATACTCTTCCAAGGGAGACTCTATGATTGAAAAAACTTTCTTTTTAGTAAATCTTGGCGACCATGTTTCTTTTCTACTATCTCAAATGAACGGAGTCATTGCAGAAGAAATTGATGTCATCAACAAATTAAAAGGAGCACTCGCTAAATTTTAGCGGACAACTAAAAACTAACCTTTCTTTTTCACGAAAGCAAAAATGATTAATTTTCTACCTATCCATGCAAGAAGTAGACTTCATAGATTTAGGGTTGATTGACTTTAAGGAGGCTTGGGATTTCCAGGAAGAATTGTTTCAAAGTATTATTGATGTAAAACGTGCTAATAGAAAAATAGATTCATCTGAGACATCACATATAAAAACTCGGAGTAAATTGATTTTCTGCGAACATCCTCATGTTTTCACTTTGGGTAAAAGCGGTCAACAAAGCCACTTATTAATTAACGAAGAACAGCTCATCACTAAAGGCGCGCGCTTTTATAAAATAAATAGAGGAGGGGATATCACCTATCACGGACCTGGTCAGTTGGTGGGATATCCGATTTTTGATCTGGATAATTTCTTCACTGACATTCATAAATATCTTCGATTTCTAGAAGAAGCAGTCATTCTCACTATTAAAGAATATGGTTTAAGTGGAGGCCGTATCGATGGATCTACTGGGGTTTGGCTTGATTGGGACAACCCCAGGGCTAGAAAAATTTGTGCACTTGGAGTTCGGTCTAGTCGCTGGGTAACCATGCATGGATTCGCTTTTAATGTCAACTCAGACTTAAAGTACTTTTCTAATATTATCCCCTGTGGCATAACAGATAAGGCTGTAACATCTCTAGAAAAAGAATTAGGTAAGCCTCTAGAAATGAAAGAAGTACAAGGAAAAGTAAAATTTCATCTTTCTCAGCTTTTCGGGATGCGATTAATCTAAATTTCTTCCAAATCAATTTGGAGTCTAGATACTTAAGTTAAAGATTGAATGATTCACATAATAAAGAAGATTAAGTATATTTACTGGATATGAAATATATTCATCTTCCGCTAAAAATATTCATGATAACATTTATTTTTTTAAATGTATACATACTGGCATCAGGAAAAAGCTATGTTTATAAAGCAATCGAAGTTGGTTATCTGAATGGAAATGTCTCCGCTACAATTCAAGACATTGACTTTTTCGATACGAGTATTATTGCATCAGCAAAAAAAGAGCCCTGGCCCAAAGCGAAAGATTATAATAATAAAAAACTAGAAGAAAACTTCAGACTAAGGCTTGAAAAAAATGAATCCATCGCACTTACAGTGATTCAAAATGACAGCCTAAGATATGAGGAGTACTGGGGGATAGGATCTAGAACCTCTAGAACAAATTCTTTTTCGATGGGAAAATCTGTAGTGAGTATCTTAATTGGAATAGCCATCGATGAAGGTTTAATCAAAAATGTAGATCAAAAAATGATTGATTTTCTTCCCGAATACGATCGAGAGGGTCAAAACTATAACAAAGAAGTGAGCATCAAACACCTGCTCACAATGTCTTCTGGTATTGAGTGGGAAGAAGATTATTACAATCCACTTGGGATTACGGCAAATGCCTACTTTACATCCGAATTAAACGAGCTGATGTTTAGTATAGATTTTACTAAAGAACCTGGGAAAACATACAAATATAAGAGTGGAAATACACAAGTCTTAGCTATGATATTAGAAAGAGCTACCGGGAAAAAATTGAGTAAATATACCTCGGAAAAATTATGGAAACCTTTAGGGGCTGAAGACGATGCAGAATGGATGCTAGACAAAAAAGGAGGTGTAGAAAAAGCTTATTGCTGTCTCAATTCAAACGCACTAGATTTTGCTCGGCTTGGACAACTTTATATGGATCAAGGCAATTGGAAAGGCCATCAATTAATTGACTCTTCTTATGTTAAGAATTCCATTAAAGCTGACTTAGAATCTTTTTACGGCTATTCTTGGTGGCTTTATGAGTCTGAATACAAATATCCTGTTTTTTGTATGCGAGGAGTAAATGGGCAATACGTAATATCGGTCCCTGAACTCGATTTAGTAGCAACTCGATTAGGCCACAAAAAAGACAGTTACGATTCGGAGTCTATATCGGATATGGAATTTTATATTCAACAAATTATTAAACACTACGACAATACAAATACTAAACCATCTTGACATCAAACATATTCTTTTTTTAGACATTGAAACCGTAATAGTCAGGCGGCCTATAATTTCTGGATAAACTTATTAATCATATAATTTTTATCTTGCTAAAGCCAAAAATGAAAGTAGTCTACTCTCCTATTCTTCAAATCAAAAACTTATCGATTAGTTTTAAAAATAACCAAAAGGAGCAAAAAGTTCTAGATTCCTTAAATTTAACTCTACACGAAGGAGAAACTCTTGCATTGGTCGGAGAATCTGGATCTGGAAAATCTTTAACTGGCCTAGCTAGCATAGGGCTTATTCCCAAAAGTTCTGTTATAAATATCTCTGGGGAAATTTGGTTTGGCCACCAAAATGAGCGGCAAGCAATTCATCGACTTAGCGAAAAAAAAATGCAATCGATTCGAGCCAGACAAATAGCAATGATTTTTCAAGAACCTATGACAGCTCTAAATCCCTCAATGTCATGTGGAAAACAATTATTCGAAACCATCGATCAACATTTGAAACTATCTAAAGTTAGAAATAAAAAAAAGTGCTTGGAACTTCTTGAGGCAGTTGAATTAAAAGAACCAAATCGAGTCTATAAGACCTATCCTCATCAGCTTTCGGGAGGGCAAAAACAGAGAGTCATGATTGCGATGGCACTTTCCTGCAGCCCAAAAATTCTCATCGCTGATGAACCCACAACAGCTCTAGATGTGACTGTTCAAAAAGATATTCTAGATCTTATTACAAAGCTTCAGAAAAAGGAGAGAATGGCCTGCCTATTCATCAGCCATGACTTGGAATTAGTTCGAAGTTATGCCGATCGTATAGCGGTCATTAAACAAGGAGTTTTAGTTGAGATAAAAGAAACTAAAGAACTTTTTCTGGCACCGGAACATCCCTACACTAAAGCTCTATTAGCCTGTCGACCCAATCCGGATAAACAGCTAAAAAAACTACCTGTAGTAGAGAACTTTCTGAGCGAGAAAGACTTTAACTTATCAAAATTTTATGCTCTTCAAGAGTACAACAAAGAAGAAATAAAAAAACGAAGAAAGTTGTACTATCATTCCCCGATACTTCTGGAGCTAAAGAATATTTCTAAAAGCTACCTAGACAAAAAACTATTTGGAAGAGATCACCAAGTCATCGCCCTAAATAAACTTAATATGGTCTTATTTGAAGGAGAGACTCTTGGGATAGTGGGAGAATCTGGATGTGGAAAAAGCACGCTAGGCAAATGTATTATACAACTCGAACAGCAAGATGACGGAGAAATTATTTTCTCCAAAAAAAAGATTGATACATTGTCTACTAGAGAGCAGATACACTACCGAAAATCGGTTCAAATGATTTTTCAAGATCCAGCAAGTGCGCTGAATCCAAAAATGAGCATTGGGCAAATGCTAATCGAAGTCATGCAGGTACATAAAATAGGGAAATCAAACGTCAATAGAAAAAGAAAAGCCCTAGAACTAATGGAAAAAGTAGGGCTGAATAAAGGACATATTAATCGGTTTCCACACGAATTTTCTGGCGGACAAAAACAGCGAATCGGTATTGCTAGAGCATTGGCTCTAGAGCCCAAAATTATCATTTGCGATGAATCTGTTTCAGCATTGGACGTATCAGTTCAAGCCCAAATATTAAACCTTTTAAACGACCTTAAAGACAAATTTTCGCTTAGTTATTTATTCATTTCCCACGACATGAACATAGTGAAACATTTCTGTGATCGGATTTTAGTGCTAAACAAAGGGGAAATCGAAGAAGAAGGTTATCCAGAAGAATTGTTTGCTCATCCAAAATCAGCTTATACCAGAAAACTGATAACTTCTATCCCATAAAATCAATAAGCTTTTGATATTAAGCTTCTAATTCTTTCATCACGCGCTTTTGGAAAAAAATCATAGTACCCACCCCGATTGTAATTGCTGAGTCAGCAATATTAAAAACAGGTCTAAAAAACACAAAGTAATCACCCCCAAAATAAGGAATCCAATCGGGGAAATAGCCTTTAAAAAGGGGGAAATAAAACATGTCCACTACCCGTCCAAAAAACAAGGACGAATAACCTCCTTGAGCGGGAAGAAAAGAAGCAATTTGACGAAAGCTTTCAGAGAATATATGCCCATATAAAACACCATCGATTATATTACCAAGGGCTCCTGCCAAGATTAAGGACAAACAAATAATGACAATACCATCAGCATTTTTTTTAACCAACTTACTCAAATAAGAAATCATAAATCCAACAAAAACTATTCGAAATATACTAAGGGCTAATTTACCCCAATACCCACCAAATTCGATACCGAAAGCCATACCGTTATTTTCAGTAAAATGTATATAAAACCAGTCAAAAATGTGGTATTCTTGACCCAAATACATATTAGTCTTTACCCAAATCTTCAATGCCTGATCAGCGATTAAGATGAGTAAAATAATACAAATCGATTTTCTCAAACTACCTATTTGTTTCTGTTCTGCATATTCTTTGCCTCAATACTGAGGGTGGCATGAGGAACTAATTTAAGCCGCTCTTTCTTGATTAGTTTACCGGTCACTCTACAGATTCCGTAGGTTTTATTCTCAATTCGAATCAATGCGTTTCGTAGATCTCTGATAAACTTCTCTTGGCGCTGAGCCAAAAGTGAATTCGATTCTTTAGATAGAGTTTCCGAGCCTTCCTCAAAGGCTTTGAAGGAGGAATAAGTATCGTTAGTTCCGTTTCCAGCTCCTTGAGTGATAGAATCTCGAAGCCGGGCTAAATCTTTGTTTGCGGAAGTAATTTTCTCCATCACCAGGTCTTTAAATTCGGCTAAATCTTTATCTGAATATCTTTTACTAACTTCCATAATAAGGTCTAATTTAGAAGATTTTATTCGGCTATTTCTTAATAGCAATATAGGTTATTATATCGTCAAATTCAACCAGAACTGCATTATTTGGCTTGACTTGGCAAATATCTAATTCATTGGCAAGTGTTTCTCCACAAATATATGATTTATTAGAAGTCAAAGCTGCTTCCATTTTTTTATGGTGTAGAATCTGCACATGGATTCTATCGGTAACTTCAAAACCGGAATCTTTCCGAATGTTCTGAATTCGATTCACTAATTCTCGGGCAATTCCTTCTTCAACGAGAGCATTGTTCATGCTAATATCTAGGGCTACAATAACTCCATTACTATTCGAAACCAATAGGCCAGGAATATCTTGGGAGGTAATCAACACATCGTCTAAAGCAAGCTCAATCTGTTCACCCTCAAGAGATATTGTATAAGATTGATCTTTTTCTAAGCGTTTTATTTCCGATTGCGTGAAAACAGAAATCGCTCCGGCAATGGTCTTCATTTTCTTTCCAAACTTCGGTCCCAAGGCTTTAAAATTTGCTTTAATTTTCTTTACTAGCACCGTGGATTCCTCAGAGATAAACTCTAATTCTTTCACATTAACCTCTGAAAGCACTAATTCTTTCATGGCAGTAACATCGGCCTTCATTTGATCATCTGAAACCGGTATCATTATTTTCTGTAACGGCTGACGCACCCTTATTTTCTCCTTCTTTCTCAACGATAAAACCATCGAAGTAATATTTTGAGCTAGACGCATCCGTTGCTCTAGGCCCAGATCGATAAGTGACTTATTAGAACTTGGGAAGGACGTTAAATGAATAGATTCTTCTTTAGGAAGACCTGTTGCATTGACAAGGTCTAAATATAATCTATCAGTGAAAAAAGGAGCAATAGGCGAAGACATTTTAGCTATTTCGATTAAGCAAGTAAACAGGGTTTGATAAGCCGAAATTTTATCTAGTGCATATTCTCCTTTCCAAAAACGTCTTCGGCTTAATCTCACATACCAATTACTCAAATTTTCGTTAACAAATCCCTGAAGTAGCCGACCTGCTTTAGTCGGCTCATAATCTCCATAAGCCTTGTCCACTAAATTCATAAGTGAATTTAATTCGGATAAAATCCAACGGTCAATCTCTGGCCGATCGGCCAATCTTATTTCTTCTTCTTGAAAGGAAAACTCATCTAGGTTGGCATACATGCTAAAAAAGGAATAGGTATTATACAGCGTCCCGAAGAATTTTCTCTGTACTTCTGTTATTCCATCTAGGTCAAACTTCAAATTGTCCCAAGGTTGTGCATTTGTAATCATATACCATCGAGTGGCATCAGGACCAAAGGTATCGAGTGTTTCAAATGGATCGACAGTATTCCCTAGACGTTTAGACATCTTTTGTCCTACTTTATCCAAGACCAGACCATTTGAAATAACATTTTTGTATGCAATAGAATCGAAACACATCGTCGCAATAGCATGAAGGGTGAAAAACCAGCCTCGCGTTTGGTCTACCCCCTCCGCTATAAAATCAGCAGGATATGAAATGTTCTCATCAATCAGTTCTATATTTTCAAAGGGATAGTGCCACTGCGCATAAGGCATCGATCCTGAATCGAACCAAACATCAATTAAATCTGACTCTCTGTGCATCGATTTTCCAGATGGAGCACACAAAACAATTTGATCCATATAATTTTTGTGAAGATCTATTTTGTCGTAATTCTCTTTAGACATATTTCCTGGCTCAAAACCTTCCAGAGGATTCTTGCCCATCATTCCTCGTGCAACGGAATTTTCGCAGGCATCGTATAATTCAGCGGCTGAACCAATACAAATTCTTTCATCGCCTTCTTCGGTAGACCAAATTGGGATTGGAATACCCCAATAACGTGACCTAGAAAGGTTCCAATCATTAAGATTGGCCAGCCAATTCCCAAATCTTCCGGTTCCGGTAGATGAAGGTTTCCAATTGATAGACTGATTCAGTTCGATCATACGGTCTTTCATCTGAGTCGATTTGATGAACCAAGAATCCAATGGATAATACAAGACCGGTTTATCTGTTCGCCAACAATGTGGATAAGAGTGCTCATATTTCTCCACATTAAAAGCTTTATCTTCTTCTTTCAATTGAATGGCAATTTCGACATCTGCAGATCTCTCAGGGGCTTCCCCTTGGGCATAATATTCATTTTTTACATACATCCCCGAAAGTCGACCCATTTCGGGAACAAATCTTCCTTGTAAATCAACCAAAGGACGTGGATTTTCTAGCTCATCTAAAACTAACATTCCCGGAACATTGAATGCTTTTGCAACCAGGGCATCATCGGCCCCAAATGTAGGGGCACAGTGTACTATTCCGGTTCCATCTTCTGTAGTGACAAAATCCCCAGAAATAACTTGAAAAGCATGTTCAGCATTTTTATAGGGTTGAGCGTAAGGAAGCAATTGTTCATAACGAGCTCCTACTAATTCTTTTCCTTTAAATTCATCTAAAATACAGAAGGGAATCTGATTTAAACCATGGGTATAGGCATCGAGATCTGACAGAGAATCGACTAGCCTATATTTTCCTGAAAGTTGTTTAGATAAAAGTGCTTTGGCCAAAATGATGTTTATGGAATATCCTGAATACTGATTAAATGTTTTTACCAAAACATAATCTATTTTAGCTCCTACACAAAGCGCAGTATTAGATGGAAGGGTCCATGGAGTTGTTGTCCACGCAATAAAATGTAAGTCGCCAGAAAGATCTCTCAGCGAAGGCAATACCAAGGATTCTTTTTTGGCTTTAAACAAAGCTACCGCAGAAGTATCTTTCACATTCTTGTAGCAACCAGGTTGGTTTAATTCATGAGAACTTAGTCCGGTTCCGGCTGCTGGAGAATAGGGCTGAATCGTATATCCTTTGTAGATAAGGTCTTTTTTGTAAAGCTTAGCAAGCAGATACCAAACGGATTCCATATACTTGCTTTCGTAGGTAATGTATGGGTCTTTCATGTCTACCCAATAACCCATTTTTTCTGTAAGTTTATTCCAAATATCGGTATATCTCATCACAGTTTCTCGACAAGCTTTATTGTAGTCCTCCACAGAAATATTTATTCCTATATCCTCCTTTGAAATACCTAATTCTTTCTCAACACTCAACTCTACGGGAAGACCATGAGTGTCCCATCCCGCTTTTCGCTTGACTTGAAAACCTTTGAGCGTTTGGTAGCGACAAAAGATATCTTTAATACTTCGCGCCATGACATGATGAATTCCAGGCATACCATTAGCGGAAGGGGGTCCCTCAAAAAATACATAAGGCTTTGCCCCTTCTCGGCTAGAAATACTTTTTTCAAAAATTTGATTAATTTTCCAATCTTCCAAGACTTCTTGGGCTATTTTTGGCAAATTTAATCCTCTATATTCTGGGTAATTCTTCATCTATATAATTTGCTAGACAATAATTAAGGGCTTTACTCCTTGGACCAAAAGAAAATCTTGGAACCAATCACGAGCGTAAATGTAGGTCAATCATCACAATTATGCAATGGAAATAGCATCCTGTGGATTAGGAGGAAAGAAAATAGAATTTCTGTTAGTGTTTTACCCAAAATAAATGCTTGGTATCATCCGAAGAAGAGAGGGTTAGTAGGTAAATTCCTCGTGGAATATTCTGAGTACCGATTCGTAAAGGCTGATTTGCAAATACTTCATCATAAGACTTCGAAAAAATCACCAAGCCCTTTGTATTTATCAATTGGACTTTTAGCAGGCGAATGTGCTTCGTGCTTAAGACATACACTTTTTCTTTTCCTGGATTGGGATAAACAAACATCTCAATACTGTTATTCTCAGAAACAGAGAGATAATCACAAGAGCCATCATCCATGGTGAACCATGGGCTAAAGTTCATTGCAGAAGGGTCTGTGCAACCTAAATATATACAACTTCCGTCTGCTCCTAATTCGTTAACTACGACTAGTCCAGTTCCATCAAATTCACCAGAACAAGTTTCACAGAGAGCAGGATTAGGGAAAGTACATTCTCCAGCTTCCGTAGCTTCAGTATTATAATTGCAAGCCATAGGCTCAATGCAACTTAAAACTTCTAATTCGTCACAAGTTCCATCCGAATCAGAATCGTTGACACATAGCCCAGAGCAGTCATAAAAGACTTCAGCATATTCGCAGGACCCATCATCTAATGTCGCATCCACGTTATAATTGCAAGCAGATGAAAAAATACAGCCATAAATATCTCCAGAACAGAGATAACTAATACTCCCTTTTGATACCAAGCTTAAGCCATTGGTGCTGTAAGTAAAACTTTCAAGATTAACCAAAAAAATATCGACTCCATCGACGATTTGTAAGCTAATCGTCTCGCCATCTGCAGCTCCATCCACATCATCAGTAATTACATCGTCTCCCCAAAGAGCCATCGATTGCATGCCATTATTCAAACTATCGTTAGCCAAATAACATGAGCCTACGACCAAGCCAGACGGAGTCTGAGCAACCATATAGGGGTTTTGAGTATTTAGGTTGGTAGATTGAATAAAGTTTTCTTGAAATAACACTGTCATATTGGAACCTGTCGACTGACCTTCATAAACTTGTGGCAAAATGCAGTCTTGAGCAATAGTATAACGAGATAAAAAAAATAACAAATAGAATAAAGTATTCTTCATGGCTTATTTAATTAATATACAATTTAGTGATTTTGCTTCTGAAGCCAAAAAAAAAATCTATTCTTGACAACTTAAAATAAAATCAGAATTTATAATGAGAGCCAAAGCCGATCACAGTGACTTGTTCGGGAGACTTTCTATTGAGTTCTCTTTGTTTTCTAGCAAAAAACTTCATCCGAAATTGGGGGGAGATATTAATGGCTAAGCCAAAGGTGGTTCTTTGTTTGTCAAGCTCCTGAATGTTTTGTAGATCCCAGAAAAATTCTTGATCTAGATATGGGCTCGCAAATATGTTTTTCCAAGCTAAACCCCATTTGGTTCGAAAACAAGACTTGTCCAGATAATTTTGCTCATCCCAAGACTTTTGTACGCGAATTCGTTGACTAAAAGACAAAATCTTTTTATAGAGCTTCAAATCAGAGTTGATGTCTAGCCCAAGTCGAGCAAACTTTTCATTATCAGCATTTTCTATATGTCTAAGATTTATGGTAAGAGCATGTCTTTTGTGAAGCTTATATTCAAAAGAGAGGTTGGTGAAACTTTTCTTGTATATGCTAATACTATCTGCCCATCTCACCTGTTCTTCTATCTCAAATTTTGCGATTTTGCTCACTTTTTTACTAAATTTTAGGGAGCCCCAAAGCTCTAAATCTTCTTCTTGAGCAAGACCCGAAAATGAGAGACCGAATAAAAAAAGAAGAAGTAACCTATTCTTCATCTTGTAATTGATTGGTCCCCCATTCTATTTCACTTAAATCTGCTTTAAAAAAAATAGTCACTGTGGCTACATCTCTTAAGAAATCAATCTTTCCAATTTGAATTTTAACTATATCTAATCCAGTTCTCTCACGCAAATCCTGAATCATTTCGAGACGTCGTTCGGATTTAATTAGGTCAATTCGTTCATAGATCACATTTTTGCTTTGTACTTCATTGTTAAACAACAGCTTTTCGAAACTTAGTGTCACGAGCATCACGGCTGAGTTCACAAACATAAGTTCGGCCCAGGATATTTTTTTATTGGCCAGAGAATTAATCATGGCTAGGCCAATCACAATAAAAAGATAGGTCATCTCCTTTATAGGAATTGGTTCTGTCCGGTAGCGAAGTATCCCAAAAACAGCAAACAAGCCCAAGGCAAAGCCCAACTCCATAGGTACTTTTCTGAGCAAGAAGCAAATAAAGAAAGTAAGCATATTGAAAACAAAAAAGGTAAACAAATAATCTTTTCTGCGGTTGGCGGCAAAGTACAGTACACGAATAATGATAAAAGTAAAAGAAAAGTCAATCAAAAATCTTGTTAAAAGCTTGACCATGTCTTTCTGGTTAATTAATTCAACATCTAAGAATTCCATATTGGGTTGATTTCGTTAATTTTTAATAATCTCGATTTAAAACGGTTATATTTTATGCTTGGATCAACCAAAATACAGCCGATGCAATACTTACTGACACGAAGCATGCGAATGCCTTTGGAGCGAAGTAAACGACTCATTAATGTATCTCTATTTACTTGACTTTGCTTAATTTCTACAATCACTTGATCTTTAAATTTCACCTTCTTTTCCCCAGATATAAAGTGCAAATTTAAGTCTATAGTGACTCTTTCTTCAGCCGTTTTGTGAACTAGGGTAATTCTTTGAAAGCTATTCTCTAAACTAGTGAAAAGATCCATTGGATTTTCTGGAATCCATCGACTCAGGAACTTTTTTTGAGCTTTATCTAGAGGATCACTAGGCTCAGTACTCATTCTTTTTTTATTGGTTTTAGCCTTGTACTTCAGTTTAACTTCCAGAAAAGACAAATCTGAATCCAAATAAGTTCTAAAGCGAACCTTATGTCTTTTAAGCTTTCCTTGGTGATGATCATGGTAAAAACTTTTTAGGCGAGTATCTAGGTAATTTGTGTGGTAAGAGGCTAATCTTTTGCCCTTGATCTCCAGGACAAAATAATCAGACGCTAAGTCGACTAAAAAGCCCATCAGCTCAGTCTGAGAAATAAGATATTTAGTATCCGATCTACGCAACAATTTGACACGATCCATTTGGGATAGATTAATGGAACTAAAATGATTAAGTTGTGGCACTTCTTCCATAAATACGGGCAACTAAAATTTAATATGTTTTACTTTTTCTCTAAGCTCAGATATTCTCACTCAACATGGGTGTATGAAAAAAATAGAGAGCTTCCTTTATCTTTGAATAAATCCTTTCAAAACGCGATAATTGTCAAATCTAGTCTTATACTTGGCACTTAGCAACAATTTATTTTGGTCTTTTTCTAAAGTGACAAAACCCTTGTTGGCTACTTTATTAATTCCCACCATTTTTTCGTGGAGAAATCGGTCCTTTTTTAAAGGACCAGTGTAAAGATTCACTTCTTTGACCTTATTATTAATAGAAATTTCATACAAGAGACTACCATCGGGATTTGTTTTCTTTTTTTCTACACTAATTTCTGGTCGACTTTTTCTTTCTTTGCCAGATTTACTGTACTCTTTCAAACCTATTCCTGGATGATTTTCGAAAAACTCAGCTATAGAAATCAAACCGCCTTCCTCATAAAATTTTTTCTGAACACCGTGTCTTTCCCCATTTTTATATTGAGTCAAACGAAAAAGGTTCCCCGTCTTATAATACCATTTCGCAGCGCCCTCTTTTAAGCCGTCCACATATTCTATTTCGGCCCGCAACGATCCATCTTCATAAAAATCTTTGGCCAATCCATTTCGAATATTATCTTTATAAAAGATGGATGAAGAAATTGTTCCGTCTTCATTATAAGTATGAAGTAGTCCATTTTTTGGCCCTTTTTGAGCAGAAGTAATACTGTTTTGATTGGATTCGCACGCAAAAGCCCCGAACAATATAAATAATAAACAGAATTTTTTGATCATCGTGAATAGGTCATTTTTCCAAAGATAAAAATACAATGCGAATTCTTTCTATTTATAGCTAAATGAATCCCTAGAAAAGGCTGTTAAGGGGTTGATTCAATAGATAAGATGAAATAATATTGATAAAAATAGGGGAATTTACTTATATTGCCTCACAAACTCATATCGATGTCAGCCAGAAAACCATTTAATTTACACAAATGGATTGAGGAAAACCGCAATCTATTGAAACCTCCCGTAGGAAATAAAAACCTATACAAAGAAGCTGGAGATTTTATTGTTATGATTGTCGGGGGGCCAAATGCACGAAAGGACTATCATTACAACGAAAGCGAAGAGTTATTCTTTCAAATTGAGGGAAAAATTAATGTACGTATTCAAGAAAATGGCCAAGCAGTAGACGTACCCATTGGACCAGGTGAAATGTTTTTACTTCCCGCCAAAGTTCCTCATTCACCAATGCGCTCTGAAGGTTCTGTAGGGTTGGTTATTGAGAAAGTTAGGAAGGGAACAAATGACCGAGACGGACTAATGTGGTTTTGTGAAAACTGCAACCATAAGCTCCATGAAACATACTTTCCACTGACAAATATTGAAAAAGACTTTATACCGAGATTTAAAGACTTTTATACCAATAAAAAACTACGAACTTGCGATCAATGTGATACAGAGATGGCTGCAGACGAAAGATTCATTTAAGCATGTCAGCCTCAGAAAAAAATCTCTTTACAATAGATATTCACACCCACATTCTACCAAAAGATATTCCTAATTTTAAAGAAATGTTTGGCTACGGTGGTTTTATACATTTAGATCACCATAAGCCCTGTTGCGCGAGGATGATGAAAGAAGACCATTTCTTCAGGGAAATAGAAGACAATAGCTGGTCAGCCGAAAAAAGAATAACTGAATGTGATGCACAAGGAGTTCATGTGCAAGTTCTTTCTACCGTTCCTGTAATGTTCTCTTATTGGGCGGAAGCTAAAGACACTCTAAAGGTTTCTGTATTTTTGAACGATCACATCGCTGGCATCGTCCAAAAATATCCCAAACGTTTTGCAGGTCTAGGCACACTACCCATGCAAGATACCAATATGGCTCTGCAAGAATTAAAACGATGCAAAGAAATAGGTTTATGTGGAATACAGATTGGAACTCACATCAACAACAATAACCTAAGTCACCCCGACTTCTTTCCTGTTTTTGAAGCCTGTGAAAAGCTCAATCTATCTATTTTTGTACATCCGTGGGACATGATGGGTAAAGCAGACATGGAAGAATATTGGTTGCCATGGTTAGTAGGAATGCCGGCTGAAAGTTCTAGAGCAATCTGTTCGTTGATTTTTGCAGGAGTCTTTGAGCGTCTGCCAAAATTAAGGGTGGCATTTGCTCACGGAGGAGGATCATTCCCTGCAACCATAGGTAGAATTGAACACGGCTTTAAGGTAAGACCAGATTTAGTCGCCAAAGACAATCCGATAAACCCGAAAGATTACCTTGGTAAATTTTATTTAGACAGCCTTGTTCACGATCCCACAATGCTTTCTTACTTGATCAACTTAGTGGGAGCAGAAAAAGTCGCTTTAGGAACAGATTACCCTTTTCCACTTGGAGAACTTCATCCTGGGAAAATGATTCATAGCATGCCTTGGAGCGACGAAATGAAAACACAATTATTAAGCAAAAGTGCGCTAGCATGGTTGGGAATGAAAAAAGAAGATTTTATATAAACTTTATGTAACTTGAGTGACTAAATTCTTCTGAAGAAAGTTATGAGCGACGAGCTAAAACACGAGTGTGGAATTGCGATGATTCGCCTTCTAAAACCATTGGAATTCTATCAAGAAAAGTACAAGACCTCCCTTTACGGACTAAATAAAATGTACTTGTTGATGCAAAAGCAAGTAAATCGAGGGCAGGACGGCGCCGGATTGGCGAATATAAAACTCGATGTCAGCCCGGGAAAAAGATACATCAGCCGATACCGGTCGAACAAAACAAATTCAGTTCAGGATATTTTCTCTTATATTAACAACAAGTTCAAAGAAGTCGAAAGCCGACAGCCAGAGAAATTGAAGGATGTACAGTGGCTAAAAGAAAATATGTCCTTTTCGGGTGAGCTTTTTCTGGGTCATCTTCGATATGGCACCTATGGAGGAAATAGTGTCGAACACTGCCATCCTTTTCTTCGTCAAAACAATTGGATGACTAGAAACTTAGTCTTGGCAGGGAACTTCAATATGACTAATGTAGATGAGCTTTTTGACCAACTTATTGAATTGGGACAACATCCCAAAGAAAAATCCGACACGGTAACTATTCTAGAGAAAATTGGACATTTCTTAGACGAGGAAAATAGTCAAATATACCACCAACTTAAAGGAGAAATTCTGGACAAACAAAAAATGTCTAAAGTGATAGCCTCAAAGATCAATGTGCAAGATGTGCTCATCAATTCAGCGAAAAAATGGGACGGCGGATATGTTGTCTGTGGTCTAATGGGCCATGGGGATGCTTTTGCCTTAAGAGATCCTTCTGGAATTCGACCCGGATATTATTATAAAGATGATGAAATCGTAGTAGTCGCGTCAGAAAGAGCTGTGATTCAAACTAGCTTTAATGTTCCTCAAGAATCAATTTCAGAAATCACTCCTGGCCATGCGCTCATCATAAAAAAAGATGGCCGCGTAAGCATGGACCTAGTTACTGAGCCGAGAGAAAAAAACTCCTGCTCCTTTGAACGAATTTATTTTTCTAGAGGAAATGATGCAGATATTTATACCGAAAGAAAAAAATTAGGAAAATATATCAGTCCTAAAGTAATGAAGAGTATTGGGGGAGATCTTAAAAATTCAGTATTTTCTTTTATTCCTAACACTGCAGAAACTTCTTTCTATGGTATGGTGAAAGAACTTGAGATACTATACAAAGACAAACAAGCCGAGATGGTTGAAGCATTAGGAGGAAAAGGAACAGCAGAGGAAGTCAAAGCTATTTTCTCTGTCAATCCACGGATCGAAAAGATTGCCATCAAAGATGCTAAGCTACGAACCTTTATCACAGATGACAATAACCGAGACAGCCTAGTGGGTCATGTCTATGATGTGACCTACGGTCAAGTAACAGAAAAAGATAATTTGATAATCATAGATGATAGCATTGTTCGTGGAACTACTTTAAAAAAAAGTATTCTTAAAATACTAGATCGCTTGCATCCAAAAAAAATAGTCATTGTTTCTTCTGCTCCACAAATCAGATACCCCGATTGCTATGGCATAGACATGGCCAGGTTGGGGGACTTTATTGCTTTTAAGGCAGCAATTGCTCTTATTAAAGAAAGAAAGATGACTCATATTATTAATCAGGTATACAAAAAATGTAAAAAGCAACAAGACCTTCCCAAAGAAGAAGTCGTCAACTATGTGAAAGAAATATACCAGCCCTTTAGTGCGCAAGATATATCCATAAAAATTGGCGAACTTGTTTGCTCTGAAGATTCAACAACACAAGTAGAAATAATTTTTCAAGGAATTGACGAGTTACACTTGGCTTGTCCAGACCACAAAGGCGATTGGTACTTTACTGGAAACTATCCTACTCCAGGAGGAAATAAAGTAGTCAACAAAGCGTTTATCTACTATGTTGAAGGAAATAATAAGAGAGCGTATTAAACTTAAAATCTTTTTTTATGAAAAAGCATTTACTATTTATTCTCTTTTGTCTTGGCCAACTAGCCTTTGCCCAAGACTGTTCTAAAGTAGATAAAAAAGCTGTAAAGCGTCTGAAGAATGACATCTATACGCTAGCGAGTGATCAAATGGAAGGAAGAAATCCGGGTACCTCAGGAGAAATAAAAGCACGAAACTACCTTCGCAAGAGAATGCTAGAAATCAAACTAGAATCAAAAGGTACAGAAGGTTTTGTACAGGTATTCTCTTACTTTGAAAAAGTGAAACAAAAACCAAATAAAACCAAATTAAGCATTAACAACAAAGCCTTAAAATTAACACATCAGTTTTATGCCACTGAGTTTTCCTCAAATGGAGTAATTGATGATGTACCTGTTATATCTGTAGGCTTCGGTATTCACCTTCCGCAGGAGGGTTATTCAGATTATCAAAATTTGGACTTAGACATTCAAGGTTACGTGGCCTTAATGGACATCGAACTGCCTGATCATCCACTAGAACAGCCTCCAAGTATAGAGTCCCGTCTCTCTGAAGCTAGAGATCGTGGAGCCGAA
>MDTF01007399.1_pt1 | contig 21098 bp, 16 predicted proteins | sample 811191 | NCBI WGS metagenome assembly MDTF01 (sample SAMN05326649, study PRJNA326480) | marine metagenome | isolation source: seawater | place: Southern Ocean | collected 2011
AAAAGCCTCAAAGGCGCGAGAGTAAACGTAACTTACTATCCAGAAACCGAACAGGTTGCCGGAATAGATTTTGAAATCATGAAGGTAGTGCGGATTAAGCGTTCATAGAAATGTAAGTAACTCACACACTAGAACAACCCCTTTTTGTGCGACTGTCTTATCGCTAAAAGTATTCATAATCAAGCAAACGTTTGCGCAACAAGTTATAAATTCAACTAGAAGAATGTTGAAAAAGTCTCGTACACTCAGCGCTTTGCAAAATAAGGAGAGCACAATGAGCACACAAGACACTTACGTTCCCCCCAAAGTATGGACCTGGGATCAAAGCAGCGGCGGCAAATTTGCCAATATCAACCGCCCCATTGCCGGTGCAACGCATGACAAAGAGCTTCCTGTGGGTGAACACCCACTCCAGCTATACTCTTTGGGCACACCCAACGGCGTAAAAGTCACTATTTTGCTTGAAGAACTCCTAGCACTAGGCTTTAGCGGTGCTGAATACGATGCCTGGATCATTAATATTGGCAACGGCGACCAATTTGGTAGTGGTTTTGTAGCAGCCAACCCAAATTCAAAAATCCCGGCTTTGATGGACCAAAGTACCTCACCCACCACCAGAGTCTTTGAGTCTGGTGCAATAATGGTGTATCTAGCTGAAAAATTTGCCGCGTTTTTACCCACAGACCCTGCGCAGCGCGCTGAGTGTATGTCGTGGCTATTTTGGCAAATGGGCAGCGCTCCTTACTTGGGTGGCGGCTTTGGTCACTTTTATGCCTACGCACCGGAAAAATACGAATATCCGATCAATCGATTTGCCATGGAGGTGAAGCGCCAACTAGACGTGCTGGACCGTAATTTGGCTGAGCGCGCATACTTGTGCGGCGATGACTACAACATTTCGGATATGGCCAACTACTCTTGGTACGGCAACTTGGTGTTAAACAATATTTACGAGTCGCGAGAATTCCTTGATGTCGCCAGCTATACCAACGTTGCAAGGTGGGCTACACAAATTGAGGAACGAACACCTGTGCAGCGTGGACGACGCGTCAATAGGCCATGGGGCCCTGAAGAAGAGCGCGTAACAGAACGACATGGTGCCAGCGACTTTGACTGACGCTCGCGCTTTATTCGCAGTCAGGCGAACTAGTCTTAATGCCAACGCGGACTCAACACGGGTCCGCTGTCGTCGTTTACTCTGAGCAATAATTGACAAAGTTAGGCTAGACAAAGTGTGTACACCCGCCCGCCCAATCTTTCTTTATCCCTCACTTGTCATCAACAAACTAACTAATTTTGAGGAATACCAATGACCGAAAAAACGCCCTTAGTCCTTAGAGAAGATGTCGATCAAGTCGCTTACCTCACCCTTAATCGACCAGACAAACTCAACGCGCTAACAGTTTCCATGTTTGAAGAACTGCGTAAACACGTATCCGATATTGGCAAAGATGCCTCAGTAAGCTGCGTGGTGTTAAGCGGCGCAGGCAAGTGTTTTTCTGCCGGTCACGATTTAACGGATATCGCGGGTGGCGAACGGGTGCCTTCGCGAGGCTGGCATTCAGAAACCCTGCGCCTCATGGAGTTGATGCCCAAACCTGTCATTGCGGCAGTTCATGGCCACTGCTATACAGGCGCCTTAGAAGTAGCCTTGGCGGCAGACTTTATTGTTGCATCTGCTACAGCAAGATTTGCTGACACGCATGCTAAATGGGCCTTAACACCAGTGTGGGGCATGAGCCAACGACTACCGCGCCGTGTGGGTGTGAGCACGGCTAAACGCATGATGTTTACAGGCGCTACACTAAAGGCTGAAGAAGCACTGAGAGTAGGATTAGCGGAGGTAGTTTTAGACAACGAAAACTTCATTCAAGAAGTGGCCCAGATGTGTAAATCCATTGTAGATAACTCCTCATTCACACACGCTGCCAACAAAAAGCTCTTGGAAACTACAGACGGCAAATCCTTAGACGGCGGCCTACAGTGGGAAGTTTATGCCAGCGAGGGCGTGGGACCTGATATGCAGGCGCGTATTGCGGCCTTCAACAATAAGTGATCACTCATATGCGCTTTAGATGCCGGAAATCCGGCATCTAAACTGAGTGGCTAATTTCTCAATAGATAATCACCAAACAACTGACACGCAACAGAAAGGCAAAATGCTCAAAGCCCTAAGTAGAACCCTCAGCCATGCGCAAGTGCTACTCAAACCTTTGGCACCGCAGCACTATGCGGAATTGCGCATAGCCTGCGCTAAAGACCAAGCGATATGGGAAATTTATCCAAACTCAATGCTTGGCGAACACTTCGACAAAGCCATCGCTCACATTAGTGAGGCGCGAGATCGAGCGGTATTTGCTGTCATCAAAATTGACGCACTGGGAGATCAAAAAGTCGTAGGCATGACCAGTTATATAAACCCAGACCAAGAAGGCGTGGTGGAGATCGGCGGCACTTACATCAGTCCCGAGGTTAGAGGAACAGATTTCAACCTAACTATGAAGCGCTTGCTCATCGAACACGGTTTTGCCTGTGGTTATCGCCGCATTGAGTTCCGCGTGGATGTACGCAATAAAGGCTCACGTAAAGCAGTGCTCAAACTAGGTGCAAAACAAGACGGAATTCTGCGCAAGAATAAAGTGACTTGGACAGGGCATATTCGCGATACCGCAGTGTTTAGTCTTTTCCAAGACGAATGGCGGGCAACTCACGGCGCGGCCTAGCGTCCAGCGAGATTGGCAGTCAACCTACAGACATAGCTAAAATGCGCGAAATTTCGGTAAAGCCCTTGCCGCTTTGCTCGCGCCACTCATTGAACGCTTCTTGGGTAAGGAACAAGGCTTTTTGACTGGTGGGTTCTTTTTCCACCACCCCGGCGCCAACTAACGCAGAGACAACATCCCTACTCAAAAGCGGCGTTTCAAAACCAATAAAACGTAAAAGATAGCGTCCACTCTGCCCGCCAAGCCGCGAACCGCGTTTTTTCAACAGCTGCCACATTTGAACAAAGTCATCCTCAGGCCAGTTGGCTAAAAATTTACCGAATGAACCATGCTCATGACGCACTTCCAGCATAAATTGAGCATTCTCTCGGACACTACGAATCTTTGTGCCGTGACGCACAATATCGGTATTTTGCTGCAAAACCTCTAACTCTTCATCCGCCAGCATCGCACAATGTATAACATCGAATTCGTTAAAGGCCTTCTCAAACCCGGGCCATTTAGCGGTAATGATTTTCCACACAAAGCCTGCACGAAAAACACACGCTGTCATTTCTGCCAGCACATCAGAGTCACTCAACTTGGCTAGGTTTACTTTTTTATGCGGGTTACCCAGTAACGCCTCGAGGACAATTTCGCCCCCTTTACGCTGGGCGGCACGCTGATAAATTTTGTCAAACGAATCCATTAAGTGTTCTCAATTTTAATTATTCGATCTCTGAATTGATCTCTAAATTTAATCAGAGCATTCAATCTAAGCCTTCAATAAGCGCCCTGCATCAGAGTTTTGAATCTCGATCTTTGCTCTGAAGATCAGTGCCAAAACTAAGCTAACCAGCAGCAAAATAAACTGGGGGTACGCTACGGCAATCTTATCGACAATTACAGGTCAAAACAGAAATCTGCGGAAGGATTTTGTCCTCAAACATGCCTAGCAATTAGCCCTATCTTTCGGCATCTTATGAAACAAAAACAGGGCGGGTATAACAATGTCATCAATTCTAGGCCAAACACTTACTCTGCCATGCGGTGTGAGCATTCCAAATCGTATCTGTAAAGCCGCCATGACCGAAGGCCTCGCCAGCCCAGCAGGTTTGCCTACCCCAGAACTAGAGCGGCTTTATGGTTTGTGGAGTGATGGTGGCGCGGGCATCTTACTCTCAGGCAACATACAAGTTGATGCCGACCACCTAGAACGGCCCGGCAATGTGATCGTAGACAAAGTGCCCGACAACGAAATGCACGTAGCACTGAGCAGTTGGGCCAAACAAGGCACCAGAGCGGGCAATCATTTTTGGGCACAAATCAGCCACGCCGGGCGACAAACTCAAACCGGCGTAAACAAAACGCCAAAAGCCCCTTCAGCTGTTGCCGTAGGCATACCTGGTGGCCAATTTGGTCAACCTGTCGCTCTGACCATTGAAGAAATCCAAGACATAGTAGCGCGCTTTGCAATCTGCGCTCGAGCATGTAAAGACGCAGGATTTACCGGCGTGCAAGTGCACGCAGCACACGGTTATTTGCTCTCACAATTCCTCAGCCCTAGAAGCAACCAACGTGATGATCTTTATGGCGGCAGTCTAGAAAACCGCGCGCGGGCACTCATCGACGTCATCACAGCTATTCGCCAAGCAGTTGGCCCGGAGTTTCCAATTTGCGTAAAGCTCAATAGTGCAGACTTCCAAAAAGGCGGCTTCTCCTTTGAAGACAGCCTTATTGTCGCTAAGTGGTTAGAAGCGGCCAGCGTGGACTTGCTGGAAATTTCCGGGGGCACCTACGAACAACCAAAGCTTATCGGGGTTGCGGGTGTAGAGGCCGCTGAAGAGCAAAATGTAAAACAATCGACGGCTATGCGCGAAGCCTATTTCGTGGATTTTGCCGTCACTATGCAAGAACATGTTTCTATTCCCTTAATGGTGACCGGTGGATTCAGACAACTTGCTGTGATGGAAGAAGCCGTGAGCAGCGGCTGCGCTGACATGATCGGTATTGGGCGCCCTATGTGTGTTTTGACCGACGCACCGAAAAGACTTTTTGCTGGTCAAGCAGAGTTGCCAAGGTACGAGCGAGAACTGTCGCTGTTCCCAAAATGGCTGTCGTTTTTGGGCAAATTAAAACCTTTTTGGGCCTTAGCAACCTTTGGCGTGCAATTTTGGTACTACGCTCAACTTGAATTACTTGGTAGAACCGGTGAAGCGAAGGTTGAGATGACACCATTTCAGGCGACTAAGAGAATCCAAGCATTTGAGAAGCAATGGTTGACCGAACGCTAGCAAAGTCAGCTTTAAACAGAACGGGTCAGTCTGTTTTAATCTACTGAGCCGTTTTCATTAATACAAGAGGCGTCTTGTAGCCCCCAGGCTGGCAGGGAAATCGTTCCGCATTAAACCAGCGACGTACTGACAAAAACCATATAGAAAACTACCCCTATTAATGCAACGGCGGATATTGTTGTAACCACATCGCGCTGCTGGCTGCCTGCAACCACCACTTTTTCTGGGACAGCTAAGAAAAGTATAATGCGTAGATACAATACGTATTGAAGTGACAGCACACCAAACATCAGTAATGACGTCATAGATGCTAACTCATAAATATCTTGGAGGCCTGTGACCGCACCGATAATCACCCCCACCACTCCTATGCCTGGAAGATATCGGCCGAGCGCTCTGAGCGAGTCTTCGTTGCCGCCGAGCTTGTTTAGTCCAATGACCACAACAATAGAAGAACCGGTATAAAGCAATGCAAATCCATTCAAAAAGTCACTGGCGTTGGCTGCATATATTTTGGCGAAATAGACGCCAACAATAAATAGCAGTGTGGCGACCAACTTAAAAGCCTAATGCGCTGTGTCAGAATACGACCCAGTTCCCCCGCTCAACAACTGTAAGGATAATTTTAATATCAATGCAAAAACTAAAGTGAGCAGCGCCATGCTGGCCATAAGATGGAACGCAAATAAATCCTCTTGATTAGCAAGCAATCCTACTGAAGCGATGACTAGAAACAACAACCCGATATCTAGGATAATTTGATTACCCACTATCAAAAAACGTTGCCAAGAAAATCTATTTGCCAAAAGAACCAGCAGTAGCGGCCCAAACACCATAGCTAATCCGGGCATGTCTATTGATCCAGCAAAGGCAAGCATATCAATCCCCTACTTATTATTATTCTCACGCAAGCCAGTCACTGAGCACAGAAACCGCTGTTCGCGCCCGTTAGTTAGTGCGCAAACCATGCCTTATAGGACTATACACAGCTCAAAACAGCTAGTCTCTTAACCAACTATTCATAACTTTCTGTAAGCGCCTGATAAGTTGCAATTTGCATATCCGAGCGTAACGGCCAGGGCGAGAGCATTAATTGAATCATGCTCACGACTACCAGTTCCTCAACGGGGTCAATCCAGAATATAGTGCCCGCTGCGCCACCCCAGTTAAATTCGCCAGCACTGCCCATTACCCCAGTAGCGGCAGTATCGGTCACTATGCCGAAACCAAGGCCGAAACCAAGGCCAGTTTGATCCGTTCCGACTATTGGCGCTTCGCCGAAACCACTCATACCTATACCGGGACGCAAATGATTAATGCTCATATACGCAACTGTCTTGGGGCTCAAAATTCGTTTACCGTTAAGACTACCGCCATTCCGCATCATCTCAGCAAACCTAGCGTAGTCCATTGCAGTGGATACCAATCCACCACCCCCAGAGAACATGGTTACTTTTTTGAAATCATGCCCCGATATACCAGCACGCGGTTTAAACGGCGGAGGCGCGTCAACTACGTTTATCAATTTTCCAGCGCTAGGGTCAAAAAAATAATTCGGTAATAACCTCTCTTGCTTATCGGACGGAACAGCAAAAAACGTATTTTTCATGTTTAATGGCAGAAAAATATTTTCTTTTAGATATTCATCAAAACGCATGCCACTGAGCCTCTGCACGATAAGGCCAGCAATATCTGAAGCAATGGAATAATGATATTGAGCGCCCGGTTGAAACTTAAGCGGTAACTTGCCAACTCGGAGCACAAAGTCATCTAAATCCTTTGCGGCCAATACATCAGCCTTGGCATAGGCAGCATCTACTGGATCGAACTGGGGCAAAAAGCCATAAGAAAGTCCCGTGGTATGAGTAAACAACTGCTGCATAGTCATGGGCTCTACTACGTCTTCAAATTGGCCATCTGCACCAAGCACTTTAAGGTCTTTGAGTTCAGGCACAAACTTATGCACAGGATCCCTGAGTTGAAATTTACCCTGCTCATACAACTGCATTAGGGCTACAGCTGTGATCGGCTTAGTCATTGAATAAATACGAAATAAATCGTCCTTAGCCAAATCTCGATCGTCCTCGAGTCCTTTCTTGCCGGCCGCGTTAAAATATACAACTTTGCCATTTCTCAGAACAATGTTAACAATGCCCGCAACCCGCCCTTCGTCCACATACTTTTGTGCCATAGCATCAAGCAGTTGCAAACGCTCCGAGGACATTCCTTGTCGCTCGGGCGCACTATTGGGCAGCGGCTTTGCAGCCACGGCTACACTTGCGAACAACAACGCCAAGCCCGTGAAGACAAACCTTTTGTTATGACTCGTGTGATTGTTGTGTTTCTTTTTCTGATTCATTTAGTTTTTATGCTCTTCCTTATCTGTATCTAAATGGCAACAATCACCAAGATTTTTGCCGTTGCTACTCATCTGTCTAAATAGTTAACTGTGAACATAGTCACGGTTTTGGCTTTTTATCTAAATTTACCTCTACAAGCCATTACTCTCGACACAGATACTCTGTCAAACGCCTCAGCAAATCCACACAGATCAAACACTCAACTAAAGCTTATTAGCCCGCAGCGGGAGTTTTTTCTTATCCCTCGTCAGAGATTCGGCCTAACAGTAAGGATGCCACTTCTTTGCCATGAGAGTTTTGCAAAAAATGCCCTGCGTCAGAAATGCCATCGAAAGACGCATTCATTCGCCCGGCCCAAGTTCTACCCCATGCCTCAGTAAACACATCGTCCGCGCATCCCCAAATGAAGTGCACAGGCTTTGTCCATTGTAGCAAGGCCCGGTAATGATGAGTTTGTGCTGCCGCATTACCGCTAGTGTAGCTATCCAATGGAATAGACAACGGGAAATTTCGATAGCCGTTAAAGGCTTCGTCGGGCAATCCCCTATACGGGGCAGAAAATCCCTCGTACATTTCTAACGCCTTGCCTTCTATTGCAGGCGGCGTGCCGTTCATTAACGCAGGAAAAATCACTTCAGGCTTAGCAAGACCGGAACTGAGCACCAATAAAAGCGCCAAGTCAGGTTGCGCACGATGGAATCGCCCTCCCTCATGCCAAGCTGCATTCCAATTACGGATCCCGTCACTATATTCGTATTCAGGGTGGTGCAGCCAAGTATTCATAATGCATAGGCGATCAAACCGCTCAGGCATATAGACCGACTGCGCTAAGCCCGTAGGCCCGCCCCAGTCTTGGCAGACTAACGTGATATTTTTTAAATCTAGGGCATATATGAGACTGGTCAATACTTCTGTGTGCCGTGCAATAGTGTACCAACTGAAATCTGTAGGCTTATCAGAACGACCGAACCCCAAGTGATCTGGGGCAATGCAGCGATATCCAGCTTCTACAAAAAGCGGGATCATATCCCGGTAGAGGTAAGACCATGCAGGCATCCCGTGCATCAGCAGCATGACCGGCCCATCTTTAGGCCCCTCATCCACATAGTGGACGCGCATATCTTGCCAAGTGTGATAATTCGGCGCATGAGGAAAGTCTGCAATGTGCGCAAAATTGGTGTCTGGTGTTCTAATAAAATCGGTCAAAAATTCCTTCCCTTATCTTTATTGTACTTCTATGTTTTTTCGATTCTAGCGCCCTGTTTACCCAAAATTGTAACGAAAGGCATTAATCTTGCTTGGGAATTTATAGTACATTCTTTAGAGAAATTCACGGAGCAGCTGATGGCTAAACTTGATCACATAATGTGGGCATGCGCGGATTTAGACCAAGGCACCGAAGAGATCGCTGATTTAACCGGTGCAAGACCAGCGCCGGGCGGTTCCCACCCAGGAATGGGTACGCGGAACGCACTGTTATCTCTAGGTGAGGACCAATACCTAGAAATCATCGCACCAGATCCTAGCCAAAATCTGTCCGGCACTATTGGCGAGCTTCTTTTGGCACGTGGCGGGTCGGGTATCCGCAGCTGGGCTGTGGCGACAACAGATTTGATTGCGCTAGCAGGCTTCGCGCAAAACGCCGGCTATGGCCACAAAGACATCATCGATATGAGCAGAACCACCCCAGAAGGCGTGCATCTGGCATGGCAGTTAAGATTTCTCACGGGCAACGGTCTCCTGCCCTTTTTCATCGACTGGAAAGCTTCACCCCACCCGGCACAAAGCACGCAAAAAGGTTGTTCTCTGTTGGAGTTTTGTGTTTTTACCCAAGATATTGACGCATACCAAAAACTGATGAACGCCCTAGATTTAGATTTATCTATGACCAAGGGCAGTGATCATTTTAAAGCCACCCTGCAAACACCCAAAGGATTAGTCGAGTTAGGCAATTGGTAATCGGCACGGCAGCAAAAGTGTTTAACGCAAACTAGCCCAAGCAACTTATGAGCTAACTCTGGGTCGACCTAAAACAGGCGTTCTCTCTCTTCCCTTTCATCTTACCCTCACATTTTCCATAGGTTAGACCACTCAAAACACACTATTTTGTTCCTACTGAATACTGCTGGGAAAAAGTATCATTCTGGGACATATAGATTTTAATGCGCAGACATTGAATATACAAACCGCCCCGGCATAAACCCAGACTAAGTAAGCCATTGCGGTAGGAGCCAATCTGGGCGGAGCAATGGTCAGCGACTTCATCGAAAACAAAATAGTTGACGAGAATCTGGAGCATGATACTGCTAAACTAAAAAATGGGAGAGACCGCACAAGAGAAAAATAAAGGCGCCGTTAACCACGATCACGCCGATATTCTGAAGAACATTGGGATGATAGAAATGCTTACAAAAAAAATAGCCGCCCTTTGCTTAGGCTTTGTACTGAGTCACACAGCTGTGGCGCAGACCGTTTATCACGTTTCAATTGGTAGTTACAAAAACCAGGGCAACGCAGAAAAAGCGGCAGTAAAAGCTGCCCAAGAGTTAGGCGATGGTTATTCGGTAGACGCCACAACAACTGCTAACGGTACCTTATACCGAGTGCTTTCAGAGCCATTATTATCAAGAGGTGATGCAGATCTAGTCAGCGCAAAAGCTCGCCAAGCAAATATCGCCGGCGCCTGGGTACTAACACGTACCCGTTCGATCGCCGAGACAACGGCAAAATCCGTCAGCGCTCCTGAATCGTCACCAACAGTGGTCAGTAAGCATCAAGTGCAATCAACCTCTGACCCTCGCCCAACATCTAATTCCGAAATTTCTTCTCCCAAATTTTCCAGCCGTAAAAATGAAATCAATGGCGCCCGCTCTGGGATACAAACGCTAGAAGGACAAAAAGGAGCGCCATTATCACTTGCTGGTCAAGGTGACAGCACAGCTCGAGCAGGGGCAATAAAAATACGTCGTACCGATGAAGTCAAAACACCGTTTAAAATCGATGGCATTTTAGACGAGCCCATATGGCAGGAAATCACAGCGATAAGCGAATTTGTGGTTCTGGAGCCTGATACCCTAAAAAAAGGGATCTACGAAACCCAGGTTAGGATTGCCTATACAGATAAAGGTCTTTACGTCGCTGCAGATATGGAACAGCCTCGAGACACGCAAATTAGAAGGCTTTCAGGAAGAGACATCTTCTTTGATCTTAATCGAGACAGCATTAACTTAACCTTAGATACCTCTGGAGAGGGACTTTATGGATTTTGGTTTGGTATCAACCTTGGCGATTCGCTCATGGATGGTAGCGTGCTTCCAGAAAAGAGATTTTCCAACGAATGGGATGGCCCGTGGTTGGGCGCGAGCCAGCAAAATGATGAAAACTGGACTGCAGAATTCTTCATTCCGTGGAGCGCGATCTCTATGCCCGCCGCCAAAGAAAAACGTAATATGGGCATATATGTTTCTCGCAAGGTAGCTCACCTGGATGAGCGCTGGGGGTGGCCCGCGTTGCCGTTTACCAAGCCAAAATTCATGTCCGAGTTGCAGTCGCTAGAAATGAATGGAGTATCACCGCGTCAGCAATATAATATTTATCCGTTTGCAGCAGCCACGAAGGATAGTATTGATGACGAAACAAACTATCGTATCGGTGCTGATCTGTTTTGGCGCCCTTCTAGCAACTTTCAATTAAATGCGACCCTTAATCCTGATTTTGGTAACGTGGAATCCGACGAGGCAGTTATTAACCTGAGCGCGACTGAAACGTTTTTCCCTGAGAAACGACTATTTTTCGTCGAAGGCCAAGAGATTTTTGTTGCCAGCCCCAGAGCAGACACGCGGAGCTCCAGCGTAGGTCAAGGTGGGCCTCCAACAACTCTAGTCAACACAAGGCGAATAGGTGGCAAGCCGCAAGTGCCTTCATTAGCGCTGGGTCAAACCCTCTCGAGTAGAGAGAAAAATTTACCGACCGATTTACTCGGCGCCGCCAAAGCAACCGGTCAAATTGGAAAATTCCGCTATGGGGTATTGGGCGCATTCGAGGACGAGATTCAATTCGAAACTACCATTAACAACAAACCAGTCCAACTCAATCAAGAAGGCTCAGATTATGGAGTTGGCCGTCTTTTATATGAAAACAATTCAGGTGGCAGCTACAAGGCAGTAGGCGTTCTATCAACAGTAGTGGAGCACCAAAATAGAAGCGCTTACGTAACTGGTTTAGACGGGCACTACCTGAGCCCTAACGGTAAACTACAATCTGATGGACAAATCTTCAGATCGGATTTGACTGATGTGAAAGCAGGTTATGGCGGCTTCATAGACTTTGAATATACTTTCCGTCAGGGGGTGCAGCAACGTTTAGGCATTGAACACTTTGATGACAACATAAATATAAACGACCTTGGTTACCAAGCGCGCAATAACTATACGCAAATTAGAACAGCACATACTAGAACCTCCTCAGATCTCACTTGGGCGCGCAACAATCAATTTGATATACGGGGCGCATTACAGGAGAGTGGAGATGGATTCTTTACGAGTGGCGGTATTTTTATCTCCAATCGAGCCACCTTCAAAAATCTAACCAGCATCACTGGACGTATGAGCCATTTTTACCCTGCCTACGACGACCTTAATAGTTTTGGTAACGGCGTTTATCGCATTGAGGAGAAAACTGCAGGAGGCCTTAGGTTCGATTCCAACTCAGCTAAGGCGTTACAATTCGGTGTCGGTCTCGGATTTGAGGAAGAAGATCTCGGAGACGACAGCTATTACTACGAGGCAAAATTAAACTGGCGTCCCTTGGACGGTTTAAGTTTGGGTGCAGGCGTTAAATATGTGGATCGCAATGGTTGGTTATTGCATCAAGAAAATCGTGATTTCACCACGTTCTCCGCAGCGCAGTGGCAGCCAAACATGAACGTTGAGTATTTTCTCAGCGCCAAGCAACAATTCAAAATTTCCGTACAATGGGTTGGCATACGAGCAAAAGAGGATGACTTCTACCTCTCTCCCGCCATTTCCGGCAATCTAATAGCCGTCGCCAAACCTGCCGGACCTTCAGACTCATTCTCTATTTCAGATTTAGTGTTTCAGGCCCGCTACCGCTGGGAAATTGCGCCGCTTTCAGACTTATTTATTGTATACAGCAGAACTTCTGACCTATCCCAAGCGTTACGCCAAGATCATTTTGATGACCTACTGGACAATGCTTGGCAAGAGCCAGTTGGCGATCAGTTGGTGATGAAAATACGCTACCGTTTTGGATCATAATTCACTAACAGCGGTCAATAGCAATACATAACGCAGAATGTTGCGCGGAGAAATTTATGCTAGACATTCAACCAACGGGAGAGGCTTGCGGCGCTAGAGTTACAGGCATTGACGTATCTCTACCGTTAAGACCAGAGGCTATCGCCGCCATTAGAGCTGCTTGGATAGAACACCAAGTGATCGTTTTTCCAGAACAAAAGCTTAGCGATGAAGATTTAGTACGCATTACAAAAAACTTAGGTTCTATTGGCGACGACCCCTACTTTGTCTCAATTAGCGAAAACACACCAGTAGTTGCGCTAACGCGCAGAGCCAGCGAAAAAGCTCCTGTGTTTGCTGAAGTTTGGCATACTGACTGGAGCTTTAAAAAAGAACCACCCATCGGCACTTGCCTATATAGCCTGACTATTCCGCCAGTGGGTGGAAATACCGGCTTTACCAACCAACAAAAAGCATTAGCGGAAATGCCCAGCGCACTGCGAGCACAGTTGGAAGGCAAGATTGCCTTGCACTCGGCGGCAGCGGGATATGGACCAGATGGTGCCTATGGCACGCGCGAGAAAGACTCTGATCGCAGCATGAAGATTCTCTATTCTGAAGATGCCCACGATGTCGAAACCCATGCAATTATTAATGTGCATCCAGAATCTGGAAGGGAAACCATTTTTGGTACCGCGGGTTACATCTGCGGCATTGAGGGCATGGAGCACGAAGAAGCAAATAAGTTAATTCTAGATTTGTACCAATGGCAAACCCGTCCTGAGTTTCAATATACCCATAAGTGGCAGGAAAACATGCTGGTGATTTGGGACAACCGCTGCGTTTTGCACAAAGCCAACGGCGGCTACGATGGATATGACCGAGAACTACACAGAACCACTATTGCTGGCGCTTCTGAACTTTGCCTCTGACACTTGTTTCCACTAAGTGCCATCGTTTAGTCTAACTTGGACTTAAATAGTCTTAATTAGGCTAGGTTTGCATCACTCGGGTAACGCGAAGGCCACTAAGTAATCCGCGGTTGAACCAATGGGGCTGCGCGCGTCTCCCCCTGCTGCCATCACTATAAATTGCTTCTGCCGCCCGTTTTCATCCTCAACGCTGTAACTCATAGGAATTGAATTTGCTGGGCTTGGCAGGTCATGGCGCCAAAGCACCTCACCCGTATCTGTATCGTATGCTGATACTGCGCTATCTAATATAGAGCCAATAACCACAAAGCCCTCCTCACTTAGTAAAGGGCCGCCTACTTGTGGCAACCCCAATTTCGAAAAGCCAAAACCAAGCGAACCATGAGGCTGGCGCCAAACTTGTTTTTGAGTGTTCAAATCTAAAACCAACAACTCACCAAAAGGCGGTCCCGCACACGGCAGCATGCCAAAATACGGATCCATCATCATCTCTCTGGCCATATAAAAATCTGTACCCAACTGCAGACCCAACTCAACACCCAACGGTATTTCTAACCGTTGCAATATCTGCTCATACGCTACAATCTTCCCATCCATTGAGACATCCTTGTCACTCACAACAGCAAGTAGGTCCTCAGTGCCCGCAGTACTTATCAGTTTGGTTCTAAAAGCCAAATTGTTCACGTGAGCTACAATTAAGCCACGTCGCTCATCTACCGCCACACCACCCCAACTGCTAGCTCCCATATTGCTGGGTAACCCAATGGTCCAATCCTTGGTGATAGGGTCATATACGTCACCGATTCGTGAGTTTTTCTCAACGCCATTACACAAATTGAGCATCGACCCGCCCGGCACATAACGACGCGATAGTTGAAATGCTTTGGGCGGAAAAATCTGGGTTGGTGACAACATCTCCGCTAACGGCCCGTATCGCGGCACATCCTGTTCGCTCACATCTATAAGGGGTTCGCCGGTTTCTCGGTTAAGAACAAAAACAAAACCCATCTTAGTGCTTTGAATCAGCGCGGGCACCTTAACACCGGCTAATGTAATGTCAGCAATAGAGGGGATTGACGGCACGTCAAAATCCCAAAAATCTTTTTTAACGGTTTGAAAGTGCCAAACGTATTCACCTGTAGACCCGCGCAGGGCTACAACGGAGGAACCGTAATGCCCCATATCTTTGGCACTTTCTCGGTAATAGTCAGGAGCAGGGTTACCCGTAGGTAAAAATATCAAGTCACGCTCGGGATCTACGGCAAAGCCCGCCCATACATTAGGGGTGGCCAGAGCATAGCCCGCATCACTGACTAAACCCTTGGTATAATCAAAATTTGGTGGCGCTAAATCAAAAGCCCAAACCAACTCACCTGTTATTACATTAAAACCACGCACCACGCCACTTGGCGCATCAACCCGCACGTTGTCCGCGATGGCGGAACCCACAACAACCACGTCTCCAATAACACTAGGCGGCGAAGTGACCTGATATTCCTGGGGCCACCACAACTCGCCAACCCCTTCCTTTAACAATACCTCTCCGCCCTGGCCAAAGTCTTTGCAGCGCTGACCGGTTGTGCCATCAATTGCGATCAACCTGGCATCATTGGTGGCGACAAAAATACGCGACTTACAGGCTTGGTTCGGTTCAGCAAATTCATTGGTTTCTTCGCTCGAGTGCCATTGAGCTACAGCACGACAGTTGGCCTGGTTGGGATAGTCTACTTTGGCCACATCAGGGTCAAAACGCCAAAACTCAGCACCCGTTAACGGGTCTATGGCTATCACTTGGTTATGCGGTGTACACAACACCAACCGCCCATTTACCAATATCGGTGTAGATTGAAAAACGCTGTTCAGATTGCCAGTCCGAAATGTCCAAGCCACTTCCAGATTAGCAATATTGTTCTTGTTAATTTGCTCAAGTTTAGTTGCGCGACGACTGCCAGAGCCGGCGTAATTTGCCCACTGAGAGGTCTTCCTAACTTCAGCTATCGTCTCAGGCCCAGCCAGCGATTTAACGAAATCTCCACTTATACATCCGCTAAGCATCAGCGGCACAACAAAGTAGCCGCAGCTATTTTTAACCAACTTCAGCAGATCTACCGCCGGCATGATTTTAGAAAAAGCCTTCGCCATTGATTTTCCCGGTTTTTACAGTCCAAAAGTTTAGTGTCTCGCCCCTAAATATAGTGACGATCGTGGCCGCAGACAACCCGTGGCAAGGATGTCCGGCGACGACGCAAACGCTTACGGGAAATACTGCCCAAACAGCTCACCTCAAATACACTTCTATTTGAAGCCCTTGATGCAACTTTGAGTATTGAATTCTGGATAAGCCTGCGCATAGACCAAGGCTTGAGCATTGCTAAGGCGACCAAACTACTGAACTACTCGGTAGATCGCGTAGTTAGCCAGCCTGGATAAAGACAGGGAAGAAAAGAAAGGTAGAGGTAGAAAAAGCAAAAGCCTTCAACCAAACCTCCTTAATCGGCCCTCTTTGCTGAATCGAGGCAAAAAAAGCCTCGGTATACCGAGGCTTTATTCAACATCTGTTTAACAACTGCCTATGACCCGCTGTACACCGGCCAATGGCTACGACCTTGAGCTCAAGCTCACGAGGGGGGCTAGCGAAACGCTAGCTATAGTTCAGCAGCGTCTCAGGTGCGCCGCCTTCTTCACCTAAAAGGTGTTGCAGGTAAGACTCATAGTTCTCCATCCACATGCCTGAAGAACGTGTTCTACCTGCCTGTTCGTCGCTCTTGGTGCTCTTTGTGTACCAGTTGTTACAACGCAGCCATACCTTACCTTCAGAACTGGCCTCACAGCGGTCGGTCCAAGCCTCTACGGCATTCATCGTAGGCTCAACTTCTAGCTTCTGATCAACTTTCATTTGCGCAACCAGCGTGGCAATGTAGCGCGACTGTTCTTCACACAACAGGGTTACATTGGTCACTGGGTTAAGGCTCTGCGGCCCAATCATCATGTACATATTAGGCATATCCTTCACGTGGATACCCCAAAGAGATTGCGGCTTTGTCATCTGAAAATTATTTTCTGGTGCGGCGCCAAAACGCTCTGCCAGCGACGCGCCATCGCGGCCGTTAATTGGAAACGGAATAAAGTTACTGTCGAATCCAGTCGCGTAAATGATGACGTCAAAGTCGTATGTCGCGCCACTGGCTACTTCCAAGCCAGTTGCATTAATTGCCACTACACCGCCGGGCTCATTGACCAAGGTGACGTTAGATCTGTTGTAAGTTGCGTAGTAATCATCAATAAACAATACGCGTTTGCAGAAGAACGGATAATCCGGCGTTAACGTCTTGGCTAACTCTGCGTCGTCTACTTCTTTGGCAATACTCTTAGCAATACCGGCGCAAATCTTCGCGTTTGCCTCTTCGTCTTGGAGCATTTCAAAGGTAAAAGGTAGGTCCGTCGGCACAGGAAGCTCGCCCTTCCAGTCGACATGACGCAATTTTTTGCTGTATCCGCCGGCTTTAAAAGCTTCAACCATTTCAGGAGGCGTGGGTTCATCGTCTCGTGGCAGTACCCAAGTAGGTGTGCGTTGAATGACCGTCAGCGATTCAACATCGTCAACAATAGACGTAATGACCTGAGCCGCTGAAGCACCAGTGCCAATAACGCCGATCTTCTTACCTTTTAGCGACGCACTGCGATCCCACAACGCGGTGTGAAAGCTCTCGCCCTGGAAGGTTTCCATTCCAGGCACTTCAGGCATACGCGGGCTTGAAAGCGGCCCGTTGGCGCTTACCACGTGCTGACAGGTAGCCGTTTGCTTATCTTCACCGTTCTGAGCATCTACAGTGGTTACCTGCCACGCAGCGCTGCCTTTACCAATATAATCAACGCTGACTACCTTACGAGAAAACTGAATGTGATCACGGAGTTCGAAATGATCTGTGAGCATTTCAGCATAATCTGCAATCTCACCCTGGCTTACGTACTTCTTTGATGGGATAAAACCTGTGCGATCTAAAAACGGCAAATAAGTGTAGGAAGGTACATCACAAGCCGCGCCTGGATAAGAACCCACGCCACCGTGGCTCCATACACCACCGACAGAAGAATTCATCTCAAAAATGCGCACATCTTCAATACCCGCTTCTTTCAGGTACTGGGTACACATCAACCCTGAAAACCCACTGCCCACTATGATAACTTCAAACTGATTCTGCATGTTTACTCTCTAATTACTTAAGCTCTGACGATCTAAAATTTTTGCGATTGGCGAATGCCGTTAACGGCGAAGACCTTTAAGGACAGATTATACCCCAAGCGAGCAGTTGCCCAAACACTAACTAAGGCAAGCTGTCTAAATCAGCCCATCCGCGTTCGGCCACGTTCAGAAATACCAGCTAGCAGGCGCTCCTCGCTAAATGTCTTAGCTTGCGCCTCGCCCTTTGCGGTATCTTGCCACCAACTGAGCGGTTGAAGCGTCAATATTAGCGTTGCCCGCCTCGTCACTCTGCAGTTGTTGGAGAATCTCAACGGCTAGGCTTTTACCCAGTTCTACACCCCATTGATCAAACGAAAAGACATTCCAAATCACCCCTTGGGCGAAAATCTTATGTTCATACAGTGCAATCAATTGACCTAAAATGAACGGTGTCAATTTTTCTGCCATTAGCGTGTTTGTTGGTCGATTACCGGTAAACGTTCTATGCGGAATAAGCGCAGCTTCTACACCCTCATCTGCCAAAGTCTGGCTAGATTTACCAAATGCCAGGGCCTGAGTTTGCGCGAAAAAATTCGCCATCAATTTGTCATGATGATCAGAAGTGGGGTTGTGCGATTGCGCAAAGCCAATGAAATCCGCAGGCACTAACTTAGTGCCCTGATGCAACAGCTGATAAAACGCGTGTTGACCATTGGTTCCAGTTTGGCCCCAAACAATAGGCCCCGTCTGCACAGCCACCTCTGCGCCACTTTTATCAATGTATTTACCATTGCTTTCCATATCTCCCTGCTGGAAATACGCAGGAAAATACTTGAGGTAATTATCATAAGGGAAAATTGCGTGGGTCTCAGCAGCAAAGAAATTGTTGTACCAGATACCTAGCAAGGCCATCAGCACAGGCATGTTTTGCGCAAATGGCGCGGTTCTAAAGTGTTCGTCCATTGCATGGAATCCACCCAGCATGGCACGGAAATTAGTGGCCCCAACGGACACCATAAGCGCTAAGCCCACTGAACTACAAAGGGAATATCTACCGCCCACCCAGTCCCAAAAATCAAAAATATTTTGCGAATCTATGCCGAAGGCCTGCGCCTCCTCTGTATTGGTAGAAACAGCAACAAAATGCTTAGCTATGGCTCTCTGATCAGCCAATTGTTCTAGCAACCATGAACGAGCAGTGCGCGCGTTGGTCAAGGTTTCATCCGTGGTAAATGTTTTTGAGCACACAATAAACAAGGTTTCATCCGCATTCAGCCCCTGCACTGCCTCGGCAAAATCTGAACCATCAACATTAGAAACAAACTGTATGTTTAGGCTGCGCTGGCTGTAAGCGCGCAATGCCTCACAAGCCATCATTGGCCCGAGGTCAGATCCGCCAATGCCAATGTTAATCACATTGCGAATGGGTTTGCCGGTAAAGCCCTGCCATTGACCAGAACGAATTGTTTCTGAAAATACCTCCATTTGATCTAAAACCGCGTGAACTTGCGGAACCACATCAACACCATCTAATTCAATACGAGAGGACTTCGGCGCGCGCAATGCAGTGTGCAAAGCGGCGCGTCCTTCGGTGATGTTGATTTTTTTGCCAGCAAACATGTCATTTATAGCGGCAGGCAATTGTGCCTCGTCAGCGAGCTTCATCAGAAAATCTAAGCTCTCACGAGTAATGCGATTTTTCGAATAGTCTAAGAATAACCCCTGAAACTCTAACGAGAACTCTTTCGCTCGCTGCGGGTCATCTGCAAATATCTGGGTTAGTTGCAATTCTGCAACTTGCTCATAGTGAGAGCGCAACTCACGCCAAGCGGAACCAGTTTCAATTCCCATGAGAGAACTCCAAGTTTAGGTAGTTAATTTGCCGCCTAAAAAGCAACAGCTAAGACGAACAGTTAGGAACCAAAATCATCAACATCAACCCTTTAACGCCTTGCTGCACTATCGCTGATGGGGCTTTTTAGCGTATTCGTCAAAGTACGAGTACTCACAGGCCGCTCTCCTATTCGCACTTGTTAAGCCCGCGAGACAAACTTACTAGATTCGGTATTTACCTTAATTCGATCACCGGTCTCAATATATTCCGGCACCTGAATCACTAACCCAGTAGTTAAAGTCGCTGATTTAGTACGCCCAGACGCAGTTGCACCCTTAATACTAGGCGCGGTTTCGACAATATCCAACAGTACCGTCACTGGCACGCTTACACTGAGTATTTCACCCTCAACAATCAGAGCGATAAGATCCTCTTGGCCCACTTCCATAAATACAAGTTGGTCCTCGATGGCGCTTGTATTCAAAATGTACTGACTATAGTCATCAGTGTTCATAAACACGTGCTCGTCGCCATCTACATAGGAGTATTGTACGTCTGTGCGTATGCAATCGATCTGCCCCAGCATGTTATCGCCCTTGAGGCTTTCGTCCAGCTTCTGGCCAGTGCGCAAATTTGTGAAACGTATTTTATAAAGGGTTGATGCACCTCGAGACGAAGGGCTTTTGGCATCCACATTTTTCACGCTATGTGGCACGCCACCAATATCAACTACATCACCACGCTTTAAATCACTTGCTTTCGGCACTGATTGCTCCCGATTAGTTTCGTCGGCAGCATACAGGTTAGCCATGCGAGCAACCAGCCAGGGTGCAGTACACAACAAACGAGTAACGCGGCGTCACCATCCGAACCAAGCAAACAGTCTTAGTTTAGACGCCGTGGTACCAGGACACTTAGCAGCAGAAGCTTACGAACCGCTAATTATGACGGCATGCGCAGTCATTCTAATAGCTATTTGGGCCTGTGCAGCGGGCACTTCGAAACATATTCCAAACCTAACTGCTGCTCAAAGAACAAAAAACCGTCTCACCCTTGCGCATTTCTTTGCACAAATTTTCAGTACATTTAGAAACCGCAACTATCTGACTATCCTTGTGGGCTTCTTTTTCTTTATGATTGCCAGCGGCATATACGACACTCTAAACGTATTCATCAACACCTATTTTTGGCAGCTACCTCCAGACAAGATTCGCTGACTGGGTCTTGTAGGGCCCCCTTCCGCAGCCTTGGGTGCACTGCTTTCACCCCTCCTTATGCGCCGTTTCGACCGAAAACCTATTCTACTCGGAGCACTATACTCGGAGCATTAATAGGCACAGCTATATTTGCACAGCTTGTGGTTAATTTAAGACTACTAAGGCTTCTGCCTGAGAATAATGACCCAGAGCTCATGTACTATCTATTGGTTAATGCCGCAGGATTCACATTTTCTCTCGGGCTAGGAGGCGTTTCGGTACTGTCGATGATTGGCGATATAGTTGACGAAAACGAACTGGCCAAGGGCCTGCGCGAGGAAG